>Ga0308169_10005962_pt1 | contig 10864 bp, 10 predicted proteins | sample PhyBR1_2_FD_202139 | JGI IMG/M metagenome (GOLD analysis project Ga0308169, IMG submission 202139) | Phyllosphere microbial communities from UC Gill Tract Community Farm, Albany, California, United States - DLSLSB.R1 | ecosystem: Host-associated > Plants > Phyllosphere > Unclassified | place... | reverse complement strand
GTGTGATCGGGGGCAGGGGGCGGGTCGTGCCGCTATCGAAGCGACCGGCGGGGCCGTCGACCTGCCACGACCAGTCGGAGCCGGGTTCGCCGAATTCAGGCAGGTCGACCGCGCGCGTCCGGTCGAGCGTCGCGTCGGGACGGACCGCACGCGCCAGCACCGCGACCTGCGCATCGAGCCGCTCGTCGAGCCCGCGGGTGACGAAGCGTTCGAGGACATGACTGATCGTCACCCCCGCGAACAGCAGCGCGAGCCCGGTCGAGAGCCCTGCGATGACGAGCATCCGCCCGAAGAGCGATCTCGGAATGAGGCGGAAGCGGATCATCACGTGCGCCCGTTAAAGTGGGATGATCCGTGCCTTGAACGCCACCCCGGCGAAGGCCGGGGCCCAGGTGGAAAGGCTTTTATAATGGCGGACAACGTTCCGTTAGCACCGTCCCCCAACTGGACCCCGGCCTTCGCCGGGGTGGTGCATATCGCCATCACGCCCCGTCCGCCGTCAGCCGGTACCCGCGGCCGCGTACCGTTTCGATCATCTGCGCACCGATCTTCCGCCGCAACCGGCCGATGATCACCTCAATCGAGTTCGAATCCACGTCCGCGTCGCCCTCGTAGACCCGCTCGATCAGGTCGGCGCGTTCGATCACCACCTCGCGGCGGAGCATCAGCGCCGACAGGACGCGCCATTCGAACGCGGTGAGCTTCAGCGGCAGGCCATCGCGCTCGAACGTCCCGAGTTGCGCATCGAACGTCAGCGGTCCGCATGTCACGCGCGCCGCGGCATGACCGGCGGCTCGGCGGACCAGCGCGCGAAGTCTCATGACCACCTCCTCGACGCGGAACGGCTTCACCAGGTAATCGTCCGCGCCCGCCTTGAACCCCTCGACCTTCTCCGACCAGCCATCGCGGGCCGTGAGAATCAGCACAGGCAGGTCGCGGCCCGCTGCGCGCCAGTCGCGGAGGACGGACAACCCGTCGCGCTTGGTCAGGCCAAGATCGAGCACCGCCGCGTCGTACAGTTCGGTGGCGCCGAGATGGCCGCCATCCTCGCCGTTGCTCGCGACGTCGACCGCGAAATGCTCCGCGCGCAGTGCCCGCGCCAGCCCGTCGGCGATCGCCGCATCGTCCTCGACCAGTAATACCCGCATGCGCCTGTCCCTATGTCCAAGATCACAACGGAAACTGAACGGCTTGGTTCAGCGGGCGTCGGCAGCGTGCGCCTAGAAGGTGATTCGTCAACCAATGAGAGGAACGACGCAATGACCGAACATTCCCACACCGCGCCCAGCAAGCGGTTCAATCTCCGCCGCAACCGCCTGGCACTCGCCGCCGCCGGCTTGCTCGTGGTCGGCGGTGCCGCCGGCGCCGTCACCGTCGCCGCCACCCGTCCGAGCGTGACGATGGCGCCCGCAACTCCAGTCGCGATCCGCTCGCTCCAGTCGGACGGGATCGTCACGATCCGCGGCACCGTCGCCGAGCAATACGGCAACAAGTTCGTGATGGCCGACCGCACCGGCCGCGCGCTGGTCGATCTCGGTCGCGGCGGCGAGGGTAGCAACCTGGTCGCGACTGGGCAGCCGGTGACGATCCAGGGCCGGTTCGAGGATGGTTTCGTCCACGCCTCGTTCCTCGTGGCACCCGGTGGCAAGGTGACCGCGCTCGGCCCGGTCGGTGGCCCGCCGCGCGGTCCGCATGGCCCTGGTCCTGATGGTCCAGGTCGCGATGGTCCTGGTGGCCCCGGTGGTCCTGGTGGTCCTGGTGGTCCTGGTGGTCCGGGTGCTCCCCCGCCGCCGCCAGCAGGGGTCGCACCGCCCCCGCCGGCCGGCATGGCACCGCCGCCGCCGCCGATGGCGCCGGGTGCAGCCCGCGCACCAGCCGGTGCAGCCCCCGCACCGGCAGCGGTACCTGCCCCGCAGGCGACGCCAGCGACTTGAAGTCTGTGGAGCCGGGTAACACCGGCTCCATTTTTCAATTGGCGCGAACTCTACAATTCTCCCCCCCGCGGGGGAGGATCATTCTTTAGTGGGCGATCGACGCGACCCTTGGCGCTTCGGCGGCGCGCGATTGCGTGATCGGTGCGCGGACCCAGTAGCGGCCGGTCACGACCAGCGGCAGCGCGAGCAGCAGGCCTGCGCCGACATCCCAGACGCCGTCGCCGATCAGGCCTGCGCCGAGCCCGGCACAAGTCGATACGCCCAGCAGGATCGGCAGTGCGAAGATCTGGCGGTTGGTCTTGTGGGTCATGCGATTTCTCCCGCCATCACGACTTCGCGGACGCGCTGGTCGCTTGGACCGCCGCGACGACGCAGCCACAGATACAGCCCGCTGCCGAGCACGATGATCGTCACTATGTCGAAAATGGCCCAGACGATCTTCATCGCGAGGCCGCCGTAATTCCCGAAATGCAGCGGCTGGGCGAGCAACATCGCCTGCATGTACCACGGCATCGGCACGACCGCGTCGAGCCGTCCGGTCGCGGCATCGACGAAGCCGGGTAGCAGCAGCTTCGACGTCAGCGGCGTCGCGCCCTTCAGGAACACGGCGTAGTGATGCGGGCTGCTGAAGACGACGCCGGGGAAGGCGATGAACTGCGGCTTCATCTCGGGCGCCTTGCGCTGCACCGCGTCGAGCGCCGCCTGTACCGATGCGCGCTGGGGCCCGAGCGGGGTGCGCGTCTCGCTGGCGATGATCTCGGCGAGGCCGTTCGACTTCCAGATGGCGGTGATCGGCACGACGAAGGTGTTGATCGTCCCCGTCACACCGACGACGCTCGCCCAGACGAGCGTGACGATGCCGAGCAGATTGTGGCGATCGAGCCAGCCGAGCCGCCTGCTGCGTCCGCGGCGCAGCGTGCCGAAGTCGAGCTTCGCCATGAACGGTGCGTAGAGCACGACGCCGGACACGATCGCGGCGAAGAAGAGCAGGCCCATCACGCCCAGGAAGATCTCTGCCCAGAAGCCGAGGAACATGTCGGTGTGGAGCTTCAGGATGAATGCCATCACGCCGGGGACGTAGGGCGGCATCTTAGCCCCGGTACGCGCGTCGAAGGCGAGGAAATGCATCGCCGCGGGCGCCGCATCTGCGGTGGGGCCGGTGGTGACGTAGACGATCGGGCGCTCTTCGTCGAAGCTGATGTAGAGCGGGAGCTCGCCGGGGGCCGCCTTCGCCGCGCGCGCCAGAATGGTGTCGAGCGAAAGCGATGGCGTATTCGCGGGTAGCGTCGCCATCGGCGCCGGCGGGTTGAGCCAGCCGTCGATCTCCTCCTCGAAGATCAGCGGCAGGCCGGTCACGCAGAGCATCAGCAGGAACGCGGTGCAGATCAGGCTCGTCCATTTGTGGACGAGATACCAGGTCTTGATCGTGCCGCGGGTCATGCGCGGGCAGCGGTTCTGACGAGGGATATGATCTTCCGGGCGGTCACCGGGGTACAAGTACAGAATTGATAACGATGTGCAATAGCGAAGTAGTGGGGTGGCGTTACTGATCCTCCCCCGCCAGGGGGAGGTGGCACCGAAGGTGTCAGAGGAGGGGGAACACGCAACTGCGGTGACCCTTACCTCCCCCTCCGTCTGGCAAGTGCCAGCCACCTCCCCCTGGCGGGGGAGGATTGTGTGTCAGGCTACGCCCGCGCCGCCCGTGACCCCGTAGACCTCACCCGTGATGTAGCTCCCCTCCTGCGACGCGAGCAGCACATACACTGGCGCGATCTCGACCGGCTGGCCGGGCCGCCCGAAATGGCTCTTCGACCCGAAGGTCTCGACCATCTCCTGCGGTTGGCCGCCGCTCGGCTGCAACACCGTCCAGAACGGTCCCGGCGCGACGACGTTCGCCCGGATGCCCTTTTCGATCAGCTGCTTGGCGAGACCCTTGGTGTAAGCGACGATCGCCGCCTTGGTGGTCGCATAGTCGAGCAGATTGTCCGACGGATCGTAACCCTGCACCGACGCGGTCGTGACCACTGCCGCACCGACGGGCAGATGCGGGACGGCCGCCTGCACGAACCAGTGCAGCGCATAGACGTTGGTCTTCATCGTCTGGTCGAAATCGTCGGTCGAGATATCGGCCACAGTCGGCCGCGTCTGCTGACGGCCGGCATTGACGACCAGCACGTCGAGACCGCCGAACGCATCGACCGTCTGCTGGACCGCGGCGCGACAGAACGCCTCGTCCTTCACGTCGCCAGGCAGTGCGAGCGCCTTGCGCCCCTCGGCCTCGATCAGCGCGACGACTTCCTGCGCATCGGCCTCCTCGGCGGGGAGATAGACGATCGCGACATCGGCACCCTCGCGCGCATAGGCGATCGCGGCGGCGCGACCGATGCCGCTGTCACCGCCGGTGATGAGCGCCTTGCGGTCGGTCATCTTGCCCGAGCCCTTGTAGCTGGTCTCGCCGTGATCGGGCTTCGGGTCCATCTTCGACGCGATACCCGGGGCTTCCTGCGGCTGCTGCGGGAAGGGGGGCTGCGGATATTGCGTGCGCGGATCCTGCATCGTGAGCCGGTCGGCCATGGGAAGCTCCTGTCTGGGGGGAACAGGAGCAACCGATGGCCGACCGATCGGGTTGCGCTTTACTTGAGCAGGATCAACGCCTTCGACAGCGTCATGTAGATCCCCCAGAGGATCGGCAGCCCGACCGCGAGCCACGCGAACACGACCACCGGCGAGGTGCCGGTAGCCGTGGCGACCGTCCCGCCGGCCACCGTCTCGACCGTAACGGGCCTGTCGTCGGCGGGCATGTGGAACTTGGCGGCGACCGGCCGGACGAACAGGTTCGCAACGAACCCGGCGACCAGCATCGCCGCCAGCACCCAGAAGATCGGCGGATAGATATCGCTGCGGGGCACACCCGCCGCGATCGCGCGGTCACGCATGTTGGCGACCAGCAGCGGGCCGACCACGCCCGCCGTCGACCACGCGGTCAGCAACCGGCCATGGATCGCGCCGACATATTTGGTCCCGAACAGATCGGCGAGATAGGCAGGCGCAGTCGCGAACCCACCGCCGTACATCGACGCAAGAATGCAGAAGACCAGGATGAACAGGCCCAAGGTGGTGCCCGCAAGTGCAGGTGCGGCGAAACCGTAAAGCACGGCGCCTGCTGCGAGGATCGTCGCGAACAACGGCTTGCGCCCGATCCGATCGGACAGCCACGCCCAGAAGAAGCGCCCGCCGATGTTGAACAGGCTGATCGCACCGACAAAGCCTGCGCCGACCGCGGCCGCCGCCTTCTTTTGGTCGTCGTCGAACGCGGTGAACAGCACGCCCGGCGCATCGATCAGGCGTCCGCCGAACAGTTCCTGCAACATGGGCGAGGCGATGCCGATGATCCCGATCGAGGCGGAGACGTTGAAGAACAGCACCAGCCACACCAGCCAGAATTGCGGCGTGCGGTGGGCGTTCGACAAGGCGACGTTGAACCGACTGATCGAGGCCTTGGCCGATGTCGGCGCGGTCCAGCCGGCCGGCGCCCAGCCCTCGGCGGGCACCCGGTAGCCGATCGCGCCGGCCATCATGAACACGAAATAGACGCAAGCGAGCACCAGGAACGTCTGCCAGACGCCGACGCCTGCGGGGCTCGCGAAATGCTTCATCAACAGATCGGCGAGCGGCCCGCCGATCATCGCGCCGCCGCCAAAGCCCATGATCGCCATGCCGGTCGCCATGCCGCGCCGATCGGGAAACCATTTGATTAGCGTCGAGACGGGCGAAATGTAGCCGAGCCCAAGCCCGATCCCGCCGATCACGCCCGACCCGATCCAGATCAGCCAGAGCTGGTGCATCGACACGCCGATCGCGGCGATCCCCATGCCGCCACACCAGCAGAACGCGGCGACGACGCCGGCCTTGCGCGGGCCGGCGCGCTCGAGCCAGCCGCCCCAGATCGCGGCCGACGCGCCGAGCACGACGAAGAACAGCGTGTACGTCCAGACGAGATCGCTCACCCGCCAGTCGCAGGTCGTCGTGGTCAGCGCGCCAAGCAGCGAGAGGTCCTTGCAGACCACCGGATCGGTGATTCCGATCGCACGCGACAGCGGCAGCCAGAATACGCTGAACCCGTAGGCCATGCCGATGCACAGGTGGATCGCGAGCGCGCAGGGGGGCACCAGCCAGCGGTTGAAGCCGGGGCCTGCAACCGTGCGCGCCCGGCTTAGAAAGCCGTCCGCGCCCGAGTCTCGTCCGCCAAATTCGCCTGTTTCAGCCATGTGCCCCCCGATTATCTGCTTATATTCGGGGACGATGGCCGATCAGGCGGTGAATGTCACCTCAAGCGGTTCGAACCCTTCGATCGTCGCGCGCACGGTCTGTCCGCGCTGGATCGGGCCGACGCCGGCGGGGGTGCCGGTGAAGATCAGGTCGCCGGGCGCGAGTTCGACGAAGGTCGACAGCGTCGCGATGATTTCGGGGACGCTCCAGATCATCATCGACAGGTCTCCCGACTGCCGCGTCTCGCCGTCGACCGTCAGCGCGATGCTGCCCGATGTGGCGGGGACGCCCGGCGTCAGCGCCGCAATGGGGGCGGAGCGGTCGAAACCCTTCGCCATGTCCCACGGCCGCCCGATCTTCTTCGCCGCCGCCTGCAGATCGCGGCGCGTCAGGTCGATACCGACGCCTGCGCCGAAGATCATCGCCGCGGCATCCTCCACGGCGACGTCCTTGCCGCCTGTGGAAAGCGCGACGACCAGTTCGACTTCGTGATGCAGGTCCTGGGTCTGCGGTGGGAAGGGCAGGGCGCTGCCGTTCTCCACCACCGCATCGGCGGGCTTCGTGAAGAAGAACGGCTCCTGCCGATCCGGGTCTGAGCCCATCTCGCGCGCGTGATCGGCGTAGTTCTGGCCGACGCAGAAGATTCGGCGGACGGGAAAGCGGTCGGTCGTACCGGCAATGGCGATCGTCGGGGCAGTGACTTCGGGAATATGCATGATGGCTCCTTTGCCGGCCTTCATCACGTGCCCGGCCGCGGTTTGCAACGCAGGCGGAACGTCCTCGGGCACGATGGGTTGGGCCTGCATACCCCAGGAAAACCTGCATTCGCAGTGGAGATACCGATGCCCAGCACCCAACCCGTGCGTTTCGACCCGTCGGTCGAGACGATCGCTCCCGATGAAGCGGAGACGTTGCAGGGCATGAAGGACTCGTTCCGGGAAATCCTGGAAACGACGTCGCAGGATTACGGCCATGCGGTGCGCGCGGTCCATGCCAAGGCGCACGGCATTGCGCGCGGATCGATCACGATCGCCGACGGCCTGCCGCCGATCCTCGCGCAGGGCATCTTCGCGACGCCCGGCCGGCATGAGACGGTGATCCGTATCTCGACCAACGCCGGCGATATCCTCGACGACAGCGTCAGCCTGCCGCGGGGGCTCGCGCTGAAAATTCTCGATGTCGCGGGGGATCGCCTGCCGGGGGCGGAAGGTAGCACGACTCAGGACTTCATCATGGTCAACGCGCCCGCCTTTTCCGCCAAGGATCCCAAGGCATTCGGCAAGAACCTCAAGCTGCTGACCAAGACGACGGATCGGTTCGAGGGGGTGAAGAAGGCGATGTCGGCCACCTTCCGCGTCGTCGAGTCCGCGCTGGAGGCGGTCGGTGCGCAGTCCGCGACGCTGACGACGCTTGGAGGCGCCAAGCCCGTGCATCCCTTGGGCGAGACCTATTATTCGCAGACCGCGTTCCGCTACGGCGACGCGATCGTCAAATTCGCGCTGTTCCCGGTATCCCCCGAACTGACGAAACTGACCGGCAGCCTCGTCGATATCACCGCGCGACCGGACGCCCTGCGCGAGGTCGTCCGCGACGCCTTCGCCGAGCATGGCGGGACGTGGGAGTTGCGCGTGCAGATCAACACCGATCTCGATGCGATGCCGATCGAGGACGCGTCGGTCGTCTGGGACGAGGCGGTCAGTCCCTATGTGACGATCGCCAAGCTCGAAATCCCGGCGCAGGTGTCATGGGATCAGGGCAGCAGCGAGCGGACCGACGACGCGCTGGTCTATAGCGTGTGGAACGGGATCACGGCGCACCAGCCGCTTGGCGGGATCAATCGCGTGCGCAAGGAGACCTACGAGATGTCGGCCGAATTCCGCGGGCAGTTCAACGGGTGCCCGGTGCATCAGCCATCGACGTTGTCCGACCTTGCCTGACATATCGGCCAAGGGGGGCACCTCGTTGAAGCTGTTCCATGTCAGCGACGTACATTTCGGTGCGGAAGACCCGGCGGCGATCGCGTGGTTTTCCGAGCGGGTCGCGGTCGAGAAACCCGATGCGGTCATCATGACCGGCGACTTGACGATGCGCGCGACCAAGGACGAGTTCCAGCGTGGCGGCGACTGGTTGCGCTCGCTCGGCGTGCCGGTGACCTTGGAGGTCGGCAACCACGACATCCCCTATTATTGGGACCCGTTCCGGCGGCTATTCGCACCCTATCAGCGCTATGCCGCAGTCGAGCAGATGATCGAGCGGCCGCTTGAGCTTCCCGGCGTCACGGTCGTGCCGCTCAAGACGACGGCGCGCGCGCAGTGGCGGTGGAACTGGTCGAAGGGTCGCGTGAGCTCCGGTTCGCTCAAGCGCGCGCTGGCGATGATCGCGGATGTGCCGAAGGGCAATCTGATCCTGATCGGCGCGCATCATCCGCTGATCGAGGGCGGGACGACCGGGACGGCGAAGACGCGCAATGGCGACGAGGCGCTGACCGCATTGGCGGAGGCTGGCGCGGATGCGGTGCTGTCGGGGCACGTCCACGACCCGTTCGACGTGCCGGTCGAGCGCGAAGGGCGGATCATCCGGATGATCGGTGCCGGGACGCTGTCAAAGCGGACGCGCGGGAGTCCGCCGGCGTTCAACGAGATTCGCGTCGAGGGTGGGCGTTTCGAGACGCTGGCGCGGACGCTGTCGGACGAGAAGAAGCACTCGATCACGAGTGAAGTTTGAAATGCTAGGCTGTCTGAGGCGTTAGCTCGCGCTCGCCCAATTGCGCGTCTTCGTCATCCTGACGAAAGTCAGGATCCAGGGTTACAGAAAGGAGCCTGCGTAGCTCTGGATCCTGACTTTCGTCAGGATAACGAAGTTCAGCAGGCGACGCTCGCCTCCTGGTCCGCCTTAGTCCGGCGCTTTCCCGGAATTGAACTCGATATCGATCTCGACCCAGCCGCCAAGGATCTGCTTACCCCCCACGCGCGGCGGGCGGACGCGGAATTGCCACGCGGCCTGCCGCATCGCCCGCGCGAGGCCCGACCCGACCGGCGACTCGCTGAGCGCACGGCAATTCTCGACCTGGTAGTTCGCGATCATCCGGCACGCGATCTTCGCCCAGCTGTTAGGCGGCGGTGGGCTTTTCAGATAGCCGTTGAGCTCCGCGTCGGTCGGGCGCCGATACCACTCGACCTTGTACAGACGCTCGCCACCAGGGCCTTCGCCGGGACCATAGGCTGCGCCACTGTCCTTGCCCTTTCCCGAGCCGCTGCCGCCGTCTCCGCCGGCAAGCTGGTCGTCGGGATGCGATGGCATCTTCGAGATATCAGCGGCGTCGAACATCTCCATCCCGCCGAGCATCTTGATCGGCAGGGGCGGGGGCGACTTTGGCGGCGCGGGCGGTGCCTGTGCGGAGTCTGCACGCGGTGCGGCGCGCGGTGGCGACCCACCGCTTGCCCGCTTCTGCTTGGTCGGCGACGGTGTACGCTTTTGCGGTGTGGGCGCAGTCTGATCGGGCGCGATCTGGAATGTGACCGGATCGCGGCGCTCCTCGGGCTTCACGACGGCCGAAGGCGTCAAGCGCAACAACAGCAATAGGATCAGGATATGCGCGATGACGGTGAGCACGAACGCGCCGCTGCGCCGGCGCGCCGAGCCGCGCGTCTCGATCGACGAAGGATGGTACGCCGACCGCATCGGCTGATCGCCTAGCTGCGCCAAGGCGCGACGGCAACGCCTGGCGTCGATGATCTTTTTGTCACCATGGTCACTGAAAACTGTCGACCAATTCAGCCGCGCTCATCGACAAGCGCGGCGATCGCGTCCGCGGCCGCCTCCGCGCCGTTCTCCCGCGCAACCTGCGCACCGACCTGCGCGGCCGTCTCGCGCATCCGGTCGGTCAGGATGGCGGTGATCGCGGCACCAGCACGCGTGATCGTGAAGTGCTTCGACGACAGCGTCTTGCCGACGCCGATCGATTGGATGCGGTGCGCGTTGTCGTATTGATCGCCCATGTGCGGGACGACGAGTTGCGGCTTGCCGGCCCGCAGCGCCTGGCCGGTCGAGCCCGCGCCGCCGTGGTGGACGATCGCGCTGGCCTGGGGGAACAGCAGCGAGTGCGGCGCATAGCGGCAGACATGGATATGTTCACTGGCGGCGGTCCGGTCGTCGTTGCCGGTCAGCAACACGGCCCGCAGCCCGAGCGCGCGCGCGGTTGCTGCGGCGGTGGCGTAGAAGTCGCCGGGGGCAAACGTCGCGAAGGATCCGAGCGTGAAGACCAGCGGCGGTGGACCGGCGGCGAGGAACGCCTCGAGCGTTGGCTCAAGCGTTTCGGGCGCACCGGTATCGCTGTCGAAGATCGCAAAGCCAGTGACGCGCGCATTGTCGGGGAGGTCAGGCTGGCGCGGCGCGATGGCCGGCGAATAGCAGCACAAGGTAAGGTCGGCGCTCGCGGGCGTCTCGAGCAGCAACGCCTGGCGTGACGGCGGCAGGCCGCGTGTCTTGCGAACCGTATCGACGTGCCATCCATACCGATGTCGCAGCACGCCGCGCATGACCCGGTACACCGACCGGTTCCAGGCGCGGCCGATCGGCCCGGTCGGTGCGTGGGCCATCATTGCGAAGTCGGGCGTGCGGGGTGGCGCATAGGCGGAGAAGGTCGCCATGGGCTGGAGCAG
>Ga0308169_10005960_pt1 | contig 10867 bp, 9 predicted proteins | sample PhyBR1_2_FD_202139 | JGI IMG/M metagenome (GOLD analysis project Ga0308169, IMG submission 202139) | Phyllosphere microbial communities from UC Gill Tract Community Farm, Albany, California, United States - DLSLSB.R1 | ecosystem: Host-associated > Plants > Phyllosphere > Unclassified | place... | reverse complement strand
AGAGAGAAAGCGATCGCACGTGAAGGTACTGCCTCTTCCGAAATCACTATCAACTTCAAGCTGACCTCCGATGAGTTTGACGAGCTCGAGAGTGAGAGCGAGACCGATCCCAGTTCCGGTTGTCATTTGTGACGAAGACTGAACGCGATGGAAACGCTCGAAGATTCTCCCGAGTTCACTCTGAGGAATGCCGACTCCGGTGTCCGAAATTGAGAGTACGCATTCACCTCGTGTCGACTTGAGATTGACGGTGATTCTTCCCTTCTCGGTGTACTTGAGAGCATTGCCGACGATGTTGAGAATGACACGTTCCCAGAGGTCGGGAGACAGATAGATTGGCCAAGCATCTGGAGGGTCGTCTTCGCACTCAACGACGTATTCGATCTTGGCCCGCTCGATAGCGTCCTTGAAGAGGATGGCGAGATCACGAGTAAGTTGACCCTGAGCGGAGGAAAGAAACACGGTCAGTCGCACACGTGAGGAACGTAGAAAGAGAACCTTCTGCTTACAATTTGTACCGGTCTGAACCTGAAGATCATTCTACCTGCCTCGACTGATGAGAAATCGAGGAGCTAAATAACAGATGGAGTCAGCCAAGTGCTTGTCGGCGAAAGGGTCATGTCAAAACTCACCTTGTTGACCATGTTGAGCAATCTCGTACTGTGTTTCCTGACGAGTTCCAGCGAATCGGCGTGTTCTGGTTTCAAGAACTTCTTTTGCGACGGGGCGAGCACGTCTTCTAATGGCCCTATGATGAGCTGACAAGGCGACCGTAGCTCGTGCGATACTGAAGAGAAGAAATCGGATTTGGCTTTGTCGAGAGAGAGAAGTTCTTCAGCACGATGTCGATCTTGTTCCGCCGCCTGTCAACGATCTTGAATAGTCAACAAGCTGCTACAATGATAAAGAGCTGTAGTGCTTACGAGGACCGAGTATAGACCAATCGCAACGTGACGAGAGATGAGGTCGAAGAAAGTCTTCATCAAAGGGTTTTCCTCCAAAGTCTTCGACATTGGGTTGACTCCGAGGACGATGACTGCACTCGGTGAGCTGGCGTCGGTGTCGATTCTGATCGGTATGACGACTGCTGATCTCGCTCGTGAGTCCCATCCTCTTTTCTCGAGGGTTTCTCCAAAACCTCCTAGATCTTCGACGAGAACCGATTGTCGTTTCAAACAGGCTTCTTCGAAAGGCCAGGTCCATTCTGGAGCCGGTCTCGGTTGTGGTGAAGGTTGTCTGCCGGGAGGAGTCGAAGAAGAATCGGAAGAGACGCTTTGAGTTTCGATGAGGCGATCTCTGATGTCCATAGCGGTTGCGGTTGAACCTGATGTGGTCGATGCAGAGGATGAAGAGTGTCTAGAGCGTGGAGGAGTCAAGTCGACGAAAGCTTCGTGAACGAGGAATGGATGCGAATGCGAGACTCCGACAGATCCCTATTCGAATACGAGAACAGTCAGTATACTCTTCTTCCAACGTGGTGAGGAGGAGGAGCGGCTTACTTTGCAGCTCAGCTTGATCGTTTTCCTTTGGCTCGTCGTCAATCCCGCTCGTACTTCTCGTGTCGTCGGCTTCGTAACGATGTCTTCGACATGATACAAGATCGCAAAGGGAATGTCGTAAGGATTCTTCGCCAATGCTTTCATTGCGGAAGTGGCGAAGTCTGTTCGTTGAAGGATCAGAGGAGTCAGCAAACGACGAACCAGTACGAGTCGAGGGAGTAAGAGCGGACCTTCGAGAGTTCGAGCCAAACTCGTGTGCTGAATGAGATCTCGTACAGAGGAGAGTCGTCTCGCAGCGATGACTGCGGCGGTAGACCTGAATCGAACGATCAAAGTCAGCGACACGAGATGCCGAGTAGAGGAAGGAGAATAGCTCACTCTATGCTCAAATTGAGAATACCGACGACATCTCCCGAATCTCCATCTCGAAGGGGAGCGTAAGTGAACGAATGATACGTCTCCTCCAAGAATCCATCTCGCTCCATCGTCAAGAAGTGATCGTTGAATGAGACCGTTTCTCCTTGAAGAGCGCGATTCGCTACTGGTTCTAATTCGTCCCACAACTCGGCCCAACAGTCTTTCGCAGCAGTTCCTAATAGCTCGGGATGTTTCAATCCTGCAGTTTCGATATACTGCGAGCGGGAACATCGGATGAGCTGAACGTCACAACGAAGAAGAAGAGGTGAAGTGCGAAAACTCACTCGGTCGTTGTAAATGATGAGTTTGTTCTGTCCCCACAAGATGCACTCCCTGAAAGGACTAGCGATGATCGAAGAGATCGTCGTCTTGAGGCATACAGGCCAAGAAGTCGTGCATCCCAACTCGGTTTCATCCCAAGAATGCTCTCGTATCCGCCTCGCCATTTCCGAATTTCCCAACGAGAGAGCCCAAGGATCGTCCAATACCACTTCATCATCATCACTTGATCCCTGACGATAGCTGTGCAAGTTTGTTGTCGGTGCTCGATACATCGAAAGCGGTTGTTGTTGTAGCTGTCTTTGTAGGAGGGAAGGGCCGGGAGTGGTAGCTGATAGAGTGGAGCTGGTGGAAGAATGACGGTGGGCACGATATTGATCGGATAGACGTCTGGAAGTATCGAGGAGGGGAGGGGTCGAGAGAACGATGAAGTGAGAAGGAGAGGAATCGGTAGAGTTTGTCGGGATGAGAACAGCGGTAAAGATGAGACCGGGTAGACGGAGAGTGGAGTGAGAAGAGGTAGGGCTAGCGTCGTCGTCTTCGGGCAAGAGAGCAGAGATCGAGCTGTGAGGGGATTCGCCAGGGGAAGAAGTAGCGACGGAAGCTCGACGATTCGGTGCGAGGAGGTTTCTAGAGAGGGAGAGCTCGGATTGGTCGAGGAGGTCGAGGAGGAAATTGTAGACTGTTTGTTGTTCCGCTTGAGATAGGAAATTCCAACTCGCTCGCCAAGTTTCGACTCCTCCCTCTGGCTCATAATCATCATTTCCGTGATGCACTCCATTCCTCTCATCGTTGTCATAATCCTCGATATCCTCATCTTCCTCCTCCATCCCTTCGTGAACGGTTCCTAATCTATCCCTCATCGAAACGTCGCGATCGTCCGCTCCTTCTGTCATTCGCGCAAAGGTCTCCTTCAAATTACGAGCTGCTGCACTCGCTGCGGCTGCTATACTTGACGCGCCTCCTAGTGGACTCGTCACTCCTGATGCCGGATTCGATTCCGTCATGGCCATTGAAGAACGTCGTGTCGCCTTTCCTTCGATTACTTGCAAACCCTCCCTCCACGCTTGATTCTTCCATGCCGGTTCCATCGCTGATAGCTGAATATTTGAAGTCTCGACGGGGTATCCTCCTCCTCCTCCTGTGGTTCCTCCTCCTCCACCAGCACCACTAGACCCATTCCCAGTTCCGAGTGAAAAGTAATCTTCTGTCGCCGCCTGTGCCGCTCTCGCAGACGGTGTCCGCATCGAGAGATGCTCTATTCCTCCCAACAGATCTGCATTGAACTCTCGATCATTCCCATAACGTTCGGCCTTGCTAGTTTCACCCAACGGCCCTTCGGAAGGAGCAGAACTTCCTGGTCCAGGTCGATAGGTCGAAGTGGACCACGCTGGAGAGTGAAGAGGTGAATTGGTAGCTGTTCTATGCCGTAGTGCTTCGAGTAAAGGTGCAACGCGAAGTACGAGAGAGGGCGAAGGCGAGATGGATAGGAAGGGAAGGAGGGAGAGTTCTGCTAGTACGGCTTGAGATTCACTGGGGTCGACAGTGGGAGCCCTCAGCTGGTTGGTCATCTAACGTGCCTCGAGACGAGAGAGCTGTAGAACGCCCTGCGTCCTTGACCGAAAGCGGGAAAGGTTGAACGTCTGATCTGACTACTTCTAGAGGGTGTGAGGGCGTTCTTGATATGTAGAAAGGATCCAGGTGGTCTGTCGAGCTTGCTGATAAGTTGACAAGTCGTGAATTACGGTAGAGTTTTGAAAGTAAGAGGAGATTCTCTCGCGATGCGATCTCGCTTGATCATGATCAGTTTATTTTCGCAAACATTTCTCAGGCCCTTTTCTCGTTTAGACCCACTGTCGACGAATTCGACGGACGTGGGGTATGAGCTCGAGGGTAATACTTGCTTGAGAAGAAGCAGTTCGAAAATTGCAAGTTTTCGCAAAATGAGAGTCGACGGAATCTCCACTTTCGACAGTCAACTCCTCAGGTCAAATTTGATGTCGGTGCTGCACTGTCGATCTGACCAGATATGTACTAATCAGGCTTCCTTACAAGCGACCCTACAGCTTTGATCCATCGTCCGCAATCTTTACCACCATTTTTCCAACGTTCTCACCCTTGAAAAGACCTTGCAGAGCGTTGACTGACTCGGTTAGACCATATCGCTTGGTCTCTCGAATCTGTAGGAAGAAGGCCCTCGTCAGTACAAGAGTCGAACCTCGAAGTCACGACGAGGAAAGGCTCACCTTGAATTTCCCCTCTGCGATCCATTTGCCCATTTGCTCGTTGGCCTCCTCGTATCGATCGGCGTAGTCGAAGACGATGAATCTGTAGTTTTATCGACTCGGTTAGCACTGAAATGCGTTGCATAGAAAATGAGAGAATTTGGTACGTACCCCTCAATCTTCGCTCGTTGACTGATGAGAGTCAAGTAGTTGCTCAAGCCTCGAGGGTTGGGCGTGTTGTAGGCGCTATCGGTATCGTCGAGCACGTCAGCGAGAGCAAACACGAGATCGAACGAGAAGTAATGCAGGGAAAGGTGCTCACGAGATAGCACCACAGAGCGCAATTCTAGCCCCCTGGTTCAAGCGAGTGAGCACAAGATCAAGAATCTCCCCGCCAACATTATCAAAGTATGCGTCGACGCCGTTCTTGAGGGTCTGTTTCAAAGTCTTCGCGAAATCTGCCGACTTGTAATCGACGACTTCGTGACATCCAATGTCGTTCTTGAGCCAATCACACTTGTCCTTTCCTCCTGCGATAGCGACGACCTTGCAACCAGCGATAAGAGCGATTTGACAAGCGATGGAACCGACAGCTCCTCTGTGATCAACAATCTCTGCGTGAGTACGACTCAGTCTGCAAGCTGGACACGAGCTCCGATGTTACGATACGACATCGGACTTGAGTCGACGATATCCAAGCTCGACACGAGCTTGTTCAATTTATCGAAAAGGGGGGATCTCGACTTACGCTGCACCACTGACAACTACCGTCTCCCCCTTCTGAATCTTCGCTACCTCTCTCAAGCCCCAGAAAGCAGTTTGCATAGGCATACCGAGAACTCCGAGGTAGTAAGAAGGTTGAAGATCTTTTGTGACTCTGCGAAATCGACAAAATCGTCAGTCCCGATCCGTGTGAGCTCGTCATAACTTCCGTCCCTTCTGTGCTCGATAGCTAGAGTATAGAGAGGTGAAACCGCAGCCTCGAACGAGCTTGTGAAGTGAGATAGAGCGAGAGACTTACGAAATCTTTTCGAGGTCCTTGACTTTGGCAATCGCATACTCGGTCCATCCGAGAGTTCCGTTCACCCATTGTCCAACTTGAAGTTTGCTTCCCTTGGGTGCGAGGACTACTCGACCTACTCCTCCTGCGCGCATCACGGCACCAATTTTGACGGGTGGAACGTACGAACGGGCGTCGCTGTTCATCAATCGACGGTTCAGCTACATTCAAGGACTCTATTCGGGTATTGAGCACTCACTTGAGCCATCCCCTTTGAGCAGGATCTACAGAAACCCACTCCACTTTGACGAGAACTTCATCTTGTTTCAAGTCTTCTTGTTTGGGCATAGTAACGTTCTTCTCGAGTTGGAAGGTACCCTTGCCATCGGTGAGGGAAGAGATGATTTCAGCCTTGGGACGCTCTCGGAGGGTGATTTGGGAGAAATCCGATGGAAGTTTGGAGGGGAGAGGTGACATCGTATAGCTGTACAGAGGAGGCGGATGATCAGCTCATTGTGTACATAACAGTCACAAGCGTTTCATGGATGGCGGGGTGAAGGAAGCCTGGTGAGTGACAAGAGGAAAGGGAAGAGAGGTCTGACCTTCAAAAAGTGGGGGTGTAAACGGTAAGGAGATGGAGAGAAGAGTCTTTGATATCGTTCTTGGGTGTATACGAGAGAGGTGGGAAGCAAGGAGAGAGAAACGGGCGAGAGACGGGGAAGCGAAGACCAACGGGTTTTCGAAACAGCGAAACAACCGGCTCGAAGGTTTTGGCTTCGGACATTCTCCGAAAGTTGACCCACTTTGCAACGAAACGATCGTGGTACATATTCACAGAGAGAATTTCCAGAGAGAGGGGAACTATGCAAGTACAGCTTACGCACAAAGAAAAGCGAGGGATGGGGACGAAGCGACAAACTCGACCTGCGAGATAAATTCCTGAGGACTACTACTTTCCATCTCCTTGCGGTTCAACCGCTCTACCGATACGAGTTTTGACACGAACGAGCGTCTCGATCTATACCGAAATACGAGGAGCCGTCAATCGGGAGTTGATAGAAAGTGTGGAGTTCGCAGAAAGGAAAGGAAAGGAATGAAAGCGAAAGAATGGGGACGTACGGCGTTCTTCGAATTCTCGACGAGATCAGGATCCCAAACGACAGTATTGGGAGGGAATACGACGACGATTGTTGATCCACCGAAAGCAAAATAGCCAATTTCGTCTCCTCGCTTGACGTCGTCTCCTTCGTGAAGAGTTTGATTGATCGATGCTACCATCATTGCCCCGACCCACCTATATGAACGATGATCGGCTCACGTCCTACTTCCACGCGAGCGGGGAACGAGAGAGACTCACACATTCATGACTTTTCCGAAAACAGGACTGACGATTTCTGAAACGAGTCGAACGTTCTCAGTGTAAACGGAGAGTGGAGATCGGATCGCGATTGCGTTGACTGTGAAGTAGGCGCCGGGGATGTACTCTTCTTTCCCCATGACACCATCGACCGGAGAATGATATCGATGGTAATCTTGAGGTGCGAGACGGAAGATCGCCAAACTACCTCCTTCGTAATCCTTCGCTTGCTTTCCGTAATGATCTCCAAGCATACGGCCAACGGTGAACTCTCGACCTTTGATCCAGATGTTTGTCGCGGCATCGATTGATTCGAAGAACATCGCACGACACTGTAAACACACAAGGAGATGAATCAGCTAGCTATCCCTGTTTGAGAAAGTACCGAGAGCGTACATCAGCTGGTGAGACGATAGTACGAGGATCATTCGGATCGTCGAGAGGTCGAACTTCGGGTTTGAGTTTGCGATAGAAAAACTCGTTGAACGTTTCTAAGAGGCGAAAGACAAGTCAGGAGACTGTAAGCTGACAAAGAGGACGTGCGAGGCTCACGGAAAGAAGGTAAAGGATCGAGGACTTCGTTGATGTCGAGATTGTGGAATTCGATGAAAGGAGCAATGTCTCGTCTTGAAGCGGGAGAATCATACTTGGCACCTTGTTTCTTTGTGAGAGAGTCGAGTAGTCGCCGAACTGAAGAATGTTATCGGCGAATCAGCGATAAGTGCGAGTCGAGAGGAAGGGGAGTGGAACTCACCTCGAGCGCTTTCAGTAGCACTAGTACCCATACCGCGATACATCAAGCGGATACCGAGGCGTACCTGTAGTTCGACATGCTTGGTTTCGTTAGTTGAGACCTTCAAGAGGAGACAATCGAAAGGGTAGAACGAACGTAGACAGCGATCTTCTCTTCGAGTAGAGCTCCGGTATGTCGATCTTGAACGATCTGTCGTCAATACAGGGTATCAGCATGATGTCTGGACGAGCGAGAGACGAGATCTTTACAATGTTGGCAGAATCCTGAGAAGTCGAGAAACGAAAAGTTCATCAGTTTCGGATTCATAAAGAGGGTACGAGAGATCAAACGAACAGCTCCAAGTCGGTAAGAGCCCTTTGTGATCTTCGATACGACTTTCGAGAAGAATTTGCGTTGAGCTTGAGAAGCGGTGACGAAATCGCTGACTAGGAAACGATTCGCACTGCCAGGATCGGTTGAAGAGCAAATACCGAGGTGAGTGACGATATCTGTAGAACCCAGAGGAGCTCGTGAGTATGGTGTTGCAGTAAGAGGTGAGGAAGAGAAACGCACCAAGTTCACCCTTCTTGCTGAGTCGAGGTTTCTGGCACAATGGACAACTCTTGATGTTGATGACTGTCGGGAGAGAGAGAGTTTTCGGCATCAGCAAAAGCAGTATCAGAGAGTAGATGAGCTCTGACGTACCTCGTTCGACATTGTTCGATCCAGAACCATTCTCGTCTGCCCAAGGTTCGAACGAATCTTGACGAGCGGGAGGTTTGGTTGATCCTGAAGGTTCCGGAGCTGTCACCTTGATATCTTTCTCTGCATCCGTAACGACTTCAGTACCACTGAGCGGACGCCGAGAGACCGTCAGTAGGGTATCGAAACAGAAGACAGATGGGAGAGAAAGCTTACGGTGCAATCGTTTTCATGTCGGAAGACATATCCGCCTGATCATACTCTCCAGGGTCACCAACAACATCGTTTTCGACGAACGTTCCGGCAGAGATTCCTCCGGTCAATCCATCGCCGCCTGAAGAAGCCAATCCAGGAGTGTTGACTCCCGATTCAGGAGAGTCGGACGAAGGTTTATTCTCCTTGTGTTTTCGCAATTCCTCCTCGAGACACAACACAAGTTCTTCTGTCGAGAGTTCACCATCTTCCATTCGTTTGTTGTATCGAGTGAAGAACGACTCGACTGTTTCGGTTGCGAGAGTTGATCCTAACGAATCGAGAAGAGAGAAGATTTCGATCTGAGAGAAGCTGCCGCTTTCGTTGACGTCGTATTGTGAAGAGTAGATGCGCCAGAATTGTTGACGAAGAGCGGCGAAGGGAGTGTACTTGGCTCGAATCGTGAGAATCGGTTTCGCCGACTCGGCATCTTTGTCGGAAGTGACGAGAGTGAGTTCGCGTTCGTGAAAGTCGTCTCCTATGAGTCGTCCGTCAGGTCCAGCAGCGAAGACTCCTCGTTCGTCAGGTTGAATGGTCGATCCGAGAAGTTTGTCCAATTCGACGGTGACGTCTCCAACGTGATCATTCCCAGTCCATTTGTCCCAATCGAGAACCGAGAAGTTGATGTTCCTATGGATCGAACAGGTAAGCTCAGGCTATCATCGGAGGATCGCAACGAAAGAGAGCTTACCAGTGAGTTTCAGCGGGACGAACATGAAAGAAGAGTCGTTCTTCCCAGACGGGGTTGAGCGAGTGTCGAATGACTCGAGTACGGAAGATCTTGCGACCGAAGCTGCAGACGACAAAACCGTCCATGTCGCTGAAAAAGTCGAGTCAAGGTCAGTTTAACTCCAGAGACGGAAAAAGAGAACGAAAGTGAAACGCACTATCCAGTTCGCAGAGCGTTCTTCCATCTCGGTAAACCTTTCGCAGACTTGATCTCGATTTGTACCAATCCTGCGATATCTTCACCCTCATCAAACGTGTATTCGCCAGCCTTTTTCCTTCTCCTCGTCTTCCTCTTGACTCGCTCTCGCTTCTTCCCCTTGTCCTTCGAAAGTGACTCGCTTGAGATGTTCGATTCGGTCGGCGTGAGACCTGCAGTACTATCGAGGGTCGATTTAGATGATCTTGATTTGCGTGAGAATCGACGACGTTGTCGACCAGGAGTTGATACCGGTGTCTCGACATCCGAGGTTACATTCGAGTCTGTTGGAGTAGCAGTTGCGGTAGAAGGTACTGAGGCTGTCGAAGTTCGACGACGAATGAATTGAGGGAGGGATAGACCTCGACGATGAGGAGGAGCAACGAGAGGTGCGGCGGTTCCGACTGGCTGATGCACTGACGATTGTGAGACGGGCTGCTCCGCAGGCGACTCTGCTACGACGATGGCGGGTAGTGGAGACTCGGTGATGCCAGGTTGTGCTGCCAAGTTCTGATAACCGAAGTAATCTTTCGCTTCGACAGCGGGAACAAGATCTTCGTCGTCGTCTGAAGAGGCTTCAACGAGTGCTGATTGTTCTGCGAGATCTTCCTCATCTGTTCCGAGATCCGTCAACGATTCGTCGTCTGTAGCGTCGGTAGCATCTGAATCTGAGTCTGAATCGAGATCGTGAGGAAGAGCAGCTCCTCCTAAGGGTCGCTGTTCATCGGCTCGAACGGTGCCATAACCTTCGACCTACAAAGTGGAGGAACGCAATCTGTCAGAAAATGGAGGCTGACGGTGAAAGTTGCGAACATACAGGAGAAGTCAAGAGGACACGCTCTTCTCGCGAGGCACGTCTTGATGTCTCGGCTCGTTGTGCGATACGTTTGAGAGCGTTGACGATACGATAGCGATCAGGTTCTGGAAGTTCCGTCGTTGAAGTGGAGTTGATCGGAACGAAGCCAATCTTGACCAAGATTTCACCTGAAACGCTGGTGCGAGAGCGTGAAGATCGAAGAGTATGCCAATGTGGCTATATGATGTGGAATTGAAACTCGTCAGCTGGAGGCGATGTGTATTCAAAGTGAAATTAGACTGACCTTGTTCGCTTCATCAACGAATCCGACAGGTGGTGACTGGCTTTCGAGATCCTTCAAATCGTTTCCCCACCAATCCTCGAGACTCAAGCTAACTTCTCCCATGTACTCACTCCCGACGCGATCCTTGTCCCAGCAGACAATCTCAATTCTTTCCCTCGCTAAACCCAAACTCTCGTAGATCTCCTTGATCTCGAGCTTTGCTTCTCCGACTGATCCTTCTCCTCCTTTCTTACCACTTCCTGTACTCCAAACCGGATTGAGAGTCTTGTAGGCTGTCGGACTAGTGATCTGTTCGTCGAAACATTCGAATTAGTTGACAACTTCTTCGTTTTTGAGCTTCGAGGCTCGCCCTCGGAACAGTCAGAAGTGATTGTTAGA
>Ga0308169_10005959_pt1 | contig 10868 bp, 10 predicted proteins | sample PhyBR1_2_FD_202139 | JGI IMG/M metagenome (GOLD analysis project Ga0308169, IMG submission 202139) | Phyllosphere microbial communities from UC Gill Tract Community Farm, Albany, California, United States - DLSLSB.R1 | ecosystem: Host-associated > Plants > Phyllosphere > Unclassified | place... | reverse complement strand
TCCCGAACAGGACCGTGAAACGACTTTGCGCCGATGATAGTGCTGCAACCAGTGTGAAAGTAGGTTATCGTCAGGCTAGTTATTCCGCATAAGCCCGCTCAGTGATCTGAGCGGGCTTTTTGCTTTGCGCTGTGGAAATCAAGCGCGCACGATGCCAGCCTGTGACGCCCACTGCTCCAGACTGTGCTTCTGAATGGCGGCCGCCATCAGGTCCGGGAACAGGTCCGGCGTGCACGCGAAGCAGGGAATGCCCAGCGCGGCGAATTTGGCCGCATTATTGCGGTCGTAGGATGGCGCGCCGCTGTCGTCCAGGGCCAGCAGCGCCACCACCTGCACGCCGCTACCCGCCAGCGCGGCGGCGCGGGCCAGCATCTCGGCATTGTTGCCGCCTTCGTACAGGTCGCTGATCAGGACGAAGATCGTTTCCTTCGGCCGCGTGACCAGTCCCTGGCAATAGGCCAGCGCGCGGTTGATGTCGGTGCCGCCGCCCAGCTGCGTGCCGAACAAGACCTCGACCGGGTCCGACAGCAGCGGCGTCAGGTCGACGACGGCCGTATCGAACACGACGACCGACGTGCTGACGGCCTTGATGCTCGCCAGGACGGCCGCGAACACGCTCGCGTACACGACGGACGGCGCCATCGATCCGCTCTGGTCGACGCACAGGACGATGTCGCGCAGCGTACGGCCGCGCCGGCCAAAGCCGATGCGCCGTTCAGGGATGATCGTCTGGTAGTCGGGCTGGTAGTGTTTCAGGTTGGCGCGGATCGTGCGCATCCAGTCGATGTCCTGGTGGCGCGGGCGCAGGTTGCGCGTCGCGCGGTTCAGGCTTCCCGCGACGGCCTGGCGCATCGGCGCCGCCAGCTTGCGTTCGAGTTCCTCGACCACCTTGGCCACCACCGTGCGCGCCGTGCTGCGCGTCTTGTTGGGCAGCACGCGGTTCAGGCTGAGGAGCGTCGCGACCAGGTGCACGTCCGGCTCGACGGCGGCCAGCATCTCGGGCTCGCACAGCATCTGCTGCAGCCCGAGGCGGTCGAACGCATCCTTCTGCATGACTTGCACGACGCTCGCCGGGAAATATTCACGGATGTCGCCCAGCCAGCGCGCCACCCGCGGCGCCGAGCCGCCCAGGCCGCCCGTTCTCTGCGCGTCGCCGGCGCCGTACAGGGCGGCGAGTGCGCCGTCGATCGCGGCATCCTGTGCATCGAGCGGTACCTGCGCCGCCGCTTCCTCGCCCAGCACCAGCCGCCAGCGGCGCGCGGTCTCGCGCGCCCGTGCTTCATTCGTCATCGCTTCATTCGCCATCGATGGTCTCCCTGACGGGCGTGGTGCCGAGGATCGTGTGCAGGACCGGCAGCACGCGCCGCGCGCGCTCGGGATCGACGCCCGCATGCGCCGGCACCGGCGTGCCTGCGGACGCGCCACCCGTGCGGACGGCGCGCTCGCCCAGCTCGCGGCGCTCCGGCGCCGTGAACGTGGCAACCGTGCGCCGCAGCAGCGGCAGCAATTCGGTGAACACGTCCGCCGGCTGCGCAAGCAGCCAGTCGTTCACGGTGGTCCACAGCTGGTCGCTGTGCGCAAGGAGCGCGCCACTGCCGTGCAGGAAGCCTTCCAGCCAATGCGCGGTGACGAGCGGCGCGACGCCGGGCGAACAGCGCTGCGCCAGTTGCTGCGCCGCGCGCTCGCTCGACCAGCGGCCGTTCTCCGCGAGGATGCGGCTGCAACGGCCGGCCAGCAGCGGATGGGACAGGTCGCTGGTTGCCGCGGCCTCCAGGCCCTCGAACCAGTCGTTCATGTGCGCATCGACCTGCAGCATGCGGATCGCCTGGTCGCCGGCGATGATTTCGCCGAGCAGCGTGGCCGCGGCATCGTCCGCGAGGCCGCGCACGCCGTACGGCAGCGCAATGCAGGCGCGCACGACGAGCCCATCGACCACGCTCGCCAACGCCGTCGTGTCGACGCTGCGCGCGCTGCCGTAGCGCAGCACGTTGGCGAGCGAGGGAAGAGCGCCCAGCAGGAAGCCGAGATCGGGCGTGTGCGTGCTGATGTCCTGGATGCGCGCCATCAGCGGCGCGACGGCCGCGCGCAGGTCGGCCAGCAGCACCTGTTCCAGCAGGCGCGTCAGCCCGGGCAGCTCCTGCGTGCGCGCGGCGCGGTCGGCCGCGAACGCGCCGGCCGCCGCCTCCAGCGTGCCGCCCCAGCAGCTCGCCTCGATCAGGTCGACGGCGAATTCCGGCTCCCACGCCAGGCGCCACAGTTCGTGGAAGGTGCCCGTCTTGCCGCGCACGGTCTGCTGCCTGCCCCACGCGATGCCCAGCAGGGACAGGCGGTGCAGCAGGATGCTCTTCTCCAGGTGGGCCGACTGGCGCAGGTCCAGATCGAGCTCGCTTCCGTCCGCGCGGACGGGCATGCGCAGGCGCTTCTGCTGCGCCAGCACGTCCTGCACCAGCGGCACCGACGGCACGTCGCCGGGCACTTCGCCCAGCGCCTCGTCGACCAGCAGCGCTTCGCGGATCAGGCGCAGCGGCGCGTCGCTGTCGTAGCAGAACACGGCGCGCACGGCTTCCATCAATTCGTCCAGGCCCGGCCGCGGCCGGCCGCGCAGGGCCGCCAGCGTGTCGGCCAGGCGCGCGGACTCGATCACGTGGGCCGGCGACGCGTCGAGGTCGTTCTTGCGCAGCAGCGTCGCCACGGCCGTCAGCCAGTGCAGCGATGCCTGCTCGCGGTGGCGCCACAGGTGGCGGTACCAGCCCGGCGCAACGACGCCGGCGCCGTAGCCGCTGGCGAACGTCAGCCGTCCATGGCTCCATGGCGTCCACGTGGCCGCGACTTTTTCCTTCGGCAGGCCGCGCAGCAGGTCGGCGTCGCTCTTCGCGCTCGGCATCGTGGCCAGCGCGGGCACGTGCCATGCGCCGCACACGACGGCGATGCGTTCGTGACCCTGCTTGACGGCCTGGCGGATCGCCGTGCGCATGTAGGCCTCGCGCTGGAGTTCGAGCGGCTCCGGCGGGGCGGCGTCTTCGCGCAGGGCGCCCATCATTTCGGCGATGGCGTCGAACAGGTCCAGGCTGTCGCCGCGCTGCTCGACCAGGTGGTCCCACCAGGTTTCCGTGTCGCCGTATCCGGCGGCCCGGGCCAGCCAGCGCAGCGGGTCGGCGTGCAGCTCGCGCTCCCCGTCCGGCGCGGGCGCATCGGCCGCCGGCGCGGCGCGCAGCGCGAAGCGGTGGCTCTGCGGCAGGTCGCAAAACCGCAGTTCGACGCCGTGCGCGGCGGCGTGGCGCAGCGCCTGCCATTCCGGCGAATACTCGGCGAACGGGTAGAACACGGCGCGCTGCGGGTCGTCCGGCGCATACACGAGCAGCGCGACCGGCGGCACCAGGGCGGGATTGCCGGCGAAGTGCGCCAGCGCATCCGCCTCGGGCGGGCCCTCGACCAGGATGCAGTCGGGCCGCAGCGCCTCGAGCGCGGCGGCGAGGCTGCGCGCGCAGCCGGGGCCGTGGTGGCGGATGCCGAACAGGTGGACGCTCATGCGAGTAATCCGGCTGCGCGGCTCAATGCATCACGTCGCGGCAGGCGCGGTACAAATCCTTCCAGCCTTCGCGCTCCTTGACGACGGTCTCCAGGTACTCGAGCATCGCGACACGGTCCTGCACGGGGTCCTTGACGATCGCGCCGACCATGCCGGCCGCCAGGTCGGCGCCGCGCAGCACGCCGTCGCCGAAGTGCGCGGCCAGCGCCATGCCGTGCGTGATGACCGAGATCGCCTCGGCCGTGCTCATGCTGGCCGTCGACGTCTTCAGCTTGGTCTTGCCGTCGTGCGTGACGCCGTCGCGCAGCTCGCGGAACACGGTGACGATGCGGCGGATCTCTTCCAGCGCCGGCTTCTCGGCCGGCAGCTCGAGCGCGCGGCCGATGCTGGCGACGCGCGTCTCGACGATGCGCACTTCCTCGTCCGGCGTGCGCGGCGGCGGCAGCACGACGGTATTGAAGCGGCGCTTCAGGGCGCTCGACAATTCGTTGACGCCGCGGTCGCGGTCGTTCGCGGTGGCGATGACGTTGAAGCCTTTTTCGGCCAGCACTTCGCTGTCCAGTTCCGCCATCGGCAGCGACTTTTCGGAGAGGATCGAGATCAGGCTGTCCTGCACCTCACCCGGCATGCGCGTCAGCTCCTCGATGCGCGCGATCTTCCCGGCGCGCATGGCGCGCATCACGGGACTCGGCACGACGGCGTCCTGCGACGGGCCTTTCGACAGCAGCTGCGCGTAGTTCCAGCCATAGCGCACGGCTTCCTCGCTGGTGCCGGCGGTGCCTTGCACGACCAGCGTCGAGTCGCCGCTGATCGCCGCCGCCAGGTGCTCAGACACCCACGACTTCGCCGTGCCGGGCACGCCCAGCAGCAGCAGCGCGCGGTCGGTGGCCAGCGTCGCCACGGCGATCTCGATCACGCGCGGGTTGCCGATGTATTTCGGACTGATCGCGACGCCGTTTTCCAGTTCCCCGCCGAGCAGGTAAGTCGCCACCGCCCACGGCGACATCTTCCAGCGCGGCGGGCGCTGGCGCGTGTCGCAGGCGGTCAGCGCCTCGAGCTCGTCGGCGTACTGCCGCTCGGCGTGCTGGCGGAGGATGGTCGTGGTGGCGGTCATGCTTGCTCCTGGAAAGAAAGAACCGTCTCGTGGCGGAAGCGCACGATGTCGAAGAATTTGTCGAGGGTGCCGCGCCACTGGTCGTCGGGTGCGCCGCCGGCATCGAGGGCCGCGGCCACACTTGGGTCGAGCACGCGCGCCAGCCGGTCCAGCAATGCCTTCAGAAGCCACACGTGCGACACGTTGGCGGCGGCGGGCAAGACCGCCGCAAGGTGCTGGACCATGCGCCGGCTCGGCGCCGCCGGCCAGCTTTCCGGGGCGCCGGCGGTAAGGCGCAGCAGCAGGCGCGTGGCCGCGTCCTCGTCCAGCCAGTTGGCCGGCAGCGCGTCGAGCAGTGCGCTCAGCGTGCCGTCGCGGTCGTCGTGGAACAGCGCCGCGTGCACGTCGAACACCCCATCCGGGACGGCGTTGCGCAAGCCCGGCGGCGCAGCGAGCCACCACGTGGCGAAGTCGCGTACCCAGTCCGGCGTGCGGTGCCGGATGGCGGCCAGGCCCCAGCCGCGTACCAGCTCGTTCCCCGCGTCGCCGCCCCGCGCCAGCGCCAGGCAGGCGCGCGGCGCCGCGCCGAAGCGCTGCGACCAGATGCACGGATCGACGGCGGCCAGCATGTCGATCACCCAGCCGGTTTTCTCGCCGAAGCCGGGATGGGCGCCGGCGCCGACGCCGTCGCGGCGCATCGCCGCATCGCATTCGGCCGGCAGCGCCACTTGCAGGCGTCCGGTCTGCGCCGACCCCTCGAGCTGGAGCACCGCCTGCAGCCGCGCCGTCATGCGCGCCACGAACTGCGAGCCGGGCAGCCCGGCCAGCAGCGAGCGGGCCGCCGCGCGCACTTCCTTGCGCTTGTCGTCCAGCGCCGTTTCCAGGAACGCTTCGTCGTCCGGACCCAGTCCTTGCGCGAGCACGGCCAGCAGCGCGGCGCGCGCCTCCGGCGGTTCGCTGCGCCAGGTATCGGCCAGCGCTTCCCGCGCGCCGCCGGGGTCGCGCGCGCGCCAGGCGTGAAGGGCGGCGGCGCGCTGCTCGAACGATCCCGTCTCCCACCATGCCGGATCCGGCGCGGCGGACCCGTCCAGCGCGGCCCATTGCCATTCCCGATCCGTTTGCGCGAGCCAGCGGCCACGCTCGCCCAACACCGGCAGCAGCGCCGGGCGCAGGTCGGCCTGGCGCGTGGCCGTGTCCAGCAATGTCGGCAGGAAGCGGGGCGGGACCCGGCCGCCATGGCGCGCGAGTTCGCGCAACCACGGCCCGAGCAGGTCGGCGGGGAAGACGCCGCGCAGCAGCATCGCCAGCAGCGCTTCGGCACGCGCGGGGCAGGGGCGCAGCCGCTCGGCGGGACTGGCGGCGACGGCGTCCGGCGTGCCCGGCACGGACGCGGGCGCCGGCATGGGCGCAAACCCGCTGCGCTCCCAGGCGTCGACGACGGCCAGCGACAGCCACAGGGCGGCTTCGGGCGTGGCGCCGTCGCCGGCCGGCAGCAGCGCATCGAGCGGCGCCCCGAGCGCGGCGGGGCCCCGGCCGGCGCGTGCGAGCCCGATCCGCAAGGCTTGCTGCAGTGCGCGGGCGGCGCCGGCCGTTTCGGAGGTGTCGGTCATGTCGCGAGATCGCTGTCCAGGTTGACCAGGCGCCCGTCGCTCCAGACGGACAGCGGCATCAACGTCCGCCCGTCCCATTCGCCGCACACGGCGAGCGGGTGGCCGCCGCTGAGCGCGAGCAGATGCGGCCAGTGGCGGAACGACGGGTGTAGAAGGATGCGCCGGCCTTGCGGCTCGCGCACGACATGGCGCGCGTTCGCATCCGGCGCCAGGCCGCCCAGCAGCACGGGCTGGCGCTCGAGGAAGGGCTGGGCGGCGAGCGCCCGCGCATGGGTGTCGAGCACGGTGTCGAGATCGATCGGCGCAGGGATCTCGCGCAGCGGCGCGGGGTCCCCCTGCGTCTTGACCAGCGCCCGCAGCGGCCACGCGCCGGGGTAGAAGCACAGTTCGCCGTCGAACGCGGTGGCCGGGGCGATCTGCTGCTGGAAGCCCCCGTTTCCGACCGCGTAATGCAGCAGCAGCGCCCAGCGTCCCGAGGCCGCGCCATGCAGCCAGGTGGCGCGCGCCTTGACGCGGTCGTCGTCGAACGTGGACTGGGCCAGCACGCGCCAGCGGTCGGCCACGGCGGGTTCGCACAGCACGTCTTCCTGCGCGACCGTCCAGCCGAGCAGGGCGCGCACATCGGCCTGCAGCGGCGCGGGCAGCGCGTCGATGCGGGCCCAGGCCCGGGCCAGCAGGTACATCGACGCGAGTTCGCTGGCCACCATGCTCTCGGCGTCCGGCAGCGCGGACTGGTACAACAGGCCGGCCGCACGCTGCAGGCGCCGGGCCAGCGGCGCGGCCTGGGCGTCGGCCATGCGCGCGGCGATCGTCTCCCAGAAGCCCTGGCCGCGCGAGCGCACGCCGGCGAGACCTTCGCGCGCCAGGTCGTCCAGCCAGGTCTGCAGTTCGAGCACGCCGGCGCCGACCTTGGCTTCGCGCTTGTCCTCGCGCTTGCGCGCCTGGACCACGGCGGCGGCGCGCGCCTCCTCGGTGACTTCCGGCGCGGCGGCCGCTTTCTCCGTTTTCTTTTCCTGGCGCTCCTGGCGGCCTTGCAGCCAGTCGGCCACCCAGGCGGGCGGCGCGTCGGCCGGGAACAGCGCGGCGTCGCCGGCCAGCAGCAGGTACAGGCCGAGGCCGTGCTTGCAGGGGAATTTGCGGCTCGGGCAGCTGCACTTGAACGCGGGACCGGCCAGGTCGATCTGCGTCCGGTACGGCGTCTTGCCGCTGCCCTGGCACTCGCCCCACAACGCCGCGTCGCTGCGGCCCAGGTTCGACCAGCTGCGCGCGGAGGCCAGCTGGCTGCCGGCCTTGGCGGAGGCCGCGTCCGGGGCGAGGGTCAGGATCTGGCTGGCGTCGAGTAGCACCGGTGGCGTTCCGATTGGTTGAGAATCCGTAGCGATATCTGGAGCGATTCGCGGTCCCACATACTCGACGATTCTTGCTTGCTGGTCAATATCCAAACCCGTCGATCCGCACTGCTCGCATAGCGATGCAGCCGTTTCCTCCTTGTCTGGCGGGCGGGGTTCCGGCTAGACTCGCCACTCCGCCACCATTGGGCCGCACGATGCGCAACGACCACGCCAGCCTGACCGACCGGTACCGCGGGGCCATGAGCACCGTGCTCGACCCCGCGCTGGCAGCCTGGCTGGGCGCCAACGCCGATGCGCTCGACGCCGACCCGGCGCTGGCATCCAGCCTGTTGCCGCGGCTGGCCGGCGGTGGCATCTTCCGCGTGGGCGTGCCCGAAGCACATGGCGGCGCGGGCGGCACGATCGTCGACGCCATTACCCTCTTGGCCGAGGTGGCCGAACATTCGATGACGGCCGCCTTCGTGTTCTGGAGCCACCGCACGTTCATCGAATACCTGCTGCACAGCCCGAACGAAGCGCTGGCCGCGCGCCTGCTCCCGGACCTGCTGGCTGGCCGGCTCGCGGGCGCCACGGGGCTGTCGAACGCGATGAAGTACCTGTCCGGCATCGAGCAGCTGCAGTGCGAAGTGCGCCCGCAAGGGACGGGCGTGCGGCTCGACGGCACGCTGCCGTGGGTGACGAATGTGCGCCAGGAGGGCTTCGTGGTGGCGCTGGCCGCCGCGCACGTGGGCCGCGGACGCCCGGCGATCTTCGCCGTGCCGCACGATATCCCCGGCCTCGTGCGCACGCCCGATCTGGACCTGGTCGGCCTGCAGGCCAGCAGCACGGCGGCGATCCGGCTCACAGCGATCGACCTGGCGGCCGAATGGGAACTGCATCCGGACGCCGAGCGTTTCCTGCCGCGGGCGCGCCCGGCGTTCCTCGGGCTGCAATGCGGCTTGTCGGTGGGCCTGGCGCGTGCCAGCCTGCGCGCGGCCGGCGCCTGCAAGGATGGCCACGGACACGTGCTCGCACCGGAGATCGCGGCGCTGACGGCAGCCCTCGACGGCCATTGCCGCACGCTGCTGGACGGCGTTGCCGACGGCACGTTCGCGCACCAGCCCGCGCGCCACTTCAAGGTGCGCATCGCGCTGGCGGAACTCGCGAGCGACGCCGTGCAGCTCGAGCTGCAGGCGCGTGGCGGCCGCGCCTACCTGCGGGAACACACCGATGGCTTCGCGCGGCGCCTGCGCGAGGCGGCCTTCGTGCCGATCGTGACGCCCAGCCTCGTCCAGTTGAAAACCCAGCTGGCGCGGCTGGCTTAGCGGCGGCGGGTAACACGACTAGCGGGCAGCCGGTGCCGTCAGCCCAGGGCCTTGCGCGCGGCCTCGATGCCCCACCACGCCGCTTCCTCGAACACGGAAAAGCCGGACAGGTCGCTGTGCGCGAACAGCAGCGGGCCGCTGGCTTCGCGCAGCGCCTGCACGCCGGCATTGCTGCGAAACCCCGGCCGGGGCGCGGCCATCGCATGCCCGCGCAGCGTGATCTCGACGCGGTCGACGCAAGGCGCCAGCGCCCATCCATAAGCGAGCTTCAGGTCTTCGCTCGCCAGCGCCAGGAGCTCGGCGCCGCTCGCTCCCTGCATCCAGCGCCGCGCATCGGCGGGCGTGCGGTGCGACAGCGCGACGTAAGCCGTGTACACCGTTTGCGGCGGGGGCGCGGCGCGGATGTCCTGGTGCGTCGAGACCACATAGCCCAGGCCCGGTTCGCGATACACGACGTTGTCCCAGCATAGTCCTTCGCCCGGCAGCTCGCGCGGCGAACGGCGCATCAGGTGCTGCGTGCCGGCGAGCGGGCACGCAACCGCAGCTATACGCTCGAACCGGGCAGCAAGGGCAACATCGGCGGGCAGGCCTATGTGGTGCTGGGGGCGATGACGCGGGTGGACGACGAGGGCGCCTGCTGGAGCGAGTACCTGCTGTGCCAGGAACGGGGCGGGTTCGCGTGGCTGACCGAATCGGACGGTACATGGTGGCGCGCCCGCGTCATGGACGAGTGGCCGTCACGCGAAAGCGACGCGCAGGTGCGCCTGGGCAGCACGCCCTACAGCCAAGTGGAGCGCTACCATGCGCGCGTCGACCACGTCCTGGGCGCGTTCAACTGGCGCGTGTTCGCCGGCGACGAAGCGCGCGTGACGGAATACGAGCATGGCGGCATCCGCCTTTTCGCCGAGCTGACGGCGGAAGAGCTGACGTGGACACACAGCACGCGCGTGACCGCCCGCCAGGTCGCGGACTGGTTCGGGCTGGCGCCAGGCGCGGTGCCGGAGGCGGCGGACGTGCTCGACGCCAAATCCATGAAAGACTACGCCGCCAATTTCCTGCTCTGGATGCTGGGCTTGAACGCGATTCCGCTGCTGATGAATTTCGGCGCGGTCTGGATCTGGCTGCTCATCGGCATGATTGCATTGGTATTGCCGGTCTCGTTTGGATGAACCGTTTGGATCCATGAAGAAGAACACTTATTTCCTTTATGCGCTGGTGGTCATTCTGGCGGTGACGGCCGCATGTTGGGCAAGTGCATTCGATAGCGCCGGCTCGCACGGCAGCAGCAGCTGGCGCTCGGGCTCGAGTACCAGCCATGCCAGTTATGGCGGCGGCTTCAGCGGAGGGCACAAGTGAGCCTGCCGGCGGCATTGCCTTCTGCCGGGGACGACATGGCGTATCGGCCGGCGGGGCTGCATGTATTGGCCGACCTGCATGGGGTGCAGGCGGCGGCACTGCGCAATGCGGCCGCGCTGGAGGCGTTGTTGCGTGAGGCGGCGCTCGCCGCCGACGCGCACATATTGCACGGGCATTTCCATACGTTCGGTGGAGGCGGCGGTGTCACCGGCGTCCTGTTGCTGGCCGAATCGCACATCTCGATTCATACCTGGCCAGAAACCGGCTTTGTGGCCGCCGATATCTTTATGTGCGGCAAAGCCCGTCCCGATGTCGCGCTCGAGATCATCGAACGCGCATTGGCGCCTGCGTCGCGCCGGGTTCGACACATTGAACGCGCGTAGCACTTGCGCACTCCCATCGAGGTTTGCTATAGTTCGCGTCCTGCTTCTGCAGCGCAGTAAAAGCCTAGCGAAATCAAGTGGTTAAGCTGGCAATCCCGTGAAGTCGCCGGGAGCCCGGTAGAAAAAAGGGAGTTGACGAGTTAAGCGAAACACTGCATAATCTCACTTCTCTGCTGCTGATGAACACAACGCTTCATCGCAACGCGGCAAGCAGTACGGAATACGAAGTTCTTTAACAATA
>Ga0308169_10005958_pt1 | contig 10868 bp, 8 predicted proteins | sample PhyBR1_2_FD_202139 | JGI IMG/M metagenome (GOLD analysis project Ga0308169, IMG submission 202139) | Phyllosphere microbial communities from UC Gill Tract Community Farm, Albany, California, United States - DLSLSB.R1 | ecosystem: Host-associated > Plants > Phyllosphere > Unclassified | place... | reverse complement strand
GTGGCAACGCCTGGATACCGGTGCGAACCTGTTCGCAGACCCGCGCGGCGGTAAACAGGCCCAGGCACACGACGACGCTCAGGTAGGCCGAAGTGGTCGGGTTCAGGTCCTGCTTGTACCATTCCTGCATATCGGCGGGCAGCAGGTCGGGCACCAGGAAGTACCAGATGAACAACTGCACCAACAGCGGCACGTTACGGAAAAGCTCCACGTAGCAGGTGGCGATACCCGACACCAGCCGGTTCGGCACGGTGCGCATCACACCGAGGATCGAACCCAGCAGCAGGGCAACGATCCAGGCCACGACGGCGATGGCGATGGTCCAGCCCAGGCCGGCGATGTACCAGTCGAGATAAGTCTCGCTGCCCACGCCGGTAGACTTGAAGAACACGCCCCAGTCCCAGTTGTAATTCATTAGGGTCTCCCCTCAGATCGTTCGATGTACAAATGCCCGCCTGGGGAAGCTCCGTTCCCATCCTGATCGTGTTGATCAGGCACACGCTATCGGCTCGACAGCCACCGGTTCGAGTGTTTCCAGAAGTGCCAGCAGGGAGTGACCATCCCTTGGAAGGGGTAAGCCCTTCCAAGGGTAAGGTTAGTCAGTAATCAGGATTTCTTGTCGTCAGCCGCTTTGTCGGTCGGCGTGACGATCAGGGCCTTGAGCTCGTCGCTCATCGGGAAGTTCAGGTTCAGGCCTTTTGGCGGGATAGGTTGCATGAACCATTTTTCGTAGATCTTGTTGATCTCGCCCGATTTGTAGGTCGCCACGATGGCGTCGTCGACAGCCTTTTTGAACGGCTCGTCGCCCTTGCGCATCATGCAGCCGTAGATTTCATAGGACTGTGGCGTACCGGTCACGGCCCAGTCATCGGCCTTCTTGGCCTTCGCTGCTTCACCGGCCAGCAGGGCGTCGTCCATCATGAACGCGACGGCACGGCCCGATTCCAGCATCTGGAAGGACTCGCCGTGGTCTTTGGCGGAGATGACGTTCATGCCCATTTGTTTGTCGGCGTTCATTGCCTTGAGGATGCGCTCGGACGTGGTACCGGCGGTGGTCACGACGTTCTTGCCCTTGAGGTCGTCGAAATCCTTGTACTTGGAGTCTTTCTTGGACAGCAGCTTGGTGCCGATTTCGAAGATGCCAACGGAGAAGTCAACCTGCTGCTGACGCTCGACGTTGTTGGTGGTCGAGCCGCATTCCAAGTCCACGGTGCCGTTCTGGACCAGCGGGATTCGGGTCTGCGAGGTGACCAGGTTGTATTTGACCTGCAGGTCGGGCATAGCCAGGTCTTTCTTGATCGCTTCGACGACTTTCATCTGGATGTCGTGGGAATAGCCAACCGGTTTGCCCGAGGCGTCCGCGATGTAGGAAAACGGAATGGAAGCGTCGCGATGACCCAGCGTGATAAAGCCGGACTCTTTGATCTTTTTCAACGTGCCGGTCAGTTCGGCTGCGAAAACCGGGGTGCTGATCAGAGCGGCAGCAATGGCTGCGCCCAGGAGATGGGGAACGATACGCATCGATGTTTCCTCGACATTGTTTTTTTTATTCGACCGATTTGTCGGCCCTGAGTGCTTCGAAGTGCCTGCAGCTCCTGTTGTGTTGGCATGCAGGTATTCGTCTCCAGGAGTGTAGAGCATGAGTCGTGCCAGGCCAGGCGCCTAAGGCTAAATCCTTGTTTAATAACGACAATAATGTTTTGTGTCAGGTTTAGTGGCTCGCTGGTTATCCGGTTGACCGAATTGACCAATGGGTCGCGTTCGGAAAACCGAATGAATTGAGTCCGTCCCCAATCCTGTGGGAGCGGGCTTGCTCGCGAAAGCGGTAGATCAGTCGACATCGATGTTGGATGAACTGCCCTCTTCGCGAGCAAGCCCGCTCCCACAGGAATATTCAGCGGGGCCAAAAATGCAAAAAGCCCCTGAATCGCCAGATTCAGGGGCTTTGGTTTGGCACGCTAGCGGATCACGCCGCTTCGATCTTGCGCCGGTTGTGCTCGACCTTGTCCAGGTATTGCTGCAGCTTTTCCTGCTCGGCCGGGGTGGTGAACAAGCCCAGCTTGCTGCGGCGCCACAGGATGTCGCGGGCGTCGAGGGCCCATTCATCGCTGCACAGGTAATCGACTTCCCGGGTGTAGAGGCCAGCGCCGATGTGCTCGCCCATGTCGCCGAGGGTGTGGACGCCTTCGAGCATGCGCCAGGTACGGCTGCCGTAGGTGGTGGACCAGCGACGGGCGATGTCCTTCGGCAACCAGTCGTACTTGTCGCGAATCGCCGAGCACAAAGCCTGCGGGGTGGTCATGTTCTCACCGCCAGGAAGCGTGGCTACGGCGGTCCAGCTTGGGCGCATCTGGGTGAAATAAGGTGCCAGTTGCGCCATGGCCGATTCGGCCAGTTTGCGGTAGGTGGTCAGCTTGCCGCCGAACACCGACAGCAATGGCGCTTCTTCGCCACCGCCCGAGAGCGCAAGGGTGTAGTCCCGGGTCACGGCCGACGGGTTGTCGGACTCGTCATTGCACAGTGGGCGTACACCGGAATAGCTGTGCAGGATGTCGTCGCGGCTGACCTGCTTCTTGAAGTGTGCGTTGACAACCTTCAGCAGATAATCGGTTTCGCCGTCGGTAATCGCCACGTTGGCCGGGTCGCCAGTGTATTCGCGATCGGTCGTGCCGATCAGGGTGAACTGGTTCAGGTACGGAATGGTGAACACGATGCGCTGGTCTTCGTTCTGAAGAATGTGCGCATGCTCGCCTTCGTAGAGTTTCGGCACGATCAGGTGGCTGCCCTGGATCAGGCGGATGCCATAGGGCGATTCCATCTTCAGGTCGTCGCGAATGAACTTGGCGACCCACGGGCCGGCGGCGTTCACCAACGCCTTGGCGCGAATCGAAAACAGGCTGCCGTCGGCACGTTCCATATGCAAATGCCACAGGCCCTTGCTGCGCCGAGCATTGACGCAGCGTGTACGGGTGTGGATATGCGCGCCTTTTTCCCGGGCGGCCATGGCGTTGAGCATCACCAAGCGTGCGTCATCGACCCAGCAGTCGGAGTATTCGAAACCGCGGGTGATCTCGCTTTTCAGTACGCTGTCGGCACCGAACTTCAAACTTCTCGAGCCGGCGAGTTGCTCGCGTTTGCCGAGGTGATCGTAAAGGAACAGGCCTGCTCGAATCATCCAGGCGGGACGCAAATGTGGACGGTGGGGCAGGACAAAGCGCATCTGCTTGACGATATGGGGAGCCTTGGTCAGCAGCACTTCCCGTTCGGCCAGCGCTTCACGCACCAGGCGAAACTCATAATGTTCAAGGTAACGCAGGCCACCGTGGATCAACTTGCTGCTGGCCGAGGAGGTATGGCTGGCCAGGTCGTCTTTTTCGCAAAGGAACACCGAAAGACCGCGACCGGCAGCGTCCGCGGCAATCCCCACGCCATTGATTCCACCACCAATGACGGCGATATCGTAAATCTCGGCGAGAGGGGGCGTAGGCAAGGTAGAAGTGGGCATCGGCTGGCCTCGGGCTCTTTTCGTAATATTTGAATTCGAACATAAATGTTCATTTGCGAAAATACTAGCCCATAAGCACAGCAACAGCCAGCCGACTTCGATTGAAAATACTGATCAAAGGAAGCTGAAAGGAAAATTTACGAACATGAAGATGCTGAATGGAGGGTGGTGAGGGGGTTATCCTCTCACCGGTACAGAGGGAGGGGGTTAAACCACTTCCAGCCGAATCTTGTGCTGGCTGAGCAATTGCGCCAGGGCCGGCACCGGTTGCTGGTCGGTCACCAGGCAATCGATGAGGCTGATGGGGCCCAGGCGGACCATGGCATTGCGTCCGAATTTGCTGGAGTCGGCCGCCAGCAATACTTGCCGGGCGTTGGCGATGATGGCCTGGGAAACCCGAACCTCCTGATAGTCAAAATCCAGCAGGCTGCCGTCTTCATCGATCCCGCTGATGCCCACCAAGGCGAAGTCGACCTTGAATTGGTTGATGAAGTCGACGCTGGCCTGGCCGACTACACCACCGTCGCGACGTACATTGCCGCCGGCGATCAGGACTTCGAAGTCGTCCTTGGCGCTGAGGATCGAAGCCACGTGCAGGTTGTTGGTGATGACCTTGAGATGGTTGTGATTGAGCAACGCCCGGGCGATGGATTCGGTGGTGGTGCCGATGTTGATGAACAGCGAGGCGTGGTCGGGGATCTGCGCGGCAATGGCTTCGGCGATGCGTTGTTTCTCATCACGCATCTGATCGGCGCGCATGGCGTAGGCGGTGTTTTCCACGCTTGAATCGTAGGCTGCGCCGCCATGGTAGCGGCGCAGCAGGTTCGCTTCCGCCAATTGATTGATATCACGGCGGATGGTTTGCGGGGTGACGATGAACAACTGCGCCATTTCCTCGATGCTGACATAGCCGCGTTCGCGGACCAGTTCGAGAATTTGCTGCTGGCGGGGAGGCAGATTCATGGGGCTTCCTTTGGGCTGCCGTACAAAATTTGCCCATGATGCCGCAGGAATCCACTCCCTACCAGTTTCAGAACCCTATCGTGGCTTATTCAGCGTCTTCGTGAGGCTCCCAGTCACGGGTGCGACTGACTGCTTTCTGCCAGCCGGCATAGAGTTTTTCCTTCGCGTGCTCGTCCAGTTGCGGTTCGAATTCGCGCTCGATCACCGCTTTGCCGCGCAATTCTTCCAGGCTGCCCCAGAAGCCGCACGCCAGGCCGGCCAGGTAGGCGGCGCCCAGGGCAGTGGTCTCGCGCATTTTCGGGCGTTCGACCTGGGTGCCCAAAATATCCGCCTGGAACTGCATCAGGAAGTTGTTCGCCACCGCACCGCCGTCGACGCGCAGGGCCTTGAGGCGTTCGCCCGAATCCTGCTGCATGGCGTCAAGGACGTCGCGGGTCTGGTAGGCAATCGATTCCAGCGCTGCGCGAATGATGTGATCGACCCGCACGCCACGAGTCAGGCCGAACAGGGCGCCGCGGGCATAGGGGTCCCAGTACGGCGCGCCAAGACCGGTGAAGGCCGGTACGAGGTACACGCCGTTGCTGTCCTTGACCTTATTGGCGAAGTATTCGGTGTCCAGCGCGTCATTGATGATTTTCAGCTCGTCGCGCAGCCATTGGACGGTAGAGCCACCATTGAATACCGCGCCTTCCAGGGCATAGGCCACTTCGCCGCGCGGGCCACAGGCGATGGTGGTGAGCATGCCATGGTTGGATTTCACGGCCTTGCTACCGGTGTTCATCAGCAGGAAGCAGCCGGTGCCGTAGGTGTTTTTCGCCTGGCCCGGCTCCACGCACATCTGGCCGAAGAGGGCGGCCTGCTGGTCGCCGGCGATGCCGCCGATGGCGATACCGCTTTTGGTCCGGCCGTAGATTTCCGAAGACGACTTCACTTCCGGAAGCATTTCGCGAGGGATGTCGAGGATGTCGAGCATCTTCGCATCCCACTCCAGCGAGTGAATATTGAACAGCATGGTGCGCGAGGCATTGGTGTAATCAGTGACATGGACCTTGCCACCGGTAAATTTCCAGATCAGCCAGCTGTCGACGGTGCCGAACAGCAACTCACCGTTGCGCGCGCGCTCGCGGCTGCCTTCGACGTTGTCCAGGATCCACTTGAGCTTGGTCCCGGAGAAGTACGGATCTGTGACCAGGCCGGTGGTTTCGCTGATGTACTGCTCGTGACCGTCGCGCTTGAGCTGCTGGCAGATCTCGGTGCTGCGGCGGCATTGCCAGACGATAGCGTTGTAGATCGGGCGGCCGGTGGTCTTGTCCCACACCACAGTGGTTTCCCGCTGGTTGGTGATGCCGATGGCGGCGACCTGGTCATGATGCAGGCCGGCCTGGGCCAGGGCTTCGACCATGACCGCGCTTTGGGTGGCGAAGATTTCCATTGGATCGTGTTCGACCCAACCGGGCTGCGGGTAATGCTGGACGAATTCGCGTTGGGCGGTGCAGACCACGTTGGCGTCACGGTCGAAAATGATCGCGCGCGAGCTGGTCGTACCCTGGTCGAGGGCAATGATGTAGTTCTTGTTCTCAATATCGGTCATGTCGATTGCCTTGGGACGAAAATAAGGGGAGAGGCCACGGCGCACGCTTGAATGGCACAAGCCTGCGCCGACTGTTTCAGGACGTTCTGGGCTTCCCGTCAATGGAAGGTGTTGCATCCTTTGTAGCAGTTATGGCGCTGGGCAGATGACGGGCAATCAACCCGCGATAAGCCGCAGCGCCAAGGCACGCACCAAGAATCGGTGCAAAAATCGGAACCAGGAAGTACGGGACATCGCGCCCGCCCGTGAGGGAAATTTCACCCCAGCCTGCAAAGAAAGTCATCAGTTTAGGGCCGAAGTCTCGCGCCGGGTTCATCGCGAAGCCGGTAAGTGGCCCCATCGAGCTGCCGATCACTGCAATTAGCAGGCCGATCAGCAGCGGCGCCAATGCGCCGCGAGGCAGGCCATTGCTGTCATCGGTCAGGGACATGATCACGCCCATCAGGATGGCAGTGATGATCGTCTCCACCAGGAAGGCCTGGCCTGTGGAAAGCGCCGGGTGCGGGTAGGTCGAGAACACCGAGGCCAATTCGAGGCTGGCTTCTGTGCCGCGAATCATGTGGCGCGACTGTTCGAAATCGAAGAATAGATTGCTGTATAGCGTATAGACCAGCAGGGATCCACAGAAAGCACCGGCGATCTGGCAAACGATATAGAACGGAAGTTTGCGCTTTTCGAAGTCAGTGAAGAGGCTCAGGGCGATACTGACGGCTGGGTTCAGGTGCGCGCCGGAAATGCCCGCGCTGAGGTAAATGGCCATGCTGACGCCGACGCCCCAGATAATGCTTATTTCCCACAAGCCGAAACTTGCACCCGCGACCTTGAGCGCTGCAACGCAACCGGTACCAAAAAAAATCAGCAGGGCAGTGCCCAGGAATTCGGCCAGGCATTGGCTGGAAAGGGATGGCTGTTGTAAAGCAGTTGTCATTCAAACCTCGGTTTTTTGTTGTTTTGCTGCGCATCCGAAAAAGCTCGATAGCGCGGTGTCCACCGAGGCAGGATCCCCATCCTGTTCTCGGGTTGTTGCTTGAGACATGTGTTCTGGCTTTCAGTTTCGAAAAAATATAGACAAGAAACGCTGGTGTCAAAGGTCGAAAGTGAACCATCGGTCACATTTCAACTATTCGTCTCGTGAATGTCTCTTCGAGCGGCGACATTTAACGGTGCGGCGATGGGGTCGCAGCCTTTTCGCGGTTGATCGCTTAGAATCCGCTCCATTGTTTTTTGATTAGCGTATCGAGGGGCCGTCATGACACCCGCGTTGGATCTGCTTAAGAAAGTGCGTGCCGAACATCGCATTCACAGCTACGAACACGACCCCAAGGCTGCGTCCTACGGTTTGGAGGCGGCTGAGAAGCTGGGTTTGGAGCCGGCGCAAGTGTTCAAGACGTTGCTGGCGGCCAGCGAAAAAGGCGAACTGCTGGTAGCGGTGGTGCCGGTGGCCGGAAGCCTGGATTTGAAAGGCCTGGCTCATGCGGCTGGGGTAAAAAAGGTCGAGATGGCCGACCCGGCCGCGGCGCAGCGCTCGACCGGCTATCTACTCGGGGGCATCAGCCCGCTGGGGCAGAAGAAGCGGCTGCGCACTTTTATCGACGCATCCGCACGATCACATTCCAGCATTTATGTCAGTGCCGGACGGCGCGGGCTGGAGGTCGAACTGGCGCCGGCAGTCCTGGCGGAGCATACCGGGGCGACGTTCGCCGATATCGGGCGTGCTTGAGAGGTATACGCTTCTTCATCCGGGGCTGTAGGGCGAAAATTCAACGGATCTGTCACTGGAAAACCGGTGTCCAAGCTACTCATGCTCGCACATCAATAATAAGGAGAAGTGCCATGCAGCTTGCGTTTCATCAGATCGATGCGTTCAGCGACCGGCCGTTTGGCGGTAACCCGGCGATGGTCTATCGTCTCGACGCCTGGCTGGCCGATGATTTGATGCAGAAGATCGCCGCCGAACATAACCTGGCGGAAACGGCATTTCTCGTGCGCGAAGGTCAGTATTGGCACATCCGCTGGTTCACACCCACCACGGAAGTGCCGCTGTGCGGGCACGCCACGTTGGCCAGCGCTCATGTGCTGTTCGAGATTTATCACGAAACCTCAGAGCGGCTGGATTTCATCTGCAGATCCGGTCCGTTGAGCGTCACCCGCGAAGGCGATCGGCTATGGCTCGATTTTCCGGCCATCGTGCCGGTCGAGCTGGGCGCTTCGCTGGCGGTCCAGAGCGCGTTGGGTGTCGAGGCGGTGGATGTGTTGAGCTCCAATGAGTTGTTCGTCGTACTGGAATCGGAGCAGGCGGTACTCGATTGCAAGCCGGACATGGCGGCCCTGGCGAAACTGCCATGGCCGGGGGCTATCGTGACGGCCCCTGGAAGCAAGCATGATTTCGTCTCGCGCTACTTTGCCCCGGCGATAGGCATCAACGAAGACCCGGTGACCGGCTCGACCCATTGCAGCCTGATTCCATACTGGTCCAAGCGCTTGGGTAAACACGGGCTGACGGCTTATCAGCGTTCAGCTCGCGGCGGGGCGCTGTTTTGCCGGCTGGAGGGCGATCGGGTGAAGATTGGCGGAGACGCGACGTTGGTGGCCAGTGGGACGTTGACGCTGGGTTGAGATCGCTTTCTTTGAGCTTTTTGACCAGGGTGGCGAGGGAGCTTGCTCCCGCTGGGCTGCGAAGCAGCCCCAAAACCTACCAACCTGGTGGTTCAGGTTCGCAGACTGAGGTGACTGTTTTGAGGTCCGCTTCGCGGCCCAGCGGGAGCAAGCTCCCTCGCCACAGAAGCGGCTCCCCTATTGTTGGGATTAACTGGCCGCGCTATATCGCCGCACGCCGCTTTCCACCAACGGTATCTGCGCCGCCGTGCTGCCTGAGGCCTGGAACAGCACCAAATGCTCAGCCGCCACGCGGATGCCGACGCTGGCCCCGATCTGATGATCGGCATGGCTGGGGAAAATCGACTCCAGTTGCGCGCCGGTTGGCAATTGCAGGCGATACAGGGTGGAAGCCCCCAGGAACGTCTTGCCGACGATACGGGCTGTGAGCGGGCTGTCCGGTGCGTAGACGATGTCGTCCGGGCGCAGCAGCACGTCCACCGCAGCGCCAATGGGCCAGGTGTAGGCGCGGTTGCCCTGCAGGATGCCCAGCTCGGTCTGCACCGATTCCGGGCTTTCGAGGCGGCCGCGAATGAAATAACCCTGGCCGATGAAACTGGCGACGAAAGGCGTCAGGGGTTCATGGTAGAGGTTGTAGGGCGTGTCCCACTGTTCCAGTCGACCTTCCTTGAACACGCCGACATGGTCGCTCACGGCGAAGGCTTCTTCCTGGTCGTGGGTGACCAGGATCGCGCTGGTGCCGCGGGCCTTGAGGATGTCCCGCACTTCATGGCTGAGCTTGCGTCGCAGCTCGCCATCGAGGTTGGAAAAGGGTTCATCGAGCAACAGCAACTGCGGCTCCGGTGCCAGCGCACGGGCCAGGGCCACGCGCTGCTGCTGGCCGCCGGACAGCTCATGGGGATAACGCTTGCCCAGGTTCTTCAGGTTGACCAGTTCCAGCAGCTCTTCGACGACGCGATGCTTGTCCGGATGCTTGCCAATGCCAAAGGCAATGTTCTGCGCCACGCTCAGGTGGGGAAACAGTGCATAGTCCTGGAACACCATGCCGATGCGGCGTTTTTCCGGGGCGAGGGTAAAGCCTGGGCGGGAAATGGTTTCCCCGGCCAGCTGGATTTCGCCTTCGTGCACCGGCTCGAAGCCGGCGATGGCCCGTAGGGTCGTGGTCTTGCCGCACCCGGACGAACCGAGCAGGCAACCAATGTCACCGGCATTGAGGTGCAGGTTGAGGTGCTGGACAACCCGTTGGTCCTGGTAGCCGCACGCCAGGTTGTGCAGGTTCAGTAGCAGGGAATGGCTCATGCGTGGTGGTACGCCGGCTCGACCAGGAACTCGAGCAGGGCCTTTTGCGCATGGAGACGATTCTCGGCCTGGTCCCAGGCGACCGAGCGCGGATCGTCGAGCAGGTCGACGCTGATCTCTTCGCCACGGTGAGCCGGCAGGCAATGCATGAACAGTACGTCAGGATCCGCCAGGTCGAGCAGCGCCCGGTTGACCTGGAGCGGCGCGAACAGCTTGAGGCGCTTGGCGGATTCTTCTTCCTGGCCCATGGAGGTCCAGACGTCGGTACTGACCAGGTGCGCACCGGCCACGGCCAGCTTCGGATCACGGACGATAGACACCCGGTCCCCGGCTTTGGCAAGCAGCGCGGCGTTGGGGTCATAGCCTTCCGGGCAGGCGATGCGCAGCTGGAAATCGAACTGGATCGCCGCTTCTATATAGCTGTTGCACATGTTGTTGCCGTCGCCGACCCAGGCCACGGTCTTGCCCTGGATCGAGCCACGGTGTTCGAGGAATGTCTGCATGTCGGCCAGCAACTGGCAGGGGTGCAGATCATCGGACAGGCCATTGATCACCGGCACGCGGGAATGGGCCGCGAATTCGGTCAGGGTGCTGTGGGCAAAGGTACGGATCATCATGGCGTCGAGCATGCTCGACATGACGATGGCGCAATCGCTGATAGGTTCGCCACGGCCCAGTTGGGTGTCACGGGGCGACAGGAAGATAGCCTGGCCACCCAGCTGGATCATGCCGGCTTCGAAAGAGATGCGCGTGCGGGTCGATGATTTTTCGAAAATCATCCCCAACACACGGTTTTTCAAGGGCTCGAACAGTACGCCGCGCTTACGCAGGTCCTTGAGCTCCACGCCTCGACGGATCACGCCAAGCAACTCTTCGGGCGTGAAATCCATCAGG
>Ga0308169_10005957_pt1 | contig 10869 bp, 12 predicted proteins | sample PhyBR1_2_FD_202139 | JGI IMG/M metagenome (GOLD analysis project Ga0308169, IMG submission 202139) | Phyllosphere microbial communities from UC Gill Tract Community Farm, Albany, California, United States - DLSLSB.R1 | ecosystem: Host-associated > Plants > Phyllosphere > Unclassified | place... | reverse complement strand
TGTCGCTCTACAGCCCGCAGGCGCACGCAGCTTCGAGCCCGAGTTCCTCGCGCTCCTTCGACTCGCCGTCCTGCGCATGTCGCTGTGGGACCGCGGCGCGACCTACGGCTCGACCCTCCAGAACCTCCGCTACCGCAACGAGGGCCGGCACCACAAGGGCTGTGCGTCCTCCTTCCCCTCCTCGTAGTGCCCCAGACAGAGCTGACGAAGACACCGACACAGTGCAAGGCGCCGCGACCGACTCGACCCTGTCGCGCGTCCAGAAGCTCGCCTACACGCTCCTCGTCATTGTCCCGCCCTACCTGCACTCGCGCCTACAGAACCAGATGCTCACCTCGTCCTGGGCCGACGAGCCCCTCCCGCGCTCGTGGTTCGCCCTCGTCGACCTGCGCAGGCTCCTCACACGCGGCGCAAGGCGCGAGGACGAAATGATCCAGTGGAGGCGCGAGTGGAAGAGGACTGGGTGGGAGCTCCTCGGCGTCGCAGAGCGCCTGTCGGCCGTGCTTGGGCTCGCCAACTTTCTCGTCTTTCTCTACAACGGCCGGTGCGTCTCCACCCTCCCGCCCTGGTCGCCCTCGAGCCGCTCGAGCTGACGCTCTTCCTCGTCCGCTCGCAGGTACCGCACGCTCATCGACCGGGTCCTCCAGATGCGGCTCGTCTACTCGCAGCGAGGGTTCGTACCCAACGTATCGTTCGAGTTCCTCAACCGCCAACTCGTGTGGGAGGCCTTCACCGTGCGTCGACCCGCTCCCTCTCTCTCTCGCTCTCGGTCTTCGCCCGCGCCCTCGCTGACTCAGGGCTCGCCCGCAGGAGTTCCTCCTCTTCCTCCTCCCGCTCGTCAACATGCACCGCCTGCGCCTACGCCTCACCAAAGCCGTCTCGTCGCGCGCGACCAATTCGACGACCCTGCGCCTCCTCGGCTCGGCGCTCCCCTCCCCCATCGCCCGCACCCTCGGCCTCTCGTCCCTGCGCTCCTCCACCTCGAGGAGCAGCAGCAAGGCCGCTCCCCTCGCGCCGAGCGACACGCCGCACGGCCCGCTCGCCTTCCTCCCGCCGCACACCTGCCCCGTGTGCTACTCGCGCTCGACCGCCCCGCCGACGCACCTCCCCTCGGCGTCGTTCGCCGACCCGACCCTCCCCTCGGCGTCGCTCCACACGTCCGGCGCCGGTGCGGGTGCGGCGGGCGACGGTGACACGTCCGTCAAGGTGCCGTACGTCGCCGACTGCAGGTTCGGCTGCCGGTACTGCTACTACTGCGTCGTCGGGGCGCTCGCCAAAGCCGACGACGAGGCCGACGACGCGTGGATGTGCCTCAGGTGCGGCGAGGAGGTGCATGGCGCGAGGCGAGAGGAGGTCGAGCCGGTGCGGGACGAGGAGGACGACGGAGCAGGAGGTGCGAGCGCAGATGGGCCCGAGCCGTAGAGCTTCTCTCGAGAGCGTGCGCTGTAGCTCGTTATGAGATCTATGATGCAGTGCAAGTGCGGCGAGGCTACAACGTCGCGCGCCCGCTCTAGAGCTTGACCACCTCCTTGTCCGAGTAGCTGAGCTCCCGCAAGATGCCGCCGACCGGGCCCGAAGAGAAGTTGCGCCCTCGCGGTCCCGCGACGGCGTTGACCATTCTGCGCGCATGCCGACAGAGGGTGAGCTGCTGCGCTCGAGGCAAACGACGAGGCGAGAAGGAAGAGAGACGGGACGCACCCTTCGGGCCCGCACACGACAACGACGCGCCTCTTGCCCGGTTGCCCGCCGCGCCCGATGAGCTTTCCGAGTATCTTACCATCGAGGAACCCAACCTCCGCGCCAGCCGGCAAGCCCGCGCCGCCCGCTCCCGCTCGAGCATCGGCGTCGAGCCGGTCGACGAGGTAGTGCACCTTGAGCTGGCCCGGGCGCTGCGCCGTGAGGACCTCGAGCTCGTTGCGGAGGAGGATGCGCGAGGGCGACGGCGAGGCGTAGACGACCGAGACGGCGGGCGTGGGAGCGGAGGAAGAGGGGGAGGCGGCGAGCGAGTCGTGGATGAGCTGGTGGGCGGGCGTGACGCCGGTGCCGCCGACGACCTGCAAGAGGACGATCCCTTTCGTCAGCTGAGGTCCAGGAGGGCCTCACGAGGGAATGGGGCGCGAGGGATGGAGCAGGAGAGACGCACAAAGACGACCTCGTCCCAGTCCTGGGGGCGGTAGTACCAGGTGCACGATGGCCCTCGCACGCTCAAGTCGTCTCCAGGTCCGAGCCGATGGATGTACCGCGACGCCTCGCCGTCCGGGTAGCGCTTGATGACGAGGTCGAGCTCTGCCGGGCCCGACTCGTTGAACGAGGAGGCGGAGAGAGGCTGCGCGGGAGAACGGGGTCAGCTTGACCCAGCGCGATGGCGTGGGTACAGAGAAAGAGGACGCACTGTGTAGGCTCGCTGAATCTGAAGGCTCGGCTCCTTGACGAACAGGCTCAGGATCGGTCTCGCGTCCGGGTCGCCCGTGAAGGCCGGCGGGAGGACCGACCGCGGCACGTCGAGCTTGATCAGCGACGTCTCGGGCGTGAGGGCCGTCACCGACTTGATCTTGACGTCGGTCCACCGGTCGGGCGCGAGGTACTGCGGCTCGTCGCGCGTGAGGAGGAAGGTTGCACCGCCTCCGAGGACGAGGGCGGCGATGCCGGCGATCGGCAGGAGCGAACGCTCGCGCGGTGCCGGTGCCGGTGCTGCTGGTGCTTTGCTGGTGCTGTAGGGGCGGCGAGGCGTCCAGGCGGGCGAGGGCGAGTGTGGGAGGAGGGGAGACGCCGGTCGAGCTGATGAGGGCGAGAGCTTGACGGTGGAAGCGCGAATGCTCGATGCGATGCTTCTAGCGGGTTGTGTGAGGTATGTGCTGGCTCTAGAGGCCATGTTGGGCGGCCTTGAGGGATGCGGCGTGGTGGATAATGCGCAGGAGGCGGACGCTGGCGACTCGAGGAGGACGAGAGCTTCGCAAGTCGCTCACAGAGCGCAAGTAGCTCGGCGAACTCCTCGCTATGGACAAGCGCAAGCCTCCCTGTCAGTCAGGACGCGCGTGAACTATACAGCCGTTGCAGTGCGCCGCCATCTTCCCCTCCTCGCTCCACCGTCTAGAAACGCACCGCCGCCGACTTCTCGACCATCTCCAGGGGAACCTGTGCGCGCAAGACGAGCAGTCAGTACCGACACAGGAGGCGAGCAAGAAGAGGAGGGAGAGGCAGCGCACCTTGTGTCCGAGGAGGTCGCGGATGTTCGAGATGCCGTAGCTGCGAGGAGAGCGCGAGGGTCAGCCCGTGCGCTCGCCCACCGACGAGCTCGAGTACAGAGAGAGCAGACGCACCGGATCATGGTCGGGCGCTCGAGACTGAGGCCGAACCCGAGGACGCGCACGTCGGCGGGGAGGCCCATCGTCTCGAGCATCTCGGGGCGGAACATGCCCGAGTTGCCAATCTCGACCCACTTGCCAAGGCCCTCGTGCCAGGAGAAGATCTCGAGCGACGGCTCGGTGTAGGGGTTGTACGCCGGCTTGAAGCGCAGGTTCTTGACGCCCATCTTGGAGAAGAAGACGTCGAGGAAGCCTGTGCGGCGCAACAGGGGGGCGAGTCAGCTCGAGGACGCTCCTTGAGGGCGCAGGGAGAGCAGGACGCACCGATGAGGTCGGCGAGGGTGAGGTTGCGGTCGGCGATGACGCCCTCGACCTGGTGAAACTCTGCGAGGTGGGTCATGTCGACCGCCTCGTTGCGGAACACGCGGTCGATCGAGAACATCTTGGCCGGCTTGAACCCGCCCGGCGCGTTGGCGAGCTCGTACAGCATGGCGGCCGACACGGACGTCGTGTGCGTGCGCAGGACGAGGCGCGACGTCTCGTCCTTGGAGAACGGGTACCGGTACCCGGTCGAGCCAAAGTCGCCGACCTCGTGCACCCGCTTGACGCGCTCGTAGTAGTCTTGCGGGAAGCCGGTCGAGGCGGAAGGCTCTGCGAACGGGGAGGAAACAGGGCGTCAGCACGTGCTCGGACAGTTGGAGAAAGGGGGAGCGGGAGAGAGGTACGAGCGCACCCTTGACGTAGAACGTGTCCTGCAGCTCTCGTGCCGGATGCTGCTGAGGGACGTAGAGCGAGTCGAAGTTCCAGAAGCACGACTCGACGAAGCGGTTCGTCGGCATCTCGGTGAAGCTGCGTCGGGCGGAGGAGGAGGGGGCGCTCGTCAGCTTGGCTCTCGCGCAGCAGGTCGCAGAGGGAGGAACGGCCGACGCACCCAGTCTCGAAGAAGATGTTGCGGAACTCCTCACGGACCTTCATGAGCGGGTGCAGCGCACCGCCGAACGTCGGCGCACCCTCGGCCTCGAAGTTGTACTTCTTGAACGCCGCCTTCTCCCACTCGCCGCTGCAGGGAGGAGCGACAGAGTCAACAAGGCGCGAGAGCGAGTGAGGGAGTGCAGAGAGAGGCAGGCGCACGAGTTGAGGAGCTCGACCGTCAGGTCGGTCTCGAGCTTCTGGATCGTCGTCGCCCAATTGGCGCCCTTCTCGACCGAGTAGTAGAACGACTTCCTGCGAGCGGGCGTACCGAGCCACGTCAGCTTGCGAACATGCAGAGAGAGCTAGAAGGAGGACGCACTTCTTCTCGACGAGCTTGCGCTTCCTCAGCTCCGCCAACAGCTTCTCGTCCGGGTGCGCGCCGCTGCTCTGGATCGCGACGAGGTCCTTCTGCGTCTCGTCGACGACTGTCGGGACCTGTTGCGTGTGTGCTCGAGTTAGCTTCGGCTCGTCGGTAGAGGAGGGAGGGCGAGAGAGAGGAACGAGACGCACCGCCTGGAGGAACCCGTCGCCCTTCTTGGCGACCCACTTGTTCTTCATCGCCTTGCCCTGGCCGACCTTGGCGACGTCCTTCCCGACCTTGTCGCCGATCTGCTGCGCCGTGAGGCCCGCCTCGGAGCCGGGCGGCGGCAGCGCGGCCCACACGCGGAACTCGTGCGAGCCCGACTGGGCGATCTGGGTGCCCTCGACCGTGAGGACGTGCTGCTCGATGTTGATCTGCTTGAAGTTGACCATCTGCGAGGCGTGTACCTTGGGGTCAGCCTGGCGCTCTCGCCCGAGGAGAGGAGGGCGCGGAGAGATGAGGAGGAGGGGAGGAGGTGTTGGAGAGCAGGGAGGACAGGAGCGCACCTCGCGAGTGGTGAGGCTGTCGAGTGCGGCCTTGACAGCATTCTGGGCCTCGGTGCTGGGCCCGACGGTGGTTGCGGCGGTCGCAGCGCCGACGTCGGCAGGGATGGAGAGGGCGCGCGAGTCGTCGATGCGGCCGGCGGGCGTGTCGAGCGCGGCGAGGATGACGAGCGCGAGCGACTCGGTCGGTGGCAAGGAGGCGGCCATCGTGCTCTGTGTGCTGTGTCGAGAGCGAGAGCGGCGAGGAGCAGCAGGGCGCGAGTCGAGATGAGAGCGGGTTGGCGTGCTTGACTTTTCGTAATCAGCATTAGCCTTTCACTAGCTCTGCTCGCCCTCGCCCTCGCCCGCCTCGCTTCTCTCTCGACCATCTCGCTCGCCTGTGTCGCCCAGGTAAGAGCAGCCTCGGCTCTGCTGCCCGCCAACGAGTCGTCGAGGTCCCACACGCACCGTCCATCCCGCGCACGACCGCGCGCCACGTCCCTCCACCCCGCTCCTCGCCCTCTCGCTCCCGCTCGACTACCCGGTCCAGGCCAGCTCCTGCACCTCGAGCGGCCCTGCGCAACGGCGCAAAGGCACACCGGCGGTAGCGCAGACCTGGTCCAAGGGGCCGCGGGCTGCTCGTCCCCGTCCGGTCGCCCACCTTCGCCGGACAACCTTTATGCGGCCCACGACGGCTTCCACTTCTCCGCACCTGCGCTTTTAGCGCCGGCCGGTCGTGCGGTGTGGTCAGCTCGCCCGACACGACCGACCGGCGCGAGGGCTCTTCCCCCACGAGCCGGCGCTGCCGTCGAGAGGTGCCGCTCAGCCGGAGCGAGGCGGGGAACGCGCCGCGGTTGCGGTACCGCTACACCGTCTGCATCTCCTGCTTCTGTTCGTTCGGGCTCTCGCTGTCACGCTTCTCGTCTGCGCACTCGTTCGCCATGCGCATCACGACTTGCGCCATCTTGCCGCTCGCACTCGCTGGCTGCGCTCGAGCCGCCGCCGTCAAAGCCACGGCGTGCTCCGACCTGTGGGACTTCGCACCCAAGCTGCTCGCCAACCTCGAGGTCTACGCCGCGCGCGACTACCCAGGTGCGTTCCTCCATCTCGCTCGCGACCGAGCCACCTCGACTGACGGCCGTCCTCACTCTCCCTCTGCAGCCGGTACCAACTTCACCGCCGAGCCGGCCGCTGCCTCGCCCGCCTATCCTCAGGCCGTGCCCGACCTGCCCGCCTTCTGCCGCTTCGGCGCCTACATCCACACGTCCAACTCGTCCAAGGTGCGCCTCGATCCGGTCGTCCCCCTCTCGCTCTCGCTCTCTTCGCTGACCTTCCTCCCTCGCCCGCTCGCAGGTCCAGTTCGAGCTCTGGCTCCCGACCGCAGATGCGTGGAGTGGCCGGTTCTCGATGGTCGGCAACGGCGGTGACAGCGGCGGCGTGAACTTTGGGGACATGTGGGCGCCTCTGACGACCTGTGCGTCTTCTTCGCCCTTCCTTGACTCGCCGAGCAGCTCGGCCAACTCACAAGGGTCCCCTACAGATCACATGGCCGTCGCCTCGACCGACACGGGTCACAGAGGTGCGCTCGCCGTCCTCCTCCTCGTCGTGCGCGCTCGGACCTCTTTCCCTCGCTGACCTTCTCGCTCGATGCTCCACAGGCATCTCCGGCAACGGCACGTTCGCCATCAACGGGCCCGAGACGCAGCTCGACTTCGGCTACCGCGCCGTCCACCTCACGACGGTCTACTCGAAGGCGATCGTCAAGGCCTACTACGGCAAGGCGCAGAAGAAGAGCTACTGGTTCGGGTGCTCGTCGGGCGGCAAGCAGGGCCTCAAGGAGGTGCAGGAGTTCCCGGACGAGTACGACGGCGTGCTCGCCGCCTCGGCTGCGTGCGTCGAGCCTGTTTCCTCCCGCTCGACTCGTCGACCCTGCTCTTTCTTCGACGAGAAGGCGCTTTTCTGACGCCGTCTCGCACTCGTACGCAGGCAGTGGTGGACTCATGTGCGTCTCTAAACCGTGAGGCTCGACAAGGAGGCGCTCGCTGACCCTCTTACCTTCCCTCCCCTTTCCTCTTTGCCTCTCTCCCCCTTTATTTCCTGCCGCCTCGCCACCGGCCTCTCTCTTGACCTCCGTCGTCGAACTCGTCTCGGACGTCTGCAGCTCAACGCCGAGATCTGGTGGATCAACACGATCGTCAACGCGCCGGGCTCGCCGGGCTACCTCAACACGTCCGACTACCAGCTCATCGGCGCTCACGTCGTCAAGCAGTGCGACGCGCTCGACGGCGTCGAGGACGGCATCATCACGAACCCGAGCGCGTGTAAGCCCGACTTGCAGCAGCTCTCGTGCGACGCGCCCGGCGCCAATTCGACGAGCTGCCTGAGCGCCGAGCAGATCGTGACCATGTACCGGATCTACGGCGACATGCACAAGACGACGGGCGAGTGGCTCTTCCCCGGCTACATGCCCGGCGCCGAGGGGATCCCGGGCTTCTCCGTCACGGGCGCGCCATACACCCTCGCGTCCGTCCCTCTCCCTCGTCAGCCGCTCTCCTCTCGAGTCTCGTCACTGACGCCCTCTCCTTGCTCGCAGCCCCGACTTCTTCAACTACCAGGTCCTGAACCGGACCGAGATCGGCAACTTCACGGCGAACCAGACAGAGCTCGAGCGCCTCCTCGAGATCGCCGACGAGACGGATCCGGGTGCGTCCTCCGCTCCCTTCTCTCTCGATCGACCTCACGAATGCGCCTTTACACTCTGCCTTGCTGCGCAGGCAAGTCGAACGCCGTCAACCCCAACATTCAGCCGTTCCTGAAGCGCGGCAAGCTCCTCACCTTCGTCGGTCCGTCTCGACCTTCTCAACTTCAGCTCGAGCACGAGGTTCGAGAGCTGACCCTTTCACTCTCGCGCAGGGCTTTCCGACGTCATCATTCCGTCCGGGTCGACGATCTGGTACTACGAGCAGGTGCGCAAGGCGCTCGGGTACCCGTCCAACCTCGGCGACTCGTATCGCATGTTCACGAGTGCGTGCTCTCCTCTGCTCGTGCTGCTCTCGGTGAGTCTCGCTCTCCTCGACTTCGTGCTGACGCTCTGATATGCGCAGTTCCGGGCATGGGTCACTGTCGTGCTGGGCCGGGAGCGTGGCAGTGAGTCGCGCCTCCCTTTCCCTCGTCGTCCTCCCCTCGTCCCCTACCCGCTCTCCTACTCGATGTTCCGGCGGCGCCGAGCCCCCCAGATGTACGCCATTGAGAGCTGTGCTCACGCCCTCTCCTCAACTTGCAGCTTCGGCGGTACCGGTCAGCGCCAGCTCAGCCTCGGCGGCGCAGCGACGAGCTCGACCTTCGACGCCAAGCACGACATGGTCCTCGCGCTCATCGACTGGGTCGAGAAGGGCGTCGCGCCCGACATGATCATCGGCGCCAAGTACGTCGACGACGACAAGCGCAAGGGCGTCAAGTTTGAGCGGCCCCACTGCGTGTGCGTCGAGTTCTTTCTCCTCTCGCTCTCGATGACTCGTCCTCGTCGCTGACGATGCTCCATACCGTCGTTGCAGGTACCCGAAGCAAGCGACGTACATCGGCGGCGACCAGGACAAGGCGAGCAGCTTCCGCTGCGAGGACATGGCCTGAGCGTCGGCGGACGTTCTCTCGTGCGCTGTCCCTTGCTCCCCTTCTTTCTTCCCCTCTCTCCTCGCCCTCGACCCTTCTTCCTTCTTCGTCGTAGTCAGTCAGGCAGGCTTCTGCACCTCACAGTCGTGCTCTCTCGGACGAATCGTCGCTCTCGAAAGGCTTGCCGAGCTCGCTCTCAGAGTCAGCCTGCTCACTCGAGACGAGCACCGCATGAAGTACTGCTTGACGTTATGTTGCACCTCGAGCACTAGCGGCTACTCCTTGAGCAGGCCCTTGCGCGCGAGCACGCGCTCGACCGCCCGCTCGACCATCAGCTCGAGCGCACCGCCCGTCTCGCCGCCGCCCTCGAGCACGTTGCGCACGACGCTCTCGACGCCCTTGCCGACGACGTCGCACTCGACGTTGACCGACTCGCCGACGGCCTTCATGGCGACGACGGTGCGGCTCTGCGTGTGGACGACGAGCATGACGCCAAAGTGGCCGACGCCCGGCTCGTAGTGCTCGTCGCCCGGTTTGGGCACCGAGAGGTGCGTCAGGGTGAGCGAGGTGCCGTCGAGAGCGATGTAGCCCTTGGGGATGAGGGGCGTGTAGAACTCGAGCGGGAGGGAGAAGAGGAGCCGGATCGAGTCGCCGTCGGGCGTGATCGACAGGATCTTGGCCGTCGTGTCGACGTGTCCCTGCGAGAATGACGAGAGCACGTTAGCCAGGGGTTCGTGAAGGTCGGGTTGCGCGCCGAGATGCGAGGGAAGCAGAGAGAGCCCGCCGAGACGCACCTGGACGAAGTGCCCGCCGAACCGACCGTGCCCTGCCATCGCGCGCTCGAGGTTGACCTTGCCGCCGACTGCGAGCTTGCCTGCGTCGATGAAGAGAATCAGCAGGTGCAGGTCGCAGGAAAAGAGAAGCAGAGGAACAGGACGCACCGAGGTTGGACCGACTGAGCGTCTCGTTGGCCAAGCCGACCTCGAACCAGCCCTCGTCGCTGTCCCACCGGGTGACGGTCAGGCAGACGCCGTTGACGGCGATCGAGTCGCCGAGCTTGCAGTCGCCGAGGACGTCGCCCGCGTTGGCGATCACGAAGCTGAATCCCTCGAACTCGGTCGTCGGCGAGATGGACTTGATGGTGCCGAGCGTCTGCAGGAGGGGCACAGTCAGCTCAGAGCGTGCGAAGTGGACAGAGAGAGAGCTGGCGCACCTCGACTAGGCCGGTGAACACTGCGAGCGAAGCCGCGGCGGAGGCGAGGATGGGTCAGCGAGGCGCGGGGAGGAGGGCGAGGAAGCCACGGCAGCGGGCGGCGCGAGAACAAGACGAGGTGCTGAAGGGAAGCTCGCTCACTGTTGCTAGCGTGCGATCGAACGTGCCGAAGGTGTGTGAGGAGAGCGAGCGAGCGCAAGAGGGGCTCGTCGCGATGAGGAGGTCGGCTCTCCTCCGCACCCCCGCACACCTCTCGTGCTGCTTGCGACCAGCGCCTGCCGGGCTCTCCAAGCGCCTGCGACCACGCCCAGCTCGCCAGCGCGCGCGCGCCCCGGCCATGGCCGACCCGGACTCGCGCTCGGCAACCCTCCCCCTCCCCACCTCAGGACGGCCGCACCGCACCAGCAGCGCCTTCTCGAGACTCGCCAACATCGCCCTCTCGTCGTCCGGCTCGGCCTCGGCCTCGTCCTCGTCCCCCGCCTCGGCCTCGGTCCCCTCCTCCGCAACGACCACCTCGCGCAACGCCCTCGACGTCCTCGAGAACATCGCCAGCGCCGACCAGGGCCGCCTTCGACACGGCAGCGCCGAGCCGGCATCGTCGGGCACGGCGGCGGCGGCAGGGCCGAGCGCTGGGCCGCCGCGAGCCGACCGCCGCAGGTACGGCAGCGCGAGCGGGCGCAGCTGGTACGCGCGCGACTCGAGCGAGTCCCGCTCGCGCGAGCGCAGCCTCCATCGCAGCGAGTCGCGCCCGGCGGCGAGTATCCTCGGCGGCGGCGGCGGCGGCGGCAGCGTCCTCGAGGGCCGCGGCGGCGTCGACTCGCCGGGTAACATGTCGTACCGCGCCGGCTCGGGTTACTGGGGCGCCGAGTCGCTCCCGCCCAACGCGTCGCAGAGCGCCTTCTCGTCGTACTCGGGCAACCCGAGCGA
>Ga0308169_10005956_pt1 | contig 10869 bp, 13 predicted proteins | sample PhyBR1_2_FD_202139 | JGI IMG/M metagenome (GOLD analysis project Ga0308169, IMG submission 202139) | Phyllosphere microbial communities from UC Gill Tract Community Farm, Albany, California, United States - DLSLSB.R1 | ecosystem: Host-associated > Plants > Phyllosphere > Unclassified | place... | reverse complement strand
GATCGTGTATTTCCTGTCCGGCCTCGGTGCCCTGCTCGGGCCGCTGTATGGCGTGATCATGGTCGATTACTGGCTGGTGCGAAAAGGCCGCATCAACGTGCCGCAACTGTATAGCGAGGCCCCAAACGGTGCGTATTTCTACAGTAACGGCGTGAACCTGCGCGCGGTGGCGGCGTTTATTCCGGCCGCGCTGATCGCGATTATCCTGGCGTTGGTGCCCGGCTTCGACAGTATTTCACCGTTCTCCTGGTTGATTGGCGCTTCGATTGCAGGGCTGCTGTACCTGATCATCGCCAAGCGCCAGCCGTATTACGAAGACGTCAGCGGCGAGTCCATCGCTGTGGATAACGTCAGCCATTAATCGCTCAAGTGGCCCAACTGGTTTGGGCCGCATTCTTTACCCGTTAAGGAGGACAGCTCATGCGAATTCTCGTGGTCAACGTCAACACCACCGAATCCATTACCCAAGCCATCGCCCGACAAGCCCAGGCCGTGGCTGCACCGGGCACCGAAATCGTCGGGCTCACGCCACATTTCGGGGCCGATTCCATCGAGGGCAACTTTGAAAGCTACCTGGCGGCCATTGCGGTCATGGACCGGGTGATGTCCTACGACCAGCCGTTCGATGCGGTGATCCAGGCAGGTTATGGCGAACACGGGCGCGAAGGTTTGCAGGAACTGTTGAACGTGCCGGTGGTGGATATCACGGACGCCGGCGCCAGCACTGCGATGTTCCTCGGTCACGCTTATTCGGTGGTCACCACCCTGGACCGCACCGTGCCGCTGATCGAAGATCGCCTCAAGCTCTCCGGCCTGTTCGACCGTTGCGCCTCGGTACGGGCCAGTGGCCTGGCGGTGCTGGAACTCGAACAGGATCCGCAACGGGCAGTGGAAGCCATCGTGCATCAGGCCGAATTGGCGGTCAGTCAGGACAAGGCCGAAGTAATCTGCCTGGGCTGCGGCGGCATGGCCGGGCTCGATGAGCAGATCCGCCAGCGCACCGGAGTGCCGGTGGTCGATGGGGTGACTGCGGCGGTGGCCATTGCCGAATCCCTCGTGCGGCTGGGATTGTCGACGTCGAAAGTGCGCACTTATGCGACACCTCGGCCCAAGACCATCATTGGCTGGCCGGGGCGGTTCGGGCGCTGAGTTTCACTTTGCAGGCCAACCCGGTCCAGAGCCCAACTCAAACCGCACTGAACCGCCGCGCCAAGCCCTGTTCAGCAAACTGCTCGATGATGAAATCCACGAACGCCCGGGTCTTGCCTGGCAACAGTTTGTGCTCGGCGTAGTAGATGGAGATATTGCCATCATCCACGTACCAGTCCGGCAGCACCCGCTGCAGCGCCCCAGACTCCAGAAAGGGAACGGCAATCTGCATGCTCACCAGGCCGATGCCCAACCCTTGCGCCGCGGCGGCGCAGTCGGCTTCCGAATCGCTCATGGTCATGCGCGTCTTGAGCGTCAGCGGGCTGTGTTCCAGATCGCGACTGGTCAGTTGCCAGGAACGGACGCGCCCGGTCTGGGGCGAGCGGATCAGGATGCCCTGATGCTGTGACAGATCTTCCGGCCCTGTCACCGCCGGATGGGTTTGCAGGTAGTCCGTCGAGGCGACCAGCACCCGATGGGCCACCGTCAATTTGCGCGCTACCACGCCTTGAGGCAGGTCGAAACCGCCACCGATGGCCGCATCGAAACCCTGGCCGATCAGGTCCACCTGGCGATTATCGAAATGCCAGTCCGGATTGATCGCCGGGAAGCGCTGCAAGAATTTTCCCAGCAACGGCACGACATACAGCCGCCCAAACGCCGTGCCCATGCTCACCTTCAGCGTCCCCGCTGGTTGCCCACCGGCGCTGGCCAGGTTGGCGACGGTGTTCTGGATGGTATTGAAACTGCTGCTGACTTCGCTCAAAAACAACTGGCCCGCTTCCGTCAGCGTCAAGCTGCGGGTGCTACGCTGGAACAGGCGCACGCCCATGCGAGCCTCAAGCTTGGCAACGCTTTTACCCACTGCAGCCGGGGTTACGCTCAGGCGTCGTGCGGCCTCGGCAAAGCTGCCGACTTCAGCGCTGCGCACAAAACATTCGATACTGTTGAAGGTTTCCATAAAGACCATTCTAAACTTTTGGTTTACACAGACTGTATCAATAAGCGTCTACACAGCCGAGAACCATTTGCCGATACTCCGTCCATCAACTGCGGCAATCTCGCCGCGGCACGTTTGGAGAACACCATGAGCACTCAAACATTAAGCGGTAAAGTTGCACTGATCCAAGGCGGTTCCCGCGGCATCGGCGCCGCCATCGTCAAGCGCCTCGCCGCAGAAGGCGCCGCGGTGGCCTTCACTTACGTCAGCTCCGCCGCCAAGTCTGAAGAATTGCAGAACAGCATCACCGCGACGGGCGGCAAGGCCCTGGCGATCAAGGCCGACAGCGCCGACGCCGACGCCATCCGCAACGCCGTCGCAGCTACCGTCGAGGCCTTTGGCCGGGTGGACATCCTGGTCAATAACGCGGGCGTGCTGGCCATGGCACCGCTGGATGAATTCAAGCTTGAAGACTTCGACCAGACCCTGGCGATCAACGTGCGCAGCGTCTTCATCGCCACCCAGGCCGCGGCCCGCCACATGGGTGAAGGCGGTCGGGTCATCAATATCGGCAGCACCAACGCCGATCGCATGCCCTTCGCCGGCGGTGGCCCCTACGCCATGAGCAAAGCTGCGTTGGTGGGCCTGACCAAAGGCCTGGCCCGCGACCTGGGCCCGCGCGGCATCACCGTCAACAATGTGCAGCCGGGCCCGGTGGACACCGACATGAACCCGGCCGACAGCGACTTCGCCTCCAGCCTGATGGACCTCATGGCTGTCGGACGCTACGGCAAGGTTGATGAAATCGCCAGCTTCGTCGCGTACCTGGCAGGGCCGGAAGCCGGCTATATCACCGGTGCCAGCCTGACCATCGACGGTGGTTTCGGCGCCTGATCCCGGCATGAAACGTCAGGTCACAGGGTCAACCCTGTGACGAGGGCGCTTGGTCCCGCAGGGCTGCACAGCAGCCCTTTTTCATGCCCACTCCAATTCCGGCAAGCCACAAAGGCCTGGCTGGAACATTTTCAGCGAACGGATGACGTTGTCGGCATGGGCATATTTTTCGTCAGCCATGGCCGGATCCGGAATGGCGATGGCGGTCATGCCGGCAGCTTTCGCGGCCGTTACGCCGAACGGCGAGTCTTCGAACACCAGGCAATCACGAGGCGCAACGCCCAGGCGCCGCGCAGCGGTAAGGAAGATGTCCGGCGCCGGCTTCGCCGCAGTGACTTCAGGGTCGTCCGCCGTCACGATGAAATCGAACAGTGCGAACCAGTCCCGGTGCAACGTGGTTTTAAGCGCAAACGACTGGCTCGACGAACTGGTCCCCACCGCTATCGGAACGCCGCTGGCCTTCAAGTGCCGCACCAGTTCTTCGGCTCCCGGCATCGCTAGCGCACGGGGAAAACGCTCGCGCATCAGCGGTTCACGTATGACCAGGAATTCCTCCGGCGTAATTGGCAGCTCCAGGGCCTGGACCACATATCGAGCCAGATCCCCGGCGCCGCGACCGATGATGTTCTGCTTGACGCTCCAGTCGAAGGTGCGACCGTAGCGCTCAGCGATGATCGAGGTGACCTCGGTGTAGATGCCTTCGGTGTCCAGCAACAAGCCATCCATGTCGAAAATCACAGCCTTGATCGGGCCCAACTCTTTCAATGGTGCATTCATCGCATCTGATCCGTTATCAACACAACATTCCAGGAATGGCTCAGGTACGACCCGGGCAGCATGTTTGCCTTAAAGGATTCAGCAGAATAACGAGAGGGGGTTGGGACAGGCAATGGAAAATCGTTGGGCGGCTTGATTGGTGGGGCGAGGAAGCTGTTTTTTTGAGCAATGCTCCAGGGGGGTGCTTCGCCCTCCAGCGGGAGCGAACTCCCTCGCCACTTTAATGGGTCTGATTAAAGTTATTGGCCGGAACCGCCAGAGCCACCCGAGCCCGAACCGCCGCCGCTTGAGCCACCGCCGCTGTCGCTGGTTCCAGTGCCACCGTTGGTCGCCCCCCCAGCCGGGGCGCCGCCCATCGTGCTACCACCACTGGTCGAACCGGTGCCTGTGCCAGGGTTGGTGCTGCTGCCGCTGGCATCGCCACCGTTTCCACCCTGCACTGAACCTGGGGGCAAGGCGTTGCCGCTGGTGTCGGAGGTGGAACCGGCGTCCATCTGGGTTGAAGGCGGCATCCCGCCTTTGTCCACCGGCGGCGTGCTGTTTGAAGATTGTGCGAAAACAGCCATCGAACTGACCGAAAGAATCCCGGCCAGTGTCAGTGCTGTGAGGTTGGGTTTCATCATGGTGAGTCTCCTTTTCAAGGTACCTACCTGATGTGTGGCAAGCCTCGCTGGCCGATGGTGCCCCTCAATCGACAGGCGGCAACGCTGATGATCAACTCGGCTTACCGGACGCATCATCCCCGGCAATGTCCGGATCATCCGGGGTCGCCTCGATATCCTCATCGTTCTCATTGGGTACCTGCTCCACACCGGCATCGTCATCGGGGGGAAGCTGGTCGCGACTCAGCGGGTTGGTCGGTGAGGGAAGCGGGTATTCCGGGGTTTCTTCGTCTTCGGGTGCATGGGTTCCAGCTGTCATGACAGTCTCCTGATGTGCCTACATGAACAGAGCAGCAGAGGGTGTCAGCCTTGTCTTGCTCAATCGTAGGATTCGTCCTCGTCCTCAACCTCGGTTTGCCCGACGTCTGCCGCCTCATCGGCGTCGTTCAGGGGAACCTGGGCATCGTCCATCAAGGAACCCGGATCCTCATTGCCCGGGTCGTTGGGGCCAGGATCGGCGGGGCCAGGGTCATTGACGAAAGGAACACCCGTGGGGCCTTTCTCTTCCTTGCCTTCGGTTTCCGGCGTCATGGCACACCTCGCGTTGCTGATGGATGTATGAATTCGAGGCGGGGAAACAGTAAACGTTCCAGCTAAATGCCGAAGAACAAAGAACTCTGAAAATTTGATTTACGGGTGTTCGCCGTTACGGCGCGCAATAAACAAAAAACCCGGCACGAGGCCGGGTCTTTTCATTCAAGCATCGGCTTAACGATGCTTTCTCTTGTGCTTGTGCTTCTTGCCGCCGGAGTGGCTGTCGTTGTCATTGGACAGGTTGCTGCCCAACGCGCCGCCCGCTGCGCCGCCAACGCCTGCGCCGATGGTGGAGCCGGTGGAGCCGCCCAGACGGTTACCGACAATCGAACCACCTGCCGAACCCAGGCCGCCACCGATGGCCGCTTCCGTACGGCTGCCCTTGCGTGCCCCTACCGCGCTGCCGGCGGCACCGCCGACACCCGCGCCAATCGCAGCGCCTGTGCTGCCGCCCATTTGCTGGCCGACCACATTACCCAACACACCGCCCAGACCACCGCCGACCGCAGCGGTTCCGTCGCCGGCAGCCATCGCGCCCTGGGCAATCAACAACCCAAGTACCAAGGTGGACAAAGTCAAACGCATGATAGAAACCTCAAGAATGCCGCATTGGGGAAAAATGGCCAGTGCGCGCGGGCGCGAGTCTACGCCAAACGGCGTCAGCCATGACGGTTGGACAGCGAATAGGCGTTTTATTTTATGACAGGCAAAAAAAAGCCCGCTGGGGAAACGGGCAGGTACTGCTTTCTAACGGATGAGCTCAGACTACGTGCCGGCTTGTGAAAGAAACGTGAAAGAAACCACCGTCTGAAAAAAGATGAAAAATATTTACGATCCATCCGCTTATCCGCCCGGATCCGGTCGAAAAAAAGCCCCGCTCAGTGACGGGGCTGCGCTTGCTGTACTTGCACATTATTTGCGGACCGGAACCCGGGGTAAAAACTTGGCTTTTTCCCCGCGCGACACTTTGGGTACCTTCGTCCTGATGGACTTGATCGGCTCGTCACCAAAGTCTGACCGGTAGGCCGACTGACCGCATTGCAACCCTTCGTTGATCGGATACGCGGCTCCGTTTTCCTCGCTGTACGGTGCTCCCATCGCTATTCCCCTATCGCCGAGGCCCATACCGGCAACAACCGATTGCCTGGAAATATCGGCCTTCACGAACTGAGACTAGCCGGTCATCAACAGACTGCCCGTTCAACAGACCCCAGCCCGACGAATGGAAGCCACTGTTTCAGAAAGGAAACACTCAATCAGAGCCCAATATCGTCCGGCTCAACACCCGCGAAACCTGATCAGCCGAATAAGGTTTGGACAGGAATTCAAAACCTTCATGGCCATTGCGGGCCAGCTCTTCGCTGTAGCCCGACGTCAGCACCACCGGCAGGTCCGCCCGGCGCTGGCGTAACTCCCTGGCCAGGGCGATACCGCTGATGCCCGGCATCACGACATCAGAAAATATCGCATCAAAGGCCATCGCATCCGGCCCGACCATCTCCAGCGCCTCTTCGGCATTGGTCGCCCAGGCCGTTTCATAGCCTAGGTCCTGGAGAATCTGGTTGGCAAAACGTCCCACCTCCAAATTGTCCTCCACGACTAACACCCGCCGTTTGCCCTTTTCCAGCACCAAGTGCGTAGTTTCTTCGGTGCCCGGCTCATGGATTTCCTCAGCCTCGACCTCCGGCAGGTACAAGGTGAACACCGTCCCCTCTCCCACCACGGTCGAAACATCGACATTGCCGCCGGACTGCTTGGCAAAACCGAAAACCTGGGACAGCCCCAATCCCGTGCCCTTGCCCACTTCCTTGGTGGTGAAAAAAGGCTCGAAGATGTGCTCCAGCACCTGCGAATCGATACCCGTGCCGGTGTCCGCCAACACAATGGCGGCGAAGGCCTGCCGGGCCCCGGCATGACCGCGAATCGGCGGCAGGCCATCACCGCACTGAAGCCGAAGCCATAACGTGCCCTGTCCGTTCATGGCATCACGGGCATTCAGGGCCATGTTGATCAGGGCCGTTTCGAACTGGCTCAAATCCGCGCGGATGTAACAAGGTCGGTCGCACAATTCGACGACCACCTCGATCCGCGCTCCCGTAACGGTTTGCAGCATGTCCCCCAGGCTCTGCACCTGCTTACCCACTTCGAAGACTTCCGGTTTCAGCGGCTGGCGCCGGGCAAACGCCAGCAACTGGCTGGTCAGCTTGGCGGCGCGCTCCACCGTCTCGGAAACCGCCGTCATGTAGCGCTGCCGGCGCTCGTCGGAAAGATTGGGCATGCGCAAAAAATCGACCGAAGAGCGGATGATTGTCAGCAGATTATTGAAGTCGTGGGCCACGCCGCCAGTGAGCTGGCCGATGGCTTCAAGCTTTTGCGACTGGCGCAGCGCCGCTTCCGTCTGCTTCAGCCGCGTGGTGCGCTCCTCGACCCGCTCCTCCAGCGTCGCGTTCAGTTCGGCCAGGGCTGCCAGGCCTTCGCGGACTGCCGCGTCCGCCCGGGTACGCTCGATGTGGGCCCAGGATCGCTCCGTGACTTCCAGCAACAACGCCAGATCATTGGATGACCAGACCCTCGGCGTTTTGTCGTGGATCGCCATCAGTGCCGTCAAACGCCCGTTCTTGATCAGTGGGACACAAATTGTCGCCGCGATGCCGATCGCCTGGAACGTCGCGGCCTCCTCGGGCGCCAACTCCGCGAGGTTGTCGTTGACCACCAACGGTTTACCGGCCCGCAGGTTGGCCACCGCCAGCCGACCGAAATCGGCCAGCCGGTAGTGCCCGATGATACTGGGTGAGCCGAACCTGGCCCAATCGCCGCGAATCGTGAAGCCATCCTCGTCCTCATCCATGTCTGCATAGGCGCAGTTGGACAGGTTCAGGTGTGCCGCCAGGATTCGCGTGGTGGTCGCCATGATCGCCAACGGGTCGGTAGCGGTCGCCACGGCATTGCCGATGGCATCGAGCACTGCCAGACGCTGGGTCATGAACACCGTCGAGGTGGTTTCGGTGACGGTGTCCAGCATGCCCACGACCTTGCCGAACTGGTCGCGAATCGGGCTGTAGCAGAAGGTGAAATACGCCTGTTCCGGGCCGCCGCCACGTTCGATGACCAGGGGAAAGTTTTCGATGTAGGTTGCTTGCCCGTTGAATGCTTCCTGCACAATCGGACCGATGTCGCTCCAAGCCTCCTGCCAGACCTCATTAAACGGCCGGCCCAACGCCTCGGGCTTATTGCCGAGGATTGGCAGAAACGCATCGTTGTACAACGTGGTCAGCTCCGGCCCCCACACAATCGCCTGGGGAAAATGGGAAGCAAGGCTCAGCGCCACGGTGGTTTTCAACACATCGGGCCACTCTTTCGGCTGCCCGAGCGGGGTAGCGTTCCAGTCATGGCGGCGGACCCGCTCGGCCATTTCTCCGTAGCTCTGGAGCCAGTCTGTCATGCGATCGATCCTTCTGCCGCCAAAACAATCAGGGGAAAAGCTTGTGACCTCAAGCCAGGCCGTATTATCCCGCGCTTGATGGGAATACGCGATTGGATTGTGGGATGCGTCCGTCTGCAAATGGGGGCGAAAAGCAGAAAAGGGAGGTTGGGCTACAGAAATGTCGTACACATCATTGGGAGCTGGATCCCGCTGCGTGATGGGTGTGACGTGATGGATGTAATTGCCCGACGATTGGATTCGACACCGGCAGGTTCCACGCTATAAGCCTGCCCGCCAAATAAGCCTGCCAACCGACAACCTGTGGCGAGGGAGCTTGCTCCCGCTGGGCTGCGCAGCGGCCCCTTTTGTGAGCGCTTTGCACTGGAGCGCCAGCCCGGTCAAGCGGGAGCAAGCTCCCTCGCGACGGGCTCATCGGTATCTTAAGAACACAAAGTTACGACGGTACCACGACATTTTGAAACGCCAAGGCCACTGATCTATTACAGCACACCACGGATGTCGTTTTACCCATAGCCCGTGCATAGCCCGTGGAGACAGAAAAACAGCCTCATGCTATGGTTTGGTCGTAAGTAGAGGACTTTCCAATGACCCAAACAGCTACTGCTAGCGTTGCGACTCAGGTCCGAAAGCTTGCAAAAGCCCACAATATCACTGCTGAACTTGACGGTATGAGCCGTATGGCTGCGACCATCACTCGTCTGGCTGGGGATGTCGTCGAGCTGGATGGCATCGAACAGTTGCTCGTCAATCTCAAGAGAAAGGGCGTCCTGAGTAAATCACAGATCCTGACACTCCAAGGCGAGTACCTTCAGGAGAAAAGACGCGCCAAGAAACGTAGCGCATGAGTTTTGATCCGTTCGGTGATTTCGAAACCGCAGGGTATCTTCAAAATTCATTACGACTGAAAGATCCTATTGAGGTAAAAGAATCTGAGCATCTTTCCTTCGAGGCAAGTATCGAAGATGCTCTTGCTTATCTAGCGAAAAGGAGACCCATTACCTTCCAGACGGTGCTCAAAGTTCACAAGATTTTATTTTCTGGCTTTTATCCTTGGGCGGGGAAAGATCGAAACGAGCTAGTACCTCACCTGGCCGTCTTCAAAGGATTCCATAACGACCCCCGCAGTACAGCTTTCGAGCGCCCGGAACTCATCAAGAGGTCTGTCGACTATGCACTTCAACTGGCGGCCGATAAGAAACACTTCAGAGAGCATCCTGGTGAGGTGATGGGTCAACTGGCTTTCGCGCACCCCTTTCTTGACGGCAATGGACGTACGATTCTATTAGTCTTCATAGAGCTCTGTTATCGAGCCAAGTTCGCTATCGATTGGTCAAAAACAAACAAAGACGATTACCTACGAGCGCTCAGCGATGAGATCCGAGAGCCTGGCCAAGGGCATCTTGACAACTACCTGAAACCATTCAGAGTAGCCATATCCAGCCGTGACGAGTGGCCGGAAACCATCAGTGGCATCAGAGGCCTAGATGGGCTGGACAAAGAAGACATCACGTACGAAAGCTTGGACAACCCAGAAGTCCAGAAAATTTATAAAACACACAGGGTAAAGCCTCTCGACCTTTAGCCTTCTACATGCCGGAAGTACGAAATGCTTGAGGTAACACCTTCCGCGACATTGCAGGCCGACAGCTTCTGGATGGCAATCCGGTAACTGTATTTCGTCTACCCAGTACTGACGGTGGCAGGTGAGTTGATCGGCGAACGGTTCTTCCTCTCCCATGTGGAAGGCCGCGAGCCCCTTGCCAATGGCGGCCAACAACAACTGCACCGCGATCTGTCGGCCCAACGACCAGGCGACATCGCAACTGCCCTGGCTTTTTTCGACGATTACGGCCCCGAGAACGGCGCGACACGGATCGTCCCCGGCAGCCATCGACCTGAGCCGGACGCCCCTCTTTCGACTTCCATGACGAATCAAGCGCCGTACAGCTTTCAGGCTCTGCCGGTGACATTCTGGTGTTCGATGTCGATCTGGTGCACGCGGGCAGCCTGAACATGATCGGCGCACGCCGTCGCTCCATTCTGATCAGTTATTTCTCGGAGTCGCTCTATGCGTCACACCTGGAAACCGTGGCGCTGCGCAATATTGGTATGGACACCAGCGACCGATTCGCCCCCTCGGAGTTTGCTTTCGGGGGCTAGGGTTTTTGATCGGTGAAAGTTGTGCGCAACGGTTCGAATCTGAGTTTTAATGCCCGTGCTTATCGACAGCCCCATTCGTCTAATCAAGGAAGAAACGACATTGAAAACAGCTTTCGGCGCCCTGTTGTTGGCATGCCTGACGACCACCGCATTCGCTGACGCAAACCCGATCGGTTTCCAATCCTCCACACTGCCGGATCCAAACAATGGCCGCGCACTGGAGATGGTCGTTTGGTACCCCAGCGCAACGACCGAATCCCCGCAACTGATCGCCGATAACCTGGTGTTTGTCGGCGCCGCTGCCGTGC
>Ga0308169_10005953_pt1 | contig 10873 bp, 8 predicted proteins | sample PhyBR1_2_FD_202139 | JGI IMG/M metagenome (GOLD analysis project Ga0308169, IMG submission 202139) | Phyllosphere microbial communities from UC Gill Tract Community Farm, Albany, California, United States - DLSLSB.R1 | ecosystem: Host-associated > Plants > Phyllosphere > Unclassified | place... | reverse complement strand
AAATTGAAAAGTACTCCCGCAAAATCTGGCTTGCTGGTTTAGGCGTGTACTCGAAGATCGACACTGACGGCAGCAAACTCTTCGAGTCCCTGGTTAAGGACGGCGAGAAAGCCGAAAAACTCACCAAGACGGCGATCGGCAAACAAGTCGATGCGGCTGCGGTCTCTGCCGAGTCCGCCAAGTCGAGAATCGGCGGCGTGAAAGATCGCGCGCTGGGCAAGTGGGACGAGCTGGAGGGGGCTTTTGACAAGCGCCTGAACAGCGCGATTTCCCGCCTGGGCGTGCCGAGCCGCAATGAAGTCAAGGAATTGCACAGCAAGGTCGACACCCTGACCAAGCAGATCGAAAAACTCACCGGCGCGAAAGTCACGCCAGTCGCGACCAAGGCTACAGCCACCAAGACGGCGGCGGCCAAGCCTGCGGCGAAGACGGCAGCCAAGCCACTGGTCAAGGCTGCGGCCAAACCGGCAGCGAAAGCCGCCGCCAAGCCCGCGGCCAAAACCGCAGCGGCGAAACCGGCAGCGAAGGCAGCGGCCAAACCAGTAGCGGCCAAGGCAGCAGCCAAACCCGCCGCAAAACCTGCGGCCAAAACCGCGGCCGCTAAACCTGCCACCGCCAAACCCGCAGCCAAGCCAGCGGCAAAAGCGCCGGCCAAACCTGCGGCAAAAGCAGCAGCCAAACCCGCCGCAAAACCTGCCGCAGCGAAAAAGCCTGCCGTGAAAAAACCGGCCGCACCCAAAGCAGCCGCACCGAAGGCGCCAACCGCTACCGCCAAACCGGCAACACCTGCGGTGAGCACGGCGAACTCCGCCTCGGCTCCGGCTCCGGTGGCCACGCAGGCTCCAGCGCCGGCTCCATCGACGCCTACCGGTCAGTCCTGACCCCCAGGGCAAACGAAAACGCCCGGCCTGCATAGGTCGGGTTTTTTTGCATGGACCCAAACTGTGTATGAGCAGGGTGGGAGCGAGCCTGCTCGCGAAAGCGGTGTGTCATTCAATACCTATGTCGCTGATCCACCGCATTCGCGAGCAGGCTCGCTCCCACAGTTGAACTGCCGCAGCTATTGGTTATTCGTGCTCTTCCAGATACCGCAACGCCATCTGCTCGGTCGCGACCTTGATCGCCGGCGGCAGGTGCGGCGCCACCAGCATCATGATCTGGTAGACCACCAGGCGAACGTCGCCTTCGCGATCCAGGATTCGCTGGTAATCCAGCGAGAACAAAAGCGTCATGGTGATCTGCTCCACCAGTTGCCCCAACGCCTGGGTGTCGCTGACCAATAACCCTTGGGCCTTGAGTTGCGCCAGCAATGAGGCCAGGGTCCGCTTCAGGGCGTTGAGCAACTGTCGGATACCCTTGGCCAGTTTCGGCAGGCGCCCGGCCAGGTTCGACAGGTCCTGGAACAGGAACCGGTATTGGGCCAGGCGTTCGACGATCAAGTGCAGGAACAACCAATAGTCCTCCGGCGCCAGCTGCGCATCGGCGGGAGGGTCCAGCAATGGCGTCAGCTCGGCCTGGAATCGCTCGAACAACCCGAGGATCAGCGGCTCCTTGCCGTGGAAGTGGTAGTAGAGGTTGCCGGGGCTGATCCCCATTTCGTTGGCGACTTCCAGGGTGGAAACGTTCGGTTCGCCCTTTTCGTTGAACAACTGCAGGGCACATTCGAGGATACGGTCGCGGGTTTTCATCCGGTCTTCTTGGTGATGGAGTTGTTCCACGGCCAACAGCGTGGCCGTGGGGTGAGGTGTTCAGCGGACTCGCACGTAGTTTCCAGGCGCCGCTTCCAGGGGCGGGTAGTTGGCGTTACCCAGGGCCATCCGGGTCTCGTGCTGGGCACCGGAACGCTCCTGGATCCAGCCCAGCCATTGGGTCCACCAACTGCCCTCGATGTGCTTGGCATCGTAATACCAGGCCCGTGGGTCGCCGCTCAGCTTCGGATTCTCGATGTAGTTGGCCTTGGGGTTGCCCGGCGGATTGAGGATGCTCTGGACATGACCGCTATTGGACAAGACGAAGCGTCGATCACCTCCCAGCAGCAACGTCGAACGATAGACCGCGTCCCAGGGCGTGATGTGATCGTTGATGCCGGCCACGCTGAAGCTGTCCACCGTGACTTTTTGCAGGTCGATCGGCGTGCCGCATACCTCCAGGCCGCCTGCGTGGGTCAGCGGGTTGTGCTTGAAAAAGTCCAGCAGGTCGCCGTGATAGGCCGCCGGAAGCCGGGTGCAGTCGTTGTTCCAGTAGAGGATGTCGAACGCCGGCGGCTCCTTGCCCAGCAGGTAATTGTTGACGAAGTAGGTCCAGATCAAGTCGTTGGGGCGCATCCAGGCGAATACGCGAGCCATGTCGCGGCCGTCGAGAATGCCTTTCTGGTAGGAGCGGCGCTTGGCGGCCTCGAGGGTCTGTTCGTCGATGAACAGCGTGGCCGGGCTTTCGATTTCGCTGTCCAGCAGGCTCACCAGGTACGTGGCGCTGGCGACCCGGCGCAATTGACGCTTGGCCTGCAGGTGGCCTTGCAGGGCGGCGATGGTCATGCCACCGGCGCAGGCGCCCATCAGGTTGACTTCTCGCGCGCCGGTGATCGCCCGGCAAACGTTCATGGCTTCTTCCGTTGCTTCGACATAGCTGGACAGGCCCCATTCGCGATGGCGCACGTCGGGGTTGCGCCAACTGACGATGAACACCTGCAAGCCATTTTTCAGCGCGTATTGGACGAAGCTGTTGGACGGGCTGAGGTCGAAAATATAGAACTTGTTGATCTGCGGCGGCACGATCAGCAGCGGCCTTGCGTACTGCTTTTCGCTCATTGGCTTGTACTGGATCAGCTCCAGCAACTCATTGCGAAACACCACCGCGCCGGGGGTGGTTGCGAGGTTCTTGCCGACTTCGAAGGCCTGGGGCGTGACCTGCCGGGGCAGGCCGTCGTTGTGCAACAGGTCGTCCACCAGGTGGCTGAGTCCGCGGATCAGGCTGGTGCCGCCAGAGTTGAACAGCTCCTTGATCGCCAGGGGGTTGAGCAACGTGTTGGAAGGCGATACGGCGTCGTTGAGCAAGGAAAAAGTGAAATGCGCGCGGGCACGATCATCCGGGCTCATGTCACTTTCGTCGATCCAGCTCTTGACCTGTTTTTGCCAGCTCAGGTACGCCTGCAAGCTACGACGATAGAACGGGTTGAGCTGCCACGTGGGATCGGCGAAGCGCTTGTCTTCGGGGTTGGTGGGGTGCAGGGTTTCGCCCAGCAACACCCGGCCCAGTTGACTGCCCAGGCGCAACGCGTGCCGCACGCTGTGCACCGGGTTGCGCAAGCCATGGGCGGCCACGTTGCGCAGGGTCGAAAGCAGGTCGCTGCCCCGCAAGCCGGTGACCGCGCTTTGAGCATTGATGAAACTGGCAGGGGCGGGCATGGAACCCTTCGCCGGTCTGTCGCGCATGAGTCAACTCCTTCGTCATCAAGCTAAAAACAAACACACCGAACCAGACAACATAGTCGCTGTTTCGGGTAGTTGCGTGATCCGGCGTCCTGCCAGGCGCTAGTGAGGGTGTCAGCCGCCACCCAGCGGCGCGGGATGCGGATGCATGACCGCGCGCTGACGTTCTTCCTCCAGAAATTTCATGATGATCGGTGCCACGGCCTCGGCTCGGGTAATCAGGAACAGATGGCCGTCATCGATGATATGCAGTTGCGAATTGGGGATGCGCCACGCCAGCATGCGCATGTTGATCAAGGGGATCAGCGGGTCGTCGTCACCGGCCAGGATCAGGGTCGGCTGGTGGATCTTGTGCAGCCAGTGGATGCTGGTCCAGCCTAGTCCCGCGAAGAGTTGCCAGTAATAACCGAGCTTGCCCGCCGAACGCACCTTGGCGGCGTGGCGGGCCGCCAGGCTTGGATCGCGGCGGAACGAGCCGCCATAGATCAGCGGGGCGATGCGCATCACATGTGACGGCTGCACGTAGCGCCGTGGACTGGCCATCATCCACAGCACCTTCGGCTTGCCCGGCACCATCACCGCACCGGCGGCGGTCGCCGCCAACACGAGCTTCTTGCAGCGCTCCGGATAGTCATGGGCAAACTGCTGTGCCAGGGCGCCGCCCCAGGACACGCCGATCACGTTTACCTGGCCATAGTCCAGGTAATCAAGCATCCGCGCGGTGAGCTTGGCCAGGCCAGGAAAGCGATAGGGCCGGTTCGGTGTCGACGAACCACCGACCCCGGGCACGTCGAAGGCAATCACTTCCAGGTCCGGGTCCAAGGCCTCGATGAAGGGAAACACCAGTTCCAGGTTGGCGCCGATGCCATTGAAGATCAGCAGCGGCGTCAAGTGAGGCTTGCCGGGACGTACCGCGGTGCGCAAGGTCTGGCCATCCAGGTCGACGGTACGGAAGATGTACGGTTGCGGCATGCTTCAAGCCCTGTGGGTTGGGTCGCTGTCTTTCATTTTTCCCGATCCCCTTGTGGGAGCGAGCTTGCTCGCGATGGCAGTGGTACATCCAGCATCCATGTGTGCTGACACACCGTCATCGCGAGCAAGCTCGCTCCCACATTTGGATCTGCTGCGAACATGAATTTGCGTTCGCCAGCGCTGTGGGCATTACATGTCCATGTCGGCTGCGGGAGTGTATTCGTGAGCAAGCCCACCCCCACAGCAGACGAGTTGCTTCCATTACCGCTCATGCACATAGGTGCCGGGCGCCGCTTCACCGGCCGGGTAGGCCTTGTTGCCCAGCACGGTCGGAGCCTTTTTCAGCTTGCCCGAGCGCTCGGCCTGCCAGGCCTGCCAGTGCAGCCACCAGGAGTCGGTGTGCTTGGTGGAGTTTTCCATCCAGTCCTCGGCCTTGGCCGGCATGTCCTCGCTGGTCATGTAGCGCGACTTGGGGTTGCCTGGTGGGTTGAGGATGCTCTGGATGTGGCCGCTGCTCGACAACACGAAATCAACCTTGCCGCCAAATAGCTGCGCCGACTTGTAGCAGGACTTCCACGGCGTGATGTGGTCGTTGGTGCCGGCCAGGGAAAAGATGTCGGCAGTGACCTGCTTGAGGTCGATCGGTGTGCCGCACACTTCCAGTGCGTTGGGGCGGGTCAGCGGGTTGTTCTTGAACATCTCGATCAGGTCGCCATGGAACGCCGCCGGCAGCCGTGTCGTGTCGTTGTTCCAGAACAGGATGTCGAATACCGGTGGTTCGTTGCCCAGCAGGTAATTGTTGACCCAGTAGTTCCAGATCAGGTCATTGGGGCGCATCCAGGCGAAGACCTTGGCCATGTCGCGGCCTTCCAGTACGCCGGCCTGGTAGGAATGGCGCTTGGCCGCTTCCAGGGTCTGTTCATCGACGAACAGGGCCACGTCGGTGTCCAGGGTGGTGTCCAGCACGCTCACCAGCAGGGTCAGGGCATTGACTTTTTTCTCGCCCAGCGCGGCGTAATGGCCGAGCAGCGCGGTGCAGGTAATGCCACCCGAGCAGGCGCCCAACATATTGACGTCCTTGCTGCCGGTGATGGCCGTGACCACGTCCACCGCTTCCTTGAGCGCGTCGATGTAGGTCGACAGACCCCATTCGCGTTGCGCCTTGGTGGGGTTGCGCCAACTGACGATGAACGTCTGCACATTGCTGCGCAGGCAGAAGCGCGCCAGGCTCTTGTCCGGGCTCAGGTCGAATACGTAGAACTTGTTGATCTGCGGCGGGACCACCAGCAGCGGCCGCTCATGCACTTGTTCGGTGATGGGGCGGTACTGGATCAATTCCAGCACATCGTTGCGAAAGACCACGGCGCCTTCCGTCACGCCCAGGCTCTTGCCGACTTCGAACGCGCCCATGTCCACTTGGCTCGGCATACCGCCGTTGTGCACCAGGTCCTTGGCCAGGTGGGACAGGCCATCGAGCAGGCTCTTGCCACCGGTTTCGAAGAAGCGCTTGACCGCCGCCGGGTTGGCCGCCGAGTTGGTCGGCGCCATGGCTTCGGTCATCAGGTTGATCACGAAATGCCCGCGACTGATGTCCTGGGGCGAGAGGTTGCTGTCGTCGATCCAGGCGTGCAGTTCCTTGCGCCACGCCAGGTAGGTTTGCAGGTAACGTCGATAGAGCGGGTTCTGGCTCCAGGCCGGATCGTTGAAACGACGATCATCACCAGCGGGTTGCAACTCGGATCTGCCGAACAGGACTTTCCTCAGTTCAGCCCCGAAATGGGCAACATGCTTGACGCTGTGCAGCGGTTGTTTGATGGTCTGGGTCAGCACCATCCGGGCAGAGGCCAGCAGGTCTTTCCTGCGCAAGCCGACGACGGGATTCAAGCCCAGGGTATTTTCCGAGGCTTGGTACTTCAACTCATCGTTGTTCTTGTTGCTCATCTACGACGCTCCATTGTCCTTCAGACGAGTACCGGGACCGTGCCGTGAAGCCGCAAGGCAATACCAGGTACGCTGCTCGGGTGACCATAAATTCCGCATCGAGGGCAATGAGGAAACGTGTGCCAGGAACTCGCCGGTTCCTTTGCAGGGAACTTGCCAGCTCCATTGGTTACCCGAGTTTAATTTTTTTCGCAAGCAGGCCAGTCATTGACGTTGCTGCGCGGGCATTCAAGCAGATGAGTCTAGAAAATTCGCCCTAAAGCGCCAGCCCTTGAGCTAGAGCATCAGCTTGACGACGGATTCGTTCGGGTCGCGGGTTTTTCCGGCGGCCTTGAGTTCGGCGAGATAATCGTTCCACAGGTCTTCCTGGCGTAGCGCCAACTGGTACAGGTAGTCCCAGGTGAACAATCCGCTGTCATGGCCGTCATCGAAGGTCAATTTCAGTGCGTACTGGCCGGCGGGTTCAACCTTGGTCAGGCCGACGCCGAGCTTGCCGTATTGCAGGATGGGTTTGCCGTGGCCCTGGACCTCGGCGGAAGGCGAGTGCACCCGCAGGAATTCAGCGGGGAGGTGGTACTCCTCGTCTGGCGCGTATTTGAGCGACAGGGTCTTGGAGGCTTTGTGCAGGTTGATGGCCGTGGGGAATTTGGTCATGGGATCGTCAGTCTCTTGAAGCCTTGCGTGAACGATATGTGGCGAGGGAGCTTGCTCCCGCTGGAGGGCGAAGCCCTCCCAAAAAGACTAGCGACTCTCCGCCTGATAAGCGGCGGCCTCGGGTTTTTGGGGCCGCTTCGCGGCCCAGCGGGAGCAAGCTCCCTCGCCACAGGAGCCCGCTCACACGTCGAGTGGCTTACAGGATATACCGCGACAGGTCTTCGTTCTCCGCCAGTTCGCCCAGGTGGCTGTTGACGTACTCGGCGTCGATGCGGATCGGCGCTTCGTCGTGGGCGCTGGCCAGGTCGCCGGCACTGAACGAGACTTCCTCCAGGAGGCGCTCAAGCAGGGTATGCAGGCGACGGGCACCGATGTTTTCGGTCTTCTCGTTGACCTGCCAGGCAATCTGCGCCAGGCGCTTGATGCCTTCGGGCGTGAACTCGATGTTCAGGCCTTCGGTCTTGAGCAGCGCGCAGTATTGCTCGGTCAGCGACGCATGGGGCTCGCTCAGGATTCGTTCGAAATCTTCCGGCGACAACGCCTTGAGCTCGACACGGATCGGCAAACGGCCTTGCAGCTCGGGCACCAGGTCGCTCGGTTTGCTCAGGTGGAACGCGCCGGAAGCGATGAACAGGATATGGTCGGTCTTGACCATGCCCAGCTTGGTGTTGACTGTGCAGCCTTCGATCAGCGGCAGCAGGTCGCGTTGCACGCCTTCGCGGGACACATCGGCACCGCCGACATTGCCGCGCTTGGCCACCTTGTCGATCTCGTCGATGAACACGATGCCGTGCTGCTCGACCGCTTCCAGGGCCTTGGCCTTCAATTCTTCTTCGTTGACCAGGCGACTCGCCTCTTCATCGCGCACCAGCTTCAGCGCTTCCTTGACCTTGAGCTTGCGGCTTTTCTTCTTGCCCTTGCCCATGTTCGCGAACAGGTTCTGTAGCTGGTTGGTCATTTCTTCCATGCCCGGCGGCGCGGAAATGTCGACGCCAGCCATCTCGGCCACTTCGATCTCGATCTCCTTGTCGTCCAACTGGCCTTCGCGCAGACGCTTGCGGAACAGTTGGCGGGTGTTGGAATCCTGGGTCGCGGCGGAGTCGGCGTTGAACCCCATGCGGGCGGGCGGCAGGAGCGCATCGAGGATGCGTTCTTCGGCGGCGTCTTCGGCACGGTGGCGAACCTTGGTGATTTCCTGTTCGCGCAGCAGCTTGATGGCGGCGTCGGCGAGGTCACGAATGATCGACTCGACGTCGCGGCCCACATAGCCGACTTCGGTGAATTTGGTGGCCTCGACCTTGATGAACGGCGCGTTGGCGAGCTTGGCCAGGCGACGGGCAATTTCGGTCTTGCCGACACCGGTCGGGCCGATCATCAGGATGTTCTTGGGCGTCACTTCGACGCGCAGTTCTTCAGGCAACTGCATCCGGCGCCAGCGGTTACGCAGGGCGATGGCGACGGCGCGCTTGGCATCGTCCTGGCCGATGATATGGCGATTGAGTTCGTGGACGATTTCGCGGGGAGTCATGGACATAATAGTTGGCGGTCCTCAAGCGGGAGTCTGGGCCTGGACGGGCTTACTCCGCGAGGTCCTGCTCCTCAATGGTCTGGGTGTGGTTGGTGAAGACGCAGATGTCGCCGGCAATGCCCAGGGCTGTCTCGACGATTTCGCGGGCCGACAGATCGGTTTTCTTCAGCAGTGCGCTGGCGGCGGCCTGGGCGTAGGCGCCACCGGAGCCCATGGCGATCAGGCCGTCTTCGGGCTCAACGACGTCACCGTTGCCGGTGATGATCAGCGAGGCGTCCTTGTTGGCGACTGCGAGCATGGCTTCGAGGCGGCTCAGGGAGCGGTCGGTACGCCATTCCTTGGCCAGCTCGACGGCGGCACGGACCAGATGGCCCTGGTGTTTTTCAAGTTGGCCTTCGAAACGCTCGAACAGGGTGAAGGCGTCGGCGGTGGCCCCGGCGAAACCGGCGATGACCTGGCCGTGGTACAGGCGGCGGACTTTCTTCGCGTTGCCTTTCATCACGGTGTTGCCCAGTGAAACCTGGCCGTCGCCGCCCATGACGACTTTGCCGTGACGGCGGACTGAAACGATGGTGGTCAAGGGAAGAGTCTCCACGCAGCGGGGCGAAAATGCCCGGATGGAACTCATATGGGGGTGGCGTGGGGTTTTTCAACTGCGGGGTGAGGGAGGGGACGAGTGGTCCCGGGCTTTTCTTGCGCAGCGCTTTTGTGGCGAGGGAGCTTTCTCCCGCTGGACCGCGCAGCGGTCCCAAGCTTTTGGGGCTGCTACGCCCGAGGCGTCGGACCGACCCAGCGGGAGCAAGCTCCCTCGCCACGAAGAACCCAGCAGTCACGGATGCCTTCGTTAGAGTCAGCGGCTTTGGCGTTGTTGTAACAACAGGTTGCTGAAACCGCTGCCGGCCAGTTGTTTCTGGGCCTTGGTCAGCTCTTCACGATTGCTGAACGGACCTACCAATACCCGATACCAGGTTTCGTCCTTCACCGTTCCGGACTCCACCGACACCGATTGGCCCAGCAAAATGATCTGCGCCCGGACCTTGTCGGCATCGGCTTCCTTGCGGAATGAGCCGGCCTGCAGGAAGAACTTCGTCACGGGCGCTGCTTTCTGCACTGGCGGCGCGGGTGGCGGCGTGATGCCGGCCAAGGCCGCCTGGGCGCGGGCGGTGTCGATCTTTGCCGCTTCGGCCGGGGTTACCGGTGTGGTCGGCACCTGGGGCACTTGCGGCGTCGGCAGGGTTTTCTCCGGCACGGCATCGGGCGGTACGATGACTTCCGATTCCGGCAGCAAAGTGTAGAAGTCGTATTTCGGCTTCACTGGCTGCGTCGGGCTCGGCGGCGTCTTGTTGGCCTCGGCGATCCGCGTGGCTTTCTGCTGCTCTTGCCGGACGCGCTTGACGTCATCGCCCTGGCCCGGCTCCAGCTTCATCAAGAAGACAATGAAAGCGCCGACGGTCAGGCCGATGGCCATCCACAACCAGCCCGGGATCGGCTTTTTCGCCGGGGGCTGGTAACGACTGGCGCCGCGTTTGGGTGCAGGTTTTTTCTTGGCAGCCAACTTACATGCGCTCCAGCGTTTCCAGGCCCAGCAGCTCCAGGCCTTGCTTGAGCGTGCGCCCGGTCAGCGCGGCGAGGCGCAGGCGGCTCTGCATCTGTGCGGGTGTCTCGGCGCTGAGGATCGGGCAGTTTTCGTAGAAGCTGGAGAACAGGCCGGCGACGTCGTACAGGTACGCGCACAAGGTATGCGGCGTGCCCTTGTCGGCGACGTTGTTCAGTACTTCACCGAACTGAGCCAGCCTGGCCGCCAATTCCTGCTCGTGGGCGGCCTCCAGGACGATCTGGCCTTCCACTTCGTCGAAGTCCTTGCCGAGCTTGCGGAACACCCCCTCCACGCGGGTATAGGCGTACAGCAGGTACGGCGCGGTGTTGCCCTCGAAGTTGAGCATCAGGTCGAAATTGAAGCTGTAGTCGCTGGTGCGGTGTTTCGACAAGTCGGCGTACTTCACCGCGTCGATGCCGACGACCTTGGCAATGTTGCGCAGCTCGTCTTCGGCCAGGTCCGGGTTCTTGCCCTTGACCAGGCTGTAGGCGCGGTCCTGGGCTTCGGTCAGCAGGTCGATCAGTTTTACGGTGCCACCGTCGCGGGTCTTGAACGGGCGGCCATCAGCGCCGTTCATGGTACCGAAGCCCATGTGTTCCATTTCCATCGGGTGGGTCACGAAGCCGGCCAGGCGGGCCACTTCGAACACCTGCTGGAAGTGCAGGGCCTGGCGTTGGTCGACGAAATACAGCACCCGATCAGCCTTGAGTACGCGGTTGCGGTAGCGCACGGCCGCCAGGTCGGTGGTGGCGT
>Ga0308169_10005952_pt1 | contig 10874 bp, 17 predicted proteins | sample PhyBR1_2_FD_202139 | JGI IMG/M metagenome (GOLD analysis project Ga0308169, IMG submission 202139) | Phyllosphere microbial communities from UC Gill Tract Community Farm, Albany, California, United States - DLSLSB.R1 | ecosystem: Host-associated > Plants > Phyllosphere > Unclassified | place... | reverse complement strand
CCGCGTGATCGGGGTACGTCGACAGGTGACAGATCATCAAGGGACACTCGGGGAGCTCAGATCTCGATTCAAGAGTCTGCACACAGAATGTCGGGAGAGCTCGCAATGGCTGGACCTGCAGGGGCCGACGAACGACGCGAGGGAGGTCCTCACGAGCTTCGCACACGAAATCGACTCGTTGCTGAAGAAGCGAGCACAACTGACGTGCACGCTGCGAGATCCTCTGCCGAGACCCAAACGCGGGTGGTGGGCGCGCCAGAAACGCGCAGATGTCAATCTTTAAAGGTGTCGATCGCGAGTGGGTGGCTGCGGAATGGAGGCGACGTCTCTATCTAGCGCGAGGGGAATATGTCATGTCGACTGAAAGCATGTATACATGACCAGGCCCAGAGGGAGGCACTTCGACGACCCGCTTCGGTGCACTGTTTCACGCAGGTATGTTTGGCAGTCTCAAGAACCCCGTTTGCCTTCAACGGGAACCGGAAGTGAGAAGTGGGGCGCAGTGGGAGATGCAATACCGGTCCTTGAAAGTGGCTGGACTCGCGTCTGTATGGCCTTCACCGATGGCACGAAGGCTCAGTTCCCACGCCGAAGACGGCAGACTTGGATGTCCACCAGATCCGTGAGCACCAACAAGGGCGTTTGGTGGGCGAATGGGCGCGGCTCACCCCGTTTCCCACAGCTTCCCCCTTGGACAGGTCGTCTGACCCATCTCGCTCGTTTCACCTTGTCCTGCACAACGTCAGGGATGGCAACGACGTCAACAGAGAGCCAGTGCTTGTGGTCTCAAGACGTCATCGCATGCGTCCGAGTGCCCTGCTGGGTCGGATGGTGGACGCTTGATGGAGTGAAAGTGACGCTGATACGAGTGTGAGTAAATCAAGCAGCCATGGAACCAGACCAGTCACCTTCAGAGGTCAGGTCGTTCATGAGTTGGATGGATGAAGACGATGAACAATTCATTTCGATCATCCAAATATCATGCCAGAAGCCCACCTCTCAGGGTATACAGTACGCTGAAGCAAGAAGCGGAAGGTACTACAAACGCAGCACGTAGACAGCACACAGCAAGCGCGATGCAGCGCTCACTGGTGGACGGCGTGAGTTATGACTGCTTCGTTCTTGAGACCGCGGCTCTCGGTGCTCGTGACCGTCGACTTGAACTTGCGGACCGGGATTTTCATGTTGTAGAGTTCGTCGAGCTCGACATACGTTCGCCCGGTTGTCTGCCTGTCAATGGTATGTCGATCGGTGCAGCCTCGGGAACTCACCTCGGGGTAGAAGAAGTACACGATAACGAACACGGGCAGCACCAGGCCGGCAAAGATGTAGGCGGCCTTGACGCCAAGGTTGCCCGCATCGGGGCTGAGCATGAGAGGCACAGTCCAGTAGAAGATGAAGCTGCGGATCAGTCACTGCTCGGCGTGACGCGATCTATCGACAACTCACAAGCAGGATGATTGCGACGCAAAGGCCACAGCCGACGTATGCGCACGAAGTCGAGGCGTCGAGGTCTCGCCGGCAGCGATGAAGCCGATGGGCGCCGCGGAGAATGAGTAAGAGATAACCCAAAGCAGCAACAGTCCGAGAGCAGCGCGGTCTGACGCCCGGCTCGTGAACGAACCGGTCACGCCCAGACCCAGGCTGAAGAGGAACATGAGGAAGCAGCCTCTGCAAGATGAGCTGACTAGCCCATATCTGGATTCGCGTTGATCAGCACTCACGATAGCATCATCGACCTTCGTCCGACCCGCTCACACAGGTACATCGAGATCCCGATTACGATGAGCAGGACCACATCGCTGCTGTTCAGCTCGGGATGACCATGGGAGGGGACAACTCCACTCACATGACCACCGTGACGAGGAATGGGTCGCTCAGTCCGACGATGCTGAAGAAGTAGGTCGAGTAGCTGAACAGCAGAGGTGCGCCAGCGAGGGGTTGCGAACACGCGCCGACCACACCAGCGATAGTTCGCCGGAGGTTCGAGCCCTGGAAGATCTCGAAGATCGAGGCGCGCTTGCCATCTTGGTGAAGGATGGCTTGCTCGGCCGCGATCTGCTCGACGACCACCCGGTACTCGTGATCCTGCCTGTGAGCCATGACGTGAAATACATCGTGCCCGGCCACAGCACTCACCGCATCATAGCCTGGCGCGGTTCCGTAGAGCCGGACCAAGCACTTCTTCGCCTTCTCCTCATTTCCTCGTCGGATGTGGTAGATTGGCGACTCGGGGACGAAGGGCAGCATGATGACGAAGATCTGATTCGTTACCGCGCATTCCGGGCCGTCTTCCATGCTGACTCACCCCTGTCATGACGAATTCGGAGGCCATCAATGGCCGCCAGACGGTGGGGTCCGTCTTGATCTGGATCTGGGTCGCAATGGCACCGATCAGCTGACCGCCAGCCAGGAAGAGCTGGTACGCGGCCATGCCGGTCCCTCGGAGCTGGAACGGCGCGATCTCGGCGATGTACACAATCAGGGTCGTCTGCGCGATGCCCAGTGCAAACTTGGTGACGACGCCGGCACCCGTGAACCACTGCCAGTTTTGAGCCGAGATCGAAAGGGCCGAGCCGACCATGAACAACGCGGAGAAAACGATCATGTTCCCCCTACAGGGTCAGTCCCAGTCCCGGACCGAGGCCCGACGGGTACGCACTTGCGGCCGATACGGTTCGACAGCGGACCGCCGAGGAACTGTCCGAAGATCTGGGCCATGGCCGGGAAGCCGGATAGGAAGGAGACGGTCAATCCCGCGATGGCTGGTCGGCCGTCGATGGTTGTGTCGGCCATGGTTGCGACAAAGGCCGGTAAGGGCAGTACATTGCCAGGAAGCTGCCCTTGGAACTGTCATCAGCCCGTGTGCTCAGGGGAGGGTCACCACCACCATCTCGACTCACGCCGTCGTTCGTACCTCCCCAGCAAGCGATGAGGCAGAACAATATGGCTCGCCAAAAGTATCTGAACACCTGGGTTCGGCTCAAGTCTGCGATGAGCGTGCGTTCCCCCATCGGCATGCACCACTCTTTGCTCACCAGCGAACTTGGTCTCCAGAGGTCCTTGCAAGGTGGGCTCGGCCCCATGCTCGAGGTGGTCGACGGCAAGTTCGGCCTTGGTCGGGACGTCCTCAATATCATGACCCGGGGCGGATGTAATGCTAGACATTGTAGAGCCTATTGCGGGGTGGGTGCTGTGCTAGGGAGTCCTTTGGGGCGTGCAAGTGTGGAGATGTGGAGATGAAACCAGGGGTTGGTGGTTCTCCACATCGCCTGTGCGCGATGCTAAATACCGACTGCGTCGAGCGAGATGTCAGCAGGGACTGATGAGGTGTCAATAACGGAGGATGAAGGAACTGCCCGGTTACCATCTGACGTTGTCTGCCGCTGAAAAAGCATTCCGGTCAACACCCCGCCCGGCGCCGGCCGGGTGAGGATAACCTGGTGCACCCGGCACAGTGGGAACGCTGGGTTGAGTTGGTCCGACGTGAATAGAGCGGATGTGTCGGACCCCCGGGACATTGGTGGGGACCCGGCCGGGGAGTATCCACAGCCGAAAACCGAACAGGAGTCTTGGCATCACCCTGCGGGAGTCCAGTCTCTCCGTCGTCTTTCCGGCACGGCACCGAGTTGGGAAGCACAGTGCGGTACATGGGAGGCTTAAGAGTCGTACGTTTGGGGGCTCTTGCCCCCAATCAAGACCACATAGCAGAGCAGCGTCACCCAGCATGAATCGTAGCGACCTTCTTTCGGCGGGAGCGTACCGCAAGTCTGCGCGAACCGGGCGCGTGTCGAGCTGGGATCATTCTGGTGAGTGAGTGACATCTGCAAGTGCGATGTCGCCAAGAGAGGGGTGGGGCTCATGGAGCAGGCGCAAACGAAGATAGCTTCCTCGTCCGTCCCGGCGAGTCGATCGTACTGGCGGACATCGAGGGGTGAGCTTTGACCATGGGGCTCACATCACAATCAGCTGAGGTACAGACCTGGGGCCATCACGCATCTGTGGTTCGTTCAAGGATGCCGACGCGTACTCGGACCGGGTGAGATCTTGTCTTTGGCCTCAAGCCACCGTACTGATCGGCAGGAGTGGCACCGTACAATCAGACCAACTGCCCGTTCATGGAAGTTCCTCGAGCACTGGGCTTGTTCGACGAAGAGAACGATGCTGACTTGTGCGTAACAATGTGACCAACAGAAACGGAAGCCCATGAGCTGACGGACAGCTACCGTAAAGTAGTTATCAAGATCTTCTGGGACGACAACGAGTACCCGTCTGTCCTTGCGCCTCTCGGCGACTTCTTCTGTGTCGGGCAATCCATGCCCGCCAACTTCCAGTCGCTTCCATTCACCGTCTCCGTGCGACCAATGGACGACCGCAAGTACGGCGGCACATCGGCGCTCAACTGTTACCTCACCATGCCGTTCAACAAGCGGGCTCGAGTTGAAGTCGAGAACCAAGGGGACAACGCCTATGTCCAAGTGCGTGCGGCCGTGGAACGTCTGTGCGTGCTGACGGTAGTACTACTACATCGACTACGAGCTCTATCCCACTCCGCACGGCAAAGACGTCATGTACTTCCACGCGATGTGGAAGCGGGAGAACCCGACAAACGGCTGGGCGCCGAGCTACATGGCTGCCAACTCGCGGGAGATCCAGGGCATCAAGAACCTGGACGCGGCGTCGACTTATGTGATCCTGGAGACGGAGGGTGCGGGGAACTACATCGGTTGCAATCACTCGGTCACCCACTTCCAGAACGTATGCCATTCCTCGTGATTCACTGACCAGCGAGCTGACATACAGGTGTGGTGGGGTGAAGGCGACGACATGTTGTGAGTGCCACCGACGAGCGACTGCAAGCATCCTGATGCATAGCTTCATCGACGATGACACCTGGCCGCCGTCCCTCCATGGCACGGGAGGCGAGGACTACTTCTCGCAAGGATGGGGGATGCAGAAGAACGCGTACCCGTTCTGCGGCTCGATTATTCACGAAGACGACGTCGCCCAGAACCAAGTTTCATACCGGTTCCACCTGGCGGACCCGGTACGCTTCAACAAGCGGATCAAGGTATGCCTCGAGAGCGGCCACGCCGATCATTTGAGGGACGACTGGTGTACCACCGCTTACTGGTACCAAACCCTCCCTGGGCCAAGGCTCGAGCTTCCTCCGGTTGAGCAGCGGATTCCCAGGAAGGCGACCATCCCCAGAGATGGAATCACCGAGCCTGATATCAGCAAGATGACTTTGGCGCAGAGGGAGGCGGTGGAGTCGCGCGCGAAGAGGATGGAGGAGTACCTGGCCGATCGACAGGTCTTGTTCGACAGGCGCGCCGAGGACTCCCAGGCGCGGGCTAGGAAGAATGTGGAGCTGGCGAAGGAAGTCCGAGCGAGGTGGCTTCGATCTCTCGAGGAATAGAGAGGGTTTCTATGTGATTATGTCGCGACCAGAGACGTATGACGATGCATTTCCCATGTCCGATTCCCTGAGCCACGTGTGCGACACCAACTACCCAAAGAGTGCCGCTGTTTCTGCCCCTGCTGTCAGGAGTTGGGGCAACGCATTGAAGTTTGCGCGAGCCAATTACAATACCGTAGAAGGGCTCCCCCATGTGACCAGACGCTGCAGAGGGCCATTGTGCTCGCGGTCCCGAGACCTACGGGCGGCGAACACATCACATGGCAGGTTTCAAATGCAGGACCGGCTAAGATGAGTCGGCTTGAGTCCACTCGGCCGTGTGTCAAGACGGTCGACCCGCGACCTGCATGAAACGTCAGTAGCCCCGGAGGATGGTGTCAGAACGGGGCGCGGGGAAAACCACCCGGTGGGGTTTCTTTTCCTACCGGGCTCGGTCATTGTTTACTCCCCGGTCCGGTAGGCAGCTCAAGAATGCTGGTGTTCTTGCCCGCACAACTTAGCCCCACCCGGTAATGCAGTGAGGGCAGCGCCGGCCGGCAGGAGCGAACAGTTCTGCCTTCTGTCCGCCCATCCAAGGAATCATATAATAAGACGAGCCAGCCCGGAAAATGGTCTGGCAACAAACCATCCTCTTTGCCCCAAAGCCACAAGAATCGTTACTGAAATGTCCATCCGAGCTCAAGGCCAAGATTTGCTTGCCGCCGCAGCACAGAAGAAGACGGCTCGTTCCGCTCGTGTCTCGAGCTGGGATCATAGCGGTAAGCCGCTACCAAACAGACCCTCATGCCTCGAGCTCGCTGATATCCAGGCAAAAACGAGGATGCCTTCATCGTGAAGCCCGGCGAGACCGTCACTCTGGCCGATATCGAGGGGTGAGCCTTGTCCTCATCCGATTGGTGTCGAGCTGATCGTCCAGTCCAGGCGCCTTGACGCACCTGTGGTTCGTGCAAGCTTGCAGGCGCATCCTCGGGCCCGGTACGTATCGAGCCGTGACTAGTCATCTGTCTGAGCCTAACGCCAGGGCTCATTCCCTACTCCAAGACGGGCGTAGCCATGATGGAGGTGCACCCAGCTCTTGGGTTGGTGTACGAAGACAATGACCCTGACTAGTGCGTCTTTGCAGCGAGCCATATCGGAATCGAGGTGAGATGCTGAGAGCAGCTACCGAAAGGTGATCATCAAGATGTACTGGGACGACCAGACCGAGCCGTCGGTTCTCGCTCCACTTGGCGATTTCTTCTGCATCGGTGAGTCCGATATCCATGCCTAACAGGCCGGTGCGGTCGTACGGCACTCCGAATGACCATAGGCAACTCCATGCCCGGCAACTTCGACTCCCTTCCGTTCTCCGTCTCGGTAAAGCCGTCCGAGCTGCACAAGTATGGCGGAAACTGTGGAGCCAACTGCTACCTGACCATGCCGTTCAACAAGCGTGCTCGGATCGAGATCGAGAATCAGGGGGAGAATCCGTACATCCAGGTGAGCTCCAGGGGCATGACGCGACGAGAGTGAAGGAATGCGACTGATCAACAGTACTTCTACATCGACTACGAGCTATACAAGGACGCTCTTCCCGCCGACACCCTGTACTTCCACTCGATGTGGAAGCGGGAGAACCCCACGAAGGGTTGGGCCCCCGCTGGTACCCAGACCAACTCGCTCGAGACGCAGGTGAAGAACCTGGACGGCAAGGGTAACTATGTCATCCTTGAGACCGAGGGCGAGGGCAACTTCATCGGGTGCAATCACTCAGTGTACCACTTCCAGGGGGTGAGTGTCACCCCTCTGAATCAAAGTTATAGAGCTTACTGCAGACGTGGTGGGGTGAGGGCGATGACATGATTTTCGTCGACGACGACGTCTGGCCGCCCTCGTTCCACGGCACCGGCGGTGAAGACTACTTCTCCCAGGGCTGGGGTATGCAGAAGAACGCCTACAACTTTGCCGGTACAATCATCCACGAGGACGACGTGGCGAACTCGCAGGTTTCGTACCGATGGCATCTGCCGGATCCGATCCGGTTCTCCAAGAAGATCAAGGTCACGATGGAGACGGGGCACGGCAACCATCTCCGAGATGACTGGTCCACTACCGCGTACTGGTACCAGACCTTGCCCGGCCCCAAGCTCTCCCTCCCGCCGGTGGAGCAGCGACTGCCTCGACGACCTGTAGTGCCTCAGGACGATGTGCCCCAAGGTGCTGACAGCGCCAACCTTACCGACGACCAGAAGTGCCTTGTCAAGCAGAGGGAGGAGAGGTTCAAGGACTACTTGGCCGACAGGCAGACCTGGATTGACCGACGCGCTGCCGATTCGAAGGACCGCGCGGTGAAGAACAAGGAGCATGCAGCGGAGATCCGAGCGAGGTGGCTCAAGGGTCTCAAGTAAATCAACGAGGCGTCCCCTTCCGTATCGAAAACGCATGCATTTGTCGAAAGTGTATCAAGGGAGGCTCTGAGCTTGGTCTACGTGCCCTGTATCTCGCTTAAAACGGCTCCGGGAACAGTCGTACCAACGATCTTCGGCTCATGAGTTCTTGGTACGCAGCAGCAATGGTAAAGCTGCGAATTACCGGTCTTCTCAGAGGTCAGCTCTCGAGGCTCCGTTCTTGCTCACGGCGGGGAACCGATCCGGGCCCGGGGACTAGACCTAGGCTGTCTTCAAGCCCGGAGGCCCATCTGATGAGCGCAAATAGCAAGACGGCCAAAGGATACGCCTGCATGCATATCACAAGCGGGTCAAGCGATGTCTAATGCTCGTCGCCGAAGATTCGGAAGAAATCCTCCGTCCATCCGGCAGCCGAGTCTAGGAAGTTTAGCGTGTTGACGTCTGTTCGTTAGTGCTGCATCCTCCGTCCGCAATGGCACCACGGGACTCACCGTTCCAGTTCAGCGCCATCGACGACTGGGCTTGATCCGTGGGCGAGACCTGATTGCTTGCGAAAAGCTGATCAATGGTCATTTCTGCTTGCTGCGCCGGTAACGTGTGACCGCCATTGGTCGCAAAAGCAGACAGAGAACCGCCGAAGCGGTTCGTCTCCTGACGGTCGTGATCGATGCATAGGGCGATGATGCGCCGGCGGAGGTAGACCTGTAGATGGCGGCCATACACCGCCGCGGTGCCGAGGCGATGTGGAGGGGTCGTCCCGACTCGTTCCAGCAGTAGAGACAGCTGAGCGAGGAGGCCTAGGACGCGTGCTCGTGAAGCCGGCCCATTGTGACCGGTCGCGGGAAACAACTGTGCATCAGCCAGCGACCAGACCGGCTTCACAACACGCACTCGGACCGCAAGCAAGACCTCGAAAGACAGCATCGGACCCATCGTGTTCGGAAAGCCCTGTCCTCAGCCTAGCCAACACCCTGATTTCGATGCCACTCACCCACAGACCCCGAGACTGGCGTAGCTGCTCGCATACAAATTCGCACGTTGACAGTGCACTGGCAAAGCAGTCCTCCGTGAGGGCCTGTATCAGACCATCCCGGAAAGACAATGTCTGCAACGCATAGCTCAGCGACCATAGCCGACTGTGTCGGTATACGAGCTCGAGGTATGGCGAATTGTCTGCCTCGTCAGCCGGACAGAGCAGACGCTTCCAGATGATGCTAACCGCATTGCTGGGCCCAGAAAGTGTGCCACGGGTCCAGCACCTCATCGACTTTGCCTAGCACCCACTCCGAAGTGGACCCGGCGCGGATGAGGATCTCCGAGCGGAGCGTGTCGGACAGTCCGACCTGTTATCAGCGTCTGGTCTCGGTAGGGTCAGCACCAAACTCACCATCCGCCTCCGGAGGACCACGCACGCGGTCGTTACCCTGTCGTAGGACGTAGCTAGCGGGTGGAAGCACCATGTCTCGTCCCGCGTCAGATAGTCTTGCGAGAAACGCGTGGCTTTGCCGAAAGCCAGGCTTAGGCTCGAATCCCAGAGGAACAAGTGGAGCCAAAGACGTTGGCGATTTCGGAAGATCCGCTCGATCCTCTGCTGGTCTCCATCCGCGATACCCTCCAAGCACGAGGCGAGCGATGCGTCCTGTCAGGTCAGCGCCGGCCACGGTCTCTTCACATACCTCGTGGACGCCCTGCGAGCCCGATACAAGCGGTGGTGGCTTGGCGATCTCGAGCTCGACGGCCATGTTGATTGCGTACTTCGTCTCGTGCCAGAGCTTCTCTTCCTGGAAAGGCTGGCTAGATGGAAGCCACGAGATCCATACCAGGAACGCCTGTACAATCTATACCATCAGCTCATGAGCAGTAGAAGCCATAAACACCATTTCACTCGCCTCGACAGATGCGAAGCCGCGCCGGGAGATCAGCTCGGACAGCCGATGTGCATGTATCCGCAGTCGTTTCGTGGCCTCCTCCGCTCCGACCGTCAAAGACGCGCCGTGAGCGCATATTGCTGTCAAGAGGAAAGCCGAGCGGGCTTTAACAACTGCTCATCAGTGCCGAACGCTGTATGCACGAGCATGCCGACCCAACTCACATTCTGGGGTATGTAGGGCAGGATCAAGAACAGGTAGCACCGGGTGAAGTTTGGCGAAGAAGCTGGCGAAGAACACTTTGACCTCCTTCATCGTGACCAAAGCCAGCTCGAGCGGATCATACTCTGGCCCCAGGTCCCGCTTCACCTGGTTGCGCGCAGGCTTGAAGAAACGCTTGTCCTCGTCGGCTAGCGTCTGGTGAGCCGTGTCGGCAAGAAGGCTATGTAGACCCTCGGCTAGAAAATCATTGTCAAGTCGTAACGAGGCTACGCGATGATCGACAGCTCCTTCGGTGAGCAATGCTGCGAGCGTGTCGGGCAACGTGTACTGCGGCGGCACTGTCGGCTGTGACACTGGTATCGGTTGCACGGCTGCGTGGTTCCAAGACTCCGGGTTACTCTCCTCTGCAGCTTCTGCCAGCAACCTGACAGGGTTGGACAGGCTGTTATCTTGCTCGTGTTCCCCTTCGATGTTCGGCTGGCTGGGATGAGAAGCGAGCGAATGAGGCGAGATCGTTAGATTGGCGGGATCGGAAGCGGGCTGCAACGGGGCGAACGGGAACGAATTAGGCTGAGCAAGCATGGCATCAACCGGACGGGGAGCGGCATGATCGAAACGGAATGATGAAGGGTGGGGAGGATCAACACGATGGGAGCCGCTCAGGGGAGGCGGCACTGGCTGGCCCTGGTCGCCAGCTGGCGTTTGACGTGGTGGGTGACTCGACCAGGTGTCTGATTGTTCTCGGTCATCTTCAGGTCCATGTGAGAGTCGAGGCCGCTTGTTGCGGTGTACCTCCCTCTCTATCACTTGAAGGGCACGCTCCAGCGCGGTCTGCTGACTAGATCTCAGCCACGACTCGAGTCTCTGTTCAGCCGTCTCCCAAACGCACTTCTTGCTGCCCTTTGGCCGGCCCCCGCGCTGTATAGCGGGCCGCTCACAGGTCTCGGTCCTACGGCGGCATCGGATGCAGTCGCGCTC
>Ga0308169_10005950_pt1 | contig 10879 bp, 8 predicted proteins | sample PhyBR1_2_FD_202139 | JGI IMG/M metagenome (GOLD analysis project Ga0308169, IMG submission 202139) | Phyllosphere microbial communities from UC Gill Tract Community Farm, Albany, California, United States - DLSLSB.R1 | ecosystem: Host-associated > Plants > Phyllosphere > Unclassified | place... | reverse complement strand
CGCGACCTCGCCCGTCCGCACCCGATGAACCGCCTCCTCCAGGGAGAGGTCGGATCCGGCAAGACGCTGGTGGCGTTGCGGGCGATGCTCAAGGTCGTCGACTCCGGAGGGCAGGCGGCTCTGCTCGCGCCCACCGAGGTGCTGGCCCAACAGCACTACCGCTCGATCAGCGCGATGCTCGCCGCAGTCAATGGGGGGAGTCTCGCCGCAGGGGGCCTTCTCGGTGGCGGCACCACCGTCGAGCTGCTCACCGGGTCGATGACCAAGGCCCAGCGCACCGAGCCGCTGAGCCGGATCGCGATCGGCGAGGCCGGCATCGTCATCGGCACCCACGCCCTGCTCCAGGACCAGGTGATCTTCGACGACCTCGGCCTGGTCGTCGTCGACGAGCAGCACCGCTTCGGGGTCGAGCAGCGCGCCGCGCTGACCGACAAGGCCGGCACCCCGCCGCACGTGTTGGTCATGACGGCCACGCCGATCCCGCGGACCGTCGCGATGACGGTCTTCGGCGACCTCGAGGTCTCCACCCTCAGCGAGCTGCCCGGGGGCCGCGCCCCGATCCAGACCAACCTGGTGCCCCTGGCCGATCGTCCGCAGTGGATCGACCGGGTCTGGGAGCGGGTCCGCGAGGAGGTCGCCACCGGACACCAGGCGTACGTCGTCGCCCCGCGGATCAGTGGCGACGACGCCGAGCAGGGGGAGATCGACGCCGTCGACCTGGACGAGGACGGCAACCCGATCAAGGACCCGCCGCGTCCCCTCGCCGCGGTGACCGAGCTCGCCGCGGAGCTGAGCGCCGGGCCCCTGCTCGGACTCCGGGTCGCTGCCCTGCACGGGAAGCTGCCGCCCGAGGAGAAGGACCGCACCATGCGTGCCTTCGGCGCCGGCGAGATCGACGTCCTCGTCTCCACCACGGTCATCGAGGTCGGCGTCGACGTCGCCAACGCCACCGCGATGGTGATCGTCGACGCCGAGCGCTTCGGCGTCTCCCAGCTCCACCAGCTGCGCGGCAGGGTCGGTCGCGGCGGCCACCCCGGTCTGTGCCTGCTGGTCTCGCACGCTCCGTACGACACGCCCGCTCGCGCGCGGCTGGAGGCGGTGGCGAGCACCACCGACGGCTTCGCGCTCTCGCAGGTCGACCTGGAGCTGCGCCGCGAGGGGGATGTCCTCGGCGCCAACCAGTCGGGTGGCCGCTCCAGCCTGCGCAACCTCCGGGTCCTGCGCGACGAGGAGACGATCGTGGAGGCCCGTGCCGCGGCCGCGGAGCTCTTGGACGAAGATGTGGACCTGCATCACGCCCCGCGCCTCGCGGCGGCGGTGCGCGCGATCGAGAACAGCATCCAAGCCGAGTACATGGAGAAGTCGTGACGCGGATCATCGGGGGGACCGCGGGCGGCCGTCGCCTCACCACCCCACGCGGCGCCCGGACCAGGCCGACGAGCGACCGCGTGCGCGAGGCGCTCTTCTCGGCGATCGAGTCGTGGTGCGGCTCCCTGCAGGGGCTGCGCTTCCTCGATCTCTACGCCGGCAGCGGCGCCGTCGGGCTCGAGGCCTGGTCGCGCGGCGCCGGCATCGTGACGATGGTCGAGCAGGACAAGAAGACCGCTGCGCTGATCGCGACGAACGCCGCGACCATCGGCTTCCCGCGCGCCAACGTCATCGCCACGGCGGTCTCCACCGCGCTGGCGAAGTCGCCGATGGCCCCGTACGACATCGTGTTCCTCGACCCGCCCTACCCGCTCACCGAGGAGGCGCTCGCCGCTGACCTCGCCGCACTCGCCGACAACGACTGGCTGGTCCCGGGCGCCCTGGTGGTGGTGGAGCGCGGCTCGCGCAGCCCGGAGCCGACCTGGCCGGACCTCGTGGAGGACACCCGGAGCAAGAAGTACGGCGAGACGACGCTTTGGTACGGTCACGCAGCAACCCCGAGCTCCTGACTCGACCCTCTGGAGGACCGAGATGCGCCGTGCCGTCTGCCCGGGCTCGTTCGACCCGGTGACCAACGGTCACATCGACATCTTCCGCCGCGCCTCGCTGCTCTTCGACGAGGTCGTGGTCGCCACCGGCACCAACATCTCCAAGAGCAGGCTCTTCTCGCCCGACGAGCGGATCGCGATGCTCGAGGAGGCGACCTCGGACCTGCCCAACGTGCGGGTCGAGGGGTTCACCGGGCTGATCGTCGACTTCTGTCGCGAGATCGGGGCGGTCGCGATCGTGAAGGGCATCCGCGGGGCGACGGACTACGAGTACGAGCTCCCGATGGCGCAGATGAACGTGCACCTCACCGGTGTCGAGACGGTCTTCCTGCCGGGTGCGACCACGAACGTTTTCGTCTCCTCCAGCCTGATCAAGGAGGTCTCCGCGTTCGGCGGGGACGTGTCGACCTTCGTGCCCCCGTATGTGGTGGCGGCGCTCGCCGAGAAGCATGCGCGGAAGCACGGCACCGACTAGGTCCTCCGTAGACTTGAGGCCGTGAGCAAGATCGACCTGCGTGGTCCCTTCGTCCTCGACACCCGCGACCTCGGCCGCCGCGCCGGAACCCAGCGGGAGTACGAGCTGACCGTCCCGGCCCCGCCGGAGCTCGGCATCGACGTGTTCGCCGTGCCGGAGGGCGACGAGGTGGACGTCGACGTACGTCTCGAGGCGGTCGTGGACGGCGTGCTGGCGACCGGCACCGTCTTCGCCGACCTCAAGGGCGAGTGCGTGCGCTGCCTGGACCCGATCGAGGACGAGGTGGAGGCCACTTTCCAGGAGCTCTACCTCTACGACGCGCCGGAGCTCTCCGGCGACGACGACGAGGCCGAGGACCTGAGCGTCGTGGTCGAGGAGCACATCGACCTCGAGACCGCGATCCGCAACGCGATCGTGCTGGAGATCCCGTTCCAGCCGCTGTGCTCCGACGACTGCCCCGGCCTGTGCCAGGAGTGCGGCGCCTCCCTCAAGGAGGACCCGGCACACACCCACGAGGCGGCGATCGACCCGCGCTGGGCCAGTCTCCAGGGCCTCCAGGACGACGAGAAGTAGGCCTCGCCCCACCTTCCAGGGGGTCGGGGACGGGCCGATTGGAGCCCTGAACCCGATCCCGTTAGACTTCCCGGGTTGCCCGAAAGGGCGTTCGACTTTTTAGAGGAGAGAACAGTGGCTGTTCCGAAGCGGAAGATGTCGCGCAGCAACACCCGTCACCGTCGGTCGGCGTGGAAGGCTGTTGCGGCCAACCTCGCGACCTGCGCGAACCCCGCCTGCGGCGCCAAGGTGCTGTCGCACCGTGCGTGCGGCGAGTGCGGCCAGTACGGCTCGCGCACCGACCGTCGCCAGGTCCTCTGACCTACCCGGTCTCCTGACCAACTACGCCGACCTCCGAGCAGCGCTCGGGGATCCGATCCTGGACCCCGAGCTGCTGGAGCGTGCCCTGACGCACCGCTCCTACGCGTACGAGAACGGCGGCATCCCCACCAACGAGCGCCTGGAGTTCCTCGGGGACTCCGTGCTCGGGGTGGTGGTGACCGAGACGCTCTACCGCAAGCACCCCGACCTCTCCGAGGGCCGGCTGGCGAAACTGCGGGCTGCCGTGGTCAACGCTCGCGCACTCGCGGTCGTCGGCCGCGGCATCGGGCTTGGCCGGCACGTCAAGCTCGGCCGGGGCGAGGAGTCGACCGGTGGCCGCGACAAGGCCTCGATCGTCTCCGACACCGTCGAGGCCGTCATCGGCGCCGTCCACCTCAGTGGCGGCATCGAGGTCTCGGCGCAGGTCGTGCATCTGCTCTTCGACCCGCTCATCGAGGACGCCTCGGCGCTCGGTGCGGGTCTGGACTGGAAGACGTCGCTCCAGGAGATCACCGCTGAGCTCTCGCTCGGTGTCCCGGACTACGTCATCACCGCCGAGGGCCCCGACCACATGAAGACCTTCACCGCGAAGGTCCGCGTGGGCGACAAGCTCTACGGCAACGGCGTGGGCCGCTCCAAGAAGGAGGCCGAGCAGGCCGCCGCGGAGACCGCCTACCTCGAGCTCACCGCTGCCGCTGCCGCGCAGTAATGCCGGAGCTGCCTGAGGTCGAGGTCGTCCGCGCGGGCCTCGAGCGCCATGTCGTCGGCGCACGGATCGCCGCCGTCGAGGTGCTCCACCCGCGTCCCGTACGCCGCCACCTGGCCGGCCCCGCCGACTTCGCGGCCGTGCTGAGCGGTCGCGAGATCGTCGCGGCGCGGCGGCGCGGCAAGTACCTCTGGCTGCCCCTCGACTCCGGTGATGCGCTGATGGCGCACCTCGGGATGAGTGGTCAGATGCTGGTCCAGCCCGCCGGGTCACCCGACGAGCGACACCTGCGGATCCGCTTCGCCCTCACGGACGCCGAGCCTGTCGAGGCGCCTCAGCAGGCTCGGCGTACGAACGAGCTGCGCTTCGTCGACCAGCGGATGTTCGGCGGCCTGTCGCTGAGCCCTGGCGGAGCCGACATCCCCGCCGAGATCGCGCACATCGCCCCGGACCCGCTGGAGGCGGCGTTCGACCCGGACTGGTTCGTCGCGCGGGTGCGCCGCTCGGCCAGTGGGATCAAGCGGCTCCTGCTCACCCAGACCGTGATCAGCGGTGTCGGCAACATCTACGCCGACGAGGCGCTGTGGCGTGCCCGCCTGCACGGCGAGCGCCCGGGCAACCGGCTCACCCGCGCCCAGGTGCTGGAGCTGCTCGGCCACGTCATCGACGTGATGACCGACGCGCTCGCGCAGGGCGGCACGTCCTTCGACGCGCTCTACGTCAACGTCAACGGCGAGTCCGGTTACTTCGACCGCTCGCTGCACGCGTACGGACGCGAGCACCAGCCCTGCGACCGCTGCGGGACGCCGATCCGCCGGGTGGCGTTCATGAACCGATCCTCCTACTTCTGCCCGGTCTGTCAGCCCGTCCCGCGCCGCCGCGCCTGAGCGCGTGTAGCGCCACGGATTGACCCTGCGCGCGATCGGTGCGACTCTGGTAGACGGCCCATCCGGGCCCACGTGACCTCGCACGAAGGAACGTCTTCCATGGCCAAGGCGCTGATCGGCTACATGCACAGCGACCTGCGGACGCCGCACCATCTCATCGCCGACAACGCTCGGCTGCGTGCGCGTGTGCAGGAGCTCGAGCAACTCGTCCTCACCCTCAAGACCGAGAACGACTCACTCGCACAGGCTCACGCCGATGCGCTCGAGTCTGAGATCCAGGAGATGCAGAGCGTCTGATCCGGACGGGACGCATCCCGCGCATCCAACCCAAGAGCCGCCCCCGACCGTGTCGGGAGCGGCTCTTCGTGTCTGCGGGCCTCAGTGCGCGATCGCGGCCTCGCGGGTCTTCGCGCGCATCGGCAGCAGGAACGCCGAGCAGAACGCGGCGGCGTAGCAGCCGATCGTCACCCACACGACCCAGCGCGTCGAGATGCCGAAGCCGTGCTCGGGCAGCCAGTGGAAGAAGACCGTGCCGAGGACCGCGACGCCGAGTGCACCCGCGAACTGCTGGACCGCGTTGAGCAGCCCGGAGCCGGAGCCGACCTCGTGATCGCCCAGGTCGGCGAGCACGATGTCGAAGAGCGGCGCGAAGATCAGTCCGCTGCCGAAGCCGGTGAGGAGGAAGGGCAGCGTCAGGTGCCAGGCGCTGGCGCCCTGCTCCAGGCCGCCCGCGATCGCGCCGAACCAGAGCATGCCGACCATCGTGAGCGCCAGGCCGATGTGCAGCACGTGTCGGCCGAGCTTGGGACCGAGCAGCGCGCCCGACAGGGCCGCGCCGACGGCCAACCCGAGCGCGTACGGCGTCTGGGCGATCGCGGCGTGCTGTGCGGAGTAGCCCAGCCCGAGCTGCATGAACAGGCTGAGGATCAGCCCGACCCCGACCATCGACAGGAAGAACAGGCCCAAGAAGACCAGGCCTGCGACGAAGCCCCGGTGGGTGAAGAGCGACGGCTCGATGATCGGGTGGTCGCTGCGCCGCTCGCTCCACACGAAGATCGCGAAGACGACCGCGGCCCCGGCGATCACGCCGTAGAGCCACGTCGGCCAGCCGAGGTCACGGCCCTGGACCAGCGCGTAGATGAGACCGCCGGCGGCGATCGAGATGAGGATCGAGCCGACCGGGTCGAGCCGGACGCCGGGCGTACGCGGCATGTCGGGCAGGCGACGCCACGCGATGTACGTGCCGACCAGGCCGATCGGGATGTTGATCAGGAAGATCGCCCGCCAGCCGCTGCCCCAGATGTCGGCGTCGATGAGGAAGCCGCCGAGGATCGGCCCGAGCACCGCGGACAGACCCATGATCGGACCGAACGGGATGAACGCCTTCTGCAGCTCGTCCTCGGGGAAGGACTGCTTCACCAGGGCGAAGCCCTGCGGGATCATGGTCGCCCCGAAGAGGCCCTGGATGACCCGGGCGATGATCAGCGTGGTGGCCGTCGGCGCCAGGCCGCACGCCAGCGAGGCGACGGTGAAGCCGCCCATCCCGAGGATGAACATCTGCCGGCGTCCCACGACGTCACCGAGTCGTGCCGAGGTGATGAGACCGACCGCGAAGGTCAGCGTGTACGCGGCGAGGATCCACTGCAGCGTCGTCTCCGAGCCCCCGATGTCCTTGCGGATCGACGGGCCGGCGAGCTGGGCGACGGTGCTGTCGACGAGGTCCATCACGTCGGCGATGATCACGACCGTCATCACGAACCAGCGCGCGGCGTATCCAGGGGGTGGCGCGGTCTGAGACAACGCAGGGGCGGACGACATGAGGGGGGTGACCTTTCGTGCGGGTTAGAGTAGGGGCGCCGAGCTTCCCCGCGTCGAGCATCCTGTCAGGGTCCTCTGACAAGATCAGCCGAGTTTTCCTACACGGACACCGGGAGCTGCGTTGTACCTGAAGAGCCTGACCCTCAAGGGGTTCAAGTCCTTCGCGTCCGCGACGACGCTGCAGCTCGAGCCCGGCATCACCTGCATCGTCGGGCCCAACGGCTCCGGGAAGTCCAACGTCGTCGACGCGCTCGCGTGGGTGATGGGCGAGGCCAGCGCCAAGAGCCTGCGCGGCGGCAAGATGGACGACGTCATCTTCGCCGGGACCACCGGCCGTGCGCCGCTGGGCCGCGCCGAGGTCGTGCTGACCATCGACAACAGCGACGGCGCTCTGCCGATCGACTACGCCGAGGTCACCATCTCGCGCACCATGTTCCGCAGCGGCGGCTCGGAGTATGCGATCAACGGCCAAACCTGCCGCCTGCTCGACGTGCAGGAGCTGCTCTCCGACTCCGGCATCGGCCGCGAGATGCACGTCATCGTCGGCCAGGGCCAGCTCGACACGATCCTGCACGCGACACCGGAGGACCGGCGCGGCTTCATCGAGGAGGCCGCCGGCGTCCTCAAGCACCGCAAGCGCAAGGAGAAGGCGCTCCGCAAGCTCGACTCCACCGAGGGCAACCTCAACCGGCTCAACGACCTCCTGGTCGAGATCCGCCGCCAGCTCAAGCCGCTCGGTCGTCAGGCCGAGGTCGCGCGCCGAGCGGCCACCGTCCAGGCGGACGTACGCGACGCGCGGGCGCGGCTGCTCGCCGACGACCTCGTCACCGCCCGCACCACGCTGGAGCAGGAGATGGCCGACGAGTCGGCCCTCGTCGCGCGCCGCGAGGAGGTCGAGGCGCTGGTCGTCGCGGGCCGCGAGCACGAGGCCCAGCTCGAGGCCGCGCTGCGTGAGGACCTGCCGGCGCTCACCGTGGCGCAGGAGACCTGGTTCGCGCTGTCGGGTCTGCGCGAGCGCTTCCGCGGCACCCAGTCGCTGGCCGCGGAGCGCCTGCGCAACGCCACCTCCAGCAGCGAGGTGGAGACGCGCAGCGGCCGTGATCCCGAGCAGCTCGAGGCGGAGGCCGAGCGCGCCGCCGAGCAGGAGCGCGCGATCGACGCCGAGGTCGAGCAGCTGCGGACCGCGCTCGAGGAGGCCGTCACCGCCCGCAAGGCCGCCGAGGACGCCGCCGCCGAGGAGGACCGCCGCATCGCGGCGCTGCAGCGCGCCGCCGCCGACCGCCGGGAGGGAGTGGCGCGCCTCGCCGGCCAGATCGGTGCGCTCAAGTCCCGCGCCGCGGCCGCCGACGAGGAGGTGGGCCGGCTCGCTCAGGCGCGCGACGAGGCGATCGTGCGCGCCGACCGCGCCCAGAAGGACTTCACCACCCTCGAGACGAAGGTCGCCGGTCTGGATGCGGGGGAGGAGTCGCTCGACGCCGAGTACGAGGACGCCGCGGCCGGCCTCGAGCGCATCGAGGAGCGTCTCGCCGTCATCCGGGATGAAGCGGCCGCCTCCGATCGCGACCGGTCCGCGCTCGCCGCCCGCAAGGAGGCCCTCGAGCTCGGCCTCAACCGCAAGGACGGCGCCGGGGCGCTGCTCGGCGCTGCGGCCGACGGCTCGCTGCCGGGGGTGCTGGGTTCCGTGGCCGCGCTGCTCGCGGTCAGACAGGGCTACGAGACCGCGATCGCCGCCGCTCTCGGGAGTGTGGCCGACGCCGTGGCGGTCGCCGACACCGCCGCCGCCGTCACCGCCATCGACCACCTGCGCGCCGCCGACCTCGGCCGAGCCGGTTTCCTGCTCGGCGGCGCACCGGCCCCGGATGCTGCGACCCCTGCGACGCCTGAGCCCGTGACCGGCACACCGGCCGTCGAGGTCATCGACTGCCCGGCCGCGCTGGAGCCCGCCGTCCGGCGCCTGCTCGGCGCCGTGGTCGTCGTGGACGACCTGGTGGCCGGCCGCATCCTCGTCGAGCAGCAGCCGGAGCTGGTCGCCGTCACCCGGGACGGCGACCTGCTCGGAGCCCACCGCGCTGCCGGCGGCTCCACCAGCGCCCCCAGCCTCATCGAGGTCCAGGCGGCTGTGGACGAGGCCGCCGAGCAGCTCGCCGCCGCCATCGCCGCCTCCGAGCGCAGCACCTTCGAGACGACCCGGCTGGAGGCCGAGCGGCTCGAGGCGCAGAAGCGCGTCGACATCGCCCTCGCCCGGCTGCACGAGTCCGACGCGACCCTGGCGGCCGTCGCCGAGGAGCTCGGCCAGCACGGCGCCCAGGCCCGTGCCGCCCGAGCTGAGGCCGACCGGCTCACCGCCTCGATCGCCCAGGCCGAGGCCGCACGCGAGCAGGCCATCGCGGGCCTCGCCGAGCTCGAGGAGCGGCTGGCCCGCGCCGAGGAGGCGCCGGTCGAGGAGCCCGACACCGCCCCGCGCGAGGAGCTCGCAGAGAGGGCCCGGACCGCACGCAACGCCGAGATGGAGGCCCGGCTCTCGCTGCGCACGGCCGAGGAGCGCTCCCGCTCGATGCACGGGCGTGCGGACGGCCTGCGCCGCGCCGCTCAGCAGGAGCGCGAGGCGCGGGCGAAGGCTGCCGCCCGCCGCGAGCGGATCGCCCGCGAGGCCCGCGCCGCCGAGGCGGTCAGCGTCGCCGTCGCCCACGTCCTGACCCGGCTCGAGGTCTCCATCGAGCAGGCTGCCGCCGCGCGCAGCGAGATCGAGGCCGCCCGCCGCGGACGCGAGGAGCAGCTCACCTCCGTACGCGCCTCGCTGCGCGACCGGGCCAAGGAGCTCGAGGAGCTGGTCAGCTCGGTCCACCGCGACGAGATGGCCCGTGCCCAGCAGCGGATGCGGATCGAGCAGCTCGAGGAGAAGGCGATCGAGGAGCTCGGCACCGAGCCTGAGGCGCTGATCGCCGAGTACGGTCCACACACCCTCGTCCCCCAGCCACCTCTGGACGACGGGACCGAGCAGGACCCGATCGCCTACGACCGCGACGAGCAGGCGAAGCGGCTCAAGTCCGCCGAGCGCGCACTCAACCAGCTCGGCCGGGTCAACCCGCTCGCGCTGGAGGAGTTCAGCGCGATGGAGGAGCGGCACAAGTTCCTCACCGAGCAGCTCGAGGATCTCCGCTCCACCCGCAAGGACCTCCTCGACATCGTCAAGGAGGTCGACGCCCGCGTCGAGCAGGTCTTCACCGAGGCCTGGGAGGACGTACGGGTGGCCTTCGACCACGTCTTCGCCCGCCTCTTCCCGGGTGGCGAGGGGCGCCTGATCCTCACCGACCCCGGCGACATGCTCACCACCGGCATCGAGGTCGAGGCCCGGCCGGCCGGCAAGAAGGTCAAGCGCCTGTCGCTGCTCTCGGGAGGGGAGCGGTCCCTGGTCGCCGTCGCCTTCCTGGTCTCCCTCTTCAAGGCGCGGCCGTCGCCGTTCTACATCCTCGACGAGGTCGAGGCAGCGCTCGACGACACCAACCTCGGCCGCCTGCTCGAGATCTACGAGGAGCTGCGCGCCCACTCCCAGCTCCTGGTCATCACCCACCAGAAGCGCACCATGGAGGTCGGCGACGCGCTCTACGGCGTGACCATGCGCGGCGACGGCGTCTCCACCGTCATCTCCCAACGACTCCGCGAGCCCGAGGAAGCCAGTGCCTGACAGTCCCATCGCCCGGCCCGACCGTGCCAAGCCCACCCGCGCCGACTACGTCCACTGGCGCACCATCACGACGCGCTGGCGCGACGACGATGCGTACGGCCACCTCAACAACGCGACCTACTACGAGTACTTCGACACCGCGGTGAACGCGTATCTGTTCGAGGCGACCGGCACCAACGTGCGTCACCTGCCGCAGATCGGCGTGGTGGCAGAGACCTCGTGCCGCTACCTGCGCGAGATCGGCTTCCCCGAGCCCGTCGAGGCGGGCCTGGTCGTCGACAAGGTCGGCACCTCCTCGATCGTCTACCGGATCGGCCTCTTCCAGGGCGACAGCGACGAGGCCGCAGCCGAGGGCCGCTTCGTCCACGTCTACGTCGACGCTGATCACGACCGCAACGGCACGCCCCAGCGCAGCGTCGCGCCGATGCCGGATGTGATCCGAGACGCAGTCACCCGACT
>Ga0308169_10005947_pt1 | contig 10883 bp, 10 predicted proteins | sample PhyBR1_2_FD_202139 | JGI IMG/M metagenome (GOLD analysis project Ga0308169, IMG submission 202139) | Phyllosphere microbial communities from UC Gill Tract Community Farm, Albany, California, United States - DLSLSB.R1 | ecosystem: Host-associated > Plants > Phyllosphere > Unclassified | place... | reverse complement strand
TCCGCTTGATTTATTAGTTGCGGGCTTGGCTTTGCGTATGAAGCAATTGGCACGTACCAGTCCAAAATTTATTGAACTGGTTCATGAACGTCAATTCCGTATTCAAATTGGTACCGACTTAGGTGTTGCACGTCAAATTATTGTAAACAATGGACAAATTGACACAGTATCAGGTGATGCAGAAAAAGCAGATTTTATTTTGCAATTTGCAGACAGTGAGCAGGGTGTAAAAACTTTAGTCAAAGGTGACCCAAGCGCTTTTATGACTGGCATGCAAAATGGCAGCATTAAAATGGAAGGCGATTTCGGTCTTTTGGTCTGGTTTAATAAAGTTGCAAAATTGATTCCACCAAAATTACCAAAACCGGTACAAGAAAAAGTGAAATTGGTACGTTCATTTATTCGTGAAAAAACCGGTAAGTAATCAAGATTAATTGAAAAGTATAGTTTTTTTATTAATAATACCCCCCGCTTAAATAGGGGGGTATTCTAATGAAGAAAATTTTAACAGCTTCAGTAATTGCAGCTTCAATGACTTTTACTGGTTGTGCAAGTATTTTCTCTGGTTCAACACAGACTTTGACTTTTAAATCAGTACCAGAGTCGGCTAATATTACTATTACAAATAAATCAGGTGAAAAGATTCATACTGGCTCAACTCCTGCTACTGTGACTTTAAAACGCGGTAATGGTTTCTTTAAACCAGCAGGATATGAAGTGGCTTTCTCAAAAGAAGGTTTCCAAACTAAAAAAATTCAAGTAACTGCAAGTGTAAATGGTTGGTATATAGGTAATATTATCTTTGGTGGTTTACTTGGCCTTCTGATTATTGATCCAGCTACTGGAGCAATGTATACATTATCTCCAAAAGATGTAAATGCAGTCTTAGAAACTCAACAATCAGCAAAAGTTAAAGGCCAGCAATCATTAACAGTGATGTTAGTTCAAGACATTCCTACAGATGTAATGGATCGTGCAAAATATCTTGCTACTCTTTAATTAAAATAAAAAAGCCCTCAATAGAGGGCTTTTTTATGCTTGGAATATTGTCGCGTTATTCCACTTCCAGATTAAAAGTCACTGGACCATCATTGACCAGATGCACTTTCATATCGGCTGCAAAAATACCGGTTTGTACATTTTCAAATTGAGATTTTGCATAGTCCACCAAGGCTTCATATAAAGCTTTAGCCTCGCTGGGTGGCATGGCTGGACCGAAGTCGGGGCGTAAGCCTTTTTGCGTTTGCGCCATTAAAGTAAATTGCGAAACCAGTAATAATCCACCGCCAGCCTGAGCCACATTCCAGCCCATTTTGCCCTGCTCATCATCAAAAAAGCGATATTTCAAAATCTTGTCGATCAGCTTTTTGCCCTTTTCCAGATTATCTTCTTTGCCTAATCCCAGAAAAACCAAAATGCCTTTTTCAATTTGTCCGGTTGTTTCACCTTCTACCACAACTTTTGCTTCTAGAACCCGTTGTAATAATGCACGCATAACTTAACCAATTTATATCTTCAATTTATCCGCCGCATTGTAGCAAACAGGCAGAAATTTAAGCGTTAAAATGCAAACAATATCGCAATAGCATCAGCAGGTTTTATTAAATATTTTCTTCTCTCTTTGCATACATAGACCCACCAAGGTTTTAACGAAAATGAATATAGATATTTGAACAGGAGACTTGTGGCAAAGGCATTTTGTAGCAAATGAAATAAAGACCTGGGATTGAAAAAAAGCGAGATTTAGCCCTGACTATATGGGCTTGACTGGCATAGCTGTACGCAAAACTAGCAATATCAAGATAAAAAGTGTGTTTTAATGCAGTCAGCACAGCGAAATTTCATTAGATATGGCTCCAATCATTCAATCTTTGCTTGATACTGACTTGTACAAATTTACCATGCTACAGGTGGTACTGCATAAATTTCCTCAAACGCACAGTGTTTATCATTTCCGTTGCCGTAATTTAGAGGATACCGTTTATCCACTGACGGATATTCTGGACGATTTGAACCAACAGCTCGACTATTTATGCCAGCTTAAGTTTAAAGAAGATGAGCTGCTCTATCTTCGCAGTTTACGTTTTATCAAAAGTGACTTTGTCGATTATCTGGAACTGTTCCAGCTAAAACGCCGTTTTATTAAAGCCCGCATTGATGAACAAGGTCGTCTGGACATTTGGGTTGAAGGCCCGATGGTTCAGGCGATGATGTTTGAAATCTTTGTTCTAGCCATTGTCAATCAGCTGTATTTCACGCGCATTCGTAGTGATCAGGTTTTGGCAGAAGGTGAACGTCGTTTACAGGCTAAAATTGCCCTGACTCAAAAATATCAAGCTGAACAAAATCCGGAAGATCCACCATTTCTGGTATCTGATTTTGGTACCCGCCGCCGTTATAGCTTTGCATGGCAAAAACATGTGATTGAAGAATTTCATGCAGCAGTACCTAACATTTTCCGTGGTACCAGCAATGTGCTGATTGCCAAAGAATTAGGGATTACCCCGATTGGGACGATGGCGCATGAATTCCTGCAAGCCTTTCAGGCGCTGGATGTGCGTCTACGCGATTTCCAGAAAGCGGCACTGGAAACCTGGGTGCAGGAATACCGTGGCGATTTAGGAATTGCCCTGACGGATGTGGTGGGGATGGATGCCTTCCTGCGTGACTTCGATCTGTATTTTGCCAAACTGTTCGATGGTTTACGGCATGATAGTGGCGATCCCTATGAGTGGGGTGACAAGGCTTATGCGCACTATAAAAAACTGAAAATTGACAGCAAAACCAAGATGCTGACTTTTAGTGATGGCTTGAATATCGAGAAAGCCTGGAACTTGCATCAGTATTTTAAAGACCGTTTTCAGGTCAGCTTTGGTATTGGTACCAATTTAACCAATGACCTGGGACAAAAACCCCTGAATATTGTGTTAAAACTGGTGGAATGTAATGGTCAATCAGTAGCCAAAATTTCTGACAGTCCAGGAAAAACCATGACCGATAACGATACTTTCTTGGCTTATTTACGTCAGGTATTTAATCTCGCCGAAGTAGAATAATCATGATTGCTATAGCTGATTTTTTGCTAAATGAATGCAAAAAATCAGCATAATAGTGAAAATGACTTGTGCTAAGATCGTCCTGTTGATCTAAATAAAACACGAAAAAAGTATGACTGTATCTGCATTTAATTTTGGTCTGCTGATAGAAGCAGAAGAGCTGGTTCCGTTTTTAGGCAATGAAAAATTACGCATTGTCGATTTAAGCCGTCGTTCTGTTTATGATCAATTGCATATTCCGCATGCCATTCATGTGCAACCGAAGCAACTGGTACGGCAAGAAGAACAGGCTTCAGGTTTATTGCCCGATGTAGAAGGCTTACAGGCCTTAATTGAGTATCTGAATATTTCTCCGGACCATCATGTCGTAGCTTATGATGATGAAGGCGGCGGCTGGGCGGGGCGCCTGATCTGGAACCTGCATTGTCTGGGTTTTGAAAATACCAGCGTGTTAAATGGCGGTATTCATGCCTGGCTGGCAGCCGGTTTGCCTACTTCTTCAGAAGTGGAAAAACCAGATCCTGTAGCGCATCTGGTGGAGATCAACCAGGAGAATATTGAAAAATACCGTATTGAATATGCAGATCTTTTAGAAAAAGTCCAAAACAATAATATTCAATTGTGGGATTGTCGTACTGAAGATGAATATACCGGTCTTCGACTCGCAGCGCGACGCGGCGGTCACATTCCAAATGCCCGACATTTTGAGTGGAGTACTGCCCTAAACCGTGAAAATCATTTAAAATTACATCCTTTAGAACGCACTCAACAGCGCTTAGAACAACTGGGTTTCAATTTAAAACAACCTGTGGTGGTTTATTGTCAGTCACATCACCGTTCGGGTTTGGCCTATATTCTGGGCCGATTACTCGGTTGGAAGATACGGGCTTATGATGGTGCGTGGAGTGAATGGGGCAACCGCCTCGACAGTCCGATTATTACCGGAGAGTTACCATCTTGAGCTTCGCATCACGTTTAAAAAAACAAATTTTTATTCAAGCGCAACGTGTTGTGCCACAACACCAATTATCACGTGTCGTGGGTAAACTGGCTGCCAGTGAACATCCGATTATCAAAAATACCGTGATTCAGGCTTTTAAAGCCCAGTATGGCATTGATATGTCGATTGCTGAACAAAGCAATGCATTGAAATTCAAATCATTTAACGATTTTTTTACCCGCTCTTTAAAACAGGGTGCACGTCAAATCGATACGGATCCACGTAGTATTGTTTCACCCGCCGATGGGGCTATCTCACAGTTGGGCAAGATTGAAGAAGGCGATATTTTTCAGGCCAAGGGTCAAAGCTTTTCGGTGGAAAAACTGATTGCCGATCCGCAATTGGCTGAACCTTTTAAAAATGGCCATTTTGCGACTGTGTATTTGTCACCTAAAGATTATCACCGTGTGCATATGCCTTTTGCCGGCACTTTGACTGAAACCTTGTATGTTCCAGGTGAACTGTTCTCGGTCAATCAAACCACTGCGGAAAATATTCCGGGCCTGTTTGCGCGTAATGAACGGATGGTGTGTTTGTTTGATACTGAACTTGGTCGTATGGCGGTAGTTTTAGTGGGGGCTATGATTGTGGCAGGCATTGAAACCGTAGCCACAGGCAAAGTAAAACCTACAGGACGCTTGGAGCTAAACCAGCACAATCTGTTTCTGGAAAAAGGTGCAGAGTTGGGCCGTTTCTACTTGGGCTCAACTGCGGTGATTTTATTTGAAAAAGATAAAATGCAGTGGGACGCGATGTTTAAAGCCAATTCTGTGGTGGTCATGGGTGAAGCTTTGGGACATACGGTTTAAATGCTTTTAGCCTCCCTTTTTTAAAGAGAGGTTGGAGGGATTATTTACCTCTTGAATTATATTAATCCTCCTCAGTCCCCCTTTGTTAAGGGGGATGTTTCATCAAGGAAAAAATTTAGGACGGTCAAAATAAAAAAGCGCCTCAAATGAGGCGCTTTTTTATGGATTAAACTTAGCGTTTCACCACAATAGAATCAATGCCACTGCGTTGTAAGGTCTGCTGGGCAATCATCGCAGCTTCCTGAGAATCATAAGGTCCTGAAATCACACGGTACCAGGTTTGACCGCCTTCCACCGATTTCACCACATCCGCAGACAAACCATTCAAGATAATTTCAGCACGGCGTGCATCGGCACTATCTGGATCAGGATAACTACGAACCTGCAGTATAAAACTTGGTGGCTGGGCAACTGGCGCTTCAGAAGCTTCTAGACCTGGCTCGGCGGTATCTGCCGGGGGAGCTGTTTCTGCTTCTGGTGCTTCAACAATCACCACAGTTCCCGAGTTTTTAGTTTCAGGCACAGCCTGATCAGGAATAGGCGTCACTTGCTGTTGTGGCAATAAATCGTAGAAACGATAATCTTTGTTTGTATCTTCCTGATAATGCTCAGAATTAATCTGATTCTTCGGTTTGACCGGTGCCCACGGCTTCCATAGCATCAAAGCTACAGCAAAACTCAACACGATTAAAATAACCACCAATGTTCCTAACCATGCAGGAATCAATGGCTTTTTCGGCTTACTCGGTCGCTCAGAGACACCGCGCTGCGTTTTTCCAAACACGTGGGACTTCCTTTTGTGCTAATTACATTGATGTAGGAGCAGATACACCTAATAATTCTAAACCATTACGTAATACTTGTTGTACGTTTACTGAAAGTAATAAACGGGCTTGCGTAAGTTCAGCATCATCATTGAGTACTTTATGCTCATTATACCAACCGTGGAATAAAGCTGCCAATTCTTTCAGATAGTTACCGACTTGATGCGGTTCATAACTGTTGGCTGCACGAATCACAATTTCCGGATAGGCTGCAAGTTTGGCCAGAATTTCAGTTTCGGCATCAAGATCCAGTTTTACCGCAAATTGACGTGCATTCGCAGCATCAAAATTCACATCGGTAGAGGCGGCTTTTTCAAGCATACGGCAGATACGGGCATGTGCATATTGAATGTAATACACCGCATTGTCCTTGCTTTGTGAAACAGCTAGGTCCAAGTCAAAGTCAATGTGCTGTTCAGATTTACGCATCACGTAGTAGAAACGCGCTGCATCATTACCGACTTCTTTACGCAGGTCACGTAAAGTCACGAACTGGCCTGAACGTGATGACATTTGCACCATCTCGCCGCCGCGCCACAAGCTTACGAACTGAACTAGAAGAACGGTTAATTTTTTCGAGTCATAACCCAGAGCATCAATCGCTGCTTTAACACGTGCGATATAGCCGTGGTGATCTGAACCCCAAATATCGATGATGTCAGTATAGCCACGTTGTAATTTATTCAGGTGGTAAGCAATGTCAGAGGCGAAATACGTGGTTTGACCATTACGGCGTTTGACCACGCGATCTTTTTCGTCGCCAAATGCAGTCGATTTAAACCAGATGTTGCCGTCTTGTTCATACAAGAAACCGCGTTGATCAAGCGTTTGCAGCGCTTCTTCAATTTTATCTGTCAATGATTCTTCACTGAACCACTGGTTGAAGGTTACTCCGAATTCGCCCAGGTCATCTTTAATATCATCAAGAATGGCTTTTAATGCCGCTTGCAAGAAAACGCGGTAGCCTTGACCGATTAATTGTTGTGAATTGAAAATCAAGCCATCGATATGTTTTTCTTTATCGCCTGAAAGTACAACCTTGTTGCCATCAGCATCGAGTTCAGCAGCAAACTGTACATCTTCAGGCACGTCTTTATAAACATCGGCAACTGGGCGTACATAGGCATCACCATTTTGGTCGATAATGCTTTGCGCGATTTCTTTCACATAGTCGCCTTGGTAGGCATTTTTAGGGAAAACCAGTTCCTGACCGGTGAGTTCCAGGTAACGCAAATAAGTCGAGGTTGCCAGGATGTCCATTTGACGGCCAGCGTCATTGACATAATACTCACGGTCAACTTTGGCACCCGTTGCTTCTAATAAGTTGGCAACTGTCATACCGTAGGCTGCACCACGACCATGACCGACGTGCAGGCTTGAAGTCGGGTTTGCTGAAACAAATTCAACTTGAATGCGTTTTTCCGCATTGGCTTGGGTACGACCAAATTGATCTTTTTGTGCTTGAATCTGGTCTAAAACAGCAAAGCGTTGGTCGGCATTCAAGAAGAAGTTAATAAAGCCGGGACCCGCAATTTCTGCTTTGCTGATGTCTGCTACTTCAGGCAATGCAGCAAGAATTTTTTCTGCAAGATCACGAGGCTTCATACCCGCAGCTTTAGAACCAATCATTGCAATATTTGAAGCGAAGTCACCGTGGCTTCGGTCTTTGGTTCGCGTTAAATGACCGTTGTTATTCCAGTCGGATGGAAGTACACCTTCAGCTTGAAGAGATTGCACTGCATGATCGAGAGCTGCTTGGATTGCCGTATTCATAATCAGTCGAAAAATAAATGTCGCAGAAAAACAGCAAATATAGCAAATTTCGTGCTCTTTAGGTGAACCCATTTGTATTGAATGAATCTTGTCCGATAACTAACCCGGAATTGAAACAGGATAAATTCTAGAAAAAATTCAAAAACAAATAGTTAATGGCGTATTGCAGATTTAAAGCAATACACAGTGAGGCCGCCACGATTCAAATGCCTGAGCTCAACTTTACAGCACCACATCAACCAAGGCGCGGATAATACCCAGAATTAAGCCAATAAAACCACCGACCACCACGCCATTGACCCGAATCATGTGTAAATCGCCACCGACTTCATTTTCAATTTTGTCGATCATTTCCCGTGAATCCCATTCATGAATACGTTCGCTAATAAAACGGATCACTTTTTCACTGTATTGATCACTCAAATTGACGGCAAGTCCGCTCATGCGGTCATTGAGTAATTGACGTACCGCCGGATTGGAAATGATGTTTTCCCCAACTTGCTGAATCGCAACACGCAGGTTTTTTGCAATGCCTGAATCGTCTTTGAGCAAGTCTGCCTTAATGGCATCACAGAGAATGACCACGGCTCCGCTAATAAAATTTAGGACCTGAGGACTGTCCAGCAGGGCATCTTTGGTACTGTTTAAACGATGGCTGGCTTCACTTTCACTATCGGCCAGTTCCAGCATCAGCTGCTGGCCCATCTGTTCAATTCTTTGCCGCCAGGGATGCTGCGGGTCGGCCAGCATCGATTCTACCCGTTCAATCAGTGAATTGATGGTGCGTTGCTGCACATCAATACCAATCCAGCTGGCGCCTTTGGCCAGTTTCCACACTCCGAGTTCCTTGAACAGCTGGCGGGTCAGTTCATGGGCTTTTTCAGGATGTGAGATCATCCAGTCATGCGCCAAATCCAGTCCGTGTTGCAATACGTCCTGATGGAAGTCATTTTCCAGCACCGCGCGCAGCATTTCACTGGCAAGCGTGTTGATCTGGGTGTTGCGAACCCATTGCACACTGTTGTTCTGAATAAAGTTTCCAATCTGCTCCTGACCGACGAATTCAAAAATCTTGGGTACGGTTTGCTGAATAACTTGGGTGACCTGGCTATTATTTTCCGGCTTGGCCAGCCATTGCCCGACTGCCAGACTAAGGTCGGTATTGTTCAGGCTGCGTTTAACCACCTGGGGTGATAAAAAGTTTTCCTGTACAAAACGACCCATGGATTCGGCAATACGGGCTTTATTACGTGGAATAATTTCAGTGTGATCGAGCAGGAATTTGGGAATAGGCATTTTCCCAAACGGATTGCGAAACAGCACGGTAATGGCATACCAGTCGGCCAGTCCGCCGACCACACCCGCTTCGGCGGAAAGCATCAGAATATGAATTAGCCAGGCATAGTCAGGAATCAGCTTGGCGACCACCATCAGCACTAACCATGCGACAATCGCGCTGATGAGGGCAATGGTGGCAAAGCGTTTACTGCGTTGCAAACTCGGTGTTGTGGCTGCTTCCGCTGTGGTCATGCAAGATTCCTGTTATTTGCTAGGCGATTGTTATTTTGCTGTTTCCGGTACTGCTGGCACGAGTATTTGACCGTTTGGACCCAGGCCATATTTTTGTCCTAAATATTTTAAAATCAAATAGGCATCAAAGGCATCATCCGGTGCTTTTTTCTGATCTTTATAACATTCAATGGTATAGGAAACCTGTACCGGGTCAATGGTCACTACGCGCGGCATATCATAAAACGGGTCAGGCCAGAAACCGGGATAACGACGATAATAACCATAAGGGTAATACATCGGGGTAGAGTAGACCACGGCCTGACGGGGTGGCTGGCTACGGTTACTCGGATCATTCAGCACTTTAAAATAGCGGAATCCATTTTGTACCGTAGTCTGGGCTGCTTTCACCAGGGTGATTTCTTCGGCAGTTCCAAAACTCATATTGGGACGGGCCTGGAAACTGATGCGATAGGTTTGTGTATTTAAGGGCGTATTACTGAATTGCCCCAGCTGGTCAAAAGTCAGCGGTTTGGAAGGTGTGGTTGCACAGCCTGTAAGTGCGATGGCCACGGCCATGCTCAAACCTATAATGCTGTTCTTCATGTTAAACCTCCATACCATTTACTGTGTGCGGGAGGAGACACAATAAATGGTTAGAAACTACTATTCGGTTGGGTTAAGAATTCGAGCTCTTCTGCAGTTGAGGTGCGCGCCAGGATAGGGTTGCGGTGCGGATAGCGCCCGAAACGGTCAATAATGGCTTTATGCATTTTTTCATAATCCAGATTCATGGGATTATTTAAGCGTTGAAATAATTTTAACGCGAATTCGTGGATCAGTTTTGATTCACTGTGCATAAAGGGCATGTATAAAAACGCACGTTGTTCTGGACTTAATTGTTTATCCAAATCCAGACTAATGGCTTCTTGCGCCAGTGCCAATGCCAAGGCATCCTGGGCAAAAGCTTGGGCTTGATCCCGAAACAGATTACGCGAGAATTGATCCAGAATAATGATTTCTGCCAGGCGGCCTTCAGCAGTTTTACGCCATGACCACAGTTCGGCCTGTGCCGCTTTTTGGTGAATGTCATGAAACTTTTGCTTGATCAGTGCATCAAAATCATCACTTTTTGCAAACCATAAGGGCTGGGTTTCCGGGCTAAACCAAAAGTCCAAAATATCTGGATAATTCATAATATTTACAATTCCTTAGCACTTATTATTCAATACAAACACAAAATTCAGATGTCTTATACAGTAACTTTGTGATAAAAATTTGCCAGAAAATAAATGGTCATTTTGCTTGAAAACTAGACACGGTGTGATTTGACCGCACCAATTCACGTTATACTGATATAAACTGATGATTTTATTTTAGTAGTTATCTTCCGCTAAGCGAGATTGTAATGAGTCAACCCGAATCGACCCCTCAAGTTATGGTACCAGCTTGGGTGGATTCTTCGCTGTTTAAAGGCATGCTGCGAGGTATTGAACGAGAAAGCCTGCGCATGCAAAGCAATGGTTTTTTATCGCAAGCAGCGCATCCAAAAGCATTGGGGTCGGCATTAACACATCCGCATATTACCACTGACTATTCCGAAGCCTTGATGGAGTTCATTACTCCTCCACAAGACAGCATTAAAAAAGCACTTGATTATTTAACCGATATTCATGCCGTTGCGCATCGCCATTTAGAACATGGGGAAAAACTCTGGCCCTTGTCGATGCCGTGTATGTTGGATGATAACGAAGAAAACATTCGTCTAGCCCAATATGGCAGTTCCAATATTGGACGCTTCAAGACTTTGTATCGTCGTGGCTTAGGGGTGCGTTATGGCCGCCGTATGCAAACCATTTCCGGGGTGCATTATAATTTATCTTTTCCTGATCAAGTATTTGAAGCGCTGCAG
>Ga0308169_10005946_pt1 | contig 10884 bp, 8 predicted proteins | sample PhyBR1_2_FD_202139 | JGI IMG/M metagenome (GOLD analysis project Ga0308169, IMG submission 202139) | Phyllosphere microbial communities from UC Gill Tract Community Farm, Albany, California, United States - DLSLSB.R1 | ecosystem: Host-associated > Plants > Phyllosphere > Unclassified | place... | reverse complement strand
CGAAACCCGGGGCCCCATCCGTAGGGTGGGCGGGTCTCCCGCCCACGCGGATCGCGAACACCGATAACGCCGCAGGCAACAGCCCTGCGTCCGCCCGCACACGATGTCCGCGCCCGTGCCAAAGCTCAATCCACCGTGATCTTCTGCTCCTCGATCACCTTGGCCCACATCGAAATTTCCTTCCTGATGCGCTCGGCCGTCTGCTCCGGCGTGGTCGAGATCGCAAACGCGCCCTGCTTCAGCAGCTCCTCCTTCACGTCCGGCTGCTGCAGGATCTTGACCAGCTCCGCGTTCAGGCGGTCGACGATCGGCTTCGGCGTGTGCGCCGGCGCCAGCACGCCGAACATCGAGCTCACCGAGAAGCCCTCCAGGCCCTGCTCGTCCGCGGTCGGCACCTCGGGCAGCATCGGGATGCGCTGCGGCGTGGTGACGGCGAGCGCACGCAGTTTGCCGGCCTTCACAAAAGCCTGCGCTGCGGGCACGGTTTCCACCATGGTCAGCACATGGCCGCCCACGAGGTCGTTCATGGCCGGGCCGCTGCCCTTGTACGGCACGTGCACCATCTTGACCCCGGCAAGGCGCTGGAACAGTTCGGCCCCCATGCGCTGCGGCGCACCCGGCCCCGAGGACGCATAGGTCAGTTCGCCCGGCTTGGCTTTGGCGTAGGCGATCAGTTCCTTGATGTTCTTCACCGGGACCGAAGGATGGACCACGAAGACCAGCGGCACGGAACCGGCCATCGTGATCGGCGCGAAATCCTTCTCGAGGTTGTAGTTGATGGTCTTGCGCTCGAGCGTCTGGATGATGGAGTGCGAGGTCACCGCCGCCATCAGCAGCGTGTAGCCATCGGGCGCGGACTTGGCCACGGAGGCCGCGCCGATATTGCCGCCCGCCCCGCCGCGGTTATCGACGAACACCTGCTGCCCGAGCGCCTCGGTCAGTTTTTGCGCGAGGACGCGGCCGATGATGTCGGTGGCGCCGCCGGGCGGATACGGCACGACCAGCTTGACCGGCTTGTCGGGATAGGCGGCGTGCGCAAGGCCGGGCAGCGCGGCCAGTGCGAGAACGATGCCGGCAGCCATCGCGATGCACGTGCGGCGGCCGATCGAAGGTGTTGTCATGAAGTCTCCTGGTGATGATGAATGCCCGGGTATCCGGGCGGGGCACGAATCTTCTCGTTCGTTTTCGTTCAGTACGGGAGCGCCGTGTCCATGTCAGTCTTCGTGCGCAGTCCCGTCACGGGTTCCGGAAGCGCGCAGGAAATCGAAGTCCGCGCCCTGGTCCGCCTGCGTGACGGACTTCAGGAACAGCTTCTTGTAGCCACGCTCCGCGGTCGGCGGCGTCACGGGATTGGCCTTGCGGCGTGCGTCGAGCTCCACGTCGGACACGAGCAGGCTGATTTCGCGGTTCTTCACGCTCAGGCGGATGCGGTCGCCGTTGTTCACATACGCCAGCGGACCGCCGATCGCCGACTCCGGCGTCACGTGCAGGACGATGGTGCCGGCCGCCGTGCCGCTCATACGTCCGTCGGAAATGCGCACCATGTCCTTGACGCCGGCGCGCGCCAGTTTTTTCGGGATCGGCAGGTAGCCCGCTTCCGGCATGCTGGCGCCCAGCGGGCCAATGTGCTTCAGCACCAGCACGTCGTCGGCATGCACGTCGAGCGCCTCGTCGTCGATGCGTGCGGCCAGGTCTTCGATGTTCTCGAACACGACGGCGCGCCCCTCATGCTCCATCAGTTGCGGGTCGGCGGCCGACTGCTTGATGATCGCGCCGCCCGGCGCCAGGTTACCGCGCAGGACAGCGATGCCCCCTTGCGGATAGATCGGCTGGGAGAACGGGCGCACCACGTTCTGCGCGAAGCCGGGGCCCGCCGCCTCGAGTTCCTCGCCGAGGGTCCTGCCGGTGACGGTCAGCGTGTCGAGGTGCAGCAGGGGCTTCAGTTCGCGCAGCAGGGCATGCACGCCGCCGGCCTTGTGCAGGTCTTCCATGTAGAACTGGCCGGAGGGTTTCAGGTCCATCAGCACCGGCGTCTCGCGGCCCATGGCGTCGAGGCGTTCGAGGTCGAGGTCGATGCCGAGGCGGCCCGCCATCGCGGTCAGGTGGATGATGCCGTTGGTGGAGCCGCCAATCGCCAGCAGCACCCGCAGCGCATTCTCGAAAGCCCTGGCGGTCATGATCTGGTCGGGTTTGAGCCCGGACTTCGCCAGCGCCACCGCCGTGGCGCCGGTCTGCTCGGCCACGCGGATGCGGTCGGCGGTCACCGCCGGCGGCGTTGCGCCGCCCGGCACCATCATGCCCAGCGCTTCGGTCACGCAGGCCATGGTGCTGGCCGTGCCCATCACCGAACAGGTGCCGACGCTGGCCACCAGCTGGTTGTTGACGTCCGCGATTTCCTCGCCGTCGATCTCGTCGGCGCGGTACTTGCCCCAATAACGGCGGCAGTCGGTGCAGGCGCCCACCCGCTCGCCGCGGTGCGAACCGGTCAGCATGGAGCCGGTCACCAGCTGGATGGCGGGGATGCCGGCCGAGGCCGCGCCCATCAACTGGGCCGGTACGGTCTTGTCGCAGCCGCCGATCAGCACCACCGCATCCATCGGCTGGGCGCGGATCATTTCCTCGGTGTCCATCGACATCAGGTTGCGCAGGTACATGGAGGTCGGCGAGGCGAAGCTCTCATGGATCGAAATCGTCGGGAAGTCCATCGGCAGGCCGCCGGCCAGCATGATGCCGCGCTTGACCGCCTCGACCAGCTGCGGCATGTTGCCGTGGCAGGGGTTGTAGGCGCTGCCGGTATTGGCGATGCCGATCACCGGGCGGTCGAGCGCATTGTCCGTATAGCCCGCGCCCTTGATGAAGGCCTTGCGCAGGAAAAGCGAGAAGCCGTTGTCGCCGTAGCTGGTCAGGCCCTTGCGCAGGCCGGTCGCCGTTTGTTCGTCCTTCTTGTCTGAATCTGCCATGTGTCCTCGTTATGCTGAACGCGTTGATGATGACCAGAGTATTCAGTGTCTAAAAAACAAAATAAAGCTGGTATTCCCATCTTCAAACGATAAAACTATTTGGTTTTACGCAGGATGCACGGGCGTCAGCACCGTGCCGTCGCCGAAGAAACGGTGCAGGTTGTCCAGCGTCAGGCGCGCCATGGCCGCACGGGTTTCATGGGTGGCGCTGCCGATGTGCGGGCTCAGGACGACGTTCTCGAGCGCGAAAAAACGTTCGTCGACGGCCGGTTCGTTCTCGAACACGTCGAGCGCGGCGCCGGCGATACAGCGTCCTTCCAGCGCAGCGAGCAGCGCGGCTTCGTCGACCACCGAGCCGCGTGCGACATTGACCAGGAATCCCCGAGGCCCGAGCGCGTCGAGCACGGCGGCGTCGACCAGGCCCCGGGTCGGTTCCCCGCCCGGCGCAATCACGATCAGCACGTCGGACTCGCGCGCCAGCGCCAGCAGGTCGGGCTGCCAGGGCCAGTGCAAGTGCTGGTCGCTGCGCCCGTGGTAGGAGATCGAGACCCCGAAGGGTTCCAGCCTGCGCGCGATGTCCTTGCCGATCCGTCCCAGGCCGACGATGCCGACGCGCTTGCCGGCCAGCGTCGTCGCCAGCGGGAAGACGGACTCCTTCCACCCCCCGCTGCGCACGTGGCGATCGGCTGCGGGCAGGCGCCGCAGCAGCGACAACAGCAGGCCGATACACAGTTCCGCCACCGCATCGTTGAGGACATCCGGCGTGTTGGAGACCAGCACGTCATGATCGCGCGCGGCGGCCAGGTCGATCAGGTCGTAGCCGACGCCCATCGACGCGATCACGCCCAGGCGCGGCAGGCGCTCGATGACGCTGCGCGGCACGGCGTAATTCCCGCGCGTGACGATGCCGCGCACGCTGTTGCGCAGGGTCGCATCCATCTCGATCTGCTCCAGCGTGTGGCAACGGAATTCGCTGTCGATCATGGCCTGGGCGGGCGCCGGAAAGGTCCCGATCTGCAGCAGGTCGTGCATGACGCTCTGATGTGCGAGGGCCGCCATTTACAGGCCCGGCATCGAGAAATCGAGCGCCCCCAATGCCGCCAGCAAATCGCTTCGCTGGTGCCCATCGAGTTTCACGAGCGGCGGGCGCACCGTGGCGTAGCCCGCGTCGTCGGCCCAGTGGGCAACGGCCGCCTTCAAGGCGGGAATCATCGGGAATCGGGCAAAGACGGCGCGCACCGCGTCCAGCGCTTTCTGCTGCGCGTCCGCGTCCGCTGCCTGCCAGGTCTCGAACAGGCGGACGATGGGCCGCGGATTGACATTACCGGTGGCTGTGATGCAGCCGGCGCCGCCGGCGCGCAGGGTGGCCAGCAGAAAGCTCTCGCTGCCGGCGAACACGTTGAAGCCCTGCGGCGCGAAGCGTTCCAGCATCCCCCTGGTGTTGTCCCAGTCGCCCGAGCTGTCCTTGATGCCGGCGATCGTGCCCGGGTAGGCCGCCAGCAGGCGCTCGATCAGGCCGTAGCTGAGCGGCACGTTCGACACTTGCGGGATGTGGTAGAGGTAGATGCGCAGGCGCGCGTCGCCCACGCGCTGGATCACTTCGCTGTAGCTGGCGAACAGGCCATCATCAAGGACGCCCTTGTAGTAGAACGGCGGCAGCATCAATACCCCGCCGGCGCCGTGCCCGACGGCCGCCCGGGTGAGTTCGACCGTATCGCTCAGGGCGCAGCAGCCGGTCCCCGGCATCATGCGCGCGCCCGGGATGCCGCCATCGGCCAGGGCGTCGAGGAGCGCGAGTTTTTCCGGTGTCGACAGCGAATTGGCTTCCGAGTTGGTACCGAAAACGGCCAGGCCGAGGCCCTGGTCGAGTACCCACTTGCAGTGGCGCACCATGCGCTTCGCGTCGGGCGACAGGTCTGCCGCGAAAGGGGTGATCACGGGCGAAAAAACGCCGCGCAGGCCGGTGGAAGTGTTCATCGTTGCTCCGTTCGTTGAAGGGCCCTCGTGTGCCCGGGTGGGCTGGTCGGACGATTATTGACTGGTTATTTCTATTAAAAAACAGCGTGATGCTGTCTTTTAAAGATAAAACTTTTATGTTTTTGAATTGGGGGGAGATGGCGTTCGGGATTCTTCGAGGACGGCGAACAGACCCGTAAGGTGGGCGGGTTTCCGCGGGGCCGCCGAGGCCCACGCGTTCAACCAGTGCGAAGACGCCGGGCGAAAAAGCATGCAGGAAGGCGTACGTGCGCTGAACGCGTGGGCGGCGCAAACGCCGCTGGTGCGCTAGCTGAAGAGGTACAGCCGCCCACCTTACGGGTCTGTGCGCTTTTTCCCGGGATACGAGAACTAAAAATAAATTGCGTTTGAAGATGGAAAAAGAAGATTGTTTTCATCTTTCAGGAATGGAAAGATGAGCGCACTGCCCTGCCCCACTTTCACCATATAGAGCGCTCCATGATTGCCACCACCGAGAAGCAAATCACCGGCCCCATCATTCGCCTGCACCCGTCCGACAATGTCGTTGTCGCCCGCGTCAACGTCGGGATCGGCACGGAGGTGCCGTCCGAATACTTCACCTGCCGCAGCCAGGTCCCGGCCGGCCACAAGATCGCCGCCCGCAACCTCGTCGCCGGCGAAGCCATCCTGAAGTACAACGTCTGCATCGGCTTCGCGGCGACGAATATCCCCGCCGGCACCTACGTCCACTCCCACAACACCGAATTCCGCGAGTTCGACCGCGATTACGCGCACGGCCGGGACTACGCTCCCGCCGAGCTGCTGCCGCGCGAGCAGCAGGCCAGCTTCGACGGCATCGTCCGCAGCAACGGCCAGGTCGGGACCCGCAATTACATCGGTATCCTGTCGACCGTGAATTGTTCGGCCACCGTCGTGCATCGCATCGCCGAGTGGTTCACGCCCGAACGCATGGCCGACTATCCGCAAGTGGATGGCGTGGTCGCCCTGAGCCATGGCCTGGGCTGCGGCATGGAGATGTCGGGCGAGCCGATGGACCTGCTGCGCCGTACCCTGGGCGGCTATGCGCTGCACGCCAACTTCGCCGCGGTGCTCATCGTCGGCCTGGGCTGCGAGCGCAACCAGCTGGCGGCGCTGCTGAAAGACCAGGGGCTGGAGGCGAACAATCGCCTGCACACCTTCGTCATGCAGGAAACCGGCGGCACGCGCAAGACGATCGCGGCGGGCATCGAGGCGGTAAAGGGCTTGCTGCCCGAGGCGAACAAGGTGCGGCGCGAGCCGGTGCCGGCCAGCCACCTGAAAATCGGACTACAGTGCGGCGGCTCCGACGGCTTCTCGTCGATCACGGCGAACCCCGCCCTCGGCGCGGCCGTGGATATCCTGGTGCGCCACGGCGGCACCGCCATCCTGTCCGAGACGCCCGAGATCTACGGGGTCGAACACACGCTGACCCGGCGCGCGCGCAGCACGGAAGTCGGCGAGAAGCTGATCGAACGCATCCGCTGGTGGAAGGACGAGTATTCGCCGGGACGCGACGTCCAGATCAACGGCAATGTCAGCCCGGGCAACCAGATGGGGGGCCTCGCGAACATCTTCGAAAAATCGCTCGGCTCCTCGATGAAGGGCGGCACCACCGGCCTGATGGAGGTGTACCGCTACGCCGAACTCGTCACCCAGCCCGGCTTCGTGTTCATGGATACGCCGGGCTTCGACCCGGTGTCGGCGACCGGCCAGATCGCGGGCGGCGCCAACCTGATCTGCTTCACCACCGGACGCGGCTCCATGTTCGGCGCCAAGCCGACGCCGTCGATCAAGCTCGCCACGAATACGCCGATGTACGAGAAGCTGCTTGAAGACATGGACATCAACTGCGGCGAGATCCTCGACGGCACGGCGACCGTCCAGCAGATGGGGCAAAAGATCTTCGAGCTGATGCTGGCAACGGCTTCCGGCAGCCGCACCCGGAGCGAGGAACTCGGCCTGGGCGACCATGAGTTCGTGCCCTGGAACATCGGCGTGGTCAGCTGAAGTCATGCCAACGGCGGGGAGCGGCAGCGCTCCATCGCAAACCATAAAAACAAACATCAAGGAGATCACCGTGCTGTCCACTTTTTCAACTGCGCTGCGGCGTGCCGTCCTGCCTGTTTCGCTGCTCACCGTCACCGTCGCTTCCGCCCTCGCCCTGCCGGCGCAGGCGAGCGGCTATCCGGACAAACCTATCCGCATCGTGGTGGGATTCGCGCCCGGCGGCGGCGCCGATATCGTCGCGCGCCAGATCGGCAACCAGCTGTCCGCGCAGATGGGCCAGCCGGTGATCGTCGAGAACAAGCCCGGCGCGACCGGCACCATCGCCGCGGCCAACGTGGCGGCCTCCGGCGCCGACGGCTACTCGATGATGCTGGCCTCGCAGTCGACCATGGTGATCGCGCCCAGCATGTATCCGAAGCTGCCCTTCGACCCGGTGAAGGACTTCACCCCGGTCACCCAGCTGGTGTCGATGCCGCTGGTGCTGGTGGTCCACCCTTCCGTGCCGGCCAATACGGTCAAGGAACTGGTCGAGCTGGCCAAGAGCGGCAAGGTCGCCAACTACGCCTCCTCGGGCAGCGGCGGGCCGCAGCATATCGCCGCCGAATTGTTCAACCTGAAGGCCGGGGTCAAGCTCACCCATGTGCCCTATAAGGGCGAATCGTCCGCGCTGACCGATGTCGTGTCGGGCGTGGTGCCGGTCATGTTCGCCAACCTGCCAGTCGTCGCCGGCTTCATCAAGTCCGGCAAGCTCAAGACCATCGCCATCTCCAGCCTGGCGCGCTCGCCCAGCCTGCCGAACGTGCCGACGGTGGCGGAATCCGGCTTCCCCAACTTCGAGGTGCTGACCTGGTACGGCCTGTTCGCACCGAAAAACACGCCGCGGCCCGTGATCGGCAGGATCAACAGCGAAGTCGACCTGGCGCTGAAGAACCCCGAGCTGCTGGCCAAATTCGCCCAGCAGGGCCTGACGGTGGTGGGCACCGACACCGACCAGTTCTCGGCCTTCATGAAGACCGAACTGCCCAAATGGAGCACCGTCATCCGCAGCGCCGGGATCCATGCGGACTGAGGGCAAGGCCCGCGCCCCTGCCGCCCGGGGGCGATCCGCGCTATCATCCCGTCGGCAAATCAGGACAGCGCCCCTTGCGACGCCGATGACGACGACGCGGGCGCGGCCGACCCACCGGGAAGACGCCAGCCATGGATACACAGTACGTACAGAGTTTTGTTACCGTGGTCGAATGCGGGTCGATCGCCGAAGCGGCGCGGCGCCTGAACCTCACCGCGGCGGCGATTGCGGCGCGTGTGCGTGCGCTGGAAGAGGAGCTGGGCCAGCCGCTGGTGCAGCGCGCCGGCCGCCGCGTCAAGCCGACGCAGGCCGGGCTCAAAATCCTGGAGCGGGCCCGCCATGTGCTGCGCGACGTGCGCGACCTGCGCGCGATCGCCAACGACGAAACCAGCATCGGCGAACTCCGGCTGGGCGTCTCGGCGTCGGCCCTGACCGGTTTCCTGCCGCCGGTGCTGCGCAGCTTCTACAGCAGCCATCCGAAGCTCAAGGTCTTCATCGAGCCGGGTACTTCCAGCCATCTCTACCCGCGCGTGCTCAAGGGCGAACTCGACGCCGCCATCATCGTCGAGCCGCAGTTCCTCATCCCCAAGGGCCACGAATGGCGCCAGCTGGTGGAAGAGCCGCTGATCGTGCTGGTGCCCCCAAGCCTGGCCGCGCGCGATCCCTTCGACCTCATCGCCACTGAACCCTTTATTCGTTACGACCGCACCGTCTGGGGCGGCCGGCTGGCCGACCGTTACCTGCGCCAGCACAACCTGCACCCGAACGAACGGCTGGAAATCGACGGCCTGATGGCGATCGCGACCCTGGTGTCCGAGGGCCTGGGCGTCTCGCTGGTCCCGGACTGGGCGGCGGAATGGATGAGCCGCATGGGCCTGGTGCGCCTGGCCTTGCCGCACCAGGCGCCGGTTCGCCGCATGGGGCTGTTTACCTCGCTGTATTCGCCGCATGCGCAGCTGGTGGGGGCGTTTTATGAAGAGGCCTGCCGGGTGATCGGGGCGCCGGGTGCGGCGGCGGCGGCGGCTTGACAGCTTCTACCCCGGCGCCGATATCCATTACACTGCCGGCTTGTCCCCACTTCACGAAGCACCCATGTCAGCCGAACACGCCGCACCGACCTCCGACCACCTGCACGCCCACCTCGACGGCGACGCCAGCCACGGCCATTTCATCGAGGCGCGCAGCCAGAAAGCCCTCGGCATCGCGCTGGCGATGACGCTGCTGTTCGCGCTGATCGAGGTCGTCACCGGCGTCATGTCGAATTCGCTGGCGCTGATCTCGGACGCCGGCCACATGGTGACCGACGCCGCCGCGCTCGGCCTGGCCCTGCTGGCCCAGCTGATCGCCAAGCGCCCGCCGTCGAGCCGCCACTCCTTCGGTTTCGTGCGCGCCGAGGCGCTCGCCGCTTTCGTCAACAGCCTGGCGATGCTGGCCCTGGTCGCCTGGATCGTCTTCGAGGCGGCCCATCGCCTCGCGCATCCACAGGCGGTGCAAGGCGGCGTGGTGCTGGTGGTGGCCGCCATCGGCGCCTGCATCAACCTGGTCGTGGCGTATGTGCTGTCGCGCGACAGCGACAGCATCAATACCCGCGCCGCCCTGGTCAACGTGATGGGCGACCTGCTCGGGTCGGTGGCCGCGATCGCCGCCGGCGCCATCATCTATTTCACCGGCTGGGTGCGGATCGACCCGATCCTGTCGATCTTCGTCTCGCTGCTGATTTTGAAGTCGACCTGGGGCATCCTGCGCGAGTCCTACCACTTCCTGATGGAAGGCGTGCCGCACGGGATCGACTACCTGACCGTGGGCGCGGACCTGGCCGAGGTCGACGGCGTGCTGTCGGTGCACGACCTGCACGTCTGGGACATGTCGCCCGGCCACCCTGCCCTGATCGGCCACCTCGAGATCCGCGACCTGGCCGAATGGCCGCTGGTCCTGCGCCGCGTGCAGGCGATGCTGCTCGAGCGCCACGGCATCGACCACGTCACGCTGCAGCCGGAAGCGCTGGACGGCCTGCCGCTCGACGCCGCGCTGTGCCAGATTGCGTGTAAGCCTGCTCTTACCCCGCACGGGCACGCGCGCCGATAGGACCGGCCGCTGCCTTTCCCGATAATCGGTGCATGAGCGCATTTACCAACCCTCTCACAGAGCATGTATTCGATACCCTGGTCATCGGCGGCGGCCCCGGCGGGCTGACGGCCGCCATCTACCTGCGCCGCTTCACGCGCAACATCGTGGTCGTCGACAAGGGCAACAGCCGCCTGTGCCTGATTCCCGTCTCGCATAACTACCCCGGCTTTCCGGAAGGCGTGCCGGGTGGGCAGCTGCTGCGCAACCTCACGGACCAGCTCCGCAATTACGGCGGTGAGGTCCTGCATGGCGAGGTCACCGGTTTGCGCCTCGAAGACGGCCATTTCGTGGGCGATTACGTCGACGACGCCGGCGACACGCACGAGATCCGCGCGCTGACAGTGCTGCTCGCGACCGGCGTGGCCGACGCGGGTTTGCCGATCGAAAACTGGCGCGAGGCGGTCGCCTGCGGCGCCGTGCGCCTCTGTCCCGTGTGCGACGGCTACGACGTCATGGACCGCCGCATCGCCGTGGTCACCTCGGAAACCAACCCCGTCGGCCACGCCCTCTTCATGCGCTCGTTCAGCGCGGACGTGACCCTGTTCGACCGCGGCAAGGAATCGATGCTGAGCGACGAGGACCGGCGCCAGGTCGAGGCGGCCGGCGTACGCTATGTCGAGTCGCCACTGCTCGGGGTGTCGATGAGCGAGGACATGAAACCCATCTTGAATACGGCCGATGGCGAGAGCCGCGAGTTCGACGTGTTTTATCCGATCCTGGGGGAGT
>Ga0308169_10005943_pt1 | contig 10886 bp, 9 predicted proteins | sample PhyBR1_2_FD_202139 | JGI IMG/M metagenome (GOLD analysis project Ga0308169, IMG submission 202139) | Phyllosphere microbial communities from UC Gill Tract Community Farm, Albany, California, United States - DLSLSB.R1 | ecosystem: Host-associated > Plants > Phyllosphere > Unclassified | place... | reverse complement strand
TCGGTCGGAAACCGCCGCCGAACGTCTGTGAAGCCCGCGTGCCGTCCGCGGGATGGCAGTCATTGTAGGGCCGCGCGGGGGCTGCTCCGAGGCGGCCTTGCGCCGGCGCACCTCTTGGAATGCCAAACGATCGGATTTCCCCGATTCGGGGGTGACATTTCTCAAATCGTATGCGATTGTGTATACCAAACGGACGTGTTTCCGTATACCAAACGATGACGTTGGGAGCTTTCACCCGAATCGAGCGTCACAGCAACGCTCCCCGATCACCGCTGATCCGGGCACCGGCATCCGCGGCACCTCGAAAGGAAACCATGAACCGCAATCACCTGCGAGCAGCGGCGCTCGCAACCCTGGCGGGGGCGGCCGCCCTCTCGCTGACCGCTTGCGGCCTGAACGCCGGCAAGGGCACCGCGACCGAAGACCCGAAGAACAGCACGATCGTGGTCGGCAGCTCGAACGTCGCCGAGACGCTCGACCCGCAGCAGGCATCCGACGCGCACAACGACTTCAACGTCGCCGGCGTCTACGACCGCCTAGTCGACTACGACGCCGACGGCAAGATGATCCCGAAGCTCGCCACCGAGTGGAAGTTCAACGCCGACGCCACCGAGCTCACCCTGACCCTGCGCGACGGCGTCACCTTCCACTCCGGCAACCCGTTCACGTCCGCCGACGTCGTCTACACGCTGAACCGCGTCAAGGCGATCGGATCCGGCGTGGCGTCCTTCCTCTCCGACTACGTGTCCGCGTCCGCCCCCGACCCGCAGCACGTCGTCATCAAGCTGTCCAAGACCGATGTGGACTTCATCGGCGCGCTCAGCCCCATCTACATCCTCGACTCAAAGCTCGTGAAGCTCCATGAGGGAAGCGACAACGCGCAGGGATGGCTCGGTGGCCACGACGCCGGGTCCGGCCCGTTCCAGATCACGAGCTACAAGCCCAACCAGGAGCTCGACCTCGCCCGCGACAAGAAGTACTGGGACTACGACGCCGGCCGCCCCGCCGTCCTCGTGCTGCGCATGATCAGCGACCACAGCGCCGCGCGCGACGAGTTCCTCGCCGGCAACCTCGACATCACGATGGGCCTGAACGCGGTCGACATCGACAGCATCACGAAGAACTCCAAGTACCAGGTGATCAACATCCCGGCACCCCGCGAGACGTACGCCTGGCTGAACATGAAGGGAAAGGTCACCGGCGACGTCCGCGTGCGCGAGGCCATCCAGCTCGCCTACGACTACTCCGGGCACCTCTCCAGCGCCCTCGGCAACCAGGGAGCCATCGCCGACACGATCCTGCCCGAGGGCATCTCGTGCCGCGTGGATGCCGGAAAGCCGGCGCAGGACCTCGCCAAGGCGAAGCAGCTCGTCACCGCGGCCGGCAAGGCCGGATCGACCGTCACGGTGGCGTACCAGCCGACCGTGCCGGAGTTCAACGCCGCCGGCACGATCCTGCAGGCGTCGCTGAAGCAGATCGGCCTGAACGCGAAGCTCGTCGCCGTGACGTTCCCGCAGTACTCGCAGATGGTCTCGAGCCAGGCCACGATGCCCGACATCGCCCTGGCCTGGGACTTCGCCTCCTTCCCCGCTGCCGGCCCGATGCTGCAGCGCGAGTGGGCGTCGTCCGCCGCCGGCAAGACCAACTTCACGTGGTACTCGAACCCCAAGGTCGATCAGCTGCTCGCCGACGCGCAGAAGCAGACCGACCCGAACGCCGCATGCCAGGACTACACCGCCGTGCAGAAGCAGGTGCTCGCCGACCACGCCCTCCTGTACATCGCGTACCCCGCGGTGACCATGGTCTCCGACAAGAAGGTGCAGACCATCCCGTTCTCGCCGACGCAGCAGGACTTCAACGTCGGCACCCTGCGGATGGCGAGCAAGTAGACCGACCGTGATCGCGAACCGGATGCCGCGGGGCACGCTCCGCGGCATCCGGGCGGTCGCCACTCCCCCTGTCCACACACCGAGGTGAGGTCATGACGCGCTTCCTCCTCCGACGCATCGGCCTGGCGATCCTGTCCCTCTGGGGCGTCGCCACGATCGTCTTCCTGATATCGAAGCTGATTCCCGGGGACGTCGCGCGCGTCGCCGCGGGACGACTCGCGACCCCCGAGCAGGTCGACCACATGACGCGGGTGCTCGGGCTCGACCAGCCCGTCGTCGTCCAGTACCTGCAGTACCTCGGGCGCCTGCTGCACGGCGACCTCGGCACGTCGATCATCACTCACCAGAACGTGGTCAGCGACCTCGCCGCGGTGCTGCCGACGACGATCGAGCTGGTGGCGACGGGCATGCTCATCACGGTCGTGATCGCCGCTCCCCTCGGCATCATCTCCGCCGCGAACGAGGGCAGGGCGGGCGACGTGGCCGGCCGCATCATCATGGTGCTCGCCGGCGGCGTGCCGGTCTTCTGGCTCGCCATCATGATGCGCTGGGTGCTCGGGTCGCTCCTCGGCTGGTTCCCGATCTCCGGCACCAACAGCGTCGGCATGGCGCCGCCGGACGTCACCGGCTTCACCGTGATCGACTCGCTGCTGTTCGGCGACATCGGGAACGTGATCGACTCGGTCGGGCACCTGTTCCTGCCCGCCCTCGCGCTGAGCGCACCGTTCGTGGCGACCCTCGCGCGCATCATCCGATCCAACATGATGACGGCGCTGAAGTCGGACTACATCACCTTCGCGATCTCGAAGGGCGCGCCCAGGCGTCGGGTCATCCTGCGCCACGCGCTGCGTTCGTCGCTCGGGTCGGTGCTCACGATCTTCGGCATGCAGTTCGGCTGGATGATCAGCGCCGCCGTGCTCGTGGAGGCCGTGTTCGGCCTGCCCGGGATCGGAAGCTACCTGTACCAGGCGATCTTCAACCACGACACCTTCTCGGTGCTGGCGTCGGTGTTCGTGATCGGCTCGGTCTTCGTCCTCACCTCGCTCGTGGTCGACCTGCTGCAGATGCTGCTCGACCCGCGCATCCGTCACGCACAGATGGGAGCAGCCGCATGAGCCTCGGAACCGGCCCCCGGCTGGACGGCCTCACCCCGGCCGAGCCCGGCATCGCGGTCGGCGCCCCGTTCGAGCCGTCCGTGCCCGTGCCCACCTGGACCGCGGCGATCGGCACCGGCATCGGCCGGCCCATCCGCCGCGTCTTCCACCGGCACACCGCCTTCCTCGACAAATTCGCCTTCGTGCTGGTCGCGCTGCTCATCCTGCTCGCGGTCGTCGGCGCCTTCTACCAGCCCTACGACCCGTTCAACGTCGACACCCGCACCGCGATGCTGCCGCCGAGCGGCGCGCATCTGCTCGGCACCGACGACGTCGGCCGCGACGTGTTCTCGCGCATCCTGGCGGGCGCCGGCCCGACGCTCCTGTCGGCAGCGGCAATCGTGCTGCTCGCCGCGATCGTCGGCGTCGTCGTTGCCAGCATCTCGGCGCTCCTGCCCCGCTGGGCGGACGAGATCATCATGCGCGCGTGCGACATCTTCATGTCGATCCCGTCGCTCGTGCTCGCCCTCGGCCTCGCCGCGGCCCTCGGCCCGTCGCTGACGTCGATCATCGTCGCGATGGTCGCGGCCTCCTGGCCGAGCACGGCGCGGCTCACCCGCGGCATCCTGCGCGAGACCATGACCGCCTCGTTCGTGGAGTCGGCGCGCATCCTCGGCATGTCCCGCTTCCGGCTCATGCTGCGCCACGTGCTGCCCAATTCGCTCGACGCCATCTACGTGCAGGCGAGCATGGAGATCTCCGGCACGATCGTGATGATCTCCGGCCTCGCGTTCCTCGGCGTCGGCGCCCCGCCGCCGAGCCCGGACTGGGGATCGATGATCGCCCAGGGCCAGCAGTACATCACGACGGCCTGGTGGATCTCGCTGTTCCCGGGTCTTGCCATCACCATCGGCGCGATCGCGTTCGGCCTCGTCGGCGACGCGGTCCGCAGCTTCGTCGACCCCGCCTCGAGGAGGTCCTGATGTCCGTCTCCCCCCTGCTGACCGTCGAGGGCATGACCGTCTGCGTCCCGGAGAAGGAGCGCATCGGCGGCGGACTCGGCGATCTGAACCTCGTCGAGGACCTCTCGCTGAGCATCCGCCCCGGCGAGCGCGTCGCCCTCGTCGGCGAGTCCGGATCCGGCAAGTCGATCACAGCCCGCGCGATCCTGCAGTTCGACCCGCACCTGCGGCTGAGCGGCTCGATCGCCTGGGAGGGCCGCGAGCTCATCGGCGCGTCGCGGCACACGCTGCGGCGCGTGCGCGGCGCCGAGATCTCGATGATCTTCCAGGACCCGATGACCGCGCTCAACCCGGTGCTCACGATCGGCGAGCAGGTGGCCGAGCCGCTGCTCGTGCGCGGCGTCTCCAGGAAAGAGTCGTACCGCCGCGCCGCGGAGATGCTCGACCGGCTGCGGGTGCCCCAGGCGAAGGAGCGTCTGCGCTCGTTCCCCGGCCAGTTCTCCGGCGGGATGCGGCAGCGAGTCGTGATGGCGGCGGCCCTCATCGCGCAGCCGAAACTCCTGATCGCCGACGAGCCCACCACGGCCCTCGACGTGCGCGTGCAGGAGCAGGTGCTCGACATCCTCGAGGAGCAGTCCCGCGAGCTGAACCTCGCGGTGCTGTTCATCACCCACGACCTCGCCATCGTCGCCGGCCTCGCCCAGCGAGTCGCGGTGATGTTCCGCGGGCGGTTGGTGGAGGACAAGCAGGTCGACGAGCTGTTCGCCCACCCGGAGCATCCGTACACGCGCGGGCTCATCGGATCGGTGCCCCGGCTGGATGCCGACCCCGACGTGCGCCTGAAGACGGTGGCGGACTACCTCAAGGAAGGGAGCGCGGCATGAACGGGGACGTCCTGCTCACGGTGGAGGGCCTGTCCAAGCGCTTCGGCCACGGCAAGCGCGCCTACCAGGCGCTCGAAGACGTCAGCTTCGAGGTGCGCCAGGGCGAGATCCTCGGGCTCGTCGGCGAGTCGGGCTCGGGGAAGTCCACCATCATCCGGTGCCTCGTGGGGCTGGAGAAGGAGTCGTCCGGCACCATCCGGTACGACGGCATCGATCCGACGCATCCCAAGCACGGCGAGCTGGAGCGCTACCGCCGCGAGGTGCAGATGGTGTTCCAGGACCCGTACTCGAGCCTCGACCCGCGCATGACGGTGCGGCAGATCGTGGAGGAGCCGATGCTCGTCTTCGGCGGGTTCTCGGAGCGCGAGCGCCGGGCCCGCGTCGACGAGCTGATGGACATCGTGGGGCTTCTTCCGGAGCACCTCGAACGGTATCCGCGGCACTTCTCGGGCGGGCAGCGCCAGCGCATCGCGATCGTGCGGGCGCTCGTCGTCGGCCCGCGCGTGCTGCTGTGCGACGAGCCGGTTTCGGCCCTGGACGTGTCGGTGCAGGCGCAGGTGCTGAACCTGCTCAAGGACATGCAGCGTCAGCTCGACCTCACCGTGCTGTTCGTGTCGCACGACCTGGCCGTGGTCAAGTACCTGTGCTCGCGCCTGGTCGTGCTCGACAAGGGCGTCATCGCCGAGTCGGGCACCGTGGCCGAGATCTACGAGCACCCGAAGCACCCGTACACCCGCTCGCTGCTGGAGGCCGTGCCCGTCCCCGACCCCGAGCAGGAGCGCGCGCGTCGCGCCCGGCGCCTGGAGAAGCTGGCTGCGCTGTCATGACCCGCATCGGATCGGACGTCAAGTTCCGGGACGGCGCCACCCTGCTCGGCGACACCCCGCTGGAGGCCCTCGACGCCCTGCGCGCACTGGGCTTCGAGGGCATCCTCGTGCGCACCGTCGACGAGGCGTTCCCGACGCTGGACGCCGGCGGCATCCGCGAGTTCGCGCAGGAGGCCGCGCACCACGGGATGTTCGTGCAGCTCGGCCTCGGCAAGGTGAACCCGTACATGACCGCGGAGCTTCCCCGCGTGCGGGACCTCGGCGGCGGCAGCTATCTCGAGGGCATGGTCCGTCTCATCGAGCTGTGCGCCCAGCACGGCTGGAGCGAGGCATGGACCGCGACCGGCGGCTTCAAGCACGACCTGCCGGCACCGTACTGCTTCGACCGGTTCCGCACCGACGTCGAGTGGAGCGACCAGCTCGCCGCGATCGCCGGGTTCCTGCACAAACTCGCCCCGGCGCTGCGCGCCAACGGCGTGCGCCTGAACCTCGAGACGCACGAGGAGATCACGACGTTCGAGATCCTGCGGCTCATCGACGAGGTGGGCGACGACGTCGTCGGCGTGTGCCTCGACCCGGGCAACCTCATGGTGCGCGGCGAGCCCGTGATGGATGCCGTGCGCCGCGTCGCCCCGTACACGCACCTGACCCATCTGCGCGACGCCGTGCTCGTGGCGTCGGACGCCGGCATCTCGCGCTTCCTCGCCCCCATCGGGGCGGGCGTGACCGACTGGGACGAACTCGTCGACGTGCTGCTGACCGCGCAGCCCGGCATCGACCTCGCCGTCGAGGGCATCGGCGGCTCCCGCGCCGAGATGACCCTCGCGCCGCGCGACGGATTCTGGCGGTCGATGCATCCGGACATGACCGAGGCCGATGTCACCGAGCTCGAGCGGCTCGTGAACGAGTACCCCGCACAGGCGGACCGCGGCACGGTCGAGTGCGTCGACCTCCTGCGCGCCCGGCCGCCGGAACGCGCGGACTACATCGACTTCCTGCAGCGGTCGCGCGAGGCGCTGAGCGCCGCGATCGCCGCCCGACAATCTTCCCTCCTGGAGCCCACCTCATGAACGAGACCACCGAGATCACCGACATCACCCACCTCCTCGACGCCGTCGACTGCGAGGTCGTCCTGCCCGGCGAGCCCGGCTACGAGTCGCTGCGGCGTGTGTGGAACGCCGACATCGACCAGCATCCGTCCGCCATCGTGCGCTGCCGCACGGCCGAGGACGCCGCCGCGGCCCTGCGCTGGTGCCTCGCCTCCGGCGCCCCGCTGACCGTGCGCGGCGGCGGGCACAACCTCGCCGGCACCGCGGTGTCCGACGGCTGCGTGATGATCGACACGTCCCTCATGCGCGACGTGACCGTCGACACCGACAGGCGCACCCTCACGGTCGGCGCCGGCTGCCGCTGGGGCGACGTCGACCGCGCGGCCGAGCCGTACGACGTCGCGTTGCCCGCCGGTGTCGTCTCGCACACCGGCGTCGCCGGCCTCACCCTCGGCGGCGGCCAGGGCTACCTGTCGCGCATGTTCGGGTCGACCGTCGACTTCCTGCGCGAAGTGGAGCTGGTCACAGCGGACGGCGTCATCCGCCGCGTGAACGCCGACAACGAGCCCGACCTGTTCTGGGCGCTCAAGGGCGCCGGCCACAACTTCGGCATCGCGACGCAGTTCGTGTTCGACTACGTCGACCTGCCGGGTCTCGCCACCGTGCGCCTCGCCCTCTACCCGGCGGAGCACCGCAAGGAGATCCTGCAGCGCTTCCGCGACCACGCCCCGTCGATGCCCGACAACGTCGGCACGTTCGTGCGCCTGTATCGCGCCCCCGCGTACTGGTCGCAGCTGCCCCGCGAGTACCGCGGCACGCCGATCATCTCGGTCGCGACGGTCACGTACGGCGACCCGGTGCTCGAGCCCGAACTGTCGGCGCCGATGTTCGAGGTCGGCACCCCGATCTACCGGAGCGTGCGCAGCATCCCGCACGTGACGCTGCAGCACGCCACCGACGACGAGTTCCGCTACGGCATCTCGCACTATTGGCGGCACGTCGCGTTCCGCGACCTGCCGGACGAGCTGCTGGACGTCGCGATCGCGCACTCCGACGCGTACCCCGGCCGGTCGCTGAACTCGAGCGCGTTCATCTCGCACCAGGTGATGTGCCCGTTCGAGCTCATCGCCGGCAAGGTCACCCCGCGCGACCACAGCAACGACTCCACCACCGACATCCACTCGCGCTGGTCGGGCAACATCGGCGCGGACTGGGAGTACAAGGACGAGCGACCCGAGCTGGTGGCGTGGGTGAAGCAGTTCTCCGCCGCGGTGAGCGAGTGGGAGCACGGCACGTACATCAACTTCGCCTCGGAGCACGGCGACGCCCAGACCGCGCGCGAGATCTACGGCGAGAAGTTCGAACGCCTCGCGCGGGTGAAGGCGCAGTACGACCCGCAGAACGTGTTCGACCACGGCTTGGTGGACCTCGCGCTGGCTGCCTCCGGCACCGACTGGGCGGGGGAATGAGCGGATGCTGCGCGTCGGCGTAGACAGCACCAAGCTCGCGGACTCCCGCGGGGCGCGCGGGGAACACCTCCTCGCCCGGTCCGCGGAACTCGGACTCGACGGCGTGTTCTTCCGGTCGATCCTGGAGCTGAGTCCCACCCTCGACCGGGCAGAGCTGGATGCCGCCATGGCAGCGGCCCGCGACCTCGGCCAACGGGTGGAGGCGGGCGCCGGCAAGGTGAACCCGTTCGCGACCCCGGAGACCCCCGCGATCCGCGCGCTCGGCGGCGGGGACTACCTGCATGCCATGCGGATGATGATCGAGGCGGCGGCATCCGCGGGCATCACCGAGCTGTGGTCGGCGACCGCGAACTACCAGTTCCGGCTCGAGGGCCTCTACGCGTGCGACCGGTTCCGCACCGACGTGACGTGGGCGGAGCAGCTCGCCGCGACGGAGAGGTTCCTGCACAGACTGGCCCCGATCCTGCGGGACACCGGCGTGCACCTCAACCTCGAGACGCACGAAGAGATCACCACCTTCGAGCTGGTGCGGCTCGTCGAGGCGGTGGGACCCGACGTGATCGGGATCACCTTCGACTCGGCGAACGTGCTGGTGCGGTGCGAGGACCCGGTCGCCGCGGTGCGGCGCGCCGCGCCCTACATCCGCTCCAGCCACATCCGGGATGCCGCGATGCTCTTCCGCCCGGAGGGGATCGCCCGCATCCTGCAGCCCGTGGGCGAGGGCGTCATCGACTGGGACGCACTGCTCGAGCCGCTGCTCTGCCACGACCTGATGCTCTCCATCGAGGGGATCGTCGAGGACACCCGCGGACGGATGACGCTGCAGACCTATGACGAGCGGTGGCAGCAGGGGCATCCCGACCTGACCCTCGGCGAGGCCCTCGAGGTGGTCCGCCTCACCGCGGACTACGAGGCCCGCGTCGCCGCCGGCGACGCCCCCGGTTGGGATGCGCTGAACTCTCCGGTCGGGGAGCAGGAGTCGCTCGAGTTCATCCTGCGCAGCGCCGAGCGCCTGCGCGGGGTGCTCGCCCGACTCACCGACACACGAACGAACGACAACGCACGAGAAAAGGCAGGTGCATCCGCATGACCGACACACTGACCACCACCGTCGAGGGATATCCGACCCTCAGCCTGAACGAGCGGGACCGCCGCTGGGCGGCCATCCGCGAGCTGCTGGTGAAGGAGAGCCTCGACGGCGTCGTCGTGTTCGGCACCGGTCGCGATCACGCCGACTACTACCTCACCAACGAGGGCAAGGGCGCGATCGTGCTGCTGACCCGCACGGAGGACCCGCGACTGTTCCTCGGCGACGTGCCGCTCGGCCGCTACGACGCACAGGGCGACCGCTGGGAGCGCTGGGTCGAGGACTGGGTGCACGGCGACCCGGTGGCGAACCTGATCGCCACGATCCGGGAGCGCTCGCTGGACCACGCGCGCCTCGGCATCGTCGGTCTCACCGGCCGGTTCGTCGGTGAGGGGGCCGGCACGATCTCGTACACCACGTGGATGCGGGTGCTGCAGGGTCTGCCCGGCGTCGAGTGGGTGGATGTCGCCGCCGCGTACGAGTCGATCGCGATCATCAAGAGCCCCGAGGAGCAGGTGCTGCTGCGCAAGGCGGCATCCCTCGGCGAGGATGCCTGCCGCGCGTTCGTTGAGACCGCCCGCCGGGGCGGCAACGAGCACGAGGTCTCGGCGGCCGCGTTCCAGGCGATCATCGCCGGCGGCGGCTGGGTGCGGGCTCCGTTCATGCTGGAGCGCGCCGGCGCCAGCATGTTCGCGTGGGGGGTGCCGGAGTGGTTCGAGATGGGCGGGGCGCCGCACATCCTCACCAAGGGCGACACCATCGCCGCGGAGATCTTCGCGTTCTACGGCGGGCAGGAGTCGCAGCAGCAGATCGACGTGTCGATCGGCGAGCCGAGCGCCCTGCTGCGCGAGCTCGAGCAGGTGTGCGTCGACTCGTATCAGGCGGGGCTCGCCGCGCTGAAGCCCGGCCTGCGCTTCTCGGAGCTCGCCGCGATCATGGAGGAGCCGCTGCACCGCTCGCGCACCTGGAACACCGGCCCGATGGTGCAGACCGTCTCGCCGATCTACAACAGCGCGACCCGCCTGAACCCGGGCATCGACCCGGCGCTCGGGCACCTCGACCGGCTGCCCATCGGCGTGGGCCTGGACGGGGACTTCGTGATCGAGGAGGGTCACGCGTTCGCGTTCGAGCCGAACGCCCTCCGTGACCGCCAGCGCGTGTGCGTCGGCGGCACGGTGCTGCTCGGCACGAACGGCGTCGAAGAGCTGAACACGCTCCCGAACCGGCTCGTCGTCGTCTGATCGGCTCTGCCGCCGACGCCTCACACCCGCCGCGCGGGCTGAGCCTGTCGAAGCCTAAGACCCGCCCCGCGGGCTGAGCCTGTCGAAGCCCACCCCCACGGGCTGTGCCTGTCGAAGCCAGCACCCGCCTCGCGGGCTGAGCCTGTCGAAGCCCAGCCCCACGGGATTGCCCTTCGACAGGCTCAGGGCGCGGGCGGGCTCAGGGCGCGGGCGGAGTCGGGCGTCGACAGGCTCAGGGCGCGGGCGGGCTCAGGGCGCGGGCGGAGTCGGGCGCGGCGCGCTCAGCCGAGTTCGTCGGCGGATCGCACCACCACGGCGTAGACGTCGCCGATGGTGGCGAGGGCGGCGCGGTGCAGGTCCGCGGCGGGCACGTCGCCGGCAGCG
>Ga0308169_10005940_pt1 | contig 10891 bp, 20 predicted proteins | sample PhyBR1_2_FD_202139 | JGI IMG/M metagenome (GOLD analysis project Ga0308169, IMG submission 202139) | Phyllosphere microbial communities from UC Gill Tract Community Farm, Albany, California, United States - DLSLSB.R1 | ecosystem: Host-associated > Plants > Phyllosphere > Unclassified | place... | reverse complement strand
GATTTTGTTATTTTGTACCCGGCCATCTCATCACATCACGCGGGTGCTCGCAACGATTAGCTCATCCCTCAAGGGTCCAGCACGCGACATGACATTATACCTGCCCTCGTCGGCGCACAACATGACAGATCGATCGTCGGACGGTGAGGTGATCGCAGTTGCTTACGCCGCCGAGCCCGCGCCCGCGCCCGCGATGGCGACAGGGGTTGGCGATTGTAAGAGGTATTCGACGTCGATCGATGTTGACATGATCATTCGCATCGGTCCGGCCCAGCGACGAGGTGTTTGGACATCCCGCTTGATTTGAGCTAGCCCAACGCCGACCATCTGGCCCTCGTCGTCATGCAGATCGGGCACGCAGTTGTTGTGCTCTGACGACATGGTCCAGTCACCCGCGCACGACATGATACAGACGTCATGTGTTGTTGACACCGTCTCGACGTATATATACCGCCCCCTCGAGCGGTCTTCTGTCATCCCATCCCACTCTCGCTTTCAACTCTACCAACCACAACACAACCAACCAAACCACAACCAACAATGTCTACCTACAAGCCCTCCGAGGTGAGTATGGTAGTGCCCTCGCATGTCTCCGCCCCTGCCACCACTTGGCCCTTGTGACCGCTGCCTCCACCCGTCCTCGTCGCCAACGCTTCCATGGCTAACAATAGCACGACGGCCTCAAGCAGGACGGAACCCCCGACAAGCGGGTCTCTAGCGAGCACGGCTTCGGCGGATCGTGAGTTGTCTTCCTCCTCACATCCCGTCTTCTACGCTCCTGCTCTCTTCGTTCTTCGCGCTTATAACAGCGACGGACCCGACCCGCACGTCGAGGGCCAGAAGGGCGGCAAGGCTTCCGGCGGCTCGTCCGGCGAGAAGTACAAGCCTTCCGAGCATGGAGGATTGAAGAAGGACGGATCCCCCGACCCGCGGACCTCTTCGGAGCACGGCTTCGGAGGATCGTGAGTGCTGTTCGCCCCTCTGTCAGGTCTGAACTGACGCTCAGCGACGGACCCGACCCGCACGTTGAGGGACAGAAGGGTGGACGCAAGTAAATGCCAGGACACCTGTAGTGAGAGCGAATCATATTGTATGACATAGCGGAGCGAAAGCGAAGAAGATGCAAGAAGTAGCCATTGCGTGTGTTGTGTGCACTACCATATGTCTGACCGTGCCTCGGCAGTTCACCTTCACCTCAAAAGTCGAACATGTCATGTCAGCCTCGACGTCGTAGCCGTATCCTGAGGCCGGACGGTGTGCTGGGGGCGTCAGCTGAGATAGAGAAGAGTCGGCCGCGTTGGCACGTGGGGGCAGATGTGATGATTGACATGAACGCCCCCTTGCCTGTTGGAGTAAGTGTTCATGCCGATAGACGCGTTTGCGATCGATTGTGCCGTGCGGGACTGGGATCTTGGCTTTCAATTTGTATGCATGCCCGAGGCAATGACGGTGTGATGCCCATCGCCCTTCCCTGCCTTGTTTTCACGAGTTGATTCTCGCATACATACAGCCAGAATGGCACCGCCACGCGTACGGGAGAGCTGCATCCCATGGTGAGCTCTGACCCGGCCGTACATGTACATGCATCTGTCCAGCTTACTCATCACAGCCGGCAACGGAAATCACGATGCAACGAGGAGACGGTACGTAGGGCGTCCGGCCTTGGCCTTCCCACGCGGTCGCCTGGTTACGCGCGCTCACGCCCAGCCCTGCTCGTCTTGCGTTCTGCGAGGCACTGAGTCCGACTGCCAGCTGCCCTCGACATCTGGTGCACCCGGCCCCTCGCGGAAACCGTCTCAGCCTCGACCTGCCAGGAGATCAGCCCCCGGCTCGCCGAGCAATGCACATCGCAGATCTGCTTCCCCTCCTCGGCGACAATACTCCAACACGCATGCGGACACGCCGGCGACGCCGGAGGAGAGGGAGACGTGGGACCGGTTCATCGGTACACTGCCGCCCCGCGCGACATGCGAAATCCTGCTAGAGTACCTGCTGATCGAGGTGGGTCGCGGGGGTGTATTCCAGGGTGGTGTGCTCACGCCAGTGCGACTGGTTATGGCATTTCGGCGGAGACATCCTCGCGCTCTGGCACCGCGCCATCGCTCGGCAGGGCATCGACCGCGCAACGGCCGGCATTCTATACACCACGCTAGCGCTGCCGTCGTCGTTGCTGGGGGAAGGACATCCGCTCTACCGGATACCGCGGCCGCCGGGCGAGGCGGAGCACCTTTTCGCGCTCGCACAGGGTTGTATCCCCGACGTGCCGCAGACGGTCGCCGACCTGGACATCTTCGTCGGCCTGATGTGTTACGCGGTATACAGCGGCGCGGGGGGCGCGGGCACGAGGCCACACGAGTTCACGATGCCTGCTATTTCGGCGGGGCTCAAATTCGGCCTGTTCGACGAGAGCACTCCGGCGTGGTCTGGGCTGAGCAACGAGGACAGGAACCGTTGGCGACGCGTGGGACTGGCGTTCGTGTCGATACAGAAGTGAGCACACGTCGACGCACACGCATCGCGTTGGGCGCAGACCTGACATGCAGGTGGTCCGAATTCTACGGCACACCGGATCCCTTTGCCCGCACCCGGCTCAACCTCTGCCGACCGGATATGACTCCCATACCCATCGACCGGCCCGTCGTGCTCGACCTCCCTGCGCCGCACAACCTCGCATCCAAGCAGCCCGACGCGAGTTTCCGCGTGCTGCGTATACGGTCCCAAGCGGAGCTGGACAGGGTGTATCGGTTACGGCATATCATGGGAGACATCGCGGACATCATCCCGCGCGTGCAGGCGTACCTGCGCAGGATCGGCACGGTCGACTCGGACATCCTGCTGAGCGAGTGCGAGCTGCTGTACCGCGAGCTGCAGGCGTGGTGGGAGGTCCGCCTGCCGCAGCAGGGCTTCGCGGTTCCGGCCGTGGAAGATCTGGACCCGACCGACATTGTCTCATGCCGGAACGCGTCGCAATCGCTCGTGCTCGCGCTGGCCACCGGCCACATCGCGGCGAACCTCCTCCGGCATTGGCTCGAAGTCAGCGACATCACGGCGTCCTCGCCCAGCCCGCACAAGCGGCTGTACGCCGCATGCCTGGACAACGCCAAGCGGTGTATGGAGACGATACCGCTCATCAAGGCACTGGTCAAATCCAAGCAAGGGCCCATCATCGTCTCATTTATGGCGGGCAACCTGTTCAACGCGGCCACCTCGTACGCCATCCCGGTGCTGCGGGCCGTGCGGCACTGGACCGCGCGCGACACCCAGCCGGATATCGCGTCGCTCCCGCATTGGCCAGGAGACGACCCTCGCAACCCGCCTCAGCGCCCGACGGCGTCATCGGGCCATCTCCCCATGGGCATATACTCCGATAGCACCGTCAAAGAATGCGCGACCAACATCCTCGTCATCCTCGACGGGCTCTCCGAGCTCAAGGCCAACCCCCTCGGGCAGCAAGCCGAGAAGCGCCTCGGAGCGCTCATCGCGCAGTACGGCCTGCGCGACGCCCAGAGCGCAGGCGAGCAGTACGCCTACGACCCCAGCTTCAACTTTGTGGGCCACACGCCCAAGTCGGTCGAGGAGATCCCGTTCCCGGGCCACATGCCCACGGCGACGACGGACCCGACGTTCGGGATGAGTGCGCAGACGGCGGACGACTTTGCGTTTCTGAACAGCCTGCTGCAGATGGACGGGAGCATCTGGGAGGGGCTGATGGAGGCCGGGGCTATTTCTGGGATAAACGGACAGAACCTCGGCTGAGGGCCGTCGCGATGTGCAAGGGGATGTAGTATAATAGTGTACCGTAGATTACAATCATGTTGCCATGTATATGCACACACCTCTGACGCTGGTATAGATGAGGGATGCGATGCTGACGATGGATGGGCTTGGTGTCGGCGGCCGACCGGCTACTGATCATGAGCCGGTCCTGCCCCAAAAGATGCTGTGGCCTCGATGACTGCGTGACAACAAGCAGTACATGCATTCGACGTATGCCCAGGACGCGACTGCAGTCCGTACCGGGCTTGATGCATTAGCCTTTAGGCCGCAGGGTTCCAGGCAAGGCAGGCAGGCAGGCAGGCAGACAGACAGGCAGGCGGGCGGGCAGACGAGCGTTAGCCTGTCCGGAAAAACAGGGTTTTCTTCACAGTGCCGGTTGAAAATGGACCCAAGTTACCGGACTGGATGCAGCGGCCGAGGGGCGGGCGCGCGCGCTGTCATCGGTGTCTTTGCCTTGGCCTGTCACCTCACCATCGTCGTTGTCACTGTGACTTGACAACTGAAGCAATCCCCTGTTCAGACCAGTCTAGAGAGTCTAGAGCGTAGACATACACCCCACACGCACAGCGACTCACAGATCTCGAAATCACACGACATGCCGCTGTTCCCTTACCCCGCCGACCTGGACGTCGCGCACCAGAGCGTGGTATGTACCGCTGCCGACATTCTGGCGAGGCTTGGCTGACTCTGTAGGAGGTCCCAGGCAGCAAGAAGGCTGGGGAGACAGGTGAGCAGGTGCCGGGCGCCGCGATGTGTGAGTGACCGACTTTTACTGACTCGTCTAGGCGTATGGAAGAGCGGTAAGCGACCCAGAAGATCTTTTTTGAACAGGCCTGGTTGACAAGCAGGAGCATGGGACCGATCGATCTTGACTGCGCCGGACCAGCCGCAGACACTCTTCGAGGTCTTTGAGCAGTGTGAGCTGAAACCATATTCGACGCCTGGTCCGATATGCTCACACGCAGCCGTCTCGCGACATCCCGACAGGAACATGTTTCTCCGCCGGGCCGTCCTCCCTGCCGTCCCGTCCGCACTGGTCGAGGCGCCAACGTATGGCGCCGACCTCATCCCCACCACTTACGCCACGGTACAGGCCCGGCGTACCGCTCTCGGTTCGGCGCTCCTCGCCCTGGAGCGCAGCGGGCGACTGCGATCGCACAAGATCCCCGCCTCGGAAGTCAGCCCTCCCGAGATTACGCACCCCGGTGTGCCCCATTTCGGCGCCTCCAACCGGGTCAAAAACGGCGCGAGGCGGGGATGGGCCGTCGGGCTATGGTCGCAGAACAGGGAGGAGTGGCAGGTGGTGGACTTGGCGTGTCACGCGTACGGGCTCGTCTCGGTCAGTCTGTACGAGACGTTGGGTCCGGACGTCGCGCAGTTCATGTGAGTCGCTTGTGTATGGGAGAGTCCAAGTGAGGCTGATCGAGCCAGTACCAACCACTGCCCACTGTCGATCATCTTCTCCGCGGCCAACCACATCCCCTCGCTCCTCAAGATCGCACCGAAATGCCCGTCTCTGCGGGTTGTCGTCTGCATGGACGCTATGACCCGGGAGCAAAGCCACACCCTGCAGCAATGGGCATCGTCTGTCGACGTGGAGCTGCTTGGTATGCTCGAGCTGGAGAAGTGGGGATCGGGAGAGGGAGTGCGGTGCGATCCGGGGCCAGTCCAGGGCGTCGCCGGCGAGCAGGAGCTGGATCGTGATAGGGTCTTGACGATCAGCTACACGAGCGGGACGACTGGTGGGTTCCGTGTGGTCCTGTCCTATCGAGCTCAGCTCACGTCCAAGGCAACCCAAAAGGCGTCGTCTTAACGAACAAGAACCTCACGACGGCGGTGATCTCCAACTCGCTCGGCACGACGGAAGAGCTGCAGAATATGGAGTGGAGGTTCTTGTCGTACTTGCCCTTGAGTCATATGTGAGTCCGTTCGAAACTTTTCAGCAGGAGCTAACGGCAGTTACGAGGTATGCCGGCGTTGGTACCTTCAGGCTCGTGGTGCTCATAACAGCGGTTCCTGCAGATTCTCGTCATCTACGGAGACGGGACCATCGCCTTGACCACGGGAGACACGACGAAGCTGTTGGAAGATGCACAGATCCTCAAGCCGCACTTCATGGCGGGGGTGCCTCGGGTGTACAACAGGTAGGCAATACGTTTGCGAGCCCAGCTGACAGAAGAATACACGCAGCTGTCAAGACGCAGATGAATGCCGGCGGGCTGAAGGGCGCTCTTCTTACCCGGGCAATCAACACCAAGCTCGACAACTGGCGGAAAACGGGAGAGGTCAAGCACTCGCTCTATGACGCGTTAGTCTTCCGCAAGGTACGCCGTCCCGCTTATCATTGGTGCGGTGAGGGCTGAGGGCAGATTCGCAACCTCCTCGGGGGAGAGCTCCGCTTCATCTCGTCCGGGGCGGCCCCGCTGTCGGCCGACGTGCACGAGCTGCTCAAGGTCTGCTTCAGCTGTGACGTGGTGCAAGGGGTGAGTGCCGCGTCATGTCCCCGCACATCGCAAAGGCTGACTTCAGTTCGGCATGACAGAGGTGTGTTCTTAGACGCTTCATGACTGACATGACAGACTGTCGGCACGTGCACGAAAGGGTGCGTGGTGCTCGATGCTTTGATTGACCTGGCTGACAAGTAGTATTCCGTGGGATGTTGGGGCGGTCGGAACCTGTGGTCAGATCCAGCCTTGTAACGAGATCAAGCTTGTCGATGTCAAGGAGATGGGCGTGAGTGGTCAGCTCAGCGGGGCCAATGCGATGCTGATATCAGTACACGAGCGAGGACCAGCCGAACCCGCGTGGAGAGTACGTCGCGGAGCCACGGTCGGATCTGTGATGGCGGGCTGACTTGTAGGCTATGTTTGCGAGGCTCAAACATCTTCCCTGGATACCTGCACGATCCGGAGAACACCGCCAAGACGATCGACTCGGAGGGCTGGATGCACACGGGCGAGTGAGTGACCGACGACGACCAAGCGAGGCGACCGAGTATTGACTACTAGCGTTGGCGAGATCGATGCTCAGGGCCGGCTCAAGATCGTCGACCGCATCAAGAACGTCGTCAAGCTCAGTCAGGGGTGAGTCGGCGGTCCATGCAGTGTGTGTCGTGTGCAAGGGCTGACCCGAAGCGAGTACGTCGCGCTCGAAAAGCTTGAGGGGATGTACGCCCTCGACCCGCTCTTCGCCACGCTCATGGTCCACGGCGACTCGACGCGGTCGTCGCTCGTCGCGCTGGCGGTGCTTGACCCCGCACAGGCCAGCAGCCTCGTCACGTCAGTGCTGGGCAGCGGGATCAACGCGAACGACCTGCTCGCCCTCGAGGCGGCTGTGCAGGACAAGCGGGTGCGGCGCGCCGTGGTCAAGAACTTGGCGAAGGCGGCGAAGAGACATAAACTTAATGGGTTCGAGATGATCAAGGGCGTGCATCTCATGATCACGCCGTTCCCGGACGAGGTCATGACGCCGACGTTCAAAATCAAGCGGTGAGTACGGGTTGGCGGGTTGATGCACTCGAGGCTGACGGCAGAAATATCGCTGCGAAGAAGTTCAAACGCGAGATTGACCAGATGTACGAGGAGGCCGAGGGCGGGGAGGGAGACAAGGTTCGGGCGAAGTTGTAGGCGGTGCGTTGGACTCGTTGGGCATCGTGGCGGAGAAAAGGTCGAAGATGAGTATACGTAGTACGATACTGGGCACGCATCTATGCAAACATGAACGACCGCCAGCGAGCCAGGCAGCCGATATGGTGAAGCGCTCGTGTATGCATAGGGCGACTGGACGAGAGTGACAAGGTGTGCAGACTTTACCGGGAAGGTGATGATACGGCGCCAGGTGACGCAAGATATTTTGAGCAGTCTTGATCTTGATTTCAGAATTCGACCGTCATCTCACCATTCGCTCACTCCACTCCTCTTGGATCATCGTATTCAGCCACACCATGGCTCTGCGTGCTGGACCCAGCAGGTTCGTCTCTGGCCTGAGCCGCGTACAACATCTGCGCTGCGTGTCGACCTCGGCGCAGGTTTCGTATCCCCGTTCAACCACGAACCGGTTCGCCCCCGGTCCGCGGTTGGTCGATGAGCCTGTCATCGAGCACGAAACGCCAGCGGCGGCCTCTGCACCGGGCCCGTCCTCTGCTGCCCAGTCAGCTGCGCCCTCGTCGTCGTCTTCTTCATCGTCATCGGTGCTGGACCGCCCCACCCGCCCATCCTTCCCGGAACGGACCTTCGACGACGCAGACTACGACCCCCAGGCCGCCCTCGCCGCTGCGAGGAAGAACGCATGGTACCTGGACGAATCAGACGAGCCGTCATCATCGACCACCACCTCGTCCACCTCCACGTCGACGTCGGGCGCGCCGCAACCCCGCCAACCCGTCTTTACGACCTACGACCCGGACCGGACGACCACGTCCGCGCCCAAGCGGAAGATCCAGCCCCTGCCCGCCGGCGCGCCCGATGCGCTCGTGGCGATCCACACGTGGATGACGAGCAAAGAGGCCGCGTTCGTGCTGGACCCGTCGAGCGTGCGGTTCATGCGCACCAGCGACGCGGGGCTGGCGACGACGGGCGAGGGGGAGATTGTCAAGGTCGAGGGCGCGCCAGGCGTGGGGCCGAAGTGGGAGTGGATCGTCACGGGCGTGGTGCGGGGGAAGGGGAAGGGCATCGTGGGCCGGGCAGAGCGCGCCCTGCGTCTCTGGGTGAGTGCATACGGTCGGCGACGGGGTCGGACGGAGCTGATGCCAGCTGTACAAGAACCCCGTGTCGCCCGATATGGAGCGCACGAAGCGGTCGAAATTGCCGCGCGTGCCGGACGAGACGGACTGGTCGATGGTACAGCTGCCGTCTATCCGGACGAGCATCAACCTCTTCACGTGGGAGGGCAGAGAACGGTGGAACCTCGAAGGCTTGTGGAAGGCCGGCGACCAGGAACACAAGACGGGCTTTGGGTTCGCCCAGGATCGGTCGGTGAGGGTCACGCCGGATGCGCCGGCGTCCGACTCGGCGCCGTGAGGACGGAGCGTCACGAGCGCAGCCGGCAACGCCGAGGTCCACGGTCAAGCTCAAGCACGCAAACGGGGCGGGGGGGTTGTACACTGTTTACTAGCACCGCAGCAACATCATCATTCAGCATGTATCGCCATCTCGCATGTCGGGCTCAAGCGTGATCCTTTGCTTGTGCGCTGTGTCTGTGCCCTTGTCTTAACGGCCGCGGATATGGGGTGTTCGGTTCAAACGAGAAGGATCCCACGGGAGAGAAATCGTCTCGAGCAGCCCTAGACAGAAGGCGCCGTACGCCCTGCGCCGAGGTCCAACGTGAAGAACGAGTGCCTGACTGAGGCCGGCAGAGTTCAGGAAGCCCTATGACGCCTTGTTCCGCCGTCGTCACCCGCCCGGCTGCTTTGAGATACAGCATGCCATGCCATGTTATATGCGTTTTTGTCTGGCGCCCAGATGCTTTTCGCCCCATCCGCGGGCGTGGACCGCGCCAGACCAGGTCTATCGTTTCCCGCCAATCCAATGTCACCAACCCACAGCTCATTCCTGCTCCTGACGCTGTGACTCTTCCACGCTCACTCCCATACAACCGCCGATCCCCGCCTACTCGTGCAGGCTGTAGCCGACAAGGTTTCGTCGGCCGATGATCTCGCCGATGGAGAAGATACCGTACGCCTCGAGCGCCTGTTGGGGGAAAGAAACCGACATATCGGCGAGCAAACGGGTGTGACGAATGGACGATATGGTTGCGAGTGAGAACGGTGGGTGGGTGGGTGCAAGTAAAAGTCGGGAAAAAACAGGTCAGCGACCGTTCCCAGACGCATCCGCACGCAACTCACGGCAACACCGACACCCGCCCAGGTACCCTTGCTAATGACCTGCTTCCAGAACGCGCCGCTAGTGGCGGTGTGGTAGACCTCGGCGTACGCCCGCGCCCAGGTGCTCAAGCTCGTCGGGAACGCCATCTTCTCCGCCTGGTACACCTGTCGCAGCAGCGAGCCCGCGACCTTGGCGTTGTACACAATCGGTTCGCGGTAGCCTGCGGTCAGATTCTGCTCATTCACCGGGACCATCGGCAGACGCACCGCCGAGGGCGTTGCCGACCTTGTCGCCGACGGGGCCGGCGACCCGGCGGACGGCAGCGGAAGTCTGCTCGAGGGCCTTCTGAGCGTTCTCAACGGCTTTTTGGACCTGGGGGTTCTGGGCCGGCGACGACGAGGACGACGAGTTGAAGCGGACGTTGCGGGCCGACTGGCGGAGGGAGCGGAGGGCGGAGCGCATGGTGATGGGATGTGGGGGTGAGGGGTGGAGAGGTGGATTAGGAGGTGTAGGTTGTTGAAAGTCGGGTGAGAGCGCGCGTGCGGCAGATTCCGGGATTATCCGGAGTTATCATTGGCTGGGAGGCGAGTTGACGTGAGTGTGGCACTTTGTACAGTCACCGGTTACGGGTCATGCATGCTCTTCCACGATTCCACGCATTTCCACAGTCAACCCCCTCGAGAGCACTCTCTTCACTTCTCTAGTCTCTGTATAATCACACAGCCCTCCCCCTGCCCGCCATGAACCCCGCCATCAGCAACCTCGTCATCTCTCTCGGCGCCATGCAGGGTGAGCTGCTCCCTAATACCTCTGTCTCCGAGCTCACGCGACAGTCGCCAAGAAGCTGCCGATGGACGACCCCGTCTTTGTCAACTACCTCCGGATCGCCTACGTCTCGGCCCAGGTTCTCGCTGTCGGCATCTACTTCTACATCACCCAGGTGGTCAGTGGCTCGATAGTCACTCGCCACGCGTGCTCATACCCAGATCAAGAAGAAGAATACAGCAGACTCCGGAAGCCAAGCCCGAGCTTGTGCAGACGACGGTGAAGGACTACGACCTCGACCAGACCGGCAAGGCCATCAAGGGTCTTCTCACCGGTATCGCATTCATGGCTTTCCTCGTGAGTTGCAGTCGCGCGAGCTTTCCACTTTACCCCCTCTCAACGTATAAACTTCGAGCCAACTGCGTCACCCACCTCTGCGCGTCCCAAGGATCCCAGCTCACCCCAGCACGGATACATGAAGTACACGCAACCGCTGTTCATCCAGGGCATCATGACCGTCAAAGGCG
>Ga0308169_10005939_pt1 | contig 10891 bp, 12 predicted proteins | sample PhyBR1_2_FD_202139 | JGI IMG/M metagenome (GOLD analysis project Ga0308169, IMG submission 202139) | Phyllosphere microbial communities from UC Gill Tract Community Farm, Albany, California, United States - DLSLSB.R1 | ecosystem: Host-associated > Plants > Phyllosphere > Unclassified | place... | reverse complement strand
CACTCGAGGACCACAAGGTCACGGATTAAGCAGCACGCGGCGCCGTCACCCATCACCACGACCTACGACGAAGGATAAAGATGCTGGAAAACGAAAATGACGAGCCATGCCTGCTGTCCAACCGGGATATCCTGCGCATGCTTGTGATCCAAAGGCGTGAATTCCGAGGGGGCGATCAATCCGCGCTGCTCAAGACGGTGCAGACATGCGCACGCTATCAGGCCGTCATCCCGGACTGGGCAGCCGATGAGTTACTACGCATTCAGACGGCGAGTGAGACCGGCGAGCCTGTCGACCTGAACAAGTCCTTCGGCTGGAAACAGCAGAGCAATAAAAAGCGCTTGAAACAATACCGCTGGAGCCAGATGGAATCGCAGGTCATCGCCGTCTTGCTACGGCGACGCCAAAAAGGTGCGAGTTTCAGCCGCGGCAGCGTGGACGTGTTTGATGATGTCGGAAAGGAAATAGGTCTGCCGCGCGATACGGTGATTGCCGTCTACGACAAAAACCTCTGGCTGAAGGATGTTGAACCGGGCAGCACATCTAACATCGGCTTCGGCAACGTCGTCATCCCCCGTGGCCGGCGCCGAGGCCGACGGATTTTGGATCGTTCCAATCGGAAAAAGGGAATTTTCGACTGAAAGTCTGCACTTAAAAACGAAATATAGAAGAGGTCTACTCGTGGTTAATCGACCTGCAGCAATCGTGCGGCAGGTTGCGCAACCAGGAGAAGACCTTGGAAAAAAAGTTCCCGCAAGCCGTCACGGCTGTCGCCTATGTCGCCCAGCCGCCCACGCTGACGACGTCCGCACTGATGACGCCCGCCCAAGCCGCTGCATACATGGGCATCGAAGTCGCTACCTTGGCCGTGTGGCGCTGCACGGGCCGCTACACCCTCCCCTACCTCAAAGTCGGGCGCCTCGTGCGCTACCGCCAGTCCGACCTCGACGCCTTCCTGAAAGCACGCAGCGTGGGCTTCGTCGAGGAGAACCAGTAATGGACGCGCGCATCGACAACCTGCTCTCGCTGGACGAGCTGGAAATGCTGCTGTCGCGCCATTCCGGCCTGGGCATCGGCGCCGACGCTGCGGCCATGTGCCTCGACGAACTGCGCGGTCTGTACCGCTTCCTCGCCCGTACGGAAAAAAAGGGTGAGGAAGACCGCATCGTTGGCAAGGACTAGGGCCATGAAAGCACCCGTCTGCTGTGCAACCACGGCCGACCTACAGCCCTGCCCGTTCTGCGGTGGCACGGCCACCCTGTCGTCGCTGCCGCACGCGCCGACCTGGTGGCGTGTGCGCTGCAACGAGTACGAGTGCGGTGCGACGACTTGGGCAATGGGCGAGGTGGACACGGCCGTCGAGGCCTGGAACCGGAGGGCCAATGTCCAAGCGTGACCACCGCAAGGGCATGCTGCAGTTCCAGTTCATCGCCATTCCCAAGGACGTCCTGCGCTCGACGGAATGGCTGAACCTGCCGCATAGCGCTCGTGTGCTCGCCATCGATCTGATGAGCCAGTACACGGGCAAGAACAACGGCAGGCTGTGCCCTGGCTTCCTGGTCATGCAGAAGTACGGCTGGACGTCGAAGGAAACTCTGGCCAGGGCCAAGAAGGCCTTGCTGGCGTGTTCCTTCGTGGTCCAGACCCGCCTCGGGCACGCTCCGCGCACCGCTGAGTGGATCGGCTTCACTTGGTGGAATCTCGACTACGACAAGTCGATGGACATCAGTCCGCGCTGCTTCCCGTACCTGAACTTCGTCAGCGTGGAAAGGCTGGACCCGAACGAAGGACGGGTAAAGCCGGCAGTTCGTGAGGTACGAAAAACGGGCTGATCAGACGAAGATCGAGCGCCACAAGCCCCGGAATCCGTACCAATAACACACGAAATAGCTCTTCAATCGGTACGGAAGCCGGACCACTGTTCATAGCAGAACGACGCTTTCTCGATCGGTACGCTTTTCGTACAAGTTATAGAGGTTGCCATCTCCAGCCGGGGCTGCTGCCCAACCTCGGCGACATAGTTGTCCTGCCGGTGACCACCATGTTTGCGACTTCGGCCCGCCCCTGCCATGTTGAGCCTTTGCCGTCCCGAAGGTTCAACAGGACTAAAGCTTACAAAGTCGTACCCGGCAAGTCACACCTACTAATTCGCTGTTTTCCCATCAACCCGAATAAGGAAGACCAATGACCGAGACCATAACTGCAGACATCTGCCTCAACGCTTTCACGGTCGCCGCCACTGCCGTCGCAGAAGCAATGTCCAAATCGAAAAAGCCGCGCCGTAAGGTGGTTGACGCTACTACTCTGGAGCCGATGGCGCACGACCACAAAAATACCACCCAGTCCACTGAACCGGATCTGCCGGAATTGGTCTCGCTGGCCCATGTGCGCACCGATGGCGGCACCCAGGCTCGCATGACGATCAACGAGACCGTCGTGAAAGACTACGCCGACGCCTTGGAAGCAGGTGTAAAGCTGCCACCCGTCGTGCTCTACTACGACGAAAGCGCGGATGTCCACTGGTTGGCTGACGGCTTCCACCGTTTCGAGGCGCACCGCATGATCGGCAGGGTCGCCATCTCGGCTTTCGTCACGGACGGAACCCAGCGCGACGCGAAACTGCACGCAGCCGGCGCCAACGCCACCCATGGTCTGCCTCGCACCAACGAGGATAAACGCTGCGCCGTCACCATGCTGCTGCAGGACCAGGAGTGGGCCAACTGGAGCGACGGGCACATCGCCAAGATCTGCTGCGTGTCGCAGCCGTTCGTCGGCAAATTGCGCGCCTCACTCAAAACCGTTATGAGTGAGGCGCCGGTCGAGCGCACCTACACCACCAAGCACGGCACCACTGCCACGATGCAGACGACCAACGTCGGCAAGGCCAAGCTGGGGCCGGCCGCGAAACCGTCGAAGTCGACGGAATTCGACAAGCCGGCCGACACCGATCCCGAAAATATCGCTTCCCCATGCCTGCCTTTCAAACAGGGCCTGGTCACGGTGTCCAGCATGGACGAACTGCTGGCCGAGAGCGCCGCACTGCGCGAGGAGAACGCCAACCTCAAGGCGGCCCTGGCCGAGACCTTGGCCGAGAACGAGGACATGGGCCGGGTGTTCGACGCCGACGACCAAGTCAAGGCGGCGCTGGCCGAGGCGGCGCGCCACAATGCGCTGGCCGAGAACGCCGAGCGCACGCTGGCGGCCCGTTCGCACGAGTTCAACGAGCGCGCCCGCAACGTCGTGTACTGGAAGAACCGCGCTGAGAAGGCCGAGAAGCTGCTCTCCGAGGCTGAAGCCACCAACGATCAAGGGGCGCTGCGTGCCGAGAACGCGCGGCTGCGCGCAGATATCGGCGACCTGCACGCGCAGCTGGGGGAGCGCAACGCGCAACTGGAGGCCCGGACCTCCGAGAATGAGACCCTCGCTGCTCAGCTGGGCGACTTGGACATGATGTTCCAGGAAGCCTTGGACTGCCATGACGAGATGCGTGAAATCCTCGAGGCGAACGTGCCATTACACGAAACGCCGCGCGTGCTGCAACAGGCGCTGGAGTTGGTCCTGACGCTGGAGAGCCGCGTGGCCGAGGCGGCGCGTTGTCACGCTGACGCACACTGCGAACAAGACGGCGTCACGCAATCCCCGAAGATGAAGCTGTCGTGCACGGCGAGCACTTCACCGGGCTGACCGGGACCGAGTCGTTCGAGTGCGAGCCGTCCGCCGACGACGACATGGTACAGGCGGTGGCCGAGGGTGAGCCTGGCGTCGAACTGGACGCCGTCGAGGTGCCCGAGGACGACTAGTAAGCGGTCAAATCTCGCAACCAATAGCTCGACTCAACAGCGAACCCGAGCGAGAATAGTTCAGCATCAACGCCGGGGCTGAATCAGCCCCAGCTCTTGGCTCTTGCAGTTCACCTACGGCCGGTCCAAGTCTCGGCACCGATGGCGCGGCCACCAAGGCAGGCGCAAGCCGCTGAACAGGATCAGCAGTCCTCTTCGGGCAGTTTTTTTCAAACTATTGGTTTCGTCATGACAGACTCCGACACTCCCCACCCATGGGGCTGGACCGCATCCCGGCGCGCCAAACAGGCGCAGGCCATTCGCCGCTGGAAGCCTTGGTTGAAAAGCTCGGGACCAGTCACGCCGGAAGGGAAGGCCCGTGTCGCTCGGAACGCCTACAAGCCTGCATCGGTACGGCGGCAGGTCGCCAGCATGGTGGCCGAACTAAAGGCAGTGATGCGGCGACTGAAGGCGGCCGAAGCGGCGCGTCGCCGGCGCTGATGGTGACGGCCGCCGGCGCAGGTCCGTGGCCCGACCAACATTGACTCACGCTTCTGGTTAATCGGCACGGCCGCATTTGCTTTCAGTAGTCCGGGCGCTCTGGCGGTTCCCTCATCATTTCCTGATACTGCCTTTCCTTTTCGGCCAGCTCCTGCGCTTCCCAGTCGTCCGGGTCGGGTTCCGGCGGCAGCAGGATCAGCTGCGGCAGCACCACTTCCATCGCCTCGTGCTCCTGATACCCCTGCTGCATCAGCACTTGGATCTCTTCCTGCGCCTGGCGTGCGGCGACCTGGATCGCCGCGTTCAGCTGCCCCTCAGCCTTCAGTTCAACCACCTTTTCTGGCAACCACTGCTCCCAGTGTTTGCGCGCCATGATCGCCAATGTCGTCCGGTCCATGATTACCCTTCCAAGTTGGTAGGACTCGAAAATCGTATCGGTCAGCTCGCCCTATGCGGCAGTGTTGTTCGCCTGCTCGACCTTGACCTAGCAGTCTGCGGAGCATTCGCCACCATCGCATAGTACAGGTTCTCGATCAGCAGATCTGCGGCATCCTCCATGTTTCCTGCGCCTCCAGATCCTCCGCGGGCCAGTTATATCTACTAGTTGTTGTAAAAATTACACCGTTTATATTAAGTGTTTTGCCAGACTTGGCATAAGTCGTACGAAAGCATCCAAAGCGCATTTCACCCATCGACAGGTACTCGGGCGTAAGCGGAGACATATGGAAGCGTCACCGAACCTCTACGTGGCGTGGGGAAAGCTAAAAAGGAACGGCGAAGCGATCCACACCCATCCACTAATCGACCACATGCTGGATGTGGCTGCCTGTTTTGCCGAGCTATCCCGATGCCGGGCGATCCGGCGGGCAATCGAAAACACGGCTGGGCGCGACCTTGACGATGCAGACCTTGCACGCCTCGCTGTGCTCGCGTTCCTGCACGATATTGGCAAGGCCAATGCAGGCTTCCAATCCCGACGCTGGGTATCGGCAGACGAAGGCCCCAGAACGTGGCCGCGCGCCCCGTATGGTCACAGCGCAGAGGGATGGGCCTTGGTGACGGGGAACGTTGGCTCGACCGCCACCAGCGTTCTGTCCGGGTTGCCGCTCTCCGATTTCTCCGCTTGGGGCGTCAATGCGGTTTCCAAGCTACTTCAGGCAAGCATTAGCCACCACGGTCGGCCTGTCATGGACGAGCCACTGAAGCACGCAAAGGAAATCTGGCAGCCAGTACGCTCCGAACGCGGTGATGTGCTTTACGACCCCGCCACAGCCGTCGCCGGAATGGGCCGAACAATGCGCGACGCCTATCCCGAAGCATTCGGCCCCATCAGACACGAACTGCCCGATGGTCCGGGCTTCGTACACATGTTCGCTGGGCTGGTTCAGCTGGCAGACTGGCTCGGGTCCGATACCCGAGAAGGATTTTTCCCCTACAGCCAGGACGGGGAACACCGCGTTCGCGGCTCACGCGAGCGCGCACAAAATGCTGTGCGAGCGATCGGGCTTGGCGCTGACCCATGGCGTGCCATCCTGCGCCATGCCCCGCCACGGTTCGAGGACGTGTTCGAGGTGTCGGCACCCCGGCCCATGCAGGCCGCGGTCGCCCAGCCGGCACTTGGTCAAGTGGTCGTTTTGGAAGCGGAAACGGGCAGCGGCAAGACCGAGGCGGCACTGTGGCGTTTCGCGCGCCTGTTCCAGGATGGCGCCGTTGATGGCCTGTTTTTCGCGCTGCCGACACGCGTGGCTGCGTCGCAGCTGTACGAGCGTATTCGCAAGTTCGTCAGCCGGGTCTGGCCGCAGGATGCACCGGTAGTCTTGCGAGCACTGCCTGGCTACGAAGCCGCCGATGGTGAAACGAAGATACCGGGCCTGCCAGCGTTCGAGGTCCTCTGGGCGGACAAGCCGGCTGACTATGTTGCGCATCGGCGCTGGGTTGCCGAATCGCCGAAACGCTTCCTTGCGGCGACGATTGCAGTTGGAACGATTGACCAGGCCTTGCTGGGCGTACTCCGCTCACGGCATGCACACCTGCGCCATGCGTTGTTGAGCCGCAGCCTGCTGGTCGTGGACGAGGTCCATGCATCGGATGCTTACATGACCACCTTGCTCGAGCAGCTGTTAAAGGCCCACGTCGCGGCAGGCGGACATGCACTACTTCTTTCCGCGACCCTTGGTGCGGCTGCACGCACGCGTTACCTGAACATTGGCGTCGCCGGCTTCAAGCAGGCGCCTCCGGCACTCGAGATTGCGCGCACGATGGCCTATCCTGCGATAAGCCACCAGGGTGCAGGGAAGATTGAGGTGAAGCCGGTCGATGGCAATCCTCAGCACAAGACCATCCATTGGTCGACACACGACGCGATCGATTCTCCCTCGGCGGTGGCTTTGCTCGCGGTGGATGCGGCCAAAACCGGGGCAAAGGTACTAATTGTGCGAAACACAGTACCGGCCGCTGTCCGAACCCTCCTCGCCATCGAAGCCATAGTTGCGAAACTCGACGCGGCGCATGGCAGAAGCCTGTTATTCAAGGTCAAGGGCGTTAGTACGCTGCATCACAGCAGGTTCAGCCGGCAGGACCGGCCACTGCTCGATCACGAAGTTGCAACCCAATTCGGAAAGATCCGCGAGCATCTCGGCGGCTGCATCCTCGTCGGCACCCAAACCTTGGAGCAAAGCCTCGACATCGACGCAGACTTCTTGATCACCGACCTATGTCCAATGGACGTGCTGTTGCAACGTGTAGGCCGCCTGCACCGGCACGCGCGGCCGCCAGAAGAACGTCCAGCTGGATTCCTCGAAGCACAGGCGTTGGTCCTCACACCAACTGGCAACGATCTGTCGCCGATGCTGGCGCGCGCGCGCAACGGCATGGGGCGGTTGCACAACGGCGGCGGTGTGTACCCGGACTTGCGCATCCTCGAGGCGACCCGTCGGCTCATCGCGGCCCAGCCGATTCGCACGATCCCAGCCGAGAACCGGGTGCTCGTGGAAGACGCCACGCATCCTGACGCCCTGTTGGCGATTACCGCATCCCTCGGCGACGCCTGGCAAAAGCACGGCCAGAACATTGACGGTGATGCGAATGCACGGAGGATGTTCGCTGGCTTGCAGGCCATCGATTACGACCATGAATTCGAGACCCAGGGTTTTCCCGACGACGAACAAACGATCGCCACGCGGCTCGGCGCAGCCGACCGCGCGATTACATTCGACCCGCCCATGCCTGGCCCATTCGGGCAGTCGGTCAGACAGTTAGCGCTGCGTTTTTTCCAAGTGCCCAAGGGGCTTCCTTTGGATGCACCAGTCAGCGCGGTCTCAACGCTGACTAGTGAGCCGGGATTCGAGTTTTCCCTCGGCGCTGCCCGTTACCGCTACAGCAGGCTGGGCCTCGAGCGCTTGCCAGAAATTCCCGTGACTAGCCACGACCAGGAGACCGCTAATGACGCCTGAAGAAGGACTGCATTATTCCTTGCTTGAAAATCCCGTCATTGGATACCGCACCCTCGACGGCAAAGCAAAGCACGTGAGCTTGCCTCAATTATTGATCGTACTGGCTGAGGACAGTGTGCGGGATTTCCCTGCGCTGCGCCCCCATCAACGCCATCCTTGGCATGCCTTCCTGGTGCAGCTTGCGGCGCTTGCTCTGGCGCATACGGCAAGCACAAGACCTCTCGAGACCGAGGAAGAATGGCGCGCGGCCTTGCTGGCGCTGACGCCGTCCGACCCAGACGGCGCCGCCTGGTGTCTTGTATCCCCGCCCGAGCGGCCCGCCCTTCTTCAGGCTCCGGTGGCGGACGGACGAATCGACGGCTGGAAGTCGGTTCATCGCACCCCGGACGAACTGGATATGTTGGTCACGTCCAAGAATCACGACCTGAAAGGCGCACGGATGCGACGCTGCGCTGCGGAGGACTGGTTGTTTGCACTGGTCAGCCTCCAAACCCAGGAGGGATTCATGGGTCAGCAAAACTACGGCATATCCCGGATGAATGGCGGATTTGCGAGCCGAGCCGGAATCGGCGTAGCTGGTGAAGGCGGTTGGGGTGCGCGGTGGCGCCGGGATCTCATGACATCTCTTGCGACCCGTGCGCACACGGCTGAAACACGGGGACTCGACGCCCAGACCGGCATCGCCCTTCTTTGGCTCATGCCATGGGACGGCAACAGCAGCCTGACCTTCAACTCGCTCGACCCACACTACATCGAGATTTGCCGGCGCATCCGGCTGCGCACCAATGAGAACGGCCTGCACGCCATCGGGACCGGCACCAAGGCGCCCCGTGTCTCGGCCAAGGAACTCAATGGCGTGACCGGGGACCTCTGGACGCCGGTGGATATTGCGGCGGCCAAGGCCCTGACAATCGCGGACGAGGGCTTCCATTACAAGCTTCTCGCAGAACTCCTGTTCGGTAGCAAATTCCTGCCGGGTGCCGCACAAGACATCGGGCAAGGCTGGCCGGAAGAGCGCCTGAGCCTGATCGCTCAGGGCATCGCCAGGGGCCAGGGAAAGACCGAACGCTATCACGAACGCCGTGTGCCCATCTCCCCGAAAACGCGTGCTCTCATACTCGGGGGCCAGCAGACCACCCTCGCGCGCATCGCGGGTGAGCACATCACGGCGATCGCGGAGCTGCGCGATCTGCTGTGGACCGCACTATCAATACTGTTCAACAACGGCAAGGCCGTGATGGCTTCCAACAACAGTGCCAAGGACAAGGCAACGCGCTTTGCGGGGCCGTTCGAGCAGGCGGAGAACCTGCGCTTTTTCGACGACCTGAGCGCGGAGATCGAAGCAAACGCCCCAGACGTCCAACGCCTGGCCTGGCTACTTGGCCTGGTCGAGCGTGCCGAGGCGGTACTGCGCAGCGTCTTCGACGCCGGCCCTCGTAGCTCTATTCAGCGCTACCGGGCACAGTCCGCGGCACTGTCCTATTTCCACGGCACGCTTCGTAGCGCCAAGTTCTCGATAACCGAACTGACCAATCACTACCGACAACGCACCAACACTTCGACAGGAGGCGACATTGAGCGTACTTGAAACGACAGAAGGGCCGGCTGAAACGAGCGCATTACCGGCGCGTCAGACCGACCGGTTCGGTGCCTTGGCATGGTATATCGCAAACAGAGCGTCGACGGGCGAACGCGCGGCGCTCGCGCGCCTGCGGCCCGATGCGCTCGAACCGCACCAGATCTCGGCACTCGCCAGAGCCTTGCTAGCGATCGGGATGGAGCCTGATCAGTGGAAACCAGAGACATGGCCCCGTTGGGCGCTCATCGCGCGCGGCATTGCACTGGCTGGCCACGACGGAACGCGCCGACTAGGCGCGCAACTGGCCAAGGCCGGGGTGTCCGAGCCACGGGTCACCAAGCTGCTCACATCGCGCGGTGACGCATTCGTGCAAAGCCTGCCCCGGCTATTGCGTCTGCTGGCAAGCAAGTCGGTACAGCCGAACTGGCGCGAACTGGGCACGCTCGTGCTCACGCAGGAACACGCCGATGCGGAAAAGCGCCGAACCGCCGAAGCAACCCGGCTTGCCATTGCCGGCGCTTATTTTGCGGAGATCGCTCGCAATCCCCAACACTAAAACAAGACAAAGGATGACCATGCATACGCCACGTTTTATCCAAATCCACACCCTGCACAACTATCCGGCCGCCCTGCTCAACCGCGATGACAGCGGCCTGGCAAAGCGCCTTCCCTATGGTGACGCGGTGCGCACGCGCATCTCGTCACAGTGTCTGAAGCGCCACTGGCGCAAGGCTGACGATAGGTTTTCCTTGTCGAGTCTTGGCGTGCCGATGGCGGTACGCTCTCGCATCACCCTGGGCCTGATCCGCACTAGAATCATGGAGCGCGGCGTGTCGGAGTCCCTCGCCCAGGCCTCTGCCGAAGGGCTGCGTGCCGGTGGCCTGCTCGACAAGGCCAAGGACGTCAAAGGCAAGGATGCCCTGGAAACTGGCCAGGCGGTCTTGCTCGGCTACGCCGAGATCGAATATCTGGTCAAGCGCTGTGCGGAGCTGGCGGCCGAGTACGGAGAGGAAGCGGCACTGAAAACGGCCGTCAGCAAGTTCCTTAAAGAAGAGAAAAACAACTTGGGCGCACTGGTCCACGGCAGCGGCCTGGAATCCGCCCTGTTCGGCCGGATGGTGACGTCGGATGTCCTCGCCAGCCGCGATGCGTCTATCTACGTCGCGCACGCTTTCACCGTTCATGAAGCACAGGTCGAGAACGACTACTTCACCGTAGTCGACGACCTGCTGCGCGAGAGCGGCGAAAAAGGCTCGGCCGGCATCTTCGACACGGAACTGGCGTCCGGCCTTTACTACGGGTACGTAGTTATCGATGTGCCGCAACTTATAGCGAACCTCGAAGGCACGAACAAAGATTGGACAACTCTGCCCGCCGAACGGCGCGAACTCGCATCTCGGGTCGTGCACAACCTGTTGCACTTGGTCGCCACGGTGAGTCCAGGCGCCAAGCGCGGCTCGACCGCACCTTTTGGTTGGGCCAAATTCATGCTCGTTGAAGTCGGCGACTGGCAACCGCGCAGCCTGGCGGGTGCCTTCCACAATGCCCTCGATCTGAGCCTGGCGGATCTGAGTACAAGT
>Ga0308169_10005937_pt1 | contig 10894 bp, 15 predicted proteins | sample PhyBR1_2_FD_202139 | JGI IMG/M metagenome (GOLD analysis project Ga0308169, IMG submission 202139) | Phyllosphere microbial communities from UC Gill Tract Community Farm, Albany, California, United States - DLSLSB.R1 | ecosystem: Host-associated > Plants > Phyllosphere > Unclassified | place... | reverse complement strand
CTTTGACCGCAAGATCGCAACCTTGTCCTCTTCCTCCTTCCTCTTCGATTCAATCTCGCTAACCCTGATCTTCTCCGACTCGAGTTGTTCTGCGAGATTCGTGAGAGACGCTCGAAGTAGTGCGACTTCACTCGATTGATCCTCCCTGGCGGCCGAGACGACGGATGTTTGCGAGTTCCTCAATTCCCGCAATTCTCTCGCCATCTCGTCTTGACGTTGTCTCGTCGCTTGGAGTTCGGCGAGAAGGATAGCAGGGTCGAGTTGATCGAGGGAAGCCGAGGGGACGGGGACGAGGGGAACATCTCGTTCAGTGAGGAGTGCTCGAAGTCGTGCGTTCTCTTCGGACAAAGTAGAAACGAGGTGAACTTCTTGGTTGAGCATAGCGTCGATAGCTGCGAAAGATTCGTCGCTCATCTTGACGGTTGAGAGGAGTCTAATCGACGATTTCCGAGTCAGTACATGATTGATTTCACGCAGAACAGAGGGAAGACTCACGTTCGGAGGGTTGATTCTTCGTCTAGAGTGAAACTTGGTTCAGCTGGTGACAGCGGTTCTTCGATGATCTGCTCCATAGCGACGAGGGTGGACGATACAGGTTGAAAGGATCAGCAATCGAGATCTCAAGAAAGAGGGTAAGGGACAGGGAGAGGCAGAAGGCCAGGAGGTTGATTCAAGTTTCTTTGCAGGACAGGAATGAAACTCACCGATTGAAAACAATAGGAATGTTTACTTCTCTTGGTTTAGCGATCTACCGTATTGCTCAAGTGCAGGAACTGGTGAAGTGTTTGCGGTTCAAGTTGAAACTTTGGGATTGAAAGAGTCGAAAAGCGGAAAAGAAACGAAGAGAGCGAATGGAAGTTTCCGAGAGATCGACTTTGCGAGATAGGCTGGCTTTGACTTTGTTTAAAGGTGGGCGAGTTGGAGAGGCGAGAGATGGCTTTGAGGCTGGGAGGGAAAAGAAGAGGAGGAAGAGAGGAAGGACAAAGGACCAGAAGCTCGACTCGCTCGGCTAGAAGACTGCGTTAAGGATATCGGACTGTACTCCATCGTTGCTCGAATAGGAGAAGAGAGTCGAAGAACAAAGCCAAGTTCGAGATGTTTTTCAACCGCAAAGGGAAACTTTTCGATTTTTTTATGCCGGCCACGAGGAAAGCTTCCTTCCACGTTCTGCTAGAGATCGACAACCTTACGACAGAAACTGTACCTGAGCGACGCTGCGGGATAATTCCTTTTTTTATCTCTCTTTCGCACTCTCGAGATGCTCGTAGAACCCAACGAATCAGTTACAATTGCGGCATTAGTAGGTATCATCGACAAAATAGGTCGGAATGCGGGAACGAGAGCAATCCGAGACGAAGAAGAAGAAGAAATGCTTGTTTTGTGCGAAGAAAGTCATTTCTCTTTCGCAAGCTTCGTTCTTTGACTGATCCGTCACAGGTTGCAGGTGCACTGCCTGATGACGCCGGTCTTGACGGGTCGGAGTCTCCGAGCTAGCAGCGCTCTAGAGAATCGCCGGACGCGAATATTCAACGAAGCTGAGTCGAAATTTGCAACAAGGAAGGCTCCCTCGTTCCGTAGACCGCGGACAGCTTCCGGTCGTTCAGGCTCGTACCGTTACGCTGGTTCTAATTGTGAGTGATTCCGATCCGGCCATGAGGAGCGCACCAAAGGATTTGGTGCGCGAATAGACTAGTTTTCCGCTTTAACGGAATCTGCTGTCTCATAAAGTGTCTGTATTACTCACCGCGACAGCTCAAGCTCTTCTCAGCGGTCGCTCGTCTTCGTCCTCACTATCCTCATCTCCCTCCAGTGAGAATCCTCCTTCCCGTGTCAGACCACTCTCGTATCTCTGCCCATTCCCGATCCCTCTATTCGCTCGATCTCGAAAGTCGCCTCTCTCCCTCTCCTCCGCTTCGACTTCCGCCCAGACCTCTCTCGAGATCTCCTCCAGTTTTCGCAAGTTCTCTTGATTGATCGGAAAAGTGTATCCATCTCCAGCTCTGTGAGGAAGATCTCGTCGAATCAGCAAAGGTCACGAAGCGATCCGACGTCAGAAGTACTCACGGTGAACCCCAAGGGACGATCCATTCCCACCATTTACCTTTTCCAATCTCTTTCCCTTCATCCTCCCATTCACCTCTCTCCCTCTCCCTCATGTTCCGTCTCGAGTTCTCGTCCCCTCTACTCAGGAACACCTCTGTCAAGTTCCCTCGCCATCCCAAATCGTAAACATTATATTTCCGTTTCGCTTTGTTCAAGCGTAATTTCTGTTTCGACGTTAATCGCGAGACTAGTTGTTGTATTAGCTGTGATTGGGTTGGAGGGGGTTTGTTTCGGGTTGGAGGAGAGTTTGAAGCGAGGATTTGCAGGAGATGAGGAGGTGGGAGAGTTGAGAGAAACGTCGTGGGTGATTCCATAGCTTCAATAGTAGTACTGTTGTTTCGCTCTCCCCTTCAGCTTCAAGGCAAGATAGTCGAGAGATGAAGAAAGAGACGACTCACCGATTATTAGCAGCCAAATACATATGATAACACCCGAACAAACCAACTGCACTCCCAAAGATGACTCCCAACAAAGCAGCGATTGCCCACGATATAGGAGCCATCTCGAATCCATCTGGTTCGGAGGAGGTATAGTTGATGAGAGAGTTGAAACAGATGAAGGCGATGTAGAGTCCGAGGAGACCGGTGTAAATCAGGAATTGGAGAAAGAATTTGTAGTTTGCGTAACCCTGCACGATCACAAGTCGCTCAACACTTTGCGAACAGTGAGTTGAGAGTTAGCGAGGACGTACGGCACATCCTCCACCAAGCCAAGGGCAGTGATGATCCATTTTAAACACACATCGGTTACAGGAAGAGCAGTGGTGCGCTCGATCAGGTTTCAGTACGTCGCACTGCAACAACAACTCGCTGTTAGTACAAAGCTCGACCAGGTGTCTGAAGGCCTGGGATCGGGAGACGAAGGAACCTGTGAGAAGAAAGAGAGAGTAGAGCTCACTTTTCGACAAAACCTTTTCGTGCCATCACTCTTGACCTGCAGCGCTCCTCCAGTGCCTCTTTTCCGTTTCCCTCCTTCCTCCCTACTCGTATCATGACTACTCCTCCCATTCAATAAAGCATCCCCTTCTCTCCCGTCTTCCTCATTCTCCTCTTCTTCAAACCCTTCTCCAATCATCTCTTCTTCATCCCTTTCCCTTCCCGCCGTATCTCTCGACGTACTCGGTACGTAATTCCTCTCGTTCCTCCAATAACACATCCACAAACTTCCCCCACATCCAAACAATAACCATCCATACCCTCCCAAAAACACTAACCCCTTGACCTTCTCTCCTCTCTGTAACAATAAATAATCCTAATTTCTCACACATAAGATTGATCAGCTCGAGTTAGTTACGAAAGAGAGAGGGAAAAAAAGAAAGGGGGAAAACGTACGAAACATAAAGAGTAAGCGACCGAATAGAATGAGAAGAGTAATAAAGCATAGATGAACCCTAATGGAGTCAAAGCTAGGATCTTATAACATTTTGAATGAACTTGGATTGTTCGAGTGGGTTTGGAGTGTGCTGTGGTGGAGAGGAGGGAGCGAGAGGATTGGGAAGGGGAGGGGGAATGATCGATTGCTGGTAAGGAGGGAGGGGAGGGTGGGAAGGAGAGTAGAGGGGCTGCGATAGGTGGGCGAGGACGGGGTAGCATTCGGATTGAATGTGAGAGGGAGGGAGAGGGAGGCGGTGAAAGATGAGGAAAGACGAGGAAGAGGAGCGAGCGAGAGAGTGCGAGGATTCGAGGTGTGGCGTTTGAGATTTGAGCTAGTTTAAGTAGGGCATTGGCGAGGTGGAGTGATGAGAGCGATGTGAGAAGAACGAAGGGAAGAGTCGAACGAAGTTTTTTCGCAAGAATCGACTTGATTCCTCTCTTCAGAGACAGATTGCAAGCTAGCAAGGTCCTTGCTGACGTCGTCGATTGTACTGATCCTGATGAATCGAAGAAGCGGAAAGCCAGACGATCAAGCGCAAGTCAACAAAGTCGTTTTTCATTATTCGTTGCTTTTCACAATCACTTCCCTTCAGTCCATCTTCTCACTCGCTGCTTCGTTATCCCTCCTCGTCTATACAGCAATCATTCCATCTGACTCTCCTATTCGTTACAACATGAACTTAAATCGTACACCCTCTATTCTCCCCTTTCCTCCGTCTCCCCCAATCCTCTCTTCCTTCTCCTCCCATCATCTCCTCCTATCAGCTCATTCGAACCTCTCCTTCTTATTTCTTGCCAGCCTCCTCCATTGCTTTCTTTTCCTTTTCGGCGACTGGCTTCATGATACTCAATTTACCCCTCGCCAACGCTTGTGCAGCAATTCCTTTCTCAATATTTGATGCATGGGATGACGAGATTTTCTGCACAAGCACTCCACAAACTAGAGTCAGCGAGAGAAGAGAAGCAGGGAGGAAAAGGAGGGAGGACTTACTCGAGCGACGATTTCTTTATTGACTAAAGGGGCTTTTTTGGGTGGACAGTTACGAGCTATTTCATTAATGCTTGGCAGTGATCAACGTTGGGTCTGGAGTGGAGAGAGAGAGAGAGTGAGAGAGGAGTTGAAGCATACCACCTTTTTTAGGATCCTTGAGAGATTGTTTCTTTTGAGTAGAAGACTTTACTTTGCCAGTTGAAGGAGGTTTGATCTTACTTCCTTGAGGCATACTAGTCGAATTCTAGAGGTTGAGAGTGAAGAGTCAGAGGGAAAAGGCTCGAGGATTTTGTTGATCAAAGACCAACAACACGGAATCACGATTATAGACTAATGAGAGACGTTAGAGTATGTTTAGTAGGGGATGAAGGAGTAGGTAAATCAACCATCATCTCTAGTCTAATCAAGTACGTCTCCTCTCCCCTTTATCGCTTACTCCACTCTTCGGCTGACTTCTCTTCATCTCACTCCTCAAACTAGGGAATCATTCGTTAGATTGGCACCGAGAACCGTATTGCCTGAAGTCACGATTCCTCCCTCAGTTACGCCAGGTCATGATGTAACTACTTTAATCATTGATACTTCTCGTAAATTCTCATCTCTCTCTCTCAGCCCCCTCTCTCTTTGCTGCTGAGCTGATACTTATACGAGTATACAGCGAGACCTCAAGATCGGAATCACTTAGTGAATGAAATAAGAAAAGCACATGTAGTAGCAATAGTTTGTTCGTCCCTCCTCTCGCACCTCGCCCTTGATCTGCAGGTTGACCGTGTGATTCGGTTGGAAACAGACGCGATAGATAATCCAACGACATTTGATCGAGTTCCTACTTATTGGTTACCTACTATCAGGAGTTTGGGAGTCAACGTACCGGTCATTTTGATTGGGAACAAGATTGATTTGAGGGATGGAGTAGTTACGAATCAGGCTTTGGAGGATGGTGAGTCAGCTCTCCGATACTCTAGCTGTCTGATGTTTGACCTGAGGAGAGCGAGTTCACTCACAGAGATCGTACCGATAATGCAAGAATACAAAGAAGTCGAGGTAAGCTTTTCCCCCCGCTCCTCCAGATTTACGACTCCTCAACTAAACCCAATCGTATCAATGCCTGTAGACCTGCGTCGAATGTTCCGCTCTCCTACCGCTAAACATTTCCGAAGTATTCTTTTTCGCCCAAAACGCTGTCCTCCACCCAACCGCGCCTCTCTACGACACACGTTCGCATTCTCTCAAGCCCTCCTGCGTTTCCGCCCTCTCGCGAATCTTCCGCCTGATCGATACCGACAAAGATGGTTTACTCTCCTCTGAAGAACTAAACGACTTTCAAACTCTCGTTTTCGACGCTCCTTTACAAACGAGGGAGTTGGAGGGGGTGAGACAAGTCGTCGAGGAATGGACGAATGGAGAAGGATTACAAGTGATTGGTGGCGAAGAAGGGGAAGTGGGTATTAATGAGGAGGGTTGGTTAGGGTTACATACTTTCTTTGTGCAGAAAGGGAGATTGGAAACTACTTGGAAAGCACTCAGATGCTTTGGATATGGAGAGGATTTGATGTTGAGGGAAGAATTCTTACATCCCAGGTTCGTCGACTCTTTTTTTCACCCATCTCTCATAATCAAGGACTGATGAGAATAAAATGAGAGAGCAGATTCGATATTCCATCTGATTGCACCTCTGAATTGAGTCCGAAAGGTTACCAATTCTTTACGGATTTGTTTGAATCTTACGATCAAGATAGGGATGGTGCTTTGAATCAAACGGAACTTGCGAACTTGTTCGAGACTTCTCCGGGTAACCCTTGGGTCGAGGAAGGGGGGGAGGAAGAAGAGGGTTGTACGGTCACTACTGCGAAAGGTGAAGTTACGTTACAGGGTTGGTTAGCTCAATGGTCGTGAGTTCACTTAGCCCTCCTTATCTAACCCCGTGATAAATGAGATCCAAGCTCGCTTTCACAGGATGACGACACTCCTCAACCCGACATTGACATTATCCTACCTCGCCTACCTCGGATACCCACATTCTTCGCTCTCCCTCTCCTCTTACCCCTCAACCACACCTCCGATCGCCTCTTCCTCCGCCTCTACCTCCTCATTCCCTTTCTCTTCGTCTTCTCCGTCTTCGTCACTATCCTCCAAACTCCTCCCCACGACTTCAGCCCTACAAATAACCGCACCCCGTCGAAAACCCGGTCGATTCAAACCGATCCGTCCAATCAAGAAAGGGAAATCAGCTGGAGCTGGTGGAGGGAGCGAGAGGAATTGTTTCCTTGGATATGTGTTGGGTGCGAGTGGAAGCGGGAAGACTAGTTTGTTGAGAGCTTTTATTGGGAAGGGTTTCGGAGAGTACGAGGGAGAGGGGAGGGTCAGGATTGGTGGTGGAGCGAAAGCGAGTGGTATGGGAAAAGGAAAGGGGTTGGATATGAGGGGGAAGGGGAAGAGTGTAGTGAATTGCGTGGAGGAGGGAGGAGGCGAAAGGTATTTAGTCGTAAGCTCGCGTCTGCTCTCAGTTGATCTTTTAACCAGACTGACATCAACTTGACGATCTTACAGCTACAAGAGTTCGGATCGACGTATGAATCGGAGGTCTTGAGGAACAAGAAGAAGTTGGAATTGGCGGACGTTTTGATCTTTGTTTACGATTCGAGCGATACGAATAGTTTCAGCTACATCTCGAATCTACGCGTACGTCTCTTGTTTCCGCATATCGTACTGCGAGATACTGATAGCGGAGATTTGAGCCTTACAGCAACAATACAAACTCGACGACATTCCTTCACTCTTCGTAGCCACGAAATCTGACCTCGATCTCGCACAACAAGTCAGTCGAATTCCTTCTCTCACTTCCGGCCGCAAAGACTCGAGATTGATGGTGTTAAGTTGTTTGACAGCGCCACGAGGTTCAACCAGATACGTATTGTCGGAAACTTCAGATTCGAGTTCCAGTCTCAGTCAGTGTCAAACGAGGAGAACTAGCAGATTTATTCCACACCATCGTTCGGATAGCTATTCATCCGCAAGTTCACTCTCGCTGCTCACTAGCTCGAGGTGCTTGGCTGATGCTCGGACGAAAGCGATTACAGACAATCTTCGATCCCTTACGCACCTTCACGAGCTTCCTCGACTATTCTCGGACTCTCCGCCTCGAACCCACTAGGTCTCGCTCTCTACAGTACAGCAACAATAGGAGCTCTTGCAGTGGGCATTATGTGGTGGATTCGAAGTACCGCTTCGAATCCGATGTGTATCGTTGGAAATGGGAGCGCTGGATCACTCGGAGGAGGATCGAGTTGGAAACCTTGGAATTGGTTCAATCGATGGAGATAGGCAGTGTCTGTTGAATTAGTCTGTCCCTCTTGTTGCATAAATAGATATAATTTTCGGTCTCTCCTTTTCTATGCGAGACGAGAGATGGGGGAATTTGAGCGCTCTGCTCTCAAGTCGTATCATTCCATTCCTTAGTATACACGTCCCAGTTCTCGCAATCCCCTCCAATCTCTTGTCCCATGTACCATTCGACGTCCTGTTTACTGATTATTTTCCGATCGACGGCATCTCCAACATTCTTCGCTTTCACCAGTCCACACGCTTTCAGTGTCTTGTCGAAGAGATACTTGCGCTGAACCGGGATCGAATAGCACGCATTTGAGTACTCGACGAAGGGGTTTGTGGCGATCATGTTGAGGTTGTAATGGATCATTGTGCAAATGTTGCGAATTCGAAGAGTGTCGAGCGAGAGTTCGTCGCAAGGTCCATCTTCTCAAACTAGTCAGTAAGCCACGACAGACTCTCAAGAGTGGGAGTCGACTCACAGAATCGACTGATGTACTCTTTGACTCGCTCGATTTCTGCGACTCGTTTGAAAGCTTCCTCAATTGTCATTCCTCCAACCCAGAAGTCACTGTACATCGGTCTTCACCCCTGATTAGTGCGGTAGATAACAAATCGAGGGCGAGCGGTACGTACCAAACGAGAGCGAGATTCATAGCTCGTACCCGATCGAGATCATCTTGTGGACACAATTCAACTGCTTTCTTCGCTGTAAACCTCCGATCCCTTCACATCAGCTCGTCTCTCGGGCGGATGCGGACGAAAGGGGCCTACCCAACGTTGAAGCGGTTCTGAGCATCTCGAGATTAGGCCAAATGCAGAGATTTCCAGCTTGAGACGCTTCGAGATTCTTCTTCATCTGTGCTCGAGCTCTCAAGCCAAACGCTTGCGCAAGAAGAGCTCGTATGAGAGGTCGAGTCTGACAATGAGCGAGGTTAGCGAGCAGATCAAGGATAGAATGGGAGATGACTTACCCGTCGAGCCAGGTTCTCTGTCGGATCCTCGGATTCTGGTGTAGTTGAGACTCTCGCGATGGCGATCTGCACAGACGTCATGCGGGTCAGTATCGGCGAATGTGATGAAGCGATGAATGGAGAGTACATCGAGCGCTTCTGCCCCCATCTTCTCCAGGCCAATCGATTTCGACAACTTCATTCTTTCGTACTCGACCAGGTTGAGCGTACTCTCTGAAGCGTCAGGGATGTATCAGTATCAGTGCGTCAGGCTACACCGAGCAGAGGAGAAAGGAGACTTACCCATAATTCGAATCTTCGCTTCTTGCAGCATTCTTAGGTCGAGCGCGTTGTCATCATTCATTGTCGTCACCTCCTCTGGCCAGTTCGCTCGAGCGCGTTCGATGAATGCCTTGGTATCCAGTAGAAGAGGTTGTGCGAGTTCTGCGGAAAGTATCTCGTGAGTGAATTGCTGATTATGAAGTGGGAGTCAGATTCACCTTCTCCCGCTCCGATAGAGTAGGATGCAGCGAAGAGCCAAGTGAAGCGAACATAGTTGTACAAGAGCTCTCGAGCTCCCCTGGTTTAAGAGCGAACGATTCGAGGTGGGTAATTTGAATCGAAGCGGGACAGAGCGCGGTGACTCACTGACATCCATCCCAACCACGAGTGTTGACAACATCCTCCAGACGCTTGATCTTCTCCCCGAGGCTCAAAGATCCAGCAGGATTCACCGGCAACAACGGGCGACAGTTCATCTGATACAGCTCGAACATCTTCGTTCTCGTTTGCTCAAGCGTAGTCTCGAAGGTGATGAAGTGTAGAGCTCTGTTCTCGATCGTGAAAGCGTCTATTGACAACCAAGTGAATGAGTTGTGATTGTCGACGATCGAGTGAAGGAGAACTCACCGAGTATGTTCCAGATCGCTTCCATACGCTCATGCTGGGTCAGCGCAAAGCTACACGCGTTTCCCCAATCCATCTCACACTTGCGCCATGCCTCAAACCCAGTTCTAGCTGCAAGTCGTGTATCGAAATCGTCCACTTTCTGTTTCGCTTGTTCGTAATTGAGGAAGATCGTGTCGTCCCAAGTAGGCATCTCGGCGTCTAGGCATTCTTTCGCAGCCGAGTACATCCGCCTCTTGACGTTCCCATCGGTGGTCAACATGCCAGCTTTGGTATCTGCAGGTCGATTCTGTTAATCGAGGAACATTCTTCAGCCGATGAGATGGACCTACACTGCTCGTTCGCATTCAGGTACTGATACAGACCCTTGAAAATAGAAGCGGATCGTTCGAAGCCTCGAGACCACTTCGGTTGCAATCGCTGAACGGCTTTCGCATCGCAAAGAGCTATCATTCTCCACGAAATCACGTCAGCATACGATTTCAATCGAGACAGCTAGAGCTCACCAATATTGAACTCCTTGAGATGAACTAGAGCGGCGATACGATTCGAGAGTAAAGCAGCGACGTGAGCTGAATCTCCGCAGTCAAAATCTTTCTCAATCGCTTCTGTGTAGACTTCGACTGCTTCCTGCCATTTCCCAGCTCGGAAAACTTCGTTGCCTCGTTCTCGGAGTGCTAGGTCGGGAACTCGCTTGACTTTTGGCGGCATTGTTGAAAGATTTAGCAAATTCGAGGTGAGAGGGGTCGACTTGTGAAAGTCTGAAGGGTGCAGTCGAGAGTTATGATATATTTATTGTTATTGATGGTTAGCTCTGCCAGCTCTGGGGAGATGAAGAGGAGAACGCACCTTCTCGAGATGAAGAATCGAAAAAAGAGCGAGAACTTGTAGTAACGCTCTGTATGGTTCAGACGCGGGCTGAGTATCTCGTTGGGCCTGTTGTGGTAGTACGCAAGGGCCAGGAGTAGCGTTCAGGTGAAGTATTCGATGTGGTCAACGTCAACTCGAAAGTTGAAACTTCTCTCGCTTCTTCCCCTCACTTACTAGTCTCAAGTAACTCTGAAACCTCTCAGTGAAGCCTCTATTGAGCTCTCGAAGTCAACAAGACGCTCTCAAAACCGACGATCGCCAGCAAACTCGAAGACTCTTTCAACTATCCTGCAACGCGATATCTAGCCAGCAACCATGTCTAAACGCCAGCTTACCCTTGGAGAAGCCTTCAAAGTACCTCTTTCACCTCC
>Ga0308169_10005936_pt1 | contig 10896 bp, 10 predicted proteins | sample PhyBR1_2_FD_202139 | JGI IMG/M metagenome (GOLD analysis project Ga0308169, IMG submission 202139) | Phyllosphere microbial communities from UC Gill Tract Community Farm, Albany, California, United States - DLSLSB.R1 | ecosystem: Host-associated > Plants > Phyllosphere > Unclassified | place... | reverse complement strand
GCCCCTCCGCTTGGAGAGGGAAATGACCTGGTCGAGGACGGATTTTGCTGCCATGGGGTAACTCCAATTTCTACAGGGCCGCTGGGTGCGGTCCGCGGTGTGCAATGCCCGGCTGCGGCGTGCAAGGCACGCCGGGCACCGGGTGGGCGGATGGGGAAAGATGCGTCGAAAGCTGCGTGTCCTAGCCTACCGGCCGGCGCCCCCGGAGCGCTCCCCGCGGCCAGGGCAACGTGGCCAGGATGATGGCACCGAGCGTGAGCAGGGTTCCCAGGATGGTGGCAGGAGCGACGACGGTGCCCGGGGCGGGCAGCACCAGGTCCAGTGCCAGGGACCCCAGGAGCTGGCCCGCGATCATGCCAAGCCCGGTGACCAGCACGCCGAGGCTGCGGACCAGCAGGGCGCCCAGGCCGATGAACACGCAGCCCATGGGACCGCCCAGGTAATACCACCAGTCGGCAGGCAACGGATTGCCCGGCCCGGCCACAGCGAGCTTCACGGCAAACGCCGCCCACAACACGATGGTGCCGGCCACGAAGTTGACCAGCGTGGCGGCGATCGGGGTGCCGTAGTGGACTGTGGCGGTGCCGTTCATGGCCTGCTGGAAGCTCATGAGGAACCCTGCCGCCACCGGCAGCAGCAGCGGAAGCAGCAAAGCGCCCGGGCCGGCGCCGGCCCCGCTGAACCGGGGCGAAACGGCCCAGGCGACGGCGGCGATGGTCAGCACGCAACCGATAATGCGGATTCCCGTGACGGATTTCTTCCCGGCGGGGCCGATCCCCAGCCGGTCCACCAGCAGCCCGCTCACGGTCTGTCCCGTGACGGTGGCGACGGTAAACAGGGCCACCCCGAGGAGGCCCACGGTAAAGGACTGTGCGAAGACGAACAGCGCGCCGATGGCACCGGCAAGCACGTAGATGCGGGGAAAAGCCCGGGTACGGACGGCCGGGAGGATTCTCGCCAGGCCGGCCCGCCCCCGCGGCAGGACCAGCGAGATCAGGATCATCACCAGCAGTCCTGTGGTGAAACTCACCACGGCTGCGGCGATTCCGTCGTTGAGTCGGGCGCCAAGCGCCCCGTTGATGCGGCCTTGGACGGGGATGGCCAGGCCGGCGCCCACCGCCAGGGGCAGGCCTGCGAGGACGGGCAGGCGTGGAGGGGAGGTCATTGGATCCACCTTAGTTCAGGCATTATTGCTGTATGAGCAACCCCATTGACGACGTTCCCATCCGCGACACCATGATCCGGCTGGGCCAGCTGTTGAAGCTTGCCAACCTCGTGGAGGACGGTGTGGAAGCAACGGAACTCATCAAGAACGGGCTGGTGAAGGTCAACGGCGAAATCGACGACCGCCGCGGACGCCAGCTGCACCACGGCGACACCGTCACCGTCAACGGCCGGACCGTGCGCGTGGTGGCACCCACGGCGGACTAACCGCGCGGCTGCCACGCCGTCGTCGTCCGTCCTATTTGTTCAGCACCTCATGCGTGAGGAATTCCCCCACGTGCCCTATCTCCTGCTGGTTGATGCCGTGCCACATGCCGGTGTAGAGCACCTTGGTGAGCTTGACGTGCTTGCGCACCCAGCCCATGGTGAACTCGATCTTGTCCTGCGGGATCACCGGGTCCTGCTGGTCCCGGCCCCAGAACATAGGGACGGTGCCGTCCAGTTCGGCGTCCTTGAACGTGGGGTCGCCGGCGGCGTCCACCACGAAACCTGAGAGTCCGACGACGGCCGCGAAGTCCGCGGGACGCTGCCGCAGGAGGGTGGTGGCCACGGCCATGCCCATGGAGAAACCCAGCAGCGAGACTGAAGGGTGGCCCTGCTTGATGGTGTCGATCCATTCCAGGACATAGGCCGAAGCGGCCTTGACCCGGTCCAGGGAGTAGTCGATGGACGCCGTAAGGGGGAACCACGTGTAGCCCGGCCCCATGGCGATCGGCGCCCGGACGGATGCCACCGCGAAGTCCCCCGGAAGCATCCCGGCCAGGCTGAACAGATCCTGCTCGTTGGCACCATAGCCGTGCAGCAGTACCAGCAGCGGCTTGCCGGCACGCTGGTCTTCGGGATGGGACCACAGGACAACGGGAGCGGGAAATACTTCGGCGTCAGTCATGGTTTCCATTCTTACAGTTACCCGAAAGTAACAACCTACGTTGGCGTAGCCAGTGAAACGGAAGGCAGGATAGGACAGTGACTGACGCAAGTGCCATCCAGACCCCGTCCGTGCTCCCCGGTTCCCACCCCTGGAGCCGGTACGTGGCGATGGGCGATTCCTTTACCGAGGGCATCGGCGACCCCGAGCCCGCAAGCCCCGGCGGCCACCGCGGCTGGGCCGACAGGGTGGCCGAAGAACTCGGCCGTACCAAGCCCGACTTCGCGTACGCCAACCTCGCCGTCCGCGGCCGGCTCCTGCAGCAGATCGTGGACCAGCAGCTGGCTCCGGCCCTCGAACTGAAGCCGGACCTGGTTACCCTGTCCGCCGGCGGCAACGACCTCATCCGCCCTGGCGGGGACCCCGACGTCCTGGCCGAGAAGCTCGATTCCGTGGTCCAGATCCTGACCAGTGGCGGAGCCACCGTGGTCCTCTTCAACGGTCCGGATACCGGGTCCTCGGTCCTGGGCAGGATCCGGAGCAAGGTGGCCATCTACAACGAGAACCTTCGGACCGTCGCGGCCCGGCATGATGCCGTCATCGCCGACATGTGGTCCCTCCGGCAGCTGAGCGATCCGCAGATGTGGGACCAGGACAGGCTGCATTTCTCTCCGCTGGGGCACCACACCATCGCGGCCATGGTGCTGGACTCGCTCAATGTGGAGCACTCCCTGGAACCGCTCCAGCCCAAGGCCCTCCCGCCGCGGACCTGGCGCGAGGCAAGGACCGGGGACCTGGTGTGGGCGCGCGAATACTTCGTGCCCTGGGTGCTGCGCCGGTTGCGGCACCAGTCCTCCGGTGACGGCATCACGGCAAAACGGCCGACGCCGGGCCCCGTCTTCGGCCCGGGTGTTCCCTTGGGATCCGGTGAGGGTCCGCTGGGAACTTCGGAACCCAGCCGCCGGTAGCACCGCCCGGGGTTAGGCTGGAAGGACAACCTTCGAGAGGCGCGGCACCGTGAGCAGCTTGTTTTTGTGGATCATCATCCTGTCCTTCGTTGTGCCCACGGCCATGCGGATGTACCGGCGGTCCATGGCGCGACGCGACCGGGACCAGGGCTTGCCCGGCCAGTTCCCGGGCCAGTACGGGCCGGGCGGATTCCCCGGTTCGGGCCAGTACCCCGGGTCCGCAGGGCCGCAAAGCAACCAGCCCCGCGACGGCTACACCCAGCAGGACTACATGTCCGGCGGCTTTAACCAGTACGGGCCCAGGGGCGGTTCCCAGCCGGGGCCGTACCAGTACGGGCAGCCGCCCATGCCGGACCCCCGGTACGGCGCTCCCCAGGAACCACCCTTCCAGCAGTTCCCCGGCCAGCAGCAGCCGCCCTTCCAGCAATTCCCCGGCCAGCAGCAGGGTCCGGGCAATACGCCGGCCGGCCCGGCCGCTCCCCCATCGGGAGCGCACCAGGGATTCCGTGCCCGGAAGCTCGCAGAACTGGACCAGCAGTACAGCAACGGGGAAATGTCCATGGAGGACTACATGAAGCGCCGCGGCGAGATCATGAACGGCTGACTGCCTGGCACCAGCACGCCTAGGCGCGGAACAGCCGCCTTACCACCTGCCCCGACGCCAGCGCATCCAGGCCTTCGTTGATTTCGGCCAGCGGCCGGGTATCGGTGTGCAGCAGTTCCACCGGGAGCCTGCCTTCCCTCCAGTAGCCAAGATAGGCCGGGATGTCGCGGCCGGGAACCGCATCACCCATGTACGAGCCCAGGAGTCGTTTGCCGGCCCCTGCGAACTGCAGTGCGGGAACTGTTAGTTCGGCGGACGGATGGGGCAGGCCCACCGACACAACCGCACCGCCCCGCGTCACCAGGTCCAGGCAGGTGGCGATCACGCCGGCCGAGCCGACTGCTTCAACGGCAACGTCCACCCCGTCACCGGAGGTCTCTCCAATCAGCCGCGCCGCCTCGCCAGGCGTCCCCACCGCCGTAGCACCGGCCGCCAGTGCCAGGTGGTGCTTGCCCTGGTTCGGATCGATGGCGACCACGGCGGCGGCCCCGGCGAGGCGGGCCGCCATGACGGCGGACAAGCCCACTGCGCCGAGGCCAAAGACTGCCACGGACTGTCCCGGAGTGACGCCGGCAGTGTTGAGCACGGCTCCCATTCCGGTGAGCACGGCGCAACCAAACATCGCCGCCACGGTGTCCGGGACGTCGTCGTCAATCACCACCACCGACTCCCGCGCCACCACGGCGTAATCAGCAAACGCCGAGACGCCCAAATGGTGGTTGATGCGCTCCCCCGCCGGCGTGCGCAGCAAGGCGGGTCCGTGCAGCAGGTCACCGGAGCCGTTGACCTCTGCTGCCTGGTGGCAGAGCGCGGGCCTTCCGGACCTGCAGGCACGGCAGTGGCCGCAGCTGGGCACAAAGACCAGAACAATGTGGTCTCCTACGGAGACATCCGCCACGCCCTCGCCGACGGATACCACCCGCCCCACCGCCTCGTGGCCCAGGGCCATGGGAAGCGGGCGGAGCCGGGAGCCGTCCACCACCGAGAGGTCCGAATGGCACAGGCTCGAATAGGTGATGGCAACTCCAAGCTCACCGGCACGCGGCCGGGGTTGGTCCAGTTCCTGCACCACCAGGGGGCGCGCGTCGGCGTAGGTCTGCTTTCCCGGGGCTTCTCCGATGGCGGGAAAGGTGGAGTACAGGACGGCGGCTTTCATGACACGATCATGCCGTACTTCTTCACCGGCGCGGCTGCAGCGCCGCACCGGCGGGGCCGCACGGCTGCACCGGCGCCGCTGCACTGCTGCACCGGCGGCCGCCCCGATCCAGCGGCGCTGCTAGGCCAGGAACGTGGTCCGGAGCTGGTGCCCCAGCTGTCCGATTTCGGTCAGGAAGCCGTCATGGCCTATCGGCGCCTGAATCATGTGCACGTCGACCTCACCAGGCAGGGCCTGGGCCAATTCGCGGGACTGGGACGGGAAGTAGAGCCGGTCGGAATCCACGGCGGCAACGAAGAACCGGGCAGTGGAAGACGCCAGGGTTTCGGCCAAAGGCCCGCGGCCCCGGCAGATATCGTGGCTCATCAGCGCCTCGGTGAGGGCGATGTAACTGTTGGCGTCGAACCGGCGGACAAGCTTCGTGCCCTGGTGGTCCAGGTAGCTTTCCACCTGGTAGCGTCCACGGCGTGCCAGCAACCCGCCACGCAGGGGCGACTCGGGGGCCTGGGGTTCCCGGCCGAAGCGTCCTTCCAGTTCCGCGGCGGACCGGTACGTGATGTGGGCAATCCGCCGGGCCAGGGCCAGGCCGGCTTCCGGGCACGGGCCGCCGTAGTAGTCGCCGCCGTTGAAGTTCGGATCCTGGCGGATGGCCAGGGTCTGGGCCTGGGCGAAGGCGATCTGTTCGGCCGTGCTGGCAGCGCCGACGGAGATGACGGCGCAGCGTTGCACCCGGTCGGGGTAGGTCACGGCCCACTCCAGGGCGCGGGCACCGCCCATGGAACCGCCAAGGACGGCGTACCAGCTCCCGATGCCCAGCTGGTCCGCCAGCCGGGCCTCCGCAACGGTGCTGTCCCGCAGAGTGACCAGCGGGAACCGGGATCCCCAGGGTGCCCCGTCCGGGGCAGGCGATGACGGTCCCGTGGATCCGTAGCAACCACCCACGATGTTGATGGACACCACGAAGAAACGGTCTGTGTCTACGGGAGCGCCGGGACCTGCCAGCTGTTCCCACCAGCCCTCTTCATCGGTATCGCCCCTGGTCACATGGGTGCTGCCGGTCAGGGCATGCTCGATCAGGATGGCATTGCTGCCGTCCGCATTCAGCGTGCCCCAGGTCTCGTACGCCAGGGTGACATCCGGCAGGTAGCCGCCGCCCTCCAGTTCGAGTCCTCCAATGGAGGCGTAGCGGACAACTCCGTGTTCGGGAATGGTGGTACGGGCGACGGTAACCGTCATGGCAAGACCTCTTCTACGCGCTTGCCTGCCGTCATTTGACCGGCAGGCCAGGTCTTCACCCGGGGCACCCCACCGCGGAAGGAGGGTTGCCGGCCAGCAAGCCGGGGCTGTCACTGGCACTCATGACCTGGTTCGAGTGTACGAAACACCCCCCGGTCCAAGCCAAGAGTGTGACTGGTTGTGACTTCCCGGCGTTGCCGGCCGGCAGTGCCGCCGAGCGCTGCCAATCAGGCGCCAGCGGCGCCCTTGGCCGCGCGGAAACCGGCCTCAAGGTCGGCCAGGATGTCGTCGATGTGTTCCACGCCGACCGACAGCCTGACCAGCCCGGGATTGACCCCCGCCACCACCTGCTGCTCGGGCGAAAGCTGGCTGTGGGTGGTCGACGCCGGGTGGATGACCAACGAGCGGACATCACCGATGTTGGCCACGTGCGAGTGCAGCTCCAGCGCATCGACGAAGCGCTTGCCCGCCTCCGCACCGCCGGCAAGGTTGAAGGCGACGACTGCGCCGGTCCCCTTGGGGCCGTACTTGCGGCCACGCTCGTACCAGGGGCTGGACGGCAGCCCCGCGTAGGCGACCGATTCGACGTCGTCCCTTGCTTCCAGCCAGCGCGCCACTTCCGTGGCGTTGGAGACGTGCCGTTCCACCCGCAGGCTCAGCGTTTCCAGGCCCTGGGAAATCAGGAAGGCGTTGAACGGCGAGACTGCCGAGCCGAGGTCGCGCAACAGCTGGACACGGGCTTTGAGGATGTAGGAAAGGTTGGCACCCAGTGCCCCGCCCTCACCGAGGTCCCGCGCGTAGACCAGTCCGTTGTAGGTGGGGTCCGGGGTGTTGAAGCCCGGGAACCGTTCGGGGTCCTTGCCGAAGTCGAACTTGCCGGAATCGACGATCACGCCGGCGATGGCCGAGCCATGCCCACCCAGGTATTTGGTGGCGGAGTGGATCACGATGTCCGCACCCCACTCCAGCGGCCGGATCAGGTAGGGAGTGGACAGCGTGTTGTCCACGATCAGGGGAACGCCGGCGTCGTGGGCCGCCTGCGAAATGCCTTCGATATCCAGGACGTCCTGGCGCGGGTTGGACACCACCTCGCCGAAGAACAGCTTGGTGTTGGGCTGCACCGCTGCGCGCCACTGCTCCAGGTTGTCCGGATCCTCCACGAACGTGACCGAGATGCCGAACTTTTTCAGGGTGTGGGCAAACAGGTTGTAGGTGCCGCCGTACAGGCTGGGGCTGGCCACGATGTGGTCGCCGGCCTCGGCGATGTTGAGCACCGCGAAAGTCTCTGCTGCCTGGCCGGAACTCAGCAGCAGCGCCGCGAGACCTCCTTCAAGGCTGGCGATCCGCTGCTCCACGGCGTCCTGGGTGGGATTGCCGATCCGGGTGTAAATAGGCGCCAGCTCAGCCAGCGCGAAGCGGTTGGCCGCGCTCTCCGCGCTGGGGAACACGAAAGACGTGGTCTGGTAAATGGGCAGGGCACGGGCTCCCGTGGCGCTGTCCGGTTCCTGGCCGGCGTGGATCTGGCGGGTTTCGAAGGACCATCCGTTGGACATGCGTATCTCCTTTGACATGGGCCCGGCATGCAGGGAGCACCACGGGCCGCGCTTGCTTCCGGCTCTTGCCGGACAGCCTGGTCCTCACCCGGGGCACCCCACCGCGGATGGAGGGTTGCCGGCCAGCGAGCCGGGGCTTGGCGCTGGCACTCATGACCTGCGCCCAGTGTAAGAACAACCCTGCGGCCGGGAACAGCATTGTGACGAACATGGTCCTGGCCGTGACGTGGGCCCCCGTGCGCGGACCCGGCAGCCATCGATTCATGGGACGGATCCGCGGCGCAATGGCAGCGTCATGCGGAGGTTTTCCAAGGTTCCACAAATAATGCGCAGGATCGCCCGAGGTTCGGCCGCCCGGCCTTTCCGCTCGGATACCTTGGTACCCGGAAACACCCCACCGGCCCTGCCCGCGGCCACGCACCAAAGGAACACGACTCCGTTGCCCCAAACTTTGCGCCTGGCCTTCGGCGCCGCACTGCTGTCCGTCGTCGTGCTTTGCTCCAGCGGTGTACCGGTGCAGGCAGCGGCACCCACCCCGCCCGCGGCCGCTCCCGACAGCGCCAACGGCCGTTACCTGGTCCAGTTCGCCGCGGGAACCGACGTCCCCACGGCGGCGCGCGACCTGCGTGCCCAGGGGGTCGCCGTCGGCCGCACGTTCAGCAAGGCCCTGCACGGGGCGGCAATCACAGCCACCGCGGCGCAAGCCACAGCACTGCTGCGGTCCGGCAAGGCAACCGCCGTGGAACCCGACGCTGTATCGACGATCTCCGACACGGAAAAGCCCGCGCCATGGGGCCTGGACCGGTTGGACCAGCAGACATTGCCGCTCTCCGGCGGCTACACCTATGACAGCTCCGGCCTCGGTGTCCGCGCCTACGTGGTTGACACCGGAGTCCTCGCCTCGAACGTGGACTTCGGCGGACGTGTTGCAGCGGGCTGGACAGCACTCTCCGACGGCGGCGGAACAAATGACTGCAACGGACACGGCACGCACGTCTCCGGGATCATCGCCGGAACCGTCTACGGGGTGGCCAAATCTGCCACGATCGTGCCCGTGCGGGCCTTGGCCTGCGACGGGTCCGGTTACTACTCGGACATCATCGCCGGACTCGACTGGATCGCCGGGGACCATGCGGCGGGGACTCCGGCCGTGGTGAACATGAGCCTGGGCGGACCGGCCAGCAGCCTCCTAGACACCGCCGTCCAGAACGTCGTCGACGATGGAATCTCCGTCGTTGTCGCGGCCGGGAATTCGGCCACGGACGCCTGCACGGCCTCGCCCGCCCGCGTCCCGTCGGCCCTGACTGTGGCGGCCAGCGACTCGTCGGACCGGCAGGCGTCGTTCTCCGACTACGGCCAGTGCGTGGACCTTTACGCGCCGGGGGTGGGCATTACCTCCACCTGGAATACGTCGTCGACGGCCACGGCATCGCTGAGCGGGACCTCCATGGCTTCGCCGCACGTTGCCGGCGCGGCAGCCCGCATCCTCTCCCAGCACCCGCTCTACACTCCTTCGCAGGTGACGGACGCCGTCCTGTCGGCGGCCGTTCAAGGAACGATTGCCGGTGCCGGCGCCGGAACGCCCAACAAACTGTTGCATGTGGCAGCCAACCCAAGCCTGCCGGGGGCTTTCTCGTCCCAGGCGCCTTTCCGGCAACTCGACACCCGCTACGGCACCGGCGGCATCAGCGGCCCCGTCGCCCCCGGAGCCACCATCCGCGTCTCCGTCACCGGCCGCGGCGGAATCCCCACCACCGGAGTGTCCGCCGTCGCCGTCAACGTCACCGCCACCTCACCCACCAGCTTCGGCAACATCACCGTCCACGCCGGCGGCACCCCCACCCCCGGAACCTCCAACCTCAACTTCACCACCGACCAAACCACCCCCAACCTGGTCATCACCCCCGTCGCCGCCGACGGAACCATCGCCCTGACCAACAACTCCGCCGGCACCGTCCAACTCATCGCCGACACCTTCGGCTACTACATCGCCGGTTAGGCCGGGCTGAAGGGGCGGACTTTCATCATGAGCGGAGCACAAAATCCAAGTAAGGGTACCCTTAGCTGAGAGCCGGATCACAAAGTGCCAAGATGTTGCCATGCGCATGGATCACGTCTCTTACGCCTGTGAACACGATGGCCTCGCGGCCACAACCGAACGTATTTCAACTGCCCTCGGCGTTGAGGCAGTGAAGGGCGGGGTCCACCCCCGGTTCGGCACCCGGAATATGATCATCCCCCTCGCCGGGCACAAATACCTCGAAGTGGTGGAGGTCCTGGACCACCCGGCTTCGGACAAGGCACCGTTCGGACAGGCAGTGCGTGCCCGTTCCGCTGCGGGTGGCGGCTGGATGGGTTGGTGCGTCGAAGTGGACGACCTCGCTCCATTCGAAGAACGCCTTGGCCGCGCCGCCGTGAACGGCAACCGCAAGTTCCCGGACGGCCGCGAGCTTGTGTGGAAGCAGATCGGCATCCTGGGCCTTATTGCAGATCCCCAGGTCCCCTACATGCTCAAATGGGAGGGCGACCCGTCACTGCACCCCTCCAACGCCTACGAGAGCAACCTCAAGATGAGCTGCCTGACCATTGCAGGCTCCGCGTCGCGGGTGACCGAATGGCTCGGCGAGCCGGTGGAAAAACCGCTTGAGGACGTTGCGGTCGAATGGGTGGCCCCGCACGGTACGCCCGGCATTCTGTCCGTCACGTTTGAAACCGCAAACGGGGCCGTCACCATCTGACGCTCCTTCCCCTCTCCCCTGCTTGTCCGGGAGACGGGGCTGCCGGGACGTGCCCGGCTAAGCTTCGGCCGCCATGAGGTAGTAACAACGGCGTCACTACCTCATGGCGGCCGAATTCCTTTTAAGGGGCAGCTGTTTGCCCGCATCGGTGAGAGCCGCGCATTCCGCTGCGCCGCACAAGTTCCTTGTGGCGCGGGATATTTGGGGCGGACAGGGAAGTCCGCATCGGGGATGTACGACGACGGCGGGCGGCTTTTGTGGTGAGGCGCCTTTGGCAGCCGGTGGGCTTAGGTGGACAGGCTTTCCCCGACTTCACGCGGGGCGGCTTTCCCCGACTTCACGCGGGGCGGCTTTCCCCGCCGTCGTCACGCGGGGCGGCTGCAGGTCTGAATGTCAGTGGGTCGTTGGATGATGTGGGTATGGGAATCGGCGGTGGTTTTGGGGCGGTCTTAGAGGGTGTTCATGCCTCTGCCGCCGCCCTTGACGCGCTCGTTCTTGAGGACCTGAACCTCGAACATCCTGCGCTGACTGCTTCGGCTGGAGACATTG
>Ga0308169_10005934_pt1 | contig 10899 bp, 10 predicted proteins | sample PhyBR1_2_FD_202139 | JGI IMG/M metagenome (GOLD analysis project Ga0308169, IMG submission 202139) | Phyllosphere microbial communities from UC Gill Tract Community Farm, Albany, California, United States - DLSLSB.R1 | ecosystem: Host-associated > Plants > Phyllosphere > Unclassified | place... | reverse complement strand
CACCCTCGAGGTTGTCCACCGTCCCCTTGAAGGCGTCAACGGTGAGCCGGCAGTCCGACCTTTCACGAGCGCATGCTGATGCGACCAGCAACACCCAGCAAAGCACTCATGAACATGGTCTCGGCTGCCCTCCCGCCTCTCCTGCATCTCGGACAACATCCTCGGTCCCTCATCCAGCTCGTCATCCAGTCTCTCTCATCCTCTCCCGCTCCCAAAGTCTCGTCCGTATCTTACATCTCCAACACCTGGCCTTCGCCTATCGACCCGCCCAGTATCGACCACGCGCCTATGAGCGGCATGCACTTCTCGTCACGGGCTGCGGCGCTCAATGCCGGTAGTCTCGCGCTGCTCAATACGGCCACCGTGGCCATGCGGGCCGTTGCGATTGCTGTCAGTCTGGCATATGTGGACGGGGAGTTGCTGCTTGACCCAACAGCAGAGGAAGAGGAACGGGCACAGAGCCGGTTCGTCTTTGGGTGGGCATTTGGAAGTGGTATTAGCACGGTTGGTGCAGAGGCGCCTGGTGCTAGTGAGATGGGGGTGGACGGAGACAAGTTGGATGAGGCGGAGATCATCTGGACTGAGAGCGAGGGGGAGTTCACGAAAGATCAGGTAAGCTACCGGGATGCAAGGAAGTTCTGGCAAAGCTCATGGGCAGTTCGAAGAGGCTCTCCACGACGGACGTTTAGCCGCGAGTGATATCCTCGCGTTCTTCCGGCAGGAGCTGGGCGAGTATCTCTCAAGGTCGTTGCAAGTATAATGCGATGCATAGAGCGCCTGCGCGATGTATCATGTGGACAGCTTCATATACATCCGGTCCGGATTCACATATGTCACTTAGACCAGACTCAGCCCAGCGGATACCTGACCGCAGTGCCCGCGCCACTTCCAAGCTCATTCTTGAAGTGCTGCCAAGCAGGGCCCACGCAGGTGGTTTTGAACTGACTGACTTGGGGCTGCCTTCCGTGGGTCAGGCGTTCCCGCTGTACGTCCCGCGCAGCACGCTGCCGACTCGTAGTATTTCGACAAAGTAGCAAGAACACGCACAGTTCACTTGCCGCCTTCGGATTACTCCTCGACACCCCGAGCCCAATCTTCGATCGCGCGACCAGCGTAGAACAGCAGCTCCTCCGTACCCCATTGACCCGTCAGGCTTACGCCCACAGGCCAGCCATCTTTCCATCGGCCCGCTGGAATGCTCATCGCGGGTATACCAGCCAGACTTGCTGGCACGGTCGACAGATCCTGAAGATATCCGCTCTTCTCGTTGCGGTCCTCTGCCGGAATACCGAGCACTGGCGCGGTGCGAATCGCCGTAGGATGCAAGATGAGGTCCACTCCGTCTGTCGGAGCGTCTCGTGGTGGTCGGGCGGGATGAGGTATGCGAAAGGTGTTGGCGAATTCGCGCCGAAGCTGGCTGCGGAGGTAAAGTGCCTTCAAGTAAGTGTTGTTGAACTCGCTGGGGCGTGAGCTTTGAAGTCCAGAAGCTTGATCCGAGTGTAGCTTGACGTACTTGGCCGACAGCGCATATGTCCCCGCTAGCAAACGCTTCATCACCTCCCTCCCGAAACCTTCCGTTCTGATACGCCTGCGCCGCTCCTCGCCGCTTTCGTCCCGCGCCTGACGCTCATGCTCGCTACCGTACCACCCTCCTCCGTATCGCGCCAGGTTCGAGCTTGCCTCAGCACATGCTAGGACGTAATACGCCGGCAAGGCGAGGCGATACGAGGGGAGATCTACCGGAACGAGACTAGCTCCGAGTGTTTGAAGGTGGCGCAGAAGAGGGCGGGATAGTTGCAGGTATGGCTCGGGTAGGTGTGTTTGGACTGGCAGGCCGATGCGCAAGCCGGACAACGGCCGGTCCGAGGCGAGAGACGCTAAGCTCTTCGTCGTCGTCGCTTTCGCCGCTGCACGTGAGGAGGACGATGCGCATGTCATGTCTCGGCCGTCCTCGTGCGAGATGACATCTGGCGATGAGTGATGGTGGAGGATTTGTTAGCTGGACTCACCAAAGACCTGGCGCACGGTGTCAACCGAGCTGCCGAGGACGCCCACACAGTCGAGAGAGTCTGCGTACGAGACCACGCCATATCTGCATATCAGGTCCAGGCTCGTCAGCGTGTAGCATTTGACTGACCGGCTGATTAGACCGTATGATGGTTTCAGACCAACGACGCCGGTGTAACTGGCTGGAAGTCGCACCGAACCGCCCGTATCGGTCCCTAGAGCTCTGAGCATGAGCAAACATTTGTATCGGACGGGCGCGAGCTTACGCCCAGCATGATCCCTCGGCTACAGCTGCTGCTGACCCACCCGAACTCCCGCCGGCGGATCTTGGCAGTTCGCCCGCGCGAGGTGAAGCAGGGTTATGCACCGGCGAGTATCGAGACGGCATATTTGTCGTCTCTGACCTGTGTGGCTGGTGAGCACCAGCTCATATTTTGGTTCTGCATTTGGACCTACCCCATGCCGAACTCATCCATCTTGGTCGTTCCTACTATAGTCGCCCCGGCTCCGATGAGCGACTGGACGCATGTTGCGGTGTAAGGCGGATGATATCCTGCTGCGTCAGAATGAATCATCGTGGACGATTCAGGCGCACCGTCCAGTAGCTGAGATGAGCATGTGACTGGTGCCGGCTCATATGCAATATTCTCCTTGATCGCTATCGTCCGGCCGGATAATGTGCCTGTCTGTCAGCCGGGCCAGGTTGATGACACAGCTGGCTTACCCTCGGCGAGCGATTGTCCGGTGGGCGCGACCCAGCTGTACGGCGAAGGCTCTACATTGGATACCCTTGGTCTCTTGAGCGCCGCGTGGACCGACCGAGAGCAGCTGCCTCTCATCTGCGACGTCGAATGCAATGGAGCAAATGTGTGTTTTGAGTAGGTGCAATGGTTGGAGGTGGACGTCAAAGTGGAGGTCACAGGTGCCACACGTCGGCAATACCGCACGAAAACGCGCTATGGTGCGAGGTGGCCTTCACCGTAACCCATCCACCCATCTCGAATGGCCACCTGTGGTAGCAATTCTCCGACATTCCACTATAGCATCATCCTCGGTCTCTCTGCATATCACCTCGCATACAGCTCCCAAGCAGACCCTACGGCGACACCCGAACTGCGCGTCGCGTCGTTAAAAGAGGAGGAAGGACAAAGACGACCATTTTCGCCGCCATCGGGGTTTCGCTGAGGCTGGTTTCGAGGTGGGTTTGCTGTGCCGCGACGGGACTAGGCCGAGGGACAAGGAGTGGGCCGTGTGACTGCATCGATCACAGCGGGAAGGACCTGGACTGCATCACGGACAAAACAGATCATGGCGGAGGGCACCAATTCGGCACGAAGCGTACCGATGCATAGATGAGCTTCGCTGACGATTCGCAGTCTCGCCCCTTGAACCAACCTCTTTTAATGTCCTCCAGGCCGCTAGCGAACCAAACGTCCGGCCTGTCCAAATCGGCCGCCAAGAAGAATCGCAAGAAGGAGGCAGTGGCTGCCGCGGCGCCCAGCAACCCGACGGCGCCTCTACCTTCGCTATCGTCCACGACGCCGTCCAACACCACCCAACCCACTCGGGCCGCCAACCCCTTCCCGCCCCTGCCCCACCCTTTGCCCGCCAATTTCGATCCATCGGTATTCTTCCAGGGATCACTGGGCACGTTCCCCGGCGCCGAGTTCACGTACGAGGCGACCGAATTCTACGACGATCAGGTGCCGCACGCGGCTGCTGGAGGAGGGGGTGGAAACAACGCTTCGCCATTCGGCTTGCCGTTCCCGTTCGACTACTCGAGTCTGGGTTCCAATCCGCCTACGGCAATTGCGGGAGGCTTCAACATCACCCACGAGGATCTGATACAAACGGCGAACGAACTCTATCGGAGGATGGCGGATCCGAATTTTGGCAGTGATGATGCGTATTGGTCATCCCTCCCTCCGCACCTGCGGCAGTTCATCCGCGAGGCCGTTCCGGTCAACACGAATATGGGTGCGAATGGGACGGCACGGAGCACGCAGAATGGCGCACAGGCAGTGAACGAAGGCCAGCAAGGGATGTGGATGATGGCTCAGCAGATCGTCAATGCTGCGAGTCAGGGTATGGGCCTTGGCCCGGGCGTGGGAGCGGGATTGCTTGCCGGTGTGAACGGCCGACAATTCTCTCAGCCGGGACTCGGGGATGAACTCGGATTCAGGCGGCATCCCGACGCTCCTAAAGAGGAAGAATTCGACGATGAGGAGGAGTTCGACCTCGACGAGCCGGCATACGAACCACCAAACGGAGTTGCGCCCAAGAAGAAGAACAAGAAGAAGAAGAAGAAGGGAGGGGCGAATGCGGCGGCCGCTCAACTGGCAGCAGATCCGCCACCAGCACAGCTACCGCCAGCAGCGCGACAGCCACCGCGTCAGCCAATACCTCCAAATCCACCTGTCCAACATCATCTCCAACAACAACCCGCTCTCAACCCTCCCCCGCCGCCTACCACTGCAGCACCGGTCAATCCTCCGCCAAGTTCGCGTGCTGCTGGCAAGCAACCCATGACCAACGCCCCAGCAGCAAATCCACCTCCTGCTCGTTCAGCACGGGCAGCTGGGAAGGCCCCGGCCAGCTCAGCACCTGCGCACAACCACCACAACCACAGCCATCCTCCACCAGCAAAGCCGGCGACCGGATCGGCGGCGAAGGGGAAAGCACCGGCAAACCAACCTCCCGCCAAGATTTGGACACAATCGTCGATACAGGACCGCGAGAACATCCGCAATTTCTGGCTCAGCCTGAGCGAGCTCGAACGGAAAGATCTGCTGCAGATCGAAAAGGAGGCGGTGCTGAAGAAGATGAAGGAGCAGCATCGACATGCCTGCGGATGCGCTGTGTGCGGGCGCAAAAAGGTGAACATCGAGTCGGAGCTGGATCACCTCTACGAGCAGTATTACGACGAGCTGCGCCATTACGCCTCGGAACAGCGTGCGGCTGCTACTGGGCGGACAAATCCGCCACCAGGCGCTGGGCCTTTCCCCGGCAGTGTCGAAGTCGACTCGACGGGCCAGGTTACCAAATTCGACCATCGCGCACCGGATCCGAATCTCGTGCATGATGATATCATCGATGATGCCTCTGAAGAGTACGACGATGAGGACTACGATGACGAGGACGATCTGGAGGACGACGATATTGGCTCGGACGAAGCGGAAGTCGGAGATGATATCGATGACGGACACCATCACCCTCCGCCACGGCAAGCGCGGCCAATCGCGAAAGCACCAGCGAGACCTGCAGACGGGCATGATTTCATGGGTTTCGGGAATACGTTGACGACGATCAAAGGTGAGGTGGTTTCCTTCTCATCTGTGTAGGGCTTACGCTGAGCTATTCCGGTTCTGTCACTTCTTTTTTCACACGTTACACTACCTCGCCTTACCTCTTTCCACATCTATCCGCCGACCACCCTCCGCGAACACTCGACACATTTTGCCCGATTAACCATTTGACACCAGGAGGTATCCTTACCGTCGCTGACGACTTGCTCAAGAACGATGGGCAGAAGTTCTTGGAAATGATGGAGCAACTTGCCGTGGCGCGGGCGACGCGCGAAGAGCAGAACATCCGCGATCTGCAGGACGAGACCGAGGATGACTATGACGAGAAGGATGAGTGAGTAGTCTTCGGCAGACGGTCTTGGCGTTTTGCTGATTCCAGCGAACCCATTTCCGAGGCCGAGCGGATCGAGGAGGGCAAGCGCATGTTCCAAATCTTTGCCGCGCGCATGTTTGAGGCGCGAGTACTGCAAGCTTACCGAGAGCGCGTCGCTAAGCAGCGGGAGGAGCAGCTTCTGCTGGAGCTGGATGCCGAAGACGAATTCAAGCGGCAACGCGAGGAGAAGAAGGCTTCTCAGTCCCAGAAGAAAAAGGACAAGAAGAGGTGCGTCCGCGTTAGTGCGACGGCGCTAATCCCTCAGGCAGCAGAAGCAGAAGCTCGAGGAGGAACGTCTCGCCCGGGAAGCGGCTGCTGCTGCTGAAGCCGAAGCCATCAAGGCCAAAGCTGAGCAGGCCGAACGCGATCGTCAGAGACGCGCAGAGGAAGAGCGCCTCAAACGCGAGGCTGCGAAACGCGCACAGGCCGAGGAGCAGGCTCGAATCGCTGCGGAGAAGAAGAAACGGCAGCAGGAAGAAAAAGACCGGGAGGAAGAAGCCAACAGGAAGCGACGCGAACGAGAAGAGAAGGCACGCAAGGAGCGCGAGGCAAGGGAGAAGGAAGCCAAGGAGAAGGAGAAGCGGGAACGAGAGGAGAGACTTGTCCGTGAAAAGGCGGAGAAGGAGCGTGCGGCGAAAGAGCGTGCCGAGAAGGACCGCCTGGCGAAAGAGGCCAAGGACAAGGCGGAGAAGGAGCGGCTTGCTAAGGTCGAGGAGGAGCGACTGGAAAAGGCTCGACGAGAGGAGATTGCGCGCAAGGAGCGCGAAGCGGCTGAGCAGGCGAAGATTCTCGCTGCTCAGCAAGCTCAGCGTGAACGCGCCAAGGTGGAGAAGGCGGCTGCGGACAAAGCAGCTGCGGACAAGGCCGCCGCCGAACGTCTCGCGGCTGCTTCCCGACCTGCTCAACCCGTTCCCGTCCGACCCGGCAAGGCCTCAACCACGTCGAGGAACGGCTCCATTGTCTCTCCGCCGGACCTCACCTCTTCGCCCGGTAAGGGCGCCGCTCTGCCCGGTGCTCCCCGTGCTCCGGTCCGACCTCAGCAGAAGACGCCCCAACCCTTTTTCCAGCAACCGATCGCTCCCGCGGGCTACCGAGCGGCTATTCCGGCACAACAGTACCCTCCCGGCTTCCGACCGAGTTTCTCTGGTCCATCATCCGCAGCTTTCTCGCCTCCTCCCGCGACCGGCATCAACGGATCGTCGGCCCTGTCCCCCAACCCGCCGCCTCGAGGTTATGCGCCGGAGCCGTCTCCGCCTTTCGAGCTCGGAGCACGGACCGCGTCCATCGGTATTGGCTTCCCGCAAACCAAGGCGAGCCGCATCCCCGGCACCGACGAAGCGTTCTCCCCTCCCCCCGCGCCGATCGGCTCACTCGCGCCCAGGAATGCCTCGGGCGACATTGGCGACTCCTTTGCGAATGCACAGGGGCCTGCTCCGATCGCTCCACCCGGCCCGATCGGTCGCCCATCCGCGTTCCTCGATGCTCCGTCCGGCTCGTCAGCTCTGGGGCGCTCTCTGTCGCCGGCTCAGCCTGAGCAGGTCTTCGGATCGGCAGCGCTGGGAGGCGACGACGAGATTGTTCAGCCTGCTCGCCGTACCCTCTCTAACGGGTGGGACATCCCCACTTCCGCGGCTCCCGGTGCTGGCAGATGGTCGACCGCACCGACTAGCTCGATCTGGGGCACTCCCGGTGCGGCCGACCCGTCCTGGGCGACACCGGCGCCTCGGCAGCCCTCGTTCGGTGGCATCGGCTCCGGATTCGGTACCAGTGCGCCTGGACAAGCCGTCGGCGTTGGTGCCGGCGCTTTCGGCAGCTTATTCGGCGCGCCGGGCGTGGGCACGTCGCTGCCGAGCCAGCAACCACTGCAACAGGCTCAGCCCCCACAGCACGGTCTGGGCCACGGGTTGCATCCCCAGCAGGCCCATCATCAGCAACACCATTAGGAGAGGAACAACGGCGGCGCGGTTGCGAGCGGTAGTGCTCGCGGATCAGGAGAAGCCGAGGCGAAGCATTCGCCTGGCAGCAGCACGCTTGTGGATTATGGCTGGCCAGAGTGGGAGACGGAGAGGTGGAAGTGGCTGCCCGGAATGCTGCCAGCGTCTCGCTTGAGCTGGGCCGGCAATGCTCAGACGGAGCGGAAGTGAGGGAGAAGACGAAGAAGCAATTTCCAAGCGTTGATTGTGTTTCGCTGTATAGGTGGTGACAGTAGCTTGTTATACTCATCCCGCATCGCGCTTGGCGCTCACCACCTGATGCAACGAACTTTGCATTGCCTCCATCGCGCGTAACGAGGCCGAGGTTGATCATGTCGTACGCTGAGATCGACGGGTGGTTCGGAGCGCGGGAAAGTGCTGATGAGTCTCGTCTCACGTCATGAACGGTGGATCATTTCGACTTTCAGGATAACATCGCTCAGAGCGGCCTGCAATACATAATGTCTAATACTGCTCCCAGCTGTATCAAAGGAGGAAGTACAGGTCGCTTTCTTCTTCTTCTTCTTCGCCTCGCTCTGCGCCTCCGATACACACACATGCCACGCGTCACGCGGAAGCTCGGACAACAACTATCATGGTCGGCGTTAAACCCGGGCTGCTCCGTACCAAGTCCTCATCCCGGCATCTCTAGCATTAAGTCACGACTCTCGGCCTGTACCCGTTCACACCCTGGTCGCCATGTCCGTTCATCCCATTCCCGTTCGCGCTGGCATTCGCCATCGGATCCTGCCCGTCCCCCGATGGCTTGTTCGGCGAGACGCTGCCCGACCCAAACTTGATGGTCAGCGAGGGGCGGCCTGATGACGCAGCGGGCGAGAGACTCGGACTGGCCGCGTGTGTACCGTTCGCCCCATTCGCGCCGTAAAAACCGCTCGAGGGCGACCTGGCGGTTGAGGGACTCTCTCCGATCGGCGACTTGATCTTCAGCTTGACCCCGCGCGACGGGGCGGTCGAGCCGGGCGACAGAGCTGCCGGGCTCTCAAAGACAGGCGCGGACAGTCCGGGAGTTGCCGTCTCGGCGGGTGTGTTCGGACCGGCCGTCATGCCTCCAATGGAGGATAAGCTGAGTCGGAAGCGCGGCTTCTCGTCGGCAGGACCGTTCGCAGCTTGCGAAGCCGTTGCGCTGCCTGCTCTTTCACGCACGGCTCCGCTGGGTCCAGCACCACCTCCAGCCTGCGCCATGGATGTACGCCTTGCTAGTGGCTCGCCCACTCCGTTCTGAACGACGTCGTCTTCCGGTAGGCCAGCTGACCATCGCGCGAGCCCGCGGGGTGGCATCGGCCATGTCGGCTGGACCATGCCTGGATCCATTGTCGGGTCGACCTGCTTCAGACGAGCTTTCGCCAGCGCAACGGTGGAAGGCCCAGAAACAGCCGGCTCGTAAACTGGTCCTTCCCCTTTGCCGGACGCATCTTCTGTCGCGATCCGCGCGCGCACGGGATGCCGTATTGACGAGAGCCGTTCGCGCAGACTCGGAGGTAGATGTGCTGATCGGATTTGATGGATGAGCTGAGTCAGGACGCCGTCTTTGTTCGGATTGAGTGGGATTGCTCGCGGTGGGATCAACTCTGGCACAATGATCGACTTGCCGTCTTGTTTTTCCGACTTGTCGGCTTCTTTCTCCGACTTTTCCTCGCGCGCTTTCATGTTGGCCTCTGTGACGAGGTATGACGGTACGATCGGTGTTGAGCGAGGACCGGGTATCTGTACACATAACGTGTCCTGCGGCGAGAACTCTTCTCCGGACGCAATCGTACGGCGCAGCAAGTCGGCAGCTTGTTGGCGTAGGGGAGCTTCCCGCATCGTCACGGTGAATTCGCCCAAGATAGCGTTGTACGCCGTAGCGAGCGAGTCAAAAGAAGACGTCGCGACAGGCAGAGGCTGTGCCGTCGCAGGGCGTGGGGGATCGGCGAAAGTGCGCGAGGCGCTAAGCTGTGACTGAGCGAACGGTATACGCCTGCGATATCGGTCTATGATGTTGAGAGCGGCTGCGGGCGCCGTCGTCGCCGTGGCCGGGTCTTCATGGGAGATGTGTGCCGGAATCTCGGGATGAGCCTCATCGCCTGGTAATGGGGGAAGCCACGAGAAATCGGGCGACTGGTGCCGGATCGATTCCACTTTGAGATCTCCGTCCCAGTACATCTGTTCGTCCGGGTCCTCGGCTTCCGGCTCGTCATCGCTGACAATCTCAGTGTCACTTGTCTCCTCCCTCTCGACCTTGATCGTCTTTTGGCGCTTGTCGGACGACCATCCGTCCTCTGTGCGCGTGCGCTTATGCCTCTGCCTGACCATCCGCATCTCCACGTATGGCTCATCCTCGTGGACACCCTCTCTCAACCCATCTCTGAGAACGGCCAGACCCGGACCCGAGAGCGTGACCTCTTGATCCAGGCCGACTGCCCATTCGTGCAGCTCGGCGACCCCGCCCACGCCCAGCTCCTCCAGTCCCTGGAGCACATCGATAGCGACCACCTTGCTCCTCCCGGCCAAAGACGCCCGCTCAGCACATGTCGCCGCGACTAGCTGCAGATACCGCGAAAGGGTGGCGCTGAGCGTCAGGCTGGCGGCTCGAGACGTCGATGCGAAACCGGTCTGAGCGAGGGTATGCAGCGCGGCGAGATGCAAAACTGCATCCGGCGCGGGGGCTGACATCCTGGCGAGGGGCTTGAAGACCGTTATCTCATGGATGACAAGGGATGTGAGCTTGGGTTGATGGATGGTAGAGTCTTGTCTGACGACACACACACACACACAACATCAACTGTTCGGGTGGAGGGTCGGGTGGCAAAGTGCCACAAGTCGGTCACGCGACGATAATTCCGATGCCACACGAGAAGGCGAGGGAGGGGGGGGGGAAAGGGGGGTTGGGCAGTTTTCGCGAGGCTGTCGAGCATTGAGCAGAGACGAACTGGAGCGTATCAATTCAAGCCAATTTCCACCACTTTTTCTACCCTTCACATCCACATCTTTCCAACCTCTCCTCCCATCCCACAAACTCATCACCGTACGTCGCAGGCCGTTCGTCCAGGCAGTGCACCAATTGACGCCGCAGAAAATGTCCGACGAAGAGCACCACGAGACCTTCGAGGCCGCCGGAGCCGGTGCCTCCAAGACCTTCCCGTGAGTATTGCGATGGCTCGATGCAGACTTGCGCATGCGGCGCTGCAGTGTTGGGCAACCGGTAGGACAGGAGCTCATGAGCAGGATGCAGTGTTCCGCT
>Ga0308169_10005932_pt1 | contig 10902 bp, 12 predicted proteins | sample PhyBR1_2_FD_202139 | JGI IMG/M metagenome (GOLD analysis project Ga0308169, IMG submission 202139) | Phyllosphere microbial communities from UC Gill Tract Community Farm, Albany, California, United States - DLSLSB.R1 | ecosystem: Host-associated > Plants > Phyllosphere > Unclassified | place... | reverse complement strand
AAGGGTATCCTTATCCAGGCCTACTCGCCCCTCGGATCCACTGGTGCGTTCTGCCACAAGCGACTTGAGATCGCATCCACTGACCCCAGGCTCGCCGCTCGCAAAGGAGCCCGCGCTGATCAAGATTGCCGAGAAGCACAACGTCTCGCCCGCCACAGCTCTGATCTCGTACGGTGTCAGCCGAGGAATCGTTGTCCTTCCCAAGTCGGTCACGCCCGCCCGGATCGAGTCCAACCTCAAGACGATCCAGCTCGACCAGGAGGACCTCGATGCGCTCAACAAGCTCGCGGACGAGGGAGGAAAGCAGCAACGAATCACCTCGCCCCCATGGGGTTCCGACTTTGTGAGCTACACGCTTCGTACTTCAAGCTGAACCGGGCTGACCTACAGGGCTTCCCGCACTTCTACGGAAAGAACAACGTCAACGCCCCGGAGGGTGCGCGGCTGTTGGCTGGAAAGAGCGGATCGGCTCTCAAGGCGTAGACATAGATAGGTCGACGAACCATTGGGGAAGTAGCTTTGTATAGACGCTGCCAAAATGCATGCTCAGGTCTTGCCTTTTGTTGCTTGTGCTGGGTCCACAGTCTGGACCGAGCAGGATGGGCTTGTGATGGCCGGTGCTTGCATTCAAGCGATTACTGCAGTGTCCACAGGCCTCCGCTGCTCAGACTTCCACCCACGATTAGCTTCCGGCTAGCCGCGCATGGCATTGAAATACATCAGAGCCCAAAGTATAAGCAAAGTCTCCGTTACACCAGCCCCATCGGAGGGACTACCAAATCATCAAGTCTGTTATATGTAGCAACTTTCTTCGTACCCATCATGCGTGCGGTCCCGTAACCTGGAGCAACCTTGTAGTATACATTTTGTCTCCTCCTTCACCATGAGTCCCTCCACTTCCCGCTCCGTCTCGTTCCAAGATCGCCTTGCCTTTTGCATCTACCTCCGCCTCGCGGTGTTGATCGCGCGGCACCACTGTAACGTCTCACTCTGTGACGCGCCATTGAAGTAATAGATCGACTGAGTGTCAGCTGGGCTTTAAGCAACATACACAAGCGCTTACCTTGTTGTCCACCACGCGAAGCACGTTGCCATGCACAATCGACGCGGGTTCGCGCAGCGTCGCCATCCTGAGCACGTTGAACAGATCCACCGGACCGTCCCAGTTGGGGTGGCCCGGGGATTGTTGGACCAATACGAGCAGATCCGAACACAGCACAAGCATCATCGGTCGGTCCATCGGTTCCGGTGCGATGTGTTCGATCGGGACGATCACTTTCGTCGGCGTGATAGTCTGCTCCGCATCGACGAGGTTCGTGCTCTCCACCTCGACAAAGGACGACGCCTTCTTGACGAGACGTATGAGCGTCAACGGTCCGTCGAGGATGAGCTTGCGGTGCGGCTGGACAAGGGGTGATGGACCGCGAGATGAGATGCGCTGTTGCCAATGGTACAGTCTCAATCGCGAATCGGCGTCTCGCTTCTCCTCATTCATAAGCGACGCGAGCGACGCGATCTCGTTCATCGCATCGTCGAGGGTATCCCTTGGCCCGTCATTGCGCGGCAGGGTGCACATGGCGAGATCTTCCAGGAGGAGCTTGTACCGTGGCACCCGTTGAATTGGGAGGAGGAGGTACGACTCGAGATTGATTTGTGAGTGGATTGGGTGCTCGCGGCATCGCTTCAAGAAGTGCTTGACGCGTTTACGCTGGCTCGTCGACATCTGATTGCCGGAGTGCGGAACGGGATCGCCAGTGGGAAGCGAGACGGCGCCGAGACCGACACCGACACTGATCGCGGCGGAGGAGATGCTTGGTGTCGTAGCCGTCTGGCTGGGTCGAGGACCAAAAGCGGGCGTACCGGGCGTGGAAGTCGGTGCGGTCCACGTCTTCATCCTCGACAAGGCGTTGTCGAAGTTGTTGATGTAAGTCGAGTACTGCTTCATGTAGGCGATGTACGTTCGGAACACCTCGCCTACAGCGTGGGCCGTCCGCGTCGATAGCTCCCCCTCCTCGTCGTCGGCACCCTCCAACAAGGGCTTGACGGCTTTCTCCAGAGCAGGAAGCAAGTTGTCGCGGTGGATGGACAAGATTGACTCGATCCCGCCAAAGACGACCTTGCGCTCCGCAGCTGGGACGACCGTCTCTCCTCCCTTAGCGGTCCCGATAGGCGCCGCCGCAGGCTTGACATAGATCGTAACCAGCTCGCCCAGACCTCGCACATATGTCCGTTCCGTCTCGTAAATTTCCCGGATCACACGCGCGCGCTTCGATTTGTCGTTCTTGAACTTTTTGCCGTCAACCGACTCGGTTGTCTCGGCGAAGCTGCCTTTTTCGCTCTCGATCACGCTGGCGGCCGAAGGATTGCGCGACAGCTGGGTCTCGAGCGTGGGTCGTCGAGCTCGTCTAGCCTCAGATATACTGCCGCGAACGGTGCCGGAAGCCGGCGAAGCCGGGTGCTCCGATGCCGACATCGATCCGCCGCAGCTTCCCTCGCCTTGCGAGACGACTTCGAAGCCGCCATATGGCTCGATTGGTGGTCGGGACAGGTCGAACAAGTCGCGCAGGTAGGACTTAATCGTCTCTAGCCCGGACATGTAACGCGCGTCAGGGTCGAGATCGTCCGAGGGAGACTCGACCAGATTCCGCGACGCCGAGACGGTCATGCTGGTGTTCTCGAGGCTGATCTCCGACTTGGGAGGCGGGATGGGGGCCTGGCCGTCTTCGAACATCGTCGTCGTCCGCATGAATGGCGAGGTCGGCGGAATGGCGATGTTGATCGACGGCGGCGTGTCCACGGGTAAAAAGCTCCTACGCTTTCCCCTTCTGGGCAGGTTGCCACCGGTACCGTCAAAGATCGATCCCCTCGAGGGCAGGGTGTTGAGGGGCGACGCCAAAGGCAAAGTCGATGCGGAAGAAGGCATTCTCGATTGCCCAAACTCGCTGATCTCCGACTCGATCGTCTTGCGCGTCGGCAGCGTCATCGCCGTCCGCGACATGCTCATACTAGGGCGGATTCCGTGACCGGGGCCAACGTCCGAGATGGCATGGACCAGAGGCGGCGGGAGCGAACTGAGATTCGCCGAGGCCGAGGCCGCGAGCGTCGCCTTTTCGATCTTCTCCGACTTGTCGCCCTTCAGGCGATTCATGGACATCTTGCGCAAGAAACCCCATTTGCTAGGCTTGGTGGAGGTCGAAGCGGTCAAACCCGATCGTCCCGCCGTTGGCGGTGAAGCTAACTCGCTGTCTGAGTCGTAGTGGCCCATTGCGCTAGCCGCCCGATGGCCCTCCGCCGACCCAAGACTGGCGAAGCGGGAAGCAGAAGGGGGAAGGAGCGCCGCCGAAGACGATGCCGAGGCGTTCGGCGCAGTCTTGAAGCCGAAATTGGTCCTGCCGGAGCTAGCACCTTCCGGAGTTTGGGTCAGCAGCGAGCCGACGGAACGCATCTTGCGCACAGGTCGGGGCGGAGGAAGCGGCAACGGCTCATCATCCGCATCATCTAGCGGCGTGAGCGGTATCGTCGCGATCGGTGCCTGTTGCAATGGTGCCGAGCGTGGTTGCTGGTCTTCGGCGATAGATCCGAGTCCGGACAGCTGGTACATGGATTGGGCGGCCGAGCTGGTGGGGCTCATCCACCCCTCCGAGCCGATCTGTGGCGCCGAGCCCGATGCGGGCATCTCGCGCGACTGGACGGAACTGCGAGAGCTGCTGAATGACGCGAAGGAGGCGCGAGACTGAATGAGTGCGCGTTGAGATGTAGAGCGCGGCGGGACAGGAGGAGCGCTTTCTGGTCGAGGCGGATAGGCGAGAATCGGCGCGACGATTGGTTGCCATTCTCCGGCAAACGGGTTGTCGTCGATCCGCAGCGTCTCGAGCTGGCTCAAAAGGCATAGCCATGAGGGCAGAGACACGAGCCGGTTGCGGCGAGCTGCGTTCAGCGCATGTTTCAGGGTGGAGGTTTAGACCTACCGCAAATGGTGTGCAAGCTGCTGAGCGTCGACAGCTCATGAGGGAGACTTTGCAGGCCACAGCTGTCAACCACCAGCATTCGCAATCCGACGAGCTCGCCCAGCCAGGTCGGCAACGCTCGGATCGGATTTGTCGATATATTCAGCTCTTCGAGCGAAGTACACTCGCGCAGTGCTTCGGGTAGAAAGGAGAAGTAGTTTTCCGACAGGTCTAACACGACTAGGGTCGGGGCGAGGGTCGACAAGAGGGTGGGGAGAACGGTTAATAGCTCGGCCCCAAGGTCGGGGAGAAGCAGATGCGTCGTGCCTTCTGGTTAGCGCATTCGCCCCTCGGCTTATCCACATACCCCTCAAGCCGGCGACCTCCTCCCGCGTCAACGCCTCGAGACCGCCGATTTCTGCCAGCTTCTCCTTGTCGAAGATTCGCTCCTTGCCCTCATCAACGAGTCCAACTGCGTCAGGTGTGCTCTGCTCCATCTCATCCCTCTCCCACGGCAAATTGTGCGCATATCCGGCGAAAGGGTAGGGGTGGCTCGAGGTCGAGCCCCCAGCCACCGACGGATGTGAGTCCGAAGTCGACACCGACGCGGTAGTGATGCTGGACGATGCTGAGTCGCTCCGAAGTCTGTTCATCACGTCTCGTTTCCACGGTCGGTGGGCGAACGAGTTCGTCGGCGATAAAGGAGCATTCGTGCTGGGACTGCTAGCAATCGGCGAGTCGCGTTGCCGCGTAGGCAAGCGGCCATCGTGGGCGGTGATGCCCAGACCGACTTGGTCGCTGGCGTACGCACTCGGCATGGAGGGCAGTGGGGGCGGGCTGGGTTGGTAGATGTTGTTGTCGGCGTAGGCGTGGTACGAGTAGGCGCCAGAGCTCTCCGCTGAGGAGTAGGCTGTGCTTCGTCCTGTCCTGACGCGAATTCTCGGCTCTATCTCGGGCTGTTTTCCTCCTCCTGGCTTGTACTCGAATTCCCCGCCGATCGACTGCGGTGTTCCCGTCGTTGACTCCACCGTCGAGGTCGTGACGAAGCTGAGAGTCGGTTCGCGGCTCTCGTCAAAATCGGTCGTCGAGTACGCGTCGAGGTCGACGTCAAGCTGATCGTCGCGATGGGGTCTTGGAGTCGGATCAGTGTATTTGCGTTGCGGCTGATACGTAGACTCTTCGGGAACGGGATACGCGCTCGCTGGGCGTCGGCCACGTCGCGGGCGTTGCGTGATGGTCGGCTCGTTGAAGGCCAATGAGGACGAGGTTTGCAGACCAAATGTGGTGCTCTCGTTGACTGGCGGAGTAGGCGGCAGAGAATGACTCGGTCCCGCCTCGGCGTTGATGAACATCTTTTCTTCTGGGCTAGCACGCTGCGACGGTATTGACGGTGTTGGCGTAGGCGGCAATATCGACGAGAATTGCATGTCGTGCGAGCTGACGGTTGACGGAGCCTCGGCGTCGACGGACGGAGAGGGAAGTGAGGGGGACCGAGGGGTCGGACGAGGTCTGGGCAGACTGTCTCCGTGAAGACGATATGAAGCACCAAAGTCGGGCGACGAGGTTTCGTCAGGCGAAGAGAATTCGAATGGCGGAGATGTGGGCGAGGTCGATTTGATCGGCACGGTGTCAAAGAGTAGGAAGAGAGAAGGAGTGCGAGGTCGTCGTCGGGTATGCAGTGTTGATTCGGGTGAGGGTTGGAGGGAGATTGGGCGCGTGTGGGATGGGCGTAATGTAGACATTTGCGGTGATCAGCTCGTCTCGAGAATGGGATCAACAAAGCGGCGAAAGGGATGGATTGATGGTGGAGGGGGACATACCCAGTCTGTGACACCCAGGCTATATGTGTAAAGTGGACAGCTCGAGTGGATCAAACTTGTGCAATGTGGTGGGCTTGCAGCTGCCGTCTGGCGTTTGGCGTCGAGAGTCAATCAGGCTGGGTGTTGTGTTGTGGGCGTCGTGTCGCGGTGACGAGAATCGGCGAGCCAAAAGGGGGGGTGACGGCGTTGATCGCGTTTCAATCAAGGCCGAACAAAGTCCCGACTTTGTAGCAAGAATCAAGGCGCAACAGCAGAGACGGCGTCTTCCTTTGGGCTTCAACACCTATTCCCCGCAACACCGGAACGTGATCGAGGGGGTAGGCGAATAGGGTTGGGGGCAATGACGAGCAGTCTAACAGTCTAACTGGAGCGATCAGCGTTAGAACGATCATTTAAACCTCGACCGACTCACCGATCAAAAGCGTGGGCGTCGTGGCGGCAAGGTCGTGTGCGGTCGTAAGGTGGGGAGAAGAGTCGAGCACGCCGTCGCCAGGCCAGCGGAATATGGCTTGCGCCCGCTCGGAGGGGTGTCGAAGATGCGCTGAGTTACTGACCCGCCGGAATGGCAGGGTGAGACTTGCGGTCAGCATTTATGTTTCAGAAACAGATGATCAAGCCGCCATGTCATCAGGCCCAACCCATATTGGTCCAGAGCTGCTGCTGCTGCCGCCGCCGCTGCTCCTTCTCCCTCCCGTTTGACACACGTTGCAGCGAAGACCACCGGGAGTTACGGTTATCCGAGATGTGGTCGTGACATCGACAAGGCGAAGGGCAGCAGGGGTGGTACCAACGACATACCAGCGTTTCGCTCTTGCGCAGCTGCTCACCGCTCTTCCTTCCGCTTCTCTCTTTACACTTTGCCCCTGCGTTCCCGACTATGACGGTGTTGATGGCGGCGCGGAGGCTGTCCAGGTCGATGACGTCTAGTGCCGGAGTGTCCAGTTGATGTGCTTGAGTGCAGCGAATACGTCGATGGCGTGCACAAATTTCGACTTGGTGTGGACGAACAGACAGACGAGACGAAGTGGGACTTGCAGGACAGTTTCAGGATGATTGCCCTTCAGGGCAATGAGGATATGACCTAACGGTGGGTCTGGGCGTGGGCGGGAGGCGGGAGGCGGTGAGAGATGTGAAGGGGATCAAGGGGGTCAGGCGGGCGCGGGGTAATCTAGGGATCGCGTTATATGCGGGGAAGAAGTCGGTCACGGCGACGAGAGGCCTGAATGTGTGGGCGAGATATAGGCAAGCTGTAGCCAGGGTGAAGGATGGATCCGACGATTGTGATGCTCCCGGCGCTGTCCCGGTGGATGAGCGAGTCGAGGGTGAAGAAGCGACTGCGGCCAGGCCTCGACTTGTTCGGATCGAAAATTGGGGGTGGCCCGGTCCTCGGTGCCTCCTGCCCACCCGAGCTTGCCGTTACTTGCCCCTAATGTCCCAAATGTCGTCGACGCCTCCCTCTCGTTTCCGCAGACGATGGACGATGGCACGCAAACACACAACAACAACAACAACAACCACAACAACAACAACCAGTGTTGGAAAACAAGATACATCTCTGCATGCACTGTTGATCTCTCACCACTGTCTCGGCCTCGAGCGCGGTACGAAATGAAAGTCTACGGGTCGCGGTCCATGTCAGCAGACCGGGCGCGCCCAGGTCGATCTCCGCCTGCTGTCACCCGCGAAAACGCCATCAAACCGACATGTCTCCAATGGACAGTCTGCAATCCGCCAAAACCGGGAAGGTCCCGACGTTACGTACGGAACCGAAATCGGTAGGCGTGAGCATGGGAACTGCGCTACGGCGACGGGAAGCACGTCAGTGGCTGGACAGCGTGTCCATGTTCATGCGCTGCATGCGTGTGAATGACGGACGGGCGGGGAGGAACGTAATTCGACGTGCTTGGTTTTAATTCCTCATGTCGCGCAAACATGAAACGGCCGCGAGGCGCGGAGCGACAAGGGTGTTTAGCGCTTACGCGCTCTGCAGAGCGGTCAGTTGTGTCAAGTTACCTCTCGTTCCTAAGCCGCGTGGCTCTTTGGCGATGAAGCCTTGAAAGATAAGAAGGCATATTTCACTTCAGCCACAGCGAGATCCCGACCCGGAGCCGAAGAAATTGTCAGACAATGGGCCTCTTATTGGGGGATTGCGCAGACGCAAACAAACACCCACGTCCAACCCCTAACAATCGCACTTCCCCGGACATGTCAGGTGAGGCCAACGGGCGTGTACACGGTCCGGCGATCGTGTTTGTTGCTTGAAACAAACATACGCCACGCTTCGCACTCAAGCTTGCACCTCCAGGTCCCCCTTCTTGAGTGCAAATCTGTCCGTTAACTCTTCCAGGAGCAGTCGATCGCGTGCCGTCAGATGAAGCATGTGGGGACGCGAGCTGGAAGGCGTGAAGCTTATTTTGACGAGACTAATAACCTATTCAAAGTCTCGACCGCCCGACCTTGTACGCGTATTATCCTCAGCAGACGGGAAATGTCATTCTGCGCGATCTTCCTCCTGCGCTGACAAGAACAAGATCCTCATCCCGACCAGGCGCCTCTTGGCGGAAGATCGGCAATGAAAGACATCGGCCCCTCGCCGATGAGGCTGGGGAGTAGGATCGACACAGTGGCTTCCCCTGCCATTTTTTCATCCAGTCGGAGGACCCCATTAGCAACTCACCGCATCATGCATGCGGGTGGACTGTCTTCTGGTCGAGAGCTGTACTTCGGATTTGTGAAGCTTGCACTTCTGCGCCGGACGTTGATTGAGCGCGGGCACCACCTATCAGGAAGCACGCTATAACGAGCTCCGTCATGAGCGGGAGCAAAACCCCAGCCGCAACCGCTTAAATCCGGACTCGATTTACCCCGGTCCATCTCCACCCCGAACTGTGGTACACCCTCACTACGCTGTCATCATGTCCAACGACTCCGATCTGCAGCCGGGGCAAAGCCTCGCCCACCTTTTGCCGCCTTCCTGGACCCAAGACATCCCGAAATGGTTCCAGGAGGACACGCCGAGTTTTGACTGGGCCGGATTCGTCGTCGGCGAGGAGGAGCAGGAGGCCTGGTTGTTGGGCAAGAGCGGGGTGAGTTGAGCGCTTCCGACGCTTGCGTTGGTCGTGGGAGGAAGCTGCCATCTGAACATCGCCCTTATCTGCGCATGGTGTAGCGAAAGACCCATGCTCACCTATAGGGCATTCTCGCTGGCGTGCCATTCTTCGAGGAAGTGTTCAAATACGCCGGCTGCACCGTTGAGTGGCTCATGCCCGAGGGGTCGGTCATACCACCCAACACCAAGACGAAAGTTGCTATCGTTCGGGGAAAGGCTCGCCAGCTGCTCCTGGGAGAGCGAGTCGGTCTGAACGCCCTCGCGCGATGTTCGGGCATCGCCAGCGTGTAGGCCGGCCATAATACCCGCATCTGGGAGCTGACGCCAGATCGCGGCGCTTCAGGGACGCAGCGCGGGCGACGGGCTGGGAGGGTGTCATTGCGGGCACGCGCAAGACGACGCCAGGATTCAGAGTGGTGGAGAAGTACGGCATGTTGGTGGGCGGCATCGACCCGCACCGGCACGATTTGTCGAGCATGGTCATGCTGAAGGATAACCACATTTGGGCCACTGGTGAGACGATGATCGCGTATTTGCTGACAGAGGCTGACCTCAGGCTCCATCACGAACGCTGTCAAATCGGTCCGGCGAGTCGCGGGCTTCTCTCTGCTGGTGAACGTCGAGTGCCAATCGCTGGAGGAGGGCGACGAGGCGATCGCAGCGGGCGCGAATATCGTCATGCTCGACAACCTGGTCGGAGAGGAGCTGCATTCCGCAGCGAAGGAGCTGAAGCAACGGTGGAAGGGCAAGAGGGAATTCCTGATCGAGACGAGCGGAGGAATTGTCGAGGACAGCCTTGTTTCGCGCTTGGGTCCAGGTAGGTGTGCGCTTCCGCGGGATCATGGCAAGACTTGACGTCAGACATCGACATCCTCTCCACGTCGGCTGTGCACCAGAGCTGCCCACACGTCGACTTCTCGCTCAAGATCCAGCCAAAGAAGAAGGCGTAGAGGGGCAAGCCTGCAGCTGCATGCACTCGTACTGTACATGCATGTCTTCTCGGTCTCCGCCAAAGATATCGTGCGTGGTATGGCTCATAGAATGGATTCCTTCACCGTCGCATATTTTGCGCCATGCACCGGGAACAAGCCGCCGAAGATCACGACAACGTCGTCAAACTAGTGTACACTGTTAACAAGCGGTACAGTCGATCCAGATCGGAGTGGCGGAAACTTGAGACGAATGCTCGGAGGCGAGGTGGCTTCCTGCTCATCGTGTCTGCTTATCAGCGCGTGTCCACTCCGAGGCGATTGGTAGCGAGCGCGAGCAGCTCACGGTCCCCGTATACCCTTCTTGGAAATCTTCTTGCGGCGTCAGCCTTTGGGGCCGCTCGTCGGAGTCATAGGAGGGACAGGGCAGGGTCGCGGGTAGGGGGTGTCCCCAGGGCGGAGGAAGACGGCATGGGTATCGTTGGCGAAGGACATATTGATGACGATGAGGGTGAGGTTTGTGGGGAGCAAAGCGAGATCTGCTCATCAGCTGGTGGCGATAGGTGAGGCGGTGTACTCGCCGTGTGGACGGTGGTGGGGGAGGCAGCGAGATCTCAATCCGACTCAGTCGATATTACAGTGGGTCCGGCGTGCGTGTATGCGTGATCGAGGCGTTCGATGTGGAGGATGATCAAGGTTGAATGGTGGACGAGTAGTTGGACTGGGTTAAGTGTCCACGCCGCAGACAAGGGGGCGAGAGTGTCAGAGCGTCGCTGTGGGATGTTTGGGGCGACGTCAATCCGCCAGGGGTAAGGGAAGTTTGACCCTAGAAAGCGTGGTCTCGTGTCGCCGTGTCCGGATAGCGGATGGCAGGGAGCGAGTGTTTCAGATAAAGTGTAGGTCTTTGATATATGGGTGAGGTGGGGCGGCAACACGCCAGTTGGACGGGGTTTAAGTACCGCAACGTGAGAAGTAGCCCGCTCACGGGTCGGAGGGTCGGAGCGGACCGCAGCCGATGAAAGACTTCTTCAGGCTGGCTTCGATCACTCTAGACACATCTTGCATGGCGTACGCCCCCACTCTCGTACTCCCTTTGC
>Ga0308169_10005931_pt1 | contig 10906 bp, 12 predicted proteins | sample PhyBR1_2_FD_202139 | JGI IMG/M metagenome (GOLD analysis project Ga0308169, IMG submission 202139) | Phyllosphere microbial communities from UC Gill Tract Community Farm, Albany, California, United States - DLSLSB.R1 | ecosystem: Host-associated > Plants > Phyllosphere > Unclassified | place... | reverse complement strand
GACAACCCGCTGACCACCGGCATCGAGGTCGCCGTGCGCCCGGTCGGCAAGAAGATCGAGCGGCTGTCGCTGCTGTCCGGCGGCGAGCGGTCCTTGGCCGCGGTGGCACTGCTGACCGCGATCTTCAAGGCGCGGCCGAGCCCGTTCTACATCCTCGACGAGGTCGAGGCGGCCCTCGACGACGCGAACCTCGGGCGCCTGCTGGGGGTCTTCGAGCAGCTGCGGGCCTCCAGCCAGCTGCTGATCATCACTCACCAGAAGCGCACGATGGAGATCGCGGACGCGCTCTACGGCGTCTCGATGCGGCAGGACGGCGTGTCGGCGGTCGTCGGGCAGCGCGTGGCGTCCGCCCGGCCGGAGAAGTCCCTGTCGCCCGCCCCGTAGGCTGGGGGCATGGCTGAACGCTCCTGGTCGCTCGGTCGCGCTCTGCGCGGCATGTTCGTCAAGCCCACGATCGATGAGACGACGTGGGACGACCTCGAGACGGCGCTGATCACGGCGGACTTCGGGCCGGACATCACCGAGCGCATCGTGGAGGAGCTGCGCGCGAAGGTGGACCGGTTCCAGACCACCGACCCGCGCGACCTGCAGCGCATGCTCAAGGAGACGCTCGAGGAGCATTTCGCCAAGTTCGACACCACCCTGAAACTGACCGAGCGTCCCGCGGTCGTGCTCGTCGTCGGGGTGAACGGCGTCGGCAAGACCACGACCATCGGCAAGTTCGCGAAATTCCTGCGCGGATACCAGCGCTCCGTCGTCGTCGGCGCAGCCGACACGTTCCGCGCGGCGGCCGTGGAGCAGCTCGCCACGTGGGCGCAGCGGTCCGGCGTCGCGATCGTGCGGCCCGAGCGGGAGGGCCAGGACCCGGCATCCGTCGCCTTCCAGACGATCGAGTACGCCCGGCAGAACGGCACCGAGATCGTCGTCGTCGACACCGCCGGGCGCCTGCACACCAAGGGCGGCCTGATGGACGAGCTCACCAAGATCCGCCGCGTCATCGAGAAGCAGGCGCCGATCAGCGAGGTGCTGCTCGTGCTGGATGCCACCACCGGCCAGAACGGCGTCCTGCAGGCGGAGGCCTTCCTGGAGCACGCCGGGGTCACCGGACTGGTCATCACCAAGCTCGACGGATCGGCCAAGGGAGGGTTCGTGCTGGCCGTCCAGGAGCGCACCGGCATCCCCGTGAAACTCCTCGGTCAGGGCGAGGGCATCGACGATCTCACCGGGTTCACGCCGCACGTGTTCGCGGCGTCGCTGGTCGAGTGAATCGCGCTACCGAAACGCCACCCGCGGTGGTTGCATAGGAGCATGGCAATCGAGCACGAATACTTCGGACTCATCGAGACGGACAACGGATCGATCAGCTGGAACGACACGGTCGAACTGGGCGATCAGAACGTGACGGTCGACCTCAGCGCGCCGTTCGAAGCCGATGTGGAGGCGGCCGCACTCGACGCGGCGGCCATGCTCGTGCGTGCGCTCGAAGGCATGGACATCGCCGCCCGTAACGCCATGGTCACCGAGCTCGACAGCCGCACCAGCGAGGTGACGGAGTACATCCTGCAGCAGGAGGACCGCCTCGGCGACGACCTCGAGGACTTCCTCGTCGACATCTCCGGCGACACTCCGATCGACGTGATCCGCTCCCTGTCGCTCATCAGCCTGACGGTGCTGCTCGACGAGTTCGACAGCGACGAGCCGTTCGCCATCCTCGAGTACATCATCGACGTGGATGCGCCCGACGAGGCGCTGCTGGTCAACTTCGGCTCGGACGGCTCGATCCAGTCGATCGCGAGTGCCGACCGCTAGCGCGGCGGGGCCGACCGGCAGACGCCGCACATCGTCGGGCGCACGTCCACCGGCGTCTTGTCACACGGCCTGGGCGAAGGTGAGGCCCTCGGTCGCGATGTCCTTGGCGAGGTGCGCGAGATCGTCCGGGATGTCCCGTCCCTTCGAGATCATCGACTGCGCCCACAGGCGTCCGGCGCGGTACGACGACCGCACCAGGGGACCGGCCAGCACACCGAGGAATCCGATGCGCTCGGCCTCCTCCTTGAACGCGACGAACTCGTCGGGGCGCACCCAGCGCGCCACCGGCAGGTGCCGGGGCGACGGCCGCAGGTACTGCGTGATCGTGATGATGTCGGTGCCGGCATCGTGGAGGTCCTGAAGCGCCTGCACGACCTCTTCGGGCTCCTCGCCCATGCCGAGGATGAGGTTCGACTTCGTGATGAGGCCGGCGTCGCGGGCCTGGGTCAGCACGTCGAGGGACCGCTCGTACCGGAACGCGGGACGGATGCGCTTGAAGATGCGCGGCACGGTCTCGACGTTGTGCGCGAACACCTCGGGGCGCGCGTCGAAGACCTCGTTCAGCAGCGCCGGCTCGCCGTTGAAGTCGGTGGCCAGCAGCTCGACCCCGGTACCGGGGTTCTGCGCGTGGATCTGGCGCACCGTCTCGGCGTTGAGCCAGGCGCCGCCGTCCGGCAGGTCGTCGCGGGCGACGCACGTGACCGTGGCGTAGCGCAGCTGCATCCGGGTGACGCTCTCGGCCACGCGGCGCGGCTCGTCGGTGTCGTAGTCCGCGGGCTTGCCCGTGTCGATCTGGCAGAAGTCGCAGCGCCGCGTGCACTGCGAGCCGCCGATCAGGAACGTCGCCTCACGGTCCTCCCAGCACTCGTAGATGTTGGGGCAGCCGGCCTCCTGGCAGACGGTGTGCAGCCCCTCGTCCTTCACGAGCGCGTGCAGCGCGGTGTATTCGGGGCCCATCTTGGCCTTGGTCTTGATCCACTCGGGCTTGCGCTCGATCGGGGTCTGCGCGTTGCGCACCTCGAGGCGCAGCAGCTTGCGTCCGTCCGGGGCGGCGGTGCTCATGCCGGCACCTCCGCGTACTCGCGCTGGAAGACGTCGACGATCGTGCCGAGGATGTCGCGCGGCGTCACGTCGCGGCCGGTCACCTCGCTGATCGTCGTGACGCCGGCATCCGTGATGCCGCACGGGACGATGCCGCCGAACGCTGCCAGCGAGTTGTCGCAGTTGATCGCGAACCCGTGCCTGGTCACGCCCTTCTCCACGCGCACCCCGATCGCGGCGACCTTGTCCTCGGAGAGCGGGCGACGCACCCACACGCCGCTGCGTCCTTCGACCTGGTAGCCGTCGACCCCGTGGACGCGCAGGGCCTCGATCAGCAGGCGCTCGATGCGGCGCACGTGCGCGACGACGTCGATGGGCTCGTGCAGGCGCACGATCGGGTAGCCGACGAGCTGCCCGGGGCCGTGCCAGGTGATGCGCCCGCCTCTGTCAACGTCGATGACGGGGGTGCCGTCGGTGGGCCGGTCTTCCGGCTGCGTGCGCTTGCCCGCGGTGTACACGGACTCGTGCTCGAGCACGATCATCGTGTCCGGCCGGGTGCCGGCGAGCACCTCGGCATGGACGCGGCGCTGCAGCTCCCAGCCGTCGAGATACGGGACAAGATCGGGGTTCAGACCCGCTTCGAGGATGTCGAGCACGAGGGTTCCTTCGTCCGTCGGAGCGCCCGTCCGGGTGAGGCCGGCGCCTTTCTGCACAGTGTCCAATAATACGCACACCCTCCCGGCGCAGCGCCACGCTCTACGCTGAGTCCGTGACAGCGAATCGACCGGGGCGGCCACGCGCGTCTTCGCGCGCCACCCTGGCGGACGCCGCCAGCGAGCTCTTCCTGGAGCGCGGATACGACGCGACCTCGATCGCGGACATCACCACGCGCGCCGGCGTCAGCCGCTCCAGCTTCTTCAACTACTTCGCGTCGAAGGCCGACATCCTCTGGTCGGGTCTGGATGAGCGCATCGCGCAGGCCGCGGCCGCGCTGGAATCCGCGGCATCCGCATCCGTCAGCGCCGTGCTCGCCGGAGCCCTGGCCGACTTCGAGCCGGACACCCTCGCCCTCGCGATCGTCAACGACGATGCGATGGGGGTCGCCGAGGAGCTGGTGCGGGAGGCCTCGCTGCGCCGCACGCGCATCTCCGACGCCGTGGCGCGGCGCCTCGAGCGCGACGGGGTCGAGTCGATGCGTGCCGAGATCGCCGGGGCCGGATATGCGGCGGCGGTGCTCTCCGCGGTGTGGACCTGGGCGCACGGCGGCGCCGGGCGCGCTCCGCTGGGGCCCACCATGGCCCGCGCCCTCGCGATGGTCCCGGACGGCGCGCCGGACGCGCGGGTGTCCCAGCTGCGCGTCGTCGTGAAGGCGGACGATCTGGACGGCGCCGTGGCGTTCTACCGAGACGCGCTCGGCCTCGTGGAGCAGGAATCGTACGACGGCGACGACGATGCCCGCGTGGTCATCCTCGGCGCGGGGCGTGCCACGCTCGAGCTGGCCAACGCAGCCCAGGTCCGCTTCATCGACCGGGTCGAGACGGACGGCGTGGTCAGCCCGCACATCCGGCTGGCGTTCGAGGTCGCGGATGCCGCCGCCGAGACGGAGCGCCTGGCCGCCGCCGGCGCTGGGCTCCTGGCATCCGCCCGGCAGACGCCGTGGCGCTCGGTGAACGCCCGGCTGGCCGGCCCCGCCGGCCTGCAGCTGACTCTGTTCCAGGAACTGGGTCCCGAGCCCTGACATCGATCCGGATGCCCAGCCCGGCGCCCCGGCCGAGACGCGGCATCCGCTCCCGTAAACTTGGATGATCATGGCTACATTCGGCACGCTCTCCGATCGGCTCACCGAGACCTTCCGCAACCTGCGCACCAAGGGCAAGCTCACGCCTGCCGACGTCGACGGCACCGTCCGCGAGATCCGGCGCGCCCTGCTCGACGCGGACGTCGCGCTGGTCGTGGTCAAGGAGTTCACGGCCAAGGTGCGCGAGCGCGCGCTCAGCGACGAGGTCAACAAGGCGCTGAACCCCGCCCAGCAGGTCGTGCAGATCGTCAACGAGGAGCTCGTCCAGATCCTCGGCGGCCGGCAGCGGCGCCTGCAGTTCGCGAAGACCGCGCCGACGGTCATCATGCTCGCCGGCCTCCAGGGCTCCGGCAAGACGACCTTCGCCGGCAAGCTCGCGAAGCTGCTCGAATCCGACGGCCACACCCCGATGCTCGTCGCCGCCGACCTGCAGCGCCCGAACGCCGTCAACCAGCTCCAGGTGGTGGCCGAGCGCGCGGGCGCCGCGATCTACGCGCCGGAGCCCGGAAACGGGGTCGGCGACCCGGTCAAGGTGGCCCGTGACGGCGTCGAGGCCGCGCGCCGCCAGCAGTACGACACGGTCATCATCGACACCGCCGGCCGACTCGGCGTCGACGCCGAGCTCATGAAGCAGGCCGCCGACATCCGCCGCGCCGTCGACCCCGACGAGGTGCTGTTCGTCATCGACGCGATGATCGGTCAGGATGCCGTCAACACGGCCAAGGCCTTCCAAGAGGGCGTCGACTTCACCGGCGTCGTGCTCTCCAAGCTCGACGGCGACGCGCGAGGCGGCGCCGCGCTGTCTGTCGCGTCGATCACCGGCCGTCCCATCATCTACGCGTCCACGGGCGAGGGACTCGACGACCTCGAGCCGTTCCACCCCGATCGCATGGCGTCGCGCATCCTCGACCTCGGCGACATCCTCACCCTCATCGAGCAGGCGCAGAACGCCTTCGACGAGGCAGAGGCGCTCAAGGTCGCCGAGAAGCTTGCGACCGAGACGTTCACGCTCGAGGACTTCCTCGACCAGATGCAGCAGTTCAAGAAGATGGGGTCGATGAAGAAGATGCTGTCGATGCTGCCCGGTACCGGGCAGATGAAGCAGCAGATCGACAACTTCGACGAACGCGAGATCGACCGTACCGAGGCCATCATCCGCTCGATGACCCCGTACGAGCGGCGCAACCCGAAGATCCTCAACGGCTCGCGGCGCCTGCGCATCGCGCGCGGCTGCGGCATGACAGTGACGGACGTGAACCAGCTGGTGCAGCGCTTCGACCAGGCGGCCAAGATGATGAAGACCGTCGCGCGCGGCGGGGTGCCCAACATCCCCGGCATGGGTCCCGTCGGCGGCAAGCCGGGAGCGTCCGGCAAGCGCGGCAAGCAGCAGAAGGTGAAGGGGTCCCGTTCCGGGAACCCGGCCAAGCGTGCCGCCGAGAACGCGGGCGCCGTCGCGGAGGCGCCGGCCGCTCAGGGTTCGGGGTTCGGGCTCGGCGGCGCCAAGCCGGCTGCGCAGCCGAGCGAGGCCGACCTCGCCGCGGTGCAGAAGCTGCTCGGCGGTCGCTGAGCGGGACGGCGGCGCGCCGGCGTCCGGATGCCGGTGGCGTCGTCCGGGCGCTCAGCGCACGTCGATCCGGGCGAGGTGCTCGTGCAGCGTCGGCCCGGCGCGGAATTCGCGGATGAGGTGCTGCACCACCTGACGCAGGTCCCCGGCGCATTCCTCGGCGACCCGCACCTGCCGCTCCGAACTCGAGCCTTCAGTGAGGATCGTGCGCAGTCCCGACAGTTCACGGACGCAGCCCAGTTCGGCGGCGATCGGCGCGAGATCCGCCGCGAGTTCGGCGATGTGCTCGCGCACGGCGCGCTGCGTGCCGCTCCGATCGCTGATCACCTCGGCGTCCAGCCCGTACCGGGCGGCGCGCCACTTGTTCTCGCGGATGAACCAGGGCTGCAGCATGGGCAGCGGCCGGCCGGCATCCAGCTCCCGGGAGAAGTGCTCGACGAGCACCTGCACGAACGCCGCGACGGCCGCGAGCTCGGGCAGCGTCGACATGCCGTCGCACGCGCGCACCTCGACGGTGCCCCAGCGCGGAGCCGGACGGATGTCCCAGCGCACTTCGGTGGCATCCGCCATCACCCCCGTCCCCGTCATGTCGTCGAGGTAGCCCTCGAACGCCGCCCAGTCCTGCAGGGGCCACGGCAGACCCGCGGTCGGCAGCTGCTGGAAGACGAGGGAGCGGTTGGAGGCGTAGCCGGTGCGCTCTCCCGCCCAGAACGGGCTCGACGCGGACAACGACTGCAGATGCGGCAGATAGGCGCTGAGCGCGCCGATGATGGGCATGACCTTGGCGACGTCCTCGACGCCGATGTGGATGTGGATGCCCCAGATCATCATGTTGCGACCCCACCACTGGGTGCGCTCGATCAGGGTGCGGTAGCGGGTCTTGTCGGTGACCTGCTGGTCGTACCACTGGGCGAACGGGTGGCTGCCCGCGCACAGGAGCTCGATGCCCTTCGGATCGGTGACCCGGCGCACGGCGGCGATGGCGTCCGCGATGTCGTGCACCGCGTCGGCGACCGTCGCCCCGATCCCGCTGGTCACCTCGACGGTGTTGGTCAGCAGCTCGCCGGTGATCGTGTAGCGGGCCGGCTCCGCACGGTGCAGCACCTCGAGCACCTCGGGCGCCCGGGGGACGAGGTCTCCCGTGGCGCCGTCGGCGAGCATGAGTTCCCACTCGAGTCCCACCGTGGATCGGGCGGAGGTCGCGAAAGGCGCCGTCATGCGCACAGTTTGGCACGGGCCGCCCCTCCGGTTCGCGGGAGTCGTGACGATCTGGCAGAATTGATGGTTGGACCGGTGCCCGACCCTCTATCCGGCATCGTCCGACCTCAGAGCTTCCGCCGGGTGTGCACCCCACGCTCCAGGCGATGTTCCCCGTCTTCCCACACATTTCAGGAGAATCGTGGCTGTCAAGATCCGACTCAAGCGTCTCGGCAAGATCCGTGCACCGTACTACCGCATCGTCGTGGCCGACTCGCGCACCAAGCGCGACGGTCGTGTCATCGAGGAGATCGGCAAGTACCACCCGACCGAGCAGCCCTCGTTCATCGAGGTCGACTCCGACCGCGCCCAGTACTGGCTGTCCGTCGGTGCGCAGCCGACCGAGCAGGTGCTCGCCATCCTCAAGCTGACCGGCGACTGGGGCAGGTTCCAGGGCGACGCCAACGCCGTCTCGACCGTGCAGGTCGCCGAGGGCAAGGCCCCGTTCACCATTGACGCCGCCAAGAAGTCGGTCGTCAAGCCCAAGGCCGAGAAGAAGGCCGAAGAGCCTGCTGCCGAGGTCGTCGAGGCCGACGCTCCGGCAGACGCCGAGTAATCGCCGTGCTGGCAGCCGCGCTCGAGCACGTGGTCAAGGGGATCGTGGATCACCCCGGCGACGTGCGCATCGACTCGTCCACCTCGTCCCGCGGGGATGTGCTGGAAGTGCACGTCCACCCCGACGACCGGGGGCGCGTCATCGGGCGCGGCGGCCGCACCGCGAAGGCCTTGCGCACCGTCGTCGGTGCGTTGGCCGAAGGCCGTCGGGTGCGCGTCGACGTCGCGGACGACTGATGGCCGAAGTCAAGGTCCCTCGGCACGATGCTCAGCCGCCGAGGGCGCAGCTGCGTGTCGGGCGCCTGGTCAAGGCGCACGGCCTCAAGGGCGCGCTGAAGCTCGAGCTCTACACGGATGACCCCGACGGCCGCTTCGTGCCGGGGGCATCCTTCACCCTGCAGGTGCCGGAGTCGTCTCCGTGGCACAGCAAGACCGTCACGGTGCGCGAGTTCCGCTGGATGAACTCCCACCCGGTCGTCTTCTTCGAGGGCGTCGACGATCGCACCGGGGCCGAGTCCCTGGTCAAGGCGATCCTGTGGGTCGACGAGGATGCCACGGCATCCGAGCCCGAGGACGACGCCTGGTACGACCACCAGCTCACCGGCCTGGACGTGGTGCGCGACGGAGTGGTCATCGGCACCCTGTCCCGCGTCGACCACCTGCCCGCCCAGGACCTGCTGATCGTCCGCAGCGGCGACCGGGACGTGCTCGTCCCCTTCGTGAAGGCGATCGTGCCCGAAGTGGACATCGCCGGCGGCCGCGTCGTCGTCACCCCGCCGCCGGGCCTGTTCGAAGAGCTGCCGTCCGATGACGACGAGCCGACGGGTCCCGAGGTTTCCGCGGACGACGGTGCTGCCGGGGACGACGATACGGAGTCCTGACGTGCGCATCGACGTCGTCTCGATCTTCCCCGCCTTCTTCGAGGTGCTCGACGTGTCGCTGCTGGGCAAGGCGCGCAGCGCCGGCATCCTCGACGTGCGCGTGCACGACCTGCGCGACTGGACCCGGGACCGCCATCGCACCGTCGACGACACCCCCTACGGCGGGGGAGCCGGCATGGTCATGAAGCCGGAGCCCTGGGGCCTGGCGCTCGACGAGATCGCCGGGGCCTCGGCGCCGGATGCCGCGGATGCGCCCACCATCATCTTCCCGTCGCCCGCCGGCGAGGTCTTCACCCAGGCGATGGCGCGGGAACTGTCCGGGGCATCCCACCTCGTGTTCGGCTGCGGACGGTACGAGGGCATCGACGAGCGCGTCTTCGAGTATGCGAAGACGCTCGGGACGGTGCGCCTGGTGAGTCTCGGGGACTACGTGCTCAACGGGGGAGAGGTCGCCGTCATGGCGATGATCGAGGCCGTCGGCCGCCTCATCCCGGGCGTCGTGGGCAACCCCGAGAGCCTCGTCGAGGAGTCCCACGAGGAAGGACTGCTCGAGTACCCGTCGTACACGAAGCCGTCCACGTGGCGGGGCCGGGACGTTCCGGAGGTGCTGCTCAGCGGCAACCACGGCGCGATCGCGGCGTGGCGTCACGAGCAGCAGGTGGAGCGCACGCGGATGCGGCGCCCGGACCTGCTGCGCGACGCCGACTGAGCCGCGCGCCCGACGCGGCCGGTCAGTCGACCCCGAGGAACGAGCGATCCGTCAGCACGATGGGGCCGTCCGCGGTCACCGCGATCGTGTGCTCCGAATGCGCGCCCCGCGAGCCGTCGACGCTGCGCAGCGTCCACCCGTCGGGATCGGTGACCAGCTCATCGGTCGTCGCCAGCAGCCACGGCTCCAGCGCCATCACCAGACCCGCGCGGAGCGGATAGCCGCGTCCGGCCTTGCCGTCGTTCGGCACGTGCGGGTCGCCGTGCATGATGCGGCCGACCCCGTGCCCGCCGAAGTCGGTGTTGATCGAGTAGCCGGCGCCGTGCGACACCTCGGCGATCGCGGCGGAGATGTCTCCGATGCGGTTGCCGATCGTTGCCGCGCCGATCGCGGCATCCAGCGCGCGCTCGGTCGTCTCGATCAGCCGCAGGTCCTCGTCGCGCGGCGTTCCCACGACGAACGACACCGCGGAGTCGGCCACCCAGCCGTCCACCGAGACGGCGAAGTCGAGGGAGACGAGATCGCCGTCGCGCAGGTCGTAGTCGAACGGCAGGCCGTGCAGCACGGCGTCGTTCACCGATGTGCAGATCACCTTGCCGAACGGGCGCGCGCCGAAGGACGGGTGGTAGTCGATGTAGCAGGATTCGGCTCCGGCACGACGGATGAGGTCGTGCGCACGCTGGTCGATCGCGAGGAGGTTGGTGCCGACCCGCGTGTCCTCCCGCAGCGTCGCCAGCGTCTCCGCGACGAACCGGCCGGCCGGGCGCATGGCGTCGACCTCGGCAGGGGTGCGCAACTCGATCATGGGATTCCTCTCGTCCTCTCCATTCTTCCGGATCGGGCAGGAGCCGACTGTGAGGATGCCGCGGGCCGTTCCCGCGGCGGGTCCCCTCGGGCGCACCGCGCGTACGATCGGAGGCATGTGGCTGCGACGCGCTTTCTACGGCTGGCTCTTCCCGGCCGCGCTCATCCTGCCGCTCTGGCTGTTCCTCGGGTGGGGCGTCTTCAGCGCCGGCGGCTGGGCGTTCCTGTGGGTCGTCCTCATCGCCATGCCGTCCGTGCTCGTCGGCCAGGCCCTCCTCGCCCTCCTCGTGCGCGCGCGTCCGTCCGCCCGATCGGCTCGTGCGGTCTCATGGTGGGACGTGCTCGGCTTCACGGTCTGGCACTGCCTGACGATCTCCCTGGCCTTCTTCGCGGAGGCGTGGTGGCTCCCGGTGATGCTGCTCACCGTCTGCGTCGGACTGGGCCTGTTCTGGCTGGAGATCTGGCAGCTCCTGCGGGATGCCGGAAGG
>Ga0308169_10005928_pt1 | contig 10907 bp, 9 predicted proteins | sample PhyBR1_2_FD_202139 | JGI IMG/M metagenome (GOLD analysis project Ga0308169, IMG submission 202139) | Phyllosphere microbial communities from UC Gill Tract Community Farm, Albany, California, United States - DLSLSB.R1 | ecosystem: Host-associated > Plants > Phyllosphere > Unclassified | place... | reverse complement strand
GGCACGACGTCGTCGTACGGAATGACGGCGTTGCGGCCGGCGAAGTACAGCGCCATCGCGTGCTCGACCTTGGCGGCATCCTCGCCCGCTTGCGCGAACGCGGCCAGCAAGCCTTCGCGGCGCAGCTTGCCGAGATCCAGCTTGAGCTCGGGCTTTTGCGCCAGCAATTCCAGGCGCGCCTGGCGCAGCGTCTCGATGGTGAAGCGCTCGGCCACGCGCGGCGCGTGTTCGCGCAGCCAGGCGAACAGCGACTCCTCGGCCTGCAGGATCACCGGGGCGATCGGCCACAGAGTATCGTCGAGGTCGAACAGGATGGCCTTCGGCCAGGCGCGGCGGTGGGTCGTCATGCGATCCAGCATAGCGACGGCGCCCGCGAAATGCAACGGGAATACCTGGCACCCCGCCCGGCACCCCGCGTTACACGGTGATACAAAGGTAATTAAGGCCGAGACACCGCAAATGCACTAAAATGATGGGTATTTTTCCATTCGGCGGCGCCGAACGCTCCGCCCGCCCGTCCTGTCCATTGTGGAGTTTTTATGAAGAGTACGATCCTGCGTTCCGGCGTTGTGCTGGCATGCGCGCTCGGCCTCGCCGCTTGCGGCGGCGGCGGCGACCTGTATTTGCAAGGCCCCGTGTACAACGTCACGGAAGCTGGCCTGGTCCTGCAGAACAATGGCGGCAGCGACCTGGCCGTCGGCATCCGGGCAGCGACCGGCCAGTACGACTATTTCCAGTTCCCGAACGCGATCTCCACCGACGACAATTTCAACATCACGGTCAAGTCCGTGCCGGCGAACATCGAAAAGTGCGTGGTGAACAATCCTAGCGGGCACGCCAACTATTACACGACCCAGCAGATCAGCGTCCAGTGCACGCTGAAGACCCATGCGCTGAACGTGCAGGTCAAGGGGCTGACCTCGGATGGCCTGGTGATCGTCAACGGCACCGACAAGCAGACCGTGGCGGCGAACCAGACGTCGGTGACCATGACGCGCGTGAACCAGGACGCGCCGTACGGCGTGACCGTGCTGACGCAGCCGAAAACCCAGACCTGCACCGTCAGCGGCGGCGCAAACGGCAACGGCACCGGCACCGTCGGCGCGGACGACGTGACCAGCGTCGTCGTCACCTGCTCTTAATTACCGGATCGATTGGATACCACCATGAAGTTTTCCCTCCTGCGTCCCGCACTGGCGATCGGCGCGGCGCTGACCCTTGCCTCGTGCGGCGGCGGCGGCGGCAAGCAGACCTACCCGATCAACGTCGAGGTCTACAACGTGCAATACCCGGGCCTGGTGCTGAGCACCAACGGCCAGGACCTGACCATCAACGGCACGTCCGACCTGAACACGCCGATCAAGGCCACGTTCCCGCAAGAGATCGAATATGGCGTGGAATACGACGTGCTGCCGAAAGGCCAGACGGAAACGAACCTCGCCGGCGGCTCGCTGCCGCAGCACCAGAGCTGCTCGTCGGGCTCCTCCGGCTTCCCGCGCCGGAACACGGCCGGCCTGCTGCAAAAGATCGACGTGGTCGTCGTATGCTCGGTCAACGCGTACCCGGTCGGCGGCACGATCAAGGGACTGACGGGCACGGGCCTCGTCCTGATCAACGGCAGCAGCGGCAGCTCGTACGTGGCATCGCCCGTCATCGATGCGACGACCAAGCTGCCGACCGACATCAAATGGGCGCTGACCCAGCCCGGCGGCCTGGTCGCCGCGCCCGTCACGTACAACACGACGTACGGCGTCACGGTGCTGACCCAGCCTTCCGGCCAGAACTGCACGGTCACCGGCGGCAATTCGCCGGCCAACAACGGCTCGGGTACGATGGATGCCGATGCCGAGAAGGCTGGCGGTGTCAGCAACATCGTCGTCACCTGCACCAACAAGTAATCTCGCGGGGAGTATGGATGAGATATGGAAATTGCTTATGTCGAGTATTCGAAATAACAATTTGACTGATATGCTGTAACGCAGCATACTGAACCTGTCTCCTCCAACTCTTCTCAGAGTTTGGATTCAAGCCCGCCCCCCCTCGCGGGCTTTTTTTTGTCTGAGCGTCCTCAACAGCAGCAGGCCCCGCACTGGCGATACTCGTTGCCGGACATGCGGAGGCGACGATGGGACGGCAAAATTTCCTGGAACTGGGATCGAACGGGGCGGCCGTGCCGCAGCCGGTGGCGGCGCCACGCAACGTCGCCGCCTGGAACGCGCTGGCGCTGCAACTGATCCGGACACATGGGCCCTACGCGCCGTGCGCGGCCCGCTCCCTCGCCATCCTGCACACCTGCATGTACAACGCCTGGGCCGCCTACGACGACGCGGCGCGCCAGACCGCGCACGGGTTCGCCGTGCGCCTGCCGCGCGCGGAGCGCAGCGCCGCCAGCCGCGCCTGCGCGATGGGCCATGCCGCTTACCTGGCGCTGGCCGGCCGCTTCCCGGCCCAGCGCGCCGCCATCGACGCCCATTTCCTCCGGCTCGGGCTCGATCCCGCCCCGGCCGGCGTCCTGAGTCCGGCGGGCATCGGGCGCATCCAGGCGACGGCCATGCTGGACGCCTGCCGCGCCGAGGACGCGCAGGTGGACGCGCAGGCGCACATTCAGGTGGACGTGGAAAGCTGGTGCATGGCGGCGCGGCAGGCGTCCGCGCGGGCCGGTCACGACGACGACCGCGACGTGCTGCTGTACTTCGTGCTGGCGAACGCACTGGCCGACGCGGACCATGGCCTCGCCGGCGCCGCCGCCGCCGAGGCGCTGCGCCGCTTCACGGGCGACGCGCAGTGGGCCGGCGACCGCCTTGGCGTGGTTGCGGACAACGATGGAAAACGGATCGGCGCGCAGGCGTTCGAGCGCGCGCGCCGCCACTGGCAGGGCAAGCCCTGACCGGAAGGATGGCTCAGGCGAGCGGCGTGTGGATGTTCGCCAGCGCCACGTACTGTTCCAGACCGACGGTCTCGGGACGGGCGCCCGGGTCGATGCCGGCATCGACCAGCTGCTGCTCGGTGAACATGCCGGCCACGCAGTTGCGGATCACCTTGCGGCGCTGCGAAAACGCCTTTTGCACGACCGCTTCCAGCGCGCCCGCATCGGCCGGCAGCTGGCGGCGCGTGGGCACCATGCGCACGATCGCGGAATCCACCTGCGGCGGCGGGTCGAACGCCGTCGGCGGGACGATGAACAGCAGCGCCATGTCGTAGCGCCACTGCAGCATCACGGACAGGCGGCCGTACGCCTTCGTGCCCGGCTCCGCCACCATGCGCTCCACCACTTCCTTTTGCAGCATGAAGTGCTGGTCCTCGATCACGCCCGCGTAGTCCGCCAGGTGGAACAGCAGCGGGCTCGAGATGTTGTACGGCAGGTTGCCCACGACGCGCAGCTTCTTCCCTTCCGGGACCGGGATGCTGCCGAAGTCGAATTTCAGCGCATCGCCCGCGTGGATCGTCAGGCGTTCGCGCGGATACGCCTTTTCCAGGCGCGCCACCAGATCGCGGTCCAGCTCGACGACGTGCATGTGGTCGAGCTCCTTCAGCAGCAGCGCCGTCATCGCGGCCAGGCCCGGGCCGATCTCGACCATCGTGTCGCCGGGCCGCGGCCCGATCGACTCGATGATGTTTTGGAGGACGTGGTCGTCGGTCAGGAAGTTCTGGCCGAAGCGCTTGCGGGCAATGTGTTTCATTTATGGGTTCTTCGATTGTGCCCGGGCCATGGACACGGCGACGCGGATCGCCTCTTCCATGCTGCCGCAGTCCGCCAGGCCCAGGCCGCGCGCGGCCAGGTCGAGCGCCGTGCCGTGGTCGACCGACGTGCGGATCAGCGGCAGGCCGAGCGTGATGTTGACGCCGCGCCCGAACGTGGCGTACTTGAGGACGGGCAGGCCCTGGTCGTGGTACATCGCCAGCACGGCGTCGGCGTCCCGCAGGTACTTGGGCTGGAACAGCGTGTCGGCCGGGTACGGGCCGCGCGCGTCGATGCCGCGCCGCTGCGCGTCCCGCAGCACGGGTTCGATCACGTCGATTTCCTCGCGCCCCAGGTAGCCGTTTTCGCCGGCATGCGGGTTCAGGCCCGTGACGAGGATGACGGGCGCGGCGATGCCGAATTTGGTGCGCAGGTCGGCGTGCAGGATGTCCAGCACCTGCGTGACGCTGTCGTGCGTGATGGCGGCCGGGACGTCCTTCAGCGGCAGGTGCGTGGTGGCCAGCGCCACGCGCAGGTATGGCTGGCCTTGTCCGGGCGCACCGGCCAGCATCATGACCACCTTCGGCGTGCCCGTCTTCTCGGCCAGGTATTCGGTGTGGCCGGAAAACGGGATGCCGGCGTCGTTGATGGTGCTCTTCTGCAGCGGCGCCGTGACGATGGCGTCGAACCATCCCTGCTGGCAGCCTTCGATCGCCAGGTCGAGCGTGGCCAGCACGGCGCGGCCGTTACCGGCGTCGAGCCGGCCCGGCACCACGTAGGCAGCCAGCGGCACGTCGACGACGGGAATGACGTCCTGGCCGAAATGGGGAATGCCGCTGTGGCGCAAGGCCAGCGTGGAGATGGCGGACAGGCGGATCGCCGGGTCGATGCCCGCCGCCGTCATGGCGAGGAATGCGGCGTCGCCGACCAGCACGGCGCGCGCCTCGGCGCGCAGGGCCCACGCCGCGCGGATCGCGATTTCCGGACCGATGCCGGCCGGCTCGCCGACCGTGACCGCCAGGGTGGGACGGCTTGCCTGCGCCATGGGGATTACTTGTCCTCGCGGAACTCGACGTACGCCTTGTCGCGCACCTGGCGCGCCCAGTCGTCCAGCGCTTCCTGGCGCTTGCGCTCGGTGAGGACCTGGCGCGCCTCGGCGCGCTGCTTGTCCTTCGACACGTCTTCGCTCTTGCGCTCGAGCACCTGGATCAGGTGGAAGCCGAACGGGGTCTGCACCACGTCCGAGATCTCGCCTGGCTTCACCGCCGCCATCGCGCTCTCGAATTCCGGCACCGCGTCGCCCGGGGCCATCCAGCCCAGGTCGCCGCCCTTGGAGGCCGAACCGTCCTGCGAATTCTGGCGCGCCATGTCTTCGAAGGTGGCCTTCTTGTCGACGATCTTCTGGCGGATGTCGGCCAGCTTCTTCTTGGCTTCGTCAGCCGTCACGGTCGGCGTCACCTTGATCAGGATGTGGCGCGCGTGCGTCTGCTGCTGCACGGCCTGTTCCTGCTGCTGGGCGGCCAGCGGGCGCGTGCCGGTCAGCTTCAGGATGTGGAAGCCCACGTTGGTGCGCAGGATCGGGGTGACCTGGCCCGGACGCATCTTGCGCAGCTCGTTCGCGAACAGCGGCGGCACGCGGTCCAGGTCGCGCCAGCCGATCTCGCCGCCCTTCAGCGCGTCCGGCGCGTCGGAATAGCTGGCGGCCATCTTGGCGAAGTCGGCGCCCGTGCGCAGCTGGCGCACCACCTCTTCGGCGCGGGCGCGGCGCGCGGCGATCTGCTCGGGCGTCGCGTCTTCCGGCAGGCGGATCAGGATCTGCGACAGATTGCCCTCGACGCGGTCGGCGGCGGCGGCCTTCTCGGCGGCCAGGTACGTGTCGATCTCGGCGTCGGACACCTGCAGCTTGCTGTCGACCTCGTGCTCGGTCAGGCGCTGCAGCATGATCTCGTTGCGGATCTGCTCGCGGAACTTGTTGAACGGCAGGCCTTCCTTTTCCAGCTGGTTGCGCATGTCCTGCACGCTCATCTTCTGGTTTTCGGCGATGCGGCCGATGGCGCGGTCGAGGGTGGCGTCGTCGACGCGCACGCCCATGTCCTTCGCCATCTGCAGCTCGGCGCGTTCGGTGATCATCGCCTCGACCACCTGGCGGCGCAGCGTTTCCGCGTCCGGCAGCTGGAACTGCGGGTTCTGCGCCTGCTGCGCGCGCAGGCGCTGGGTGATCTCGGCCATCCGGGTCTCGACCTCGCGCTTCGTGATCACTTCGTCGTTGACGATCACGTAGACGGCATCGATCGGTGTCCCGGTGCTGGCTGCCGGCTTGGCGGCGGCGGGTGCGGCGGGTTTGGCTGCGGTCGGCCCCTGGGCCAGGACATTGCCGCCAGCGGCGAGAAGGCACAACAGCGCAGTAGCGCGCAAGGTAGTACGCATAGTCTGGGAAGTACTCATTTCAGGTTATCCATGGCCGGGTATTACGGTCGGCCGACGTTGGTGTTCAGCCGGGTATAGCCGGGAATGCTCTTGTTAAACGTCTCGAGCGGGTTATTGCCCAAGCTAAGGCTCGACAGGCCGTTCAGCTCGATCTGGAAGAAGACGGGCGTCGACACCGTCTGCGCGGCGGTCACGAAGCGCTGCGCGCCCATGCGAAACACCCAGCAATCGGCCTTGTACTCGAGCCCCACGAGGCTCTCGAGCAGCTTGTGGTCGCGCACCGAGTAGCTGACCCGCGACACGCCATACCAGCGCCGCCCCAGCGGCCACTGGCCCGACACCTCGGCATTGCGGAAACCGTTATTGCTGCTGAGGAGGGCAGGATTCGCGCTGTCGACGTCGGCCGCGTTCACCAGCGTCAGCGTATCGCGTTGATAACGGTATTCGATGTTCAGCACCTTCATCGGCGCAGGCTGCCATTGTACCCCCAGGTTCGAGCTGTACAGGCTGCGGCGCTGCGCGTCGTATTGTACGCCGCTATCGAACGTCCAGGTTTCGGAAATGCGGCCCGACGCCGCCACCAGCGCGTCGGAGCGCGTCTGGTTGCGGGTTTCCGACGCATTCAGGCGCACCCGCGGGTCGCTGAAATAATAGCGGCTGCCGACGGCCAGGCGCAGCCGCTCCGCGCCGTTCGACTCGATGAAGCGCGAGACGATGGCGGTGGTCAGCTGGTTCGCATCCGACACCCGGTCGGCGCCGACGAAGCGGTTTTCCGTGAACAGCTGGGCATAGTTGAAGCCGGCCACGCCCGTGTCGAACGTCGGGATGTTGTCCTGGTTGCGGTACGGCGTGCGCACGTAGAACATGCGCGGCTCCAGCGTCTGCGTGCCGCCCTCGCCGAACAGGCTCGACTTGCGTTCGAACACCAGGCCCGAGTCCAGCGAGAACGTGGGCAGCGTGCGCGTGATCTTGTTGTCGGCCTTGCCGTTGATGATGTTGTTGTTCAGGTCGTACTGGGTCGCATGCCACATCAGCTTGGGCGTGATGAACCAGCCCGGATGGACCCACGGATAGCTGACCTGCCCGACCAGATTGGCGCGGTTGCCTTCCACCGACGTCGTCGGGATCACCTTGCCGCCCACGATGGTCTGCTGCGGGTGCGTGAAGCGCACGGCTTCCGCGTCGACCGCCCAGTCGAAGCCGCCCAGCACGTCGTAGCGGCCGGCGTGCAGGTTAATCTGCGGCAGGCGGCTGTGCGGCTCCGGCACGAACAGCGACGGGTTGATGGCCGCCGCCGGATCCTGCAGCACCTGGTACGTTTGCGCGAGGACGCGCACGTTCCAGTACTGGCTGCCGTAGTCCGTGTGCAGCTCGCGCAGCAGCAGGCGGTTGGCGCTGGCCGCCACCGTGCGCGAAAAGTCGGACGGGTATTCGTTGTCGGACGCGCCGTGCAGATTCCAGCCGAACGACCAGCCGGGCGCCAGGTACTGGTTGTGCAGCGTGTCGACCAGCCAGCGGTCGCGGTGCGCGATGCGGTCGTTGGCCAGGAACTCGACGTGCGTCTCGCCGGCGTAGGGCCCCGAGGCCGTCTCGCCCATGTAGCGGCCCGTCGCGCCCAGCTGCAGGCCGCGCGCGAAGATATAGCGCGGGTACAGGGTCAGGTCGCGGTTCGGCGCGATGTTGAAGTAGTACGGCACCATGACCTCGGCCGAACCCTTCGAGCCCGCGCCGATGCTCGGCGGCAGCCAACCCGAACGGCGCGCGCCGGACATCGAGAACGACAGCGCCGGCGTGGCCAGGACCGGGAAATCCTTGAAATAGACGATGGTCTGGCTGGCCTGGCCGACGTCGCGGCCCTGGTCCAGGCGCAGCTTGCTCGACCGCAGGTACCAGTCCGGATTCGGCCCCTCGCAGGTGGAATACGTGCCGTTCACGACGACCGCCTGGTCCTCGCCCAGGAAGTCGATGCGTTCCGCCGTGCCCTGGCCGTTGTTGGCGGCCAGGTGGTAGGACGGATGCAGCACCCAGCCCTTGCCCGTCGCCAGGTTCAGCTGCAGGGAATCGCCCTGGTAGCGGTCGCCGAAGCGCCACATGTGGATATTGCCTTCGGCCGTCACCTCGTCTTCGACGCGGCGGTAGCACGCCGTGTCGGACGTGATGCCGGTGGCGCCGCGCGTGACCTCGACGTCGCGGTGCAGGTTCAGCTCGCGGTCGGGGCGGCCGACGAACTCCTCGGCGCGCAGGGTGATGGGCTGGTCTTGTTCGTCGCCACGCGGCGCCGGGGGCGCCGTTTGCGCGTGCAGCTGCCCCGCAGCCACGGAAACCAGTGCGGACAGCGCGACTGCGCGCCGCGGCGGAAATGGGATGGCCGTCTTCCAGCTCATGAAACGCGTTGCACCATGTGGGGCGATTTTTTGTATCGAATCCCTTATTATATGGGAATCTTTACCTTCAACCCGATTCATCGGGATTGCTTCATGTCTCCTCAGGATCAACACACGCCCGCCGCCGCGCCCGCCGCCGCTCCTTCCACCATCGACAAGGACGCCCGCTTAGGCCAACTGACCGCCTGGCTCGCCACGCTCGACCTGGTCGACGTCGGCACCCTGCGCCCCGCTTCCGCCGACGCGAGCTTCCGCCGCTACTTCCGCCTCGATGTCGTACCGGCGCTACGCGCGAAACTGGGCGACACGCTGGTCGCCATGGACGCCCCGCCGGAGCGCGAAAACGTGGCCGGCTTCCTCCAGGTGGCCGGTTTGCTGCTGGACGCCGGCGTCACGGTGCCGGCCATCGTGGCCCGCAAGGAAGAGGACGGCTTCCTGCTGCTGTCCGACCTCGGCACCACCACCTACCTGCAGCGCCTGGACAGCGACAACGCGCCGTTCATGTACTCGGACGCGGTCGACGCGCTGATCAAGATCCAGCTGGCCAGCCAGCCGGGCGTGCTGCCCGAATTCGACCGCGCCTTCGTGCTGCGCGAACTGAATCTGTTCCCCGAATGGTTCATCGGGCGCCACCTGGGCGCCACCCTGAACGACATCCAGCGCGCCCAGCTCGACAAAGTGTTCGAGGCGATCGCGTCCAACGTGCTGGCCCAGCAGCAGGTGTTCATGCACCGCGATTTCCACTCGCGCAACCTGATGTTCCTGGACCAGGGCAACCCGGGCGTGCTCGATTTCCAGGACGCCGTGTACGGCCCGATCACGTACGACCTGGCGTCGCTGCTGCGCGACGCCTACATCCAGTGGGACGAGGAATTCGTGCTGGACTGGGTGGTGCGCTACTGGCAAAGCGCCAAGCGCGCCGGCCTGCCCGTCAACCCGGACATCGATGCGTTCTACCGCGACTTCGAATACATGGGCCTGCAGCGCCACCTGAAGATCCTGGGCATCTTCTGCCGCCTGAACTACCGCGACGGCAAGGCCAACTACCTGGGCGACCTGCCCACGGTGATGGATTACGTGCGCAAGACGGCGAACCGCTACAGCGAACTGAAACCGCTCGCGCGCCTGCTCGACACGCTCGAAGCCAAGGGCCCGCAAGTCGGCTACACCTTCTGACGCAGGACGATACACGCCGATGAAAGCCATGATCTTCGCCGCCGGCCGCGGCGAGCGGATGCGCCCGCTGACCGACACGATCCCGAAACCGCTCGTGAAGGTGCGCGGCCGCCCGCTCATCACCTGGCACGTGCTGAACCTGGTGCGCGCGGGCATCACGGACATCGTCATCAACCATTCGCGCCTCGGCCACATGATCGAGGAGGAACTGGGCGACGGCAGCCGCTACGGCGCGCGCATCGCCTACTCGCACGAGCCCACCCCGCTGGAGACGGCCGGCGGCATCGTCAACGCGCGCCACCTGCTGGGCGAGGAACCGTTCCTGGCCATTTCCGCCGACATCTACGCCCCCTATTTCGATTATGCCCAGGCGAAGGACGTGCTGAAGGACGAGGACGCCCTCGGCAAGCCGTATGCGCGCGACCAGCGCGACATCGCCTGGCTGTACCTGACCCCGAACCCGTGGCACAACCCGCAGGGCGACTTCGGGTTGAACTTGTACACGCTGACCAATGAAACTGAGGACGGCGAGCCGAAATGGAATTTCGCGAACATCGGCGTGTACCGCCCCGAAATGTTCGACGGTTACGAAGCCGGAGAGTTCCTGAAGCTGGGCCCCTTGATGCGCAAGTTCGTTGAGCAGGGTCGCGTCGGCGGTGAAATCTACGATGGCCCGTGGGTCAACGTCGGCACGATCGAGCAGTTGGACGCATTGAACGCCCCTCCTTCGAAGACCAAGCCATGACCGATTACGCAGCACGCCGTGCGCGCCTGGCCGCGCAACTGCAGCCGGGCGCCGTCGCCGTGCTGTTCACGGCCCCGGAAGTCGCGCGCAACGCCGACAGCCATTATCCGTACCGCCACGACAGCTATTTCTACTACCTCACCGGCTTCACGGAACCGGAAAGCGTGCTGGTGCTCGTCGCCGGCAACGGCGGCCAGCCGGCCCGCGCCATCCTGTTCTGCCGCGAAAAGAACGTGGAGCGCGAGATCTGGGACGGCTACCGCCACGGCCCGCAGGCCGCGCGCGAAGCATTCGGCTTCGACGAGGCATACCCGATCGCGGAACTCGATGCGCAGATGGCGCGCCTGCTCGCCAACGTGCCGGCGCTGTACTACGCGCTGGCGTCGAACGCCGCGCTGGACGCGCAGGTGGGCGACTGGATCAAGTCCGTGCGCGCGCAGGGCCGCACGGGCATCACGGCGCCGGACACGTTCCGCGACCTGCTGCCGCTGCTGGA
>Ga0308169_10005925_pt1 | contig 10910 bp, 19 predicted proteins | sample PhyBR1_2_FD_202139 | JGI IMG/M metagenome (GOLD analysis project Ga0308169, IMG submission 202139) | Phyllosphere microbial communities from UC Gill Tract Community Farm, Albany, California, United States - DLSLSB.R1 | ecosystem: Host-associated > Plants > Phyllosphere > Unclassified | place... | reverse complement strand
CGCATGACGATCGGGGGCTTGCAGTTAAGTTCATAATGAATGTTCTAAATCATTGACGGCGGGCGTCTTTCTTCACAGTCTTCCTAATCGACCTGGGGAGGTCGACTCAGGAGGGGTTTATTCTATGAAGTTTCCACTTGGCGCGCTCGTATGCGCGCTTACTTTTGCCGTGCCCGCAGTTCAGGCGCAGACCGGTCCAGTCGCGACCGCCGCCACCACGTCGGGCACGCTGCGTGCTGGCACGTCGGTTCCGTTGAAGATGGCAGAGGGCCTCACGACGAAGGGCAAGAAGCTAAAGGTAGGGCAGCGCTTTCAGATGGAGACTGCTGAGGCTGTCATGATTGATGGTAACGTCGTGATCCCAGCTGGCAGCCCAGCCACGGGCGAGATCACCGAAGTGCGCAACAAGGGCATGTGGGGTAAGTCCGGCCGCATCAACGGGCGCGTCTTGTACGTGCGCGCAAATGGCCGGCAGATCCGCATGAGCGGCTCGATCGACGATAAAGGAAAGACCGGGACCGCCGGCGTCGTTGGTGCTGCAGTGCTAATCCCGGTTGCAGGTTTCTTCATGACCGGGACGAGCGCCGACATCCCGCTCGGTTCACCGGTGACCGCATTCATTGATGAAGACGTCTCGGTTGCAGTCGTTCCCGCCAGCGCGCCGATGGTCGTTACCAGCCCTGCGAAAAACTAAGGTACCGAGCGCGGGTCGGAACGCCCGCGCTCCTATCGCCTCAGACTGGCTTTGCGCCCGCCGTACCGCACTTCGCAAACTTGCCGTTCGCGCTCTTGCATCGGACCGACTTTGCCGGCGCTTTCGGACATTTCGTGAAGCGGCCCTTGGCGTCCTTGCACGGTGCGGCCATCGAGGGCGCGCCGACGAGCAGGGACAGCGAAGCGGCAGCAAACAGCAGTTTACGCATCTGACATTCTCCTGCCCGAGGACCGGGCTGGGTGAAACTGTCGCGAGATAAGAGACCGGTCAATGGGGGCGACGATGAAGCAACTCTTGGGGGTAATCGGAATTTTGATGCTCGCAGCTTGCGGGGCCAATGGCGGATCGGGATCCCAGCCCACTGAGGCTCACGATTACGAGGCGGCGTCCGAACGCGCGTCCGAGCAACTAGCGGATCAGACCTATCAGGAAGTAGCAGGATCGGCGGAGTGTACTGAAGGGTGCGAAGGCCATGACGCCGGTTTCGAGTGGGCGAAGGAAAACGGAATAACCGATCCATCGGAATGCAGCGGTGATAGCCAGTCTTTCATCGAAGGTTGCCAGTCCTACGCATCGACGTTGGAAACTAAAACCGAAGAGGAGGTTGAAGAACCGTCCGAAGAAGAAACCTAAGACGCTCGCTAGGTGAATTCAGTTTGAGCCCCTATCCATATCAGCCATCAGCAATACTAGGGGCGTTGACGTCCCCGGCTGAAGGGACGTCGCCACGTCCTAGCACAGTAGCTAACCCACGCAGCGCGTTTGCTTCACCACTAATCCGACGAAGGCGTCCAATGACGCTTTCTCTCCACGTATCGACTGCGAACGTCCCCGCCCGATCGACATCGAAATTATGGTCCGCGATAGCGCGTTGCAGTCCAATCAGCCTCCGCAGCATGCCATCTGGCAGTAGAGCCATAAACTCCCAATCGTTGAGGGAGCTATGGGTCTCAAGGCGCATTCGGCCGCGACTTTCATCTGTGACTGCATGGTTTCCCCCATGTAAAACTATAATCGTACCTTCGGCCTGGCGGCAGCGGCTAACGAGGAGGGACAGGTTTTGGGACAGCACCGACCCGAAAAAGCGCAGTCTGCGTCGATCGGCTTCGGCCGCAATCGCCTTGGCGGCTAGGACCGGAACAGTGGCAGTTCTGACGACGGCCCATGCACCGATCACTGCGGCACCGATCGCGAGCCCTCCGGCGATCAACGTTTGAAAATCGGAAACGCATTTGAGTACGGAGGTGCAGATTGTCGTGCTCATCACCTGGGTAGAGCACGGTCTTGTGCCCAGAGCAAAGAGGCCGCATTCTCTTGCCATGAAGGCGAAGCCAAAGCTGACCAAGACGGAGCGCGGCCTCCGGGACTGCATGCTGCACAACACGGCAGGCGAGATCGCCTACCGCTATCAGCGGTATCACGAGGCCGTGAATGAAGGGCTGGCCGACAGCATCCGGAATCGCCGCCACCGTGAACTGATCAAAGCCTGTGAGGGGCTGATCGAGGTCGGCACGTCGCGTCTGCCGGACGCCTACCTTCGATACGCTCACGGCGAGACGGCAGTGAGGGAACGCGACAAGCTTCTCGGCCTCGGCGCAGACGTTGTACCGATCAAGCGTAGTGGGCGCCCGCTATGAGGCTAACCCCTAAGGGATCGACTTCGGCCGCAGGGCTATGCCATTCCTCTCCCGACATCAGCATATACGGAGACGGGCAGTGGCAAGACGGCCGGCACAAAAGCTCGTTCCATCCATCGACCGCTTCTACACCAGCGCCAACAGGGCTCGGTGTCTAGAGCTGATAGCTAGCGAGATGGGTCGGCTTAGCATCGAGTCCCACAACCTGTTGCCCTACCAGCGCGAGCTATACGAAGACCTCTGGCAACCGCTTGACGAAGAAGCCTTGGCTCAAATGCTGAGCTATTGGGACTACAACCTCGACCTGCTCTACCAGCGAAAGCGAGGCTACGCGCCAAACGAGCCGGCCAAGCCGCGGATCGACGTCTATGTCGAGATAACGTCGAAGGGCAACTTGAAGGCTGAATGGTTTCCGCGTGGCTGGAACCAATGGGGTCCACCGGCGGACGATTTTATAGGATCCGATTTTGCCCGATGGAGGCGAGCCGAAACCCGCCGATCAGGTTACTTCACGCGCCCGTCCAACGAACTGTTCTTCCTTCACGGTGTCGAGCATGCGCTGCGAACGGTTGATCGTCCTAGCCGCGCAGACGATCAGCCGCTGGTCCTGTTCGATCATGTTTTGCTTCAAGCGTGCCATGACGTGGTCATTGAGATGGGCATCCGATTGGAACCCCACTTCGATGTCCGGATGCTGACGGACGTCTACGTAGAATGGGTTCCGCAGGGACGGGAGGAGTTCGCTTCGGATGCCCCACCGCCTTTGATGAAGGCGTGGGTCATCGATCGTCCAGAGGTTCGGAAGGAGAGCGCTGAGCGGGATGAGCTAGCCGACCTAGAGGCTCGTTACGGCTTCTCTGCGGAAGCGCTTCTAGCGGCATGGCGAACCGAGCTTGGGCGGGTTCGCCCCTCGGGACCGGTGCCTTCACCACACACGCTGGCAGCTAGGTTGGCGAAGTTGATGAAGATGGAAGGAGTGAAAGCGACCACGAAGGGTGTCGAGCGGGGTGTGCTGCTATTTAGGCAGTATCGGGCAGCCGATTGCCCGGATGAGTCCGAAGGCAGATCCGCTGACCAGTCATAGCGCTTGAGCTGAGTTATTTACGCGGTTGGACCGTTTAGAGCTCTGGCGCACGCATAGCCGCGAGAGCAGCTTGGATTTTAGCTTCGCCGTCGACTGCTGCCTGAACCGAAAGGAACATGGCCTCGCCGTCTTTGTAGCGTTTAAACCCAAGGTCTCCGTAGAACTTGACCAGCCTCTCGTGATCCTGCTTGTGAGGTATCACGATTAAGTGCGGCATGGCCACCAATGGACCGACACTAGCGAACATTCGGGTTACCTCGCCAACCATGAGCGCCCCAAGTCCGCGATCTACAAAACCCTTGTCGGTAGCGAGCCAAACCAGCTGCAGCGCTGAGAAATGCTCGGCCTTGCGAAACCGATGGTATAAGCCGGGGAGGTTAGCCGTCTCTTCCGCGACAGAAGCGATAGCGTAAAACCCGAGTGGCCGGTGTGAGATACCTTGCTCAACCGCACATATCACGCGTAGCGACCCTGAAAGATGCTCCTTCAGAGCGCTCTTCTCAAACCATCTATTTATTTCAGTGTTGGTACATTTGAGGCCGGCGCAGTTGGTGTCCTCACCAATCGATACGAACTCGATTGGCGGGAGCTCTTGGCGGTCAGCCACTCACTTTTTTTAGACGCTCGGCGTTCTTCAACGCCAGCATCATAACGCGTTGCAGTTCCGGCGTCGCGCCGTTGGTCGCCTTGAACGACTTAGCACCTACACTGAACGCGACCGCGTTACCGCTCGGGTTTGGCTTTGCTGGCTTATAGCGACCAAGACGAAACCCAAATCCAAGGAACCCCTTGGGGGCCGAACGTAATAATGCCATCTGACCCTCCTTTTCTCGTTCAACCTACTATGGCTGAAAGGGTTAAAAAAGGATTTGAGTGAATCTGCGACTACCGCAAGCCCAACACTCTAAATTACGCGTTCGCGTAATTGGTAGTGACCGTCCTGTCAATACCCAATGCCTTGAAACCAGAGTGCCTGAAGCGTTGCAAAGATAACGAAATATACGCTATGCAACGCCATGCCGACGGTAAAACCTAGGACTGTTGAGCAACGCCTCATAGCAGAGATCCGGCGTAAGCGCGCCGACCTCAAGCGTCTAGAGCGCGAAATAGTACAATTGGAGCTGCAGATAAATCGCGTTCGCCGGACTGGCGTAAGGACAGCCGCTCCTGAGCGGATCAGCAGCGTGCGGAGACTAACCGTCGAGGCCGCGATCATCGACCGCTTAGCCCTGAGCGTCCCTCCGGAAACCACTGCCGACCAACTATGGCCCCTTGTCCAGGCGCTTGGTGTTAAATCCCGTAGTACTTTTCGATCGCACCTTCGCCGGATGAAGGAAGCCGGGGTCCTTGTATCAGTGTCGCCAGGTCACTGGCGGCTTGCGCCGGGAATTCCACGTAGCAGGAAGGTGTCTCCCGAGGTGGCGGAAGCCTTCGCGTATCTGACCAGGGATTAGATTGCCGGTCACCGCCTTAATGACAGTGTGCCCTGCGCGCGGTGCTGAAGCCGCAATACCTTGCCATTGTTGGCAAGGCGTCCGTCGCGCAGGCCGAGTTCCATCCTAGCGGATGCCTCTCCTCCATCTGCTGATGGGCAGAAGTTCGCTTACATTGCTGAACAACGGTGCCCACGGTTTGCGCCGTCGCTGCGGCTGAGCGTAGCGAGCCTGAGGCCGTCGCGTCTGGTCCCGATTTAACGTGCTGGTGTGCACAGGCTCGGCGTCATCGTCGGAACCGGGAGGTGGGGCACCATATTCCTGAAGCCGCCTGGGAGACAGCCCGCCGCAGACCATGTCATCGCCGGCCGCACAGCAATCCGTGTCGGGCTCGAGGTCGGTGTCGCCGTCCATCTCGTCCAGGCGGTCAATCATGCGAGCGGTGAGACGTGCGAGAATGGCGCGGGGGAGGCTAGGGACGGACGCTAGTAGCACGTCCAGTGAGGTTGCGGCGTATGTGGGGGCTCGGCTTGCCATCATACCAGCTCCCCGTTCTGACGCTGCTCGATCGTGGCGCGCACCGCGTCTTGCCTGTCGGGGTAGCCGACGATCTGCGCCATGACGGTGGTAAGCTCGTCGGCTGGGCACGCGGCGACGACGAACCACACGCGCTTGTCTGAGGCCAACGCGTAGCCCCCGCCGATCTGCACGAGGGAGTGCAGCCAGCGTGCGGGGCTGAACGACGTGGGCGGCTGTTCGATATGGACTGCCATGTTAGCGGCCCTGCTTTCCGAGCAGGCGGCGGGCGTCGGCGAGCATATGCTCCATCATCCCGCCGTTCGGCTCCATGTCGTGCTTGATGATAAACGCCATCTTCGCTTCGATGTCCGAAAGGCTCTTTGCGGGGAATGCTGCAACGTCGCTGGCCGCGTCGGCGGCTTGATCGCTGAGCCGGTCGCTTTCCTCGCAGCACGGACCGATCCCAACGGATGCGGCCGCCCGGTCGACTTCCCGGTCGCGCCGATGCTTTGCGGCGATAAGGCCGCGAGCGCGAACGACATCGGGGTTCTTGCTCGTCCGGGGATGGGACCCGACCAGCCCTTTCGCAATCGCCAGGGCTTCGCGGTTGTCGGTCGACCAGAAAGCCGGGGACATTTTCCAATTGGGCGAACACGCAACGGTTGTGTGAGGAACCGCTTCTTTTGCTGCCAGCCAACGCAGCCTAGCGGGCTCGTACACAGTCGCCTCATATTGTGCCGAAGCGTGTTCCGCCGCGGAGAAGGCGGCAATAGCTTTGGTGAGGTCGGGACTCACGCCCTCCAGCGTCTCCCCCTTAGCCTGAGACGCGAGGGCAATGCCGCCCGTGACGATCGATGCGCCAGCCGCGTAGGCGGCTGCGGTGGTGCCGAGGCGCAGGAGGGCGCGGCGCGTGGTGGTGTTGGTCTTCATAGTTCAGGCCTCCCCGGCCAAAGTGCGCAGGCTGCGGATGACGGCGAACATCGTCGTGTCGTCCCAATCCAGTTGCTTGCGGCGTTCGAGATCCGCGAGTGCGGTGAAGTCGGCGGAATGAATGAGCGCGGCGAGCTTGCGGTCGTCTTCGGTGCGGACATCCCCTTGCGCGTCCCAGGCAAGCCAAGCTTGCGCGAGCGCACCCCGGACCGTTTCGGCGGTAGCGCTGGTGATCGGTATTTCTTGTGCGTCGTGCTTTACGCAAAGCTCGCTGGAATGCGTCTCCGCGTAGAACCATGGCCCTCTAGCGCAGGCTTGCGCGTAAAGGTCCTGGCGCATGTCCCAGCGGGCCAGCAGTTCGGCGTCGTTGCCCGTGATGGTCGAGCGTGCTGCGATGGCGGGGACGGCTGCAACCGCAGCGGCGAAGCCAGCGCCACCGATTAGGGCGCGGCGAGTGGTTTGGGTGTTCATGGCTTAAGCCTCCCCACGCTGGCGGTCGAACGCGCTGTACAGGGCCATCTGCTCGCCCAAACAGAGCCGGCTTACCTTGACGGTAGCGAGGGCCTTCCGGCCCGGCATGTATTCGGGGCGGCCGGTCAGCTGCTCAACCACGCGGTCGTACTGGTCCTGCTCCATCGTGCGCAGGATCGCAGACACGATCAGCAGCGCGGGGGTCTGCTCGATCCCCACCAAGTCCTCCGCCAGCTTGTCAGCCTTGCGATCGGCCGGGGACAAGTAGCGGGCGCAAAGCGGACTGTCCTTGCGTGCGGCCAAGACGGCGCGGCGCTGGTCGGCGTAGCGGTAGTTATCGACCTTGCGGGCGGCTGCGTTCGGAAACGCGACGACGTTAGGAGCGGCGAGGGCTGCGGCGTTGGCGCGCGCCATGTCTCAATGCTCCGTGCTGGAGGCAAGGACAGCGGCGACGGCATCGCTTGCGGTCGGCTGCTCGCACCAGTCGCGGAACGGGTCGTAAGCGCCCGGCCCCTGCTGATGATATGCCTGCAACAGCCGCTCGCCGACCTCCATCCGGATCGCCTCAAGCGCCTCGACGCGATAGCCAGCGTATGCCGTCCAGCGATCGACCGCGTTGCCGAACCGGCTGCGCTGTTCGAGAATTACAGGGGGAAGTGCAGCGCACGACGCCAGCAGCTTCACAGCGCGGGGATCGGCGGTCCAGCTCGGGATTGTATCGTTGCCGAGGGCAGCGAGCGCGACGAGCGCCAGATGCGGGGTGGCAGCAGCGGGCGCACCGATGCTAAGGGCGTGAGAAGCCATATGCGATCCTTCCGTGATCGGTTGTGGTTAGATCGGGCGGGAGGGTCCTACGCCTCTCGCCCGTTCGCTCCTGGTTGGGAGTGATAGAGTCTCTATCAGTGATGTAGACTTGCCACAAGTGTCTATGTGAGATAATCTCTATCACATGACATCAGAACAATGCCGCATGGCACGAGCGGCTTTAAAGTGGTCAGCGCACGATCTGGCCCGCGAGGCGACGATTGGATACGCCACGGTAGCGCGTTTCGAGTCCGGGCAAACTGTTCAGGCTGATAGCCTTGAAGCCATGTCGGGCGCCCTAGAACGCGGTGGTGTCGAGTTCATCGCTGCTGGCGCAACGGTCAAAGAGGGCAGGGGGGTAGCTGGCGTCGGCGTTCGCCTGCGTGCGAATTGAACTGAATGAGCACCCCGCAGATCGAGTCCCTCCGAAACGCTGCCGCTAACGAACGAGCGGCAGCGGAGGGGGCTTTGTTGCCCCGCGTGCGGGAACGCCACCTGAGGGCCGCTGAAGCATGGGACGCGATGGCCGAGCACGCTGAGGTCGCCGAAGAGAGATCGAAGACGAACGCCGAAGGCTACGTCAAATACGCTTACCAGCGGGAGCGCAGTGAACATTCCCGCCCATCACCGGCTAGCGACCCCGAGCCCACCTAACCCGCCATCCAATCACCCCTATCCAATCCCTCTCTCCTCTTATTTGAGCTTCAGGGGGTGGGGGAGGGGGCGATCGGCTTCGTAATATGGTTCGCCGTTCGAGGCAAAGCCGGGTGCAGACCTGATGACGGTTTGCCAACTCAAATCGAAGTCGCCAAAATTTTACGCCGACTTTCGTAGCTTATTCGGAAGGCCGCTCGCTGTTTGAAGCACTGCTCTTACCGTAGAGATACCTAACTGAAGTAGCTACCTGACTTCTGGTGAAGTCGGAGTGGGCTGGGCATAGGACGACTACCCCTGCAATTGAGCAAGGGCAGTCCGACCCATACCCGCTCTACGTGACTCCTGGAGCCAGCCGTATGCGTCTTAGGGCGCTTCCGATCGAGGGCTCGTCGGATGCTTGACAGTTGCTTGCGACGCTACTCCCTCCGCCGCCAATCCCCGCTCTGTCTTTCGGACTCGGGTTGCGCTTTGATTGGACCCCTTCTGGTAGCGCATCACGTTCGACCGCCAGAGTTTTGAACCAACCCAGCCGACGCGGCACAGACGACGGTCGCCGTCAGCGCGGTGCTAATATGTGCGCAACTTGTTCCCACGGCAAGAGGGATGGAATGGAGAGCGATCATTCAGAGAACATCGCTTTGAACTGTGGCCATCTTGTGGTATCCAGATACCCGAACAGTGAGGCTCGATATGAAACCCAGCGTACATGACGGCGTGGTCAAATTCAGGGTCAACGAAGCACTGCTTGCGCAGGCGGTCACCCATGCCCGCAAAGAGGGGATGACGCTGTCGGAACTGGTGCGCGCTGCGATCCGCCGCGAACTGAACGCCTGATGGGCCTCTTCACCGAATTGTCGGCGGCTCGCCTAGCGGCCGAAGAGATCGAAGCCCAGCGCGGGATCCTTGCCGACCATCTGACAATCCGCTGGCTGGTGACGGCCATTTGCGAACGAACCGAACTCACCCACGATCAGGCGGCGCAACTCGTCGTCAGCGTGGCGTCGGGCGGTGGTCCCGATGTCCGCACGAACCACGGCATGACCTGCGTGTCTGTCATTCTCGGTGTGCCTGGCGCTCCGATCCAACCCGCATTGCATTGAGGATTTAGAGCGATGGGCATTTTCTCGGTACTGACCGGCATCATCGGCGGCAACGCGCAGAAGAAGGCCAGCCAGAAGGCGATGCAGGCGCAGGTCGATGCGGCCAATCGCGGCATCGATATTCAAGCGAAGCAGTACGAGACCACGCGCAACGATTATATGCCGTATACGCAGGCGGGCGTGAAGGCGATCGGCGGGTATGGCGACCTGATCGGTTCGAACGGCGCGGATGCTGAAACGAAGGCAGTTGCCGACCTCCAAAACTCGCCTTTCTTCCAGCAGCAGCTAGCCGACGCCAACGAGAACCTTATGCAAACGGCATCCGCGACTGGCGGCGTGCGTGGTGGCAATACGGCGGGCGCAATTGGACAGCTTAGCCCCCAGCTTCTCGCTCAGTATTACCAGCAGGCGATCGGCAACTTTGGCAACCTCGCGCAACTCGGGCTCGGCGCAACCGGGTCCGTCGCTAACGCTGGCGCTACGAACGCGAATGCCGCTACCGCTTTGAATGGGCAAATCGGTGGGTACCAAGCGGGCAACTTCATCACGAAGGGCGGCATCAATGCCGCGAACTGGGCGAACTTCGGCAAGCTCGCTGACAGCGCGGCGTCGTTTATTCCAGGCTTTGGCGGCGGGATTACCGCGGCCGGGACGGCTAGAACGCAAGGCGCGTCGCTTGATCTTATCAAGGCGAACGGGAGCATCTTCTAGTGGAACTGGCTGATTACGCACAGGCGCTCGCCGCTGCCCAACGCCTCGTTCCCGACTGGCGCGAGGGCGACATGCAGGAGGCTCAGCTTGCCACTGCTCGCGCGCAACCAGCGCTTATGCAGGCGCAGATCGCCCGTTCGCAGGCTCAGACCCAGCAGGAGACGCAGGAGGCCGCATACAAGGATCAGCGTCGCAACGCGTTTCAGACTGCGGTTTCCTCGCTCGGCACCAAGCCCACGCCGGAAAAGCTATACCGGGTCGGCGTCGACTTCCCGGAGTTTGCCGGCCCGATCAACGACATCGCGAAGAACGTCAGCTTTGAACAGCGGTCAGCGATGGTCCGACATTGGGCGCCTCTCCAATCGCTGATCCAGAACGGCAAGTACGACCTCGCGATCGGCGAACTAGACCGCCATACGAGGGCTGCGCAGGAGGCTGGGGAACCTGACGACGAGCATACGACAGAGCTTCGTGCCATGCTGGCTTCGGGTGACCCAAGCCAAATCAAGACGGCTAACGCGATCCTGTACGGGCTTATCTCTGCTGTGAACCCGGACTCGGCGGCAAAGAACCTTGCGGATGTGGGTCAGGTCGGCGCGAGGAAGGGGCAAGTCGTCGGCCGCACGATCGGGCATTACGACGATGCGGGCACATGGGTTTCCGACTACCGCGACCCAGACCCCGAACAGAACGCGCTCGAAGTCGGCGTCTATGACACGGACGGCAAGCGCGTCGGCACCCAGCTCGTTCCTAACGGTGGCCGGGGCGGTACTGGTTCTAGTTACGCAACGCCCGGTTATGGCGCTGGTAGTCGTTCGGATGGATCGCAGGGCGGCGGCGATGTCAGTC
>Ga0308169_10005923_pt1 | contig 10911 bp, 20 predicted proteins | sample PhyBR1_2_FD_202139 | JGI IMG/M metagenome (GOLD analysis project Ga0308169, IMG submission 202139) | Phyllosphere microbial communities from UC Gill Tract Community Farm, Albany, California, United States - DLSLSB.R1 | ecosystem: Host-associated > Plants > Phyllosphere > Unclassified | place... | reverse complement strand
AGCGATGAGTAGATATATGAACCCCGCTTTTTATTTCGTCACTCGCATTGCTCCCGGTCTTCACGATTCGATCGCTGCACTCCAAACGATAATGCGCGCTTCTTGGCTTCTTTGGGCATCTCCCACTGACTGAAAACTTGGCCTAGCTGCACAGATGTACGCGTACATCGACTCGACGGTGTGCAGACGAATCACAACACATTCTAGGCAATTCTTACGGTAGTACCATATTTGCTACAGGACTGACATCGCTCCATACGGTCAACTCGCTCCAATCGCTCAACATCCCCACCGTCACCACCCCTGTTCTCCGCTCCGTCATCCCTCCACTCGCGCAACTCACTCCCCGACCCCATCCCACCCTCGCTTGATCGAAACAGTCACCTCCCCCTCACCCATCCGTCCCTTACCACCCACGCCCGCCGCGCCGGATACTTTCGTCCACGTATACTTCGTCACCTCCAAGACATCCCGATCTGACGCGTCCGGGTGCACATGCACATTCACGCTGACCACCAGCGGCGTTCCACCGCCGCCGTCTTTGCTGAGCGCCGTCAACGGCGGAGGGGAGAAAACGTCTTGCCGTGTCGGGGAGACCGAGGGCGAGAGCCCCAACTGCGGTGTGCGAGGTGACGAAGGTGCAGAGTTGGGGGCCGAGGTGGATGTGTAGGGTTGAGGGTCCTCTAGAGGCGTCGCAGCTCCGATGGACCAGCATCGAACGGTGCCTACGCCAAGCACGCGACTGTCAGACCCGACGTCTTTGAGCGCACGGCGGATGAGTTTCATTTGCGAGGTGGACGCAGGCGGGGCAGTCTGTAGCAGAACGTGCCCGAACGCCAGTGTAGGCGGGTAGGCCAGCGCAGAGGTCAAGACCGTCAAGAGCAAGGAGAGCGCCGAGTCGAGCGAGGTGAAGGCGGATCTGACGTCAGCCGGCGGCTCATTTGACGCGTCAGGAACCCACTCGTGCAGAACTTGGGACCCGAGCAGGATGAGCACGCTGCATCCGGCGACAGTGATGGAAAAAGGGTTGGACAGCAAGCCAGACCACCGCTGTGCCAGTCGAAGCGAGGTAAGCCGGCGGGGCAGGAAAAGCGGACCGACAGCTGTGGGTGAGCTTCAGTAGCGAGCATGGTGGATAGGTATGACGAACCCTCAACCAGCTTGGTATGGTTACCTAGCGCCGAGCCGGAAAACAGGGACGCCATCAAAGCGCCCAGAAGCAAGAAACGCGGGAATGGCCTGGACCGTCAGCTGAAATCAGGGCGCGAAGATCGCGCAGCTCACAGCTTCTCCCCGTCAGACATGATCTCTCCGTGGCTATGCGCTCCACCACCAGCATGATCATGCGCTCCCGCCCCCAACACGACTTGCTCCAGAGACTCCTTGGCGATATACACCGCAGAAAAGACGAGAAAGATGGACTGGGCAAAGTACATGAGGGACGAGAACCGCGCGGTCCTGCTATCAGCTTTCCCTTGCCGCTCGTCCAAAGTAACCAATCACCCATACGGCCGCCGGACATTGCTCCATCCTTCGCCATCACTCAACAGCATGACCCCCACGCCCATCGCGTCAAAGACCACCAGATACCCCAGACCCGCTAGGCACCGCCATCCGGATAACTGGCCCTCAACCCATAGCCCGGCACCGATCAGGAACTCAAGGATTCCGAATGACACAAGCATCTGCCTGCGTGACGAATTCTTCGATGGCGGCAAAGGCGAGAGAGTTGGGGATGAGGGCGTGATGGTAGGCGCGGAGAGCAGATGCGAAGGCATCGGGACTTTCTGCGGCGTGTCGGCGGCTTTTGATGCGATAGACCCGGACGCAAGCGAAGGGTTCGTCTGCGTTGGATCGAGGAAGGAGAAAAAGTTGTGCGATAATGAGTGTTTGTGCTTGATGTCAGCTCGACGCCACAACGTGTTGCGACATATGGGCAACGCACGTGGTGGCCTCTCCGCTTGCTTCGCTGGTTGTCATCCGCATCGCTCGGGGCCAACGTGGCCTGAGCCGGCGGCTGTCCAAAGGACCACGCGCCCGTCCCACCGAAGGGCTTCTTCTCCCCCGCGCCACTTACCCTGCCCGCCGGCAGATCCTGCACCTCGAGCTGCGGCATCATGTCCCCCTGCAAACTCGTCCGCCGCTCTTGCGGCGCTTGACCCGGTTGCGGGAAGAAGAGCGACAGATTCCGCGCATGAATGCCATGTTGTGGTGTCGGGTCGAATCGGCCTTCACTCTTCCTCGGTCCCAGCGGTGAGAAGGGCATGTCCAGCGAGGCCCTCGCCTTGTGTCTCCCCTGCATCCCGTGCCCATTCTGGCCCTGCTGCGGCGACAGCCTCCCGCCTGGCGATGTCCTATACAAGCTTCCCGGCGACCCGTTAATCGCAGGCGATACCGAGCTTTGCTCCATGGGCTGCCATGCCGGACTGACCGGCGCACCATTGGGATCCGCGCCGCCGAAGAATGGCCGTGCAGGTGTCCGCAGCAGCTCCGATAACGAATCGCGCCGCTCTTCGTGCTCTGTCCTCATTTCCACCTCTAACGCGCCGTCCATATACGGCAGGCCCGAGATATTCAACCCTCCCGGCGAACGGGGTGACTTGGCGCCCGCTGAGCCTGACCCCGAAGAGCCGGTCTTGAGGGGTACATTCTCCGCATGTGAGTTCACGTCCACGGACCTTCTCAACACGATTGGTGGTGGGGGCGCGGCGCGAGACGACGAGCCAGTGGTACCCCGTCGATTCCGGTGAGCGTGACTCGTCGACATGCCGGGTATATCGCCCAGCGATCGACTGGCACTCGCGCCCGCGACCGCGTCAAGGGGTGTCGGTGCGGTAACGAAGATATCGTGCGACCCCACGTGCTGGATGTCCGTTACAACGGACACGACCGGAACAGTCTCCGACGAACGACGCTTGGGTGTGATGTCCGGCTCGGTGGGATTCGTATCGTCGACGGGTGAGAGGGTATCAAAGCGCGGCGAGGCGAGGGACGAGCGTCGAGACGAGTAGGGCTGGTCCGGTGTAGGGAGGACCGTCTCGGCGAAGGAGGAGGCGGGAGAGGGGAGCGGCGGCGACTCTACAGAGGACATTGAGCGCCGGGAGTAGAGGTGTATATGATGAGAATGGCGAGAATGATGGCGATGGTTGTATCAAGGTATATTCGAGACGGTGGGTGGAGCGAGCTGAAACACAGGGGTTTCCTTCCGATCAGTCGCGTCGCGCGCCGGACATCAACCGGCAAATTATTATTCACCCGTGCTTTTGACACGTTCGTGCCCTGTGTTCCACCGGTATCGCGGGCCTCGTCAATGGTGTGTAGCGAGTAAACAACGTCGATGGCCTACAATATCGGGGGCTGCAGGGCTTTTCTGGACGTGTGTTCGGTAATGATGCACCGAGCCAAGCTACAATGACGATGAATGTCCCAAGAATCGTCGAAAGGGTAAAGCAACCAGAAACAAGCCCCAACTCTGTGACATTTAGAGTTTCAGCCGCGCACCTTTGAGCATGCCGAGCATCCCACAAACACGGCACGACGCGATCGCAGTGCATCCGAGCTGGCCTAGGTCGCACATGAGCAGGCCAAGCGGTGCCTGTCACCACCTGTCACCTGTGAACACGCGCATGGAAGAGGAACAACTTGTCGAGGTCTCGCCAAGTGCGCCGTGATTTGGGCCAGAGCCCACGCCCAAACCGAGCCGGATGGAGGTGCCATCGTTCCGGGAAAGAACCCGCCGATCTGAGCATGGGCAGACTCATGAGCATAATCCACCCAGGCGTAAGGCCAGGCCGGTCTGTGATGCCCATCCCATTCTATGCTTGTCCCGAGGCACAACGCACATTGTGGCCATCACCCGCTGTAACACGCCTCGTCCGCGTAGACGAGCGGCAAGGTCTGCAGTCTCCACAAGGGAGCCACTCGCCTCTGTGTGACTCTGCTGCCAGCCCCTTGGCTCTCCAGCCGCTCTTCCCGGCATCACGCATTCTGGAGGTCGGAAGGGCGTTTCCGCGCAGACACCGGCACACAGCGTGCCCCGATTAGGTAGAGGCCGGAGTCCGAAGGTGGTTTATAGAAATGCCCACGTCCAGATCGCCGTCTGTCTCCCTTTCTCTCAACGCCGCGGAAGCGAGGTGAGCTCGCCAAACCATCGTAGCCCGAGTGTAGCCCAAATGAAGAGTACATGCTGAACTCGCCTAGAATATATCGTGTTCATCGTTGTCAAGCACGCAGAGCAGAGTCCGTTGCGTTGGAATGGTGGAAGGACGCCGAGTGTCGATGTAAGAACCCATTTACGTTTCTCGCAAGCAATCTGCGCGTCAGCTGAATCCAATGCCACCAAGAGATGGGTCAACTCACTCAGCGGCGGACCAACTGATATGCTGGTTGTCATGGAAGCTATGATCAGTCATGCTACTTGGCCTCGCAGCACTTCCGCTTCTACTGGTCTTCAAAGTGCGCCTCCGAAATGCATCACGGAAACTCGCTCATGGTGCAGCCAAGAATCGCACTCACCAGAAGCCCATTCTTCCCAAGTTCGGCCTCTTCCCATCGATCCACATCTGATACCTCGCGCACTCCGTCAAACCAAACACCTCGGGGTAATCAACGATAAGCCGCCAGTACTTCTCCAGGTCAAACAGCATGACGGTCTTATCTCCGGCCTCCGCTTTCCACGCATCCACCTCCTCCTGCAGGTAGCGGTTGTACACGCGGACACTCTCGCCGATGAGTTCGCGCGATGCTATGCCCACCTCGCCCGGAAGGGAGTACTTTGGCGAATGTTCCAGGGGTGGAATGTTGATGATCAGGAAGTGCTGCCCGCCCAAGCGTTGCAGTCGTTTCGCGGAATCGACGAGGGATTTGGCGAGGGCCTTGGTGGTCGTGGGTATATCTTGTCGGCCGAGGTCTTCACGCTGGGGTCAGCGCGGCCGGTCTCGGAATGATCGACTCACATTCAGCCGTCCCTGCCTGTCAGCCTCGCCAAAAGCGATAAAGGGGCAGACTCACCATATCGTTGATCCCGAAGAAGATGATGAAAAGCGTGTCGTTGCCGTGCCAGTTGGCGCGAGGCGGACCGGGCATGGGCGTGAACATGTCTTCGAACTCCCCGACCTGGGTCTGAAGGGTGCTAGCTTCAACTTGACGTCCGAGGGCACTCGACATCTGCCGCGCTTATGCTTGCGACTGGGAAAGATCAGAGAGAGGATGGCGGACTTACCCATACGTCTCCAGACCGGGTGGAACACTGAGACATCAGCACGGCGGCCGTGTGAGCGTGCGGGCAAGTGAGAGACTCACATGACTGGATCGATGACTGCGCCGGGCCGCGCAAAGTTGTAGTACTGCATGACTGGACAGTAAGCACAGTAGGGGCGGACCTCGGCTGAGGCGTACCGTGATAATCATGGAAGACGCTGCCAATCAGCTCACCCACACACCAGGCCGGAGAGGGACATACGCGTAGAGGTAGTCGGACCACTTCATATCTGTGGCTGTGCCGTGCTAGGAATCAGCATGCAGCGACAATGCGAAAGTGATGCCGAGCCCACCAGCTGTTGGTGATGTCCTCCATCGACGCCGTTCTTCTTGTAGTCTACGCTAACTCGTCAGTCCATGTTCCGCCGCGCTCTCCAGCGACTTGCTCTAGTGTTGCTGGACATCAGCCGGCGAATCACCTCGAAACATCCCGGAAGCCCTCCACTCACAATACGAGTCTCCACTGATATCAGCCCTCGCAGTCTCGTCTATCCGGCCAGACACAACTCACAAGACGAACATCTTAGTCGTCCTCGCCCAATCGAAATGCGTCTTCGCCTCCTCCTCATCTCTCCGCGACAGATCTGGCACCCCCAGATTCCCATCTCCCCTGAGCTTCGGAAACCCCTTGACGAACTCGTCGATCGCATGATGCCCGCCCTTCTCTCTCCGTCCAGCCGTTTCTGCTACCACCCCTTGTCCCTGCTCGGCCCGTATTTCATGCAATGCCGTATGCGTCTGACTCGCGAAGTAGTAGGTCCCGACGAGTATGAGGGTCACGACGACGTAGAACCCCGGGCGGCGACGTCTGAAGGTGTTGAGCAGTGTCGGCGAAGCGCTTCGAGCTTGCATGGTGAGGCTTCGTCCGCCGGGCATCGTGTTGCGGCCGTGGTCTGGCGTCGGAATATATATACCTTGGCAGGGTTATCTATTTGCGTGCACGAAACATGTTCGTACTCCGCTGGTATTACGTGGGTGGGCGTGTGAAAGGAGGGAGGGAGCCCTGTACGAGTACATGCATGCGACGAGCTGTGTAGCTTTTGACAAAGGCCTGTGACCCGAAAGGTGATGCCTACTTTGTACCGGGCATGTACGTAATGTCTTCCGCCCCAGCCAGCGGCGAGTATGGGCGTCACTCTTCCGGCGCTGAACCGTGGGGGAAGCGGGGGGATGGCGTAATCCAAACCGTCTCGGATCGGGAACGTTATGCTTTGGCTCGTGAGACGGGCGATGCGCATATTGTAGCCACGAGTTCACATGCATGGAATTGACCTTCATTTCGATGGATGGGTGAATGGGGGCTCACGCGCTTCAGCACTCAAGCGGTGAGCTCCGCGAACAGCTTCTGCCTCGACCGCTCGCACGCCTCGGCATACTGTCTCGGGATCTCCTTGTCCTCCTTCTCCATCTCGGTCGCTTCAAACACCTCCCAGATGATCGGGCCTGGCGTCAGTCCCTCCCATTGTAAGCCAGGGTTAACGACGACTCACCCCTGAATCCCGTCGAAAAGACCGCTCTGGCCACCTCGGCAACACGCGCCGCCCCCATATCCTTCTCGCTCTTGACATCCTTGCCAAGCTTCCGCCCGATGTAAGGGATACTCCGGGCAGTCAGGACCCAGTTGCTCCTCGCGGGCGTGCCTTCCGGCTGAGCCTTCGCCCACTCGTCGTACGGGCTGCCCTTGTACAGAGGCGGATCCGGTCGCTGGACGTCCGAGATCTCGAAGAAGAAGATCTTGGCCGGGTCGAGCCGGGATATGCGGTCGAGTAATGCTGACACGTCGGACGAAGTGTACCCTTCGCCAGTTGTCGGTTCGAAGCCGTACGCCGGGGCGAGAGCCATCTGGGCGGTGTCAAGGCATAGGCCAAGGCCGGGGTGATTCTGCCGTCAGCACTTGTTGATCTCGTCATGTGACTGCCGCTAGGCGAACAAGAGGAGGGGCAGTGGAACATAGTGTTGGGCCTAAGCTGAAAGAGTTGAAGGAGATGACTTGCTGGACGTCTTCGCAGATAGGCGACCGTTCGCCTGACATGTGAAAGACACGATGGAAAAGCCAAGACTCACAGCCCGCTTGACAATCTCGTAGCAATGCTCCCAATCCGATACCCGAGGGGAGAAGCACCAAGGCTCATATGCGATCCTGACGGGATGCTCCTGCCTCTGTCCCACTTCCGCAAGCCACCTCATGTCCTCTGCGGTCTTCTCGTCCCCGGCACCTTCTCCAGCTTGGTCGTTCGCTCCGACCTGGCTGTCAGCTGAATTTGTCATGTCGGACATCGGGCTTGCCTGCAGGTAGTCCACCTCAAGCAGGCTGCACAGCTTCAACCACCTCTCTGCCTTCCGCCGCACCCAGTCCTCCCGCTCATGTCCCTTTGGCCAGCCGTCAAATTGGTTGAAGGGCTGCATGATAAGGAGCTCGAGTCCATGTTTCTTCGCCAGGTCTTTCAGCGTGTTCGCATGGGAGTACAGGGCGTCCCAGATCTGGTCGTCTGATGGGTCCGGCTCGTCATCTACTTTCCAGTCCTCCGGGCACGTGGAGGGAGGTCTTTGCATCAGCCCTTACACATTACCGTGTGAAGCATGGGCTCACAGATCGGCCTTGCTCCTGACCCAGGCGACGTAGTTGCCAAATCCGAGCTCAACGTATTTGAAGCCGGTGCCCGCGAGCGCCTCAAACTTGATTTCGAGCGTGTGCGCCGGGTGCATCCCCAGGCAGGGGGTCGCATACCCGACCTTGAGCTCATCGACGTCTGCACGGTTGAGGGAAGTCATGATGAGTGTAGCTGTCTGGAGGTGTGAGTTGAGCTGAACGTAGACTCTCGTCCGTCCGTAGGAAATTGCGCATGACCGTGGATGACAGGAATTCGCGGTCGATCATGACGTCGACAGGTTCGGAGACGGCAATAGTGTCTCGGCTGTTGCGTGGTCCTCACTTGGAGATGTGTGAAGCGATGGTCAATACCAAGCGACAGGGACACACTGTGATTTTCCACGGAAGCTCTGTCGACTGCAACAGGCTCGCCCTGGACGGGACGACAATCAGGCTTGAAGATGCTGATTCTGCCCATCCCGGGCGTTCGAGATTGAAAGCAACATTCCGCTTGCTTCGGCGATCTCCGATGCGGAGTAGCTCCTTACGGTAATTCGCGTGCGCCTTCCTCCATGGTGATCGCCAGATCCAGATTGCTCCGGGGGACCAGGGTCTGATGATGTGCTTTCATTAACCAGCCATATTCAGACATGCAAGACTTGATACCACTCTCCCCGCACAGCTGCGACTTGTTCGCGCAGTACACAAATGGTAAGGCCCACAGCCGAAGCTAAGCCTTGACACGCAGACGCCGACTTCTGCTTCGCTGACAACGGGCGCGCCGTATCCCCTGTGGTCAACATCGACAAATCACCGATGGCATCAGGCTCATCGGTATCGTCTTCGATGTACGATACGGACGAAGCCAGATGGCAAGCCGTCCTGGCTCGCGATACCTCCGCAGACGGCTCTTTCGTATACCTCGTCAAAACGACCAAGATATACTGCCGCCCGACGTGCCCATCTCGGCGACCCCTGCGGCAGAACGTGTCGTTCGAGGACGATCCCGACGCAGCGGCTCAGCGGGGATACAAGCCCTGCAGGCGCTGTCTGCCAGATCAGGCATCCAGCGCGTCGGAGTATCGTCAAGGGCAAGCGGTCGTCGATGCACAGGCGGTATTGATGGCTGCAGTGCTTGCGAGTCGTCCCGCGCCCAAGCTGGAGGATCTGGCGGCGCAAGTGGGCATGAGCAAGTTCCACCTCCAGAGAGTGTTCAAGAAGAACACGGGGATGAGTCCGGCGGAGTATGCTCGTTCGCTCAAGACGGGTAGGTTGTTGACATGGTGGCACGGGCTGATGCAAGTCATTGACGCTGCGAGCGCACTGCCCGATTGTGAGCTGCCTTGCGCGGCAGGTGAACAGAGTTCCTGATTCATAGCTTGAAATGCCGACCTATCGCGCATTCCTCCTCGATCACGAGAACACCTGCACGAGCGCAGCCTCGTCGACGAACGACTTGTCTGCCGGCGGATCAACCACCGTCCCGAAAGGCATCTGACCCGTCATCTCCCAGCTGTCCGCTATACCCCACCGAGCCCGCACCGCGGCCATATCTGGGAAATAGTGCTGAAGCGTTAGACCCAACGTCGGAGCCAACTCGGTCAGAGCAAGCCATACTACAAGTCAGCTAGATCCGACACGGAGAGCGATGCATACCTGCGTACTGTGCGATGGCCGAAGACTGCAGGGACCACGTCTCAAAGCTCTTAGCATATGCGGGATACCGCTCTTTCGTTTTGCCCACCGCTGCGCTTTAGCCAGCGTTGTCTGCGAACGCATTGCCTAGCTCACCCGCCTTATCCTCGAAGAACAGGATGGTGCCGTGTCCGCCTTTGAGGTTGTTTACCTTATCTTCTACCTTCCTGATCTCAGCCGCGAAACCCCCTTCGGACTCACGCAAAGTGCTCGTGTGCTACGTTCGGACGCTTCGCTAGGATCTCGGGGCCCAGACTGTCTATGACAAGGTCCCACAGGTACCGGTGGTGCTCTCCCAGCAACACAATTGCCCGCGTCGACTGCATGTTGAACATGGATGGCGTGTGCTTCACGCAATGCCGCACGGCGCGGACGAGCTCATCGTCGCTAATCGGACTCTCGCCGTTGATCTACGTTTCAGGCTCTGCCTAAGCGCGACCTCGACTCCCTCACCACGTATCGTGACCTCCGCTCTGCTATGGCTGCCTGCACTGCGCCGTCCATGGTCGATGTATGAGACTTCAGCCTGCATGGACTGATAGCTATCGCTATTAGCCCGACGAGGCGAGACGGTTAAAGCAGCGGCGTCGTCCGGCCAAGTATCGGCCAAATCCGATCGAAGGACGCCGATGCCGTTGCGTTACGCGACGCCGACGAGCTTATTGTGCGACTTGATGATTTAGCGGACCACACTGAGCACCACTTCGCGGTCGATAACGATACGCAGACAGCATGGGATCGACTCGAGAGCTGGGTCTGGTCGGCATCATCGTACTCCTCGTCGCCATCTTACTTCGTGGCGAGCAGGTACCGACGTTGACCTCGCTTCTCGCGAAGAGGAAAGCAGAAGCCGGCGAAGAGGACGTGCACCATGTGTGTCAACGTCACTTGGCGCAGAAGACGGAGAGGACATCACAGGTATACTGTCCAGTGCAGCCAGAGATCCTCAGTGTGGGGTCTACTTGGGTATGTATCGAAGAAATTAGCGGGCGGGACTGATCGCAGGAACCGGAGTCCGACCAGACATTCAGGCAGCTGTCTTACGAGCGGCTAAGAGGCGCGATTCAGATCGTAAATCCGCAGACAGTGTGGGCCGAATAGAGCTGATGCGCAGAGGACGGAGTCGTTCGATGATATGACCATGAACGCCACGGACTCAGCTTTCGACGTATTCTACGACCTGGAGAAGTACCTGAGGGAGACGTTCCCTCTCTTTCACGAGAAGCTGGAGTTGGAGAAGGTCAACGAGCATGGATTGTTGTTCACCTGGAAGGGGAGCAAGCCGGATCTGAAGCCTGTCGTAAGTTTTCCATGTTCCTAGTTGACAAGCTCGTGACTGACGGAAGTTACTGATGGCTCATCAGGAT
>Ga0308169_10005922_pt1 | contig 10913 bp, 15 predicted proteins | sample PhyBR1_2_FD_202139 | JGI IMG/M metagenome (GOLD analysis project Ga0308169, IMG submission 202139) | Phyllosphere microbial communities from UC Gill Tract Community Farm, Albany, California, United States - DLSLSB.R1 | ecosystem: Host-associated > Plants > Phyllosphere > Unclassified | place... | reverse complement strand
CGGCCCGCCGTCACGAGGTCGACCGCGTGAAACCAACCGAAACTTTCGCAAGTGCTGTAGCCGTTTTCGTTGGGTGCGCCGTTCGGGTCCAGCTTGAACCCTAACGCTGCCTCGACGTGCTGCACGAACGGATGCCCGGCTAGATCAGGGTGACGAAGGCCGATTGTCCGGGGCCGATCGCCTCGCGCCTTACATACCTCGATCGGGAACCGGAACAGGCGGGAGGGAAGATCCCAAGGGAAGGGCAGGGGGAAGCCGCTCGGCACGGTCAAACCGCCATTAAGGTCCAGAATGAAATCGTTCTCCGCAAGCCCTGCGGTGATGATCTGTTCGCCCAGCTCGTCGCGGTTCTTTGTGGTGGCGTTCATATCGGCATCCTCGAATAAGAGGGGCCGGGGCGTTGCCCGGCCCGCAATGGGTCAGAGGGTTTTCCAAGGTTCGTTTGAACCAACGGGCCGATATTGAAGCTCGGTGCATCCGTAGGCTTCGGCCCAATCGAGCGGGGCAAAAGCGAGGTGTTCGCCCTTATTGATGCAACGGGTGCGGCCCTCAAAATAGACCTCGCCGTCATCGTCCAAAAGCTGGAACTCGGTCGGCATCGTCGCCAGTGCGTCGGCAACCTTGCTCTCGTTCTGGTAGTGCCGCGTTTCGTCGTCGAACTGACCGAAGTTGACCGCGTTCCCGTCGTCGATTTTGTCGGTGATGATGATCCAGCGCATTTTGCGATTCCTTCGATTGGGGTTCGCGGGAAAGGCCCCGCAAACTCCTTCATCGTGGAATCTCTCGGGGAGAGGGGGGCAGCGAGAATCTAGGGGAGTGGTGCGGGCGCAGGGAGCTTTAGCGACTGAGCCTCGGTCCCCTAGATTGTCGTTGCGGGGGAGAGGGCGCCGGGCGTCCTTTCCCCCTCTTCTTCAATACTACGCGCCGGCCTTTGCCGGCTCTTTCTGCGGCGCTCTTCTGCGACGCCTCTTCGTCAGTGATTGGAACCCGTAAGGGCCAAGACCCCTCTTGGGGGCTTGGGGAGCGTAGCGACTAAATGAACGGTGCCGCGTAGCGGCAGACGCCATCCTCCTCCCTTTATGAACCGAAATCCAAAAGGCTAACGTCGTTTGGATCAACGGACTCTTCCGCTCCGTCATCGTCAAACACGACGCGAACAACTGGCGGCATGATAAGCCTCGCTGCTCGCCCGTGAACCATGACAGGAAGGCTTGGCTCACTGCTGTCGGCCGCACCGGACTTTTCCGGTGTGGATTGCGGTGGTTTTGTTTCGTCCTTTGGCGCTGCCTGTATCGCGTCTTTCGCAACGGACTTCGCTGCTGGAGCGGAAGAGTTTTCCGTGTCTTTTCCCGTTTCGGCCGGGGGAGCTTTCGCTGTCGATCCGTTTGCGGCTGGCTCGGAAGTTCGTCCGGACGAACCTTTTTCATCGTCAGCGGAAGTTCGTCCGGACGAACTTTTGTCCTCTGGTTCCAGCGGAAGCGGTGGCTCATCGCCATTTGGTGCCGCTGCTGGAGCTGGTGCCGGGCGCTTATTTACCGCGTCCGCTCCGCGTACAAGCTCGCGCGCGGCAGCTCGCCGGATGCCCGTTCCGTCACTCTCGGCAACGAACGCCTCGACCTTTGCCGGGTCTGACTTCCAACCTTGATAAAGCTCGTAGAGCGTTCGGATTGCTGTCGTGTCGGCCAGGGCGCGAAGGAATGGCGGCATTTCCTGCAACGCCGAATATTCCGCGATTACCGATTTCGGTCGTCCTAGCTTCTTGGCTATGTCCGCTGCCTTGTCGCCTCGCGCCAACGCGGCTCCGATCGCCTCGCCCATTTCGGCGGTTGTCAGAGGCGCGCGCTGGTCGTTCTCTATGACCTGATCGAACAAATCATCTTCGGACACGTCGGCGGTCGTCACGATCGCGCGGATTTCGGTCAGCCCCGCAATTCGGGCGGCGCGAAAGCGCCTATCGCCATAGCGGACCATAAACGACGTTCCGCCTTCCAGCGGGCGAACGGTGATCGGCTGGAGAATCCCGCGCTGTTTGATCGACTGCGCCATTTCCTCAAGCTGCGTCTGGTCGAAAATCTTGCGGGGATTGTTTGGGTCGCTCGTGATCCGATCGAGCGGGATCATCTGAATTGCGACTGCACTCGCGTTAGAGTTTAGCGTAAATGCAACGTCGCCAAGTAGGCTCCCAAATTTGGACATTACTTAGCCTCCGTCGTTTCTGACTGCTTAGGCGCAACCCGGTCGTAAACCGTTGCAAGTATCTTCCGGATTTCTGCGCCCGCGACTTTCGCGCCGGAAGTCTTGATTGTCCAAACTGGAACCGCATCGGACATTGCTTGTTCGTAGCCGTCGCGATTTGTGATCACACCCGGAAATAACATATCGGAGCCAAGCGCATTTATAAGCGTCTGTAGATTGTCGCGTTCGCGTTGCGAATGACTGTTGAACCGCGAAGCGAGCAAACCAAGGAAGTTAACGGGTCGGCCGTTTCTGCCTTTGTCTTGAACGTTCTTCATCGCCTGCAATAGCTTACCGACGCCGCTTATCGCGAAGTCCTTTAACTCAATGGGCGCAATTACGTGATCGCAAACGGCCATTGCAGAGAAGTTCCGCCAGCCCCAGGCGGGCGGGGTGTCGACCACACAAAAGTCAAACGCGCCCGCGATCTTCGCGAACTGCGGAATCATCGCATCCGCGCCCGTCGCTTCAATAGTGTCTAGGCGTCCGTCGCTAGCTAAGACGGTGATGCCCGGTTCAGCGGTCAAAGGATCTAGCTTGCCAGTCTCGAATAGGTCGGCTGCATAGCCGCCTTTCCGTTCGGCCTGTAAAACGGTGCTGGAGTTGGCTTGGCCGTCTAGGTCGATGAACAGGACGCTCGCCTTTAGCTCGGCCAGAAACCAAGCCAGGTGAACGGAAAACAGCGTCTTTCCAACGCCGCCTTTCTGATTGTTGATTACGATCGTCTGCATGGCTCAAGCCTCCACCGGCTATGCCGGGATCAATGGTTGTCCGGACCCTTCCGGAGATTGCGGTCATAGAGTTCTTGTGCCGATCGATCGTAACGGTAGGGGCCATCCCCCCCGCGTCCTGCTCCGCGATTGCGCCCGAAGGGCGTCGATCCGCGAACGAACAGTCCCCAAAGGATCAATCCTGCAATGAAAAGGTAGCCGATCGCTTCGCCAATACCGCGAATGCCGTCCCAAATTTCTTGCATTACCGTTCCTCCGTTACTCGGCCGGGGGTGCTTACGTCATCCGATGACGCCACCCTAGCACGATATCGTTAAATCGCCTATGATCGCTCCTGCTATCGTCAAACGCGGTAGGTGCAGGAGCATTATGGACGATCAAGCAAAGCCGCGCGGTCGGCCTTCTCGCGGCACGGTAGCGTCGGTTTACGCGCGTCTCGCGGCTGATAAACACGAACTGTTGCAGCGTATCCGCGAAGAAAAGGGCTGGTCGCTTGTGACGGCGATCGAGCGCGCTGTTGACGCGCTGGCGAAGCAAGAGGGCTATACCGAACATAAGGACTAGTGCGCTGTCGGGTTGATCGGCGGTTGTCCGATCAACGTGTTCAAAAGACGGTCCATCGTCGAGCGTCCAGCGGCAAGCGGCCGGGCAGGGGCCTTGATCTGGTCGACCATAAGCGTTCGCGCCAGGTCGGCCGGGATCTCCGGAACGTGCCGCTTCGCGATCGTCACCAATACGCCGGGATGACTGACCTCGGCATAGGACGCGCCTAGCCAAATCAAAGGCGGCTCGTCTTCCGAACCGTTCTGCAGGGCGTCCGTCCAGACGGTCAGAAAGAACGACGCTAGCGGCGCGTCCCATCCGATCGCGAGGCGTGCGCCGTTCCCCTCAAACTCGTACCGGCTCATATTTCCTGTTCCTCGGTCCGCGTCACGATCCGCGAAATTGTCGCTTGGCTCACGTTGAAGGATCGCGCGACGTTGCGCTGTGTTTCGCCGCTGGCAACGCGTGCAGACGCCTCGCGAATCTGGTGGGGTGTCAGTGTCGGCTTGCGACCAAATCTGATCCCTGCGGCCTTTGCTTGAACCCGTCCCGCCGTTGTCCGCGCGATGATGCGGCCTCGCTCCCATTTCGCCGCGATCCCGAGAACGGCAATCACTACCTCGGCCAGCTCCGACGACGTATCCACCAACGGCTCCGCGATCGATCGGAAAGCCGCTTCCGATAGTTTGACCTCGTGAAGGATATTCAAAAGGTCGCGGGTGTCGCGTGCTAGCCGGTCGATTGCCGTCACCACTAGCACGTCGCCCGGTTCGAGCGACTTCAAGGCTTGCCGTAGTTTCGGCCGATCGGCGTTGGCGCCGGCGCTGCGCGTCTCGCGAACAATCTTCTGACAACCAGCGGCGCGAAGCGCCTCCGCTTGCTGGGTCAAATCCTGTCCCCCTGTCGAGACGCGCGCATAGCCCAAAATCATGGCCCTCTTTTGTATCAGAAATGTGCATAGTGGAAGGCCGCGGAAAACAGCCGTTTTTGAATTGATGCAAAATTGTTGATTTCTGCATCGCGAAGCGATGCGCGCGATTATCGGCCTTTCCGATGATCGCGCCGCGCCATGCGGGAACGGTCATCGTGCAAACCTCCGGTTTCGGATGCCAGCGGCGCGGCGCAGCTCGTGCGCGACACAGACGCGGCAAGGCGGATAGGTGTCGGCGTCCAGCCAGTTTACGAATGAGAGGGCGGCGCGGGCTGGGGCCAGGTGACGCCAGCGGGATTGTGCAACGGTCGTCATGGGTCTGTCTCCGTGACGGCACGACGCGACCCTGTTAGGGGCGCGCGTCGGCTTAGGGGTCTGTCTCCGATTGTCGGCAAAACCGGGGGGGCGGCGCTGCAATGCCGTCCCCCCACCTTTGTTAGGCTGCGGCCTTTAGGCGCTGCATCCCCTCGGCCAGCGTCCACATGGCCCGATTGAGGCTGACATTCTGGTCAATGCCGTTGATCGGGCGCGACTTGCTGCGGCGAATGCGGCCCTCGTCGGTGCGCTTCATCCCGTGCAACCCGCCACGAATGACGTTCTCCTGAATGACGTTAAACGTGCTCCAGACGCTACCGCCAACGTCGGCCGAACGGCGCGGCTGAATGATCTGGTCGGGACGGATGGGGCTTTCGTCGTCGCCATAGCGGGCGATCAATGCCGCCTCACCGAAAAGGCGCTGTTCGGCCTCGCTAAGGCGCGTTCCCTTCATTTCGGCCGTGGCGTCGATGATGCGGGGGAAGTCCTTGGCGATGGTGTAAGCGCCTTCGATGATCTGATCCTGAATGTTGCCCTTGTGGGGAACGCGGACCTCTTGAAACTGATCGCCGCAAATCATGCCATTGGTGCAGACGAACCGGAGCATACCGGCGAACATCTGGTAAGCGCTGGTGCCGTCATGGCTGTTGACGATGATGACCTCTGCGGCCTCGGCGTTGCCGATATCGTCGGGACGGCGAAGGCGAAGCATATGCTTCGTATGCGCCATGCGGCCCAGGTCGCGGGGCTTCGACTGCGCCGCGAAAAACGGTGCCCAACCCTCTTTCCGGAGACCGTCAACGAGTTGGATCGTCGGGACATAGACGTAACGCTGCGAACGGCTGTCGTGCGCCTCTTCCGCGAAGATCGAGGGGACGAGGGCGCGGAGCGTGTCATTGTCGAGTGCTTCCGTGCCGCGAATCTGGCGGGCGTTGCGAGCGAAGCGGGTTGCGAGGGTGGCGTTCATGGGTCTGTCTCCGGTTGGTGATCGCCGCTGCAAATCGGCGGGAAGGCCGTCCTTCCACTCACGATATTAAGCGATATCGTTTAATATGCAATAGGTATTTTGCATATTGCCTAATATTTTCCGATATCGTATTGTTAGGGGGAGGTTAGGAGGCTCTTTAGATGCTGCTCACGCCGGAAATCGCCGCCATGTTCCCGACGCCGGGGGAACACGACGAACCCTATAGTTGGTCTCTTTTCGAGGTAGGACCGCAGCCGCACGGCTGCTTGATCGCCATCGGCACGCTTGAAGAGGAAGGCGGCAAAAACCGCGAAGTCAAAGTGCGGGTTCTCGATCTTACGGAGCGGAGTTGGCACCGCCGCCAGGTGATGAACAGCCTCGGGCGTTTCACCGGCTCCGGGGTCCAGCTCACAGACGGCTTTGTCGAGGTTATCCATCCCAATCTGCGCGGGCTGGGGGTGGGAACGCTCGTGTTCAATGTGGTTACAGCATGGGCGCAACGCACCTTCCCCGGCCGAGAAGTGAATCCGATAACCCTAGTGCGCCCGGCGAATGGGACGGAGTTCGACCGGCTCACGCGGTTCTATGGTAGATTCGGCTTCATGTGGGACCGCCCGGCCGATGGCTGGAGCCGCCATTTCGCCTCCAAGCCGATGACGGTCGACGCTCTCAAGCAATATCCGGAAGAGCTGTTGTCGGACGTGCGACGGGTCGACCTGACGGCCGGTTTAACCGCGATGCTTGATCGGATGCTGGAAGCCGACGACGATCGCCGGATGATTGACGGGTTGCGGATACAGCTAGCCGATCGGCGCGACCGCTGGCGGACGATCGGCTATCGGCTGAACCTGTTCGGATATGCGGTCGCGGCGCTCGCTGGCGTCGGGGCTGCTCGGGGACTTGCGCTGTTGTAGCCAGGTCGGCCCGCCTCTCGCTCCCGCGCGAGCGTTGCGAAACGCTGGCTCGTAAGCCAAAAGCGTTACACCGGGTGCGAGGGTCACAATGTCGTTTTTCAACAGGTTCAGAAGTCCAGAAAGAATTGCGGAAATTGCCGCAAAGAAAGAGGCCGAGTTAGACCAAATTCGCGCCGATATGGCTTTGGCAGATTGGAAGTATTTCGAGCAAGCCGACCAATTGACGGGCAAAAAATCACTTATCGGTAAGCTGAACAGTAAAAATCGCGTCGATCTATCTCCCCCGTATAATGGGGGAAGCACGCTAACAATCTCGGTTTCTAGACACCCGCGAGAGGTTCGGTTTCAGATCGATAAGGGACAAATCATCTATAATATCAAGACTGCTCTAAATGGCCCTCGATTCGTCACCGTAGTTAATTGCCGTTTAGACGATGGGCCTATATTTGTCCTTAAAGGCATACAGCCTAAATCTCATTCTACAACCGAGTTTACATTAGAAAACCCCGCCGCATTTACGATGGGAATACGCAAAAAGACCTCTCTGAAAGTAGAAGTTCTACTGTACCAAGACGGCCCCAAGGTCTTCGATTTCAATCCTAACAGCATGTCAAACGCGCTTTACTGACATAGAATCCGCGCTTGGGCCGCTGGTCTGCGCGGCTTCAACAAGACGAATGCGAACAACGGAGAGCTGACAAAGCCGCTTGCTCCATTGTGGAGCATTGTGGCGGCGTAGCCGACACTCCCGCGTTATCCACGGGGATATCGTTTAGACCTTTTCCCGTGGCTTCCTCGCCCCGCGCCATCAGGCGAAAGCGTGTTGGCCGACTAGGCCAACTCCACTTGAGCTATGATTAGATGAATCTACTAGCGGTTGCGTCTGTAATTGAGACTCGCTGTCTCTCCGATCGATCGCCGCCCCAAATTTCTCCAGCATCTTCCCCAACTGCCCGCCTACTGTGACTTTCGCGAAGTCGCGGCAGGAGAGGGTGGCTAGCATGGCCTTCGTCTCGGCCGCGCTGTCGGCGTGGTGCTGCTCGTGATCGATCGGGATCGGCGTTGGTCGCATCCAGCGGGGGAGATAGGCCAGGACGCGCGCCGGCAGCATCGTGCGATAGGCGTTCGACGTTTGCTTGTACCGCGGCCCTATCCCCTCGACCTCGACGCGCTTGAAACGACGTTGGCGTGCAATGAAGCCGACCGCTTCTAGAATACCCAAGGCACGCGCGACCGTAGCGCGGCTAAGGCCCGTCTTTTCCATTAGCCATTCATAGGTTGGGTAAACTCGCCCGGCGTTAAGCCGCGCAAGCTCTAGCATCCGCTCAAATATGAGGATCACGTTCCCGTTAAGCGATAGAATAGCGCGCTCGATCCGCGACGGCGTTCGCGCCTCGCGGCCGATCGTCGACCGGATTGCCGATCGATGCGCGCAAAGGGTCTTTGCCGCCTTCAATGTTTTGTCGGTTTCACCCTTCGCAGGAACCGCGAAAAATAAATCCTCAAACGTACCCTCTTCGATGCTGTCACGCAGCACGGGGGCGCCTGTCCTGTGCGCTGCACCAGACGGCTTAGGCTTGCGCGCGGACTTCCATCCGCCGATCGCGCTCCGTGCGATCTCGCCAATCGATAATGCTTCCATCGTCCATCCCCTCGATAGGGCTGGGACCGGGCAAAGGGGTAGCGTGGCGCAAAACGCGCATCCTTGAACCTAAGTTCGTTCCGAGCTATATGGAGGGAAGTAGTGACACTCCGGTTCGACGTTTGGCGACGTCGCTCCATTAAACCCTTGGGATGCCCGGCCTTTGTGCCGGGCTTTCCTTTATGTGGTCACAGCCCAAGCTCCTGCTTAAAACTCGGATTGCCAAGCGCGGTGCGTAGCACCAGCTCGATCGCCTCGGCGCGTCGGCTCAAATGATTGGCCTCTCGCACTTCATCGATTGCGGTTAGCGCCTCGTCGGTGACGAGTAGGCGCGTAAGCTCGTGGCGTGGGTCCAGAAGGCCCGTGATCGCGATCTGCAAGGCTTCCGCCCGGCTCCGCACGCCTTCCTTGTGCCGCACCTCGTCCAAGCGCTCCACAAGCGCCTTGGGGACGAACACGTTCAGAGCCACAAGGCCCTTTTCCGACGCGCTCGCACGATGTTTTGCAACATTCGTGCGAACGCGCTTACGCTTCTCCTGCGCCAATTCCTCGCGTAGCGAGGGCGGGACAGGGTCTAGCGTGAAGGGTTCGGACGACTCCATGAATCCAGGTGCTAGGGCAAACCTTCGCGGCTTGCAAATTACTAGTAATTTTTGGCGGCTAATAGCTGTCACGAACGCTCGCGCGCGCATCGTGAACCCCGTACTTGGCCATATGGCTTGGGAGAAGAAAACAGAGCTAGTCCGCGTTCACCTGACACCTTCGGATATGAAGGCTGTTACGGACTGGCAAGCGCAAAGGCGAATTGGATCGCGGGCTGAAGCTGCACGCCAGCTCATATTCAAGGGCCTATTATCCGAAGGCGCGTTGCCGGATATCGACGAATGACCCTTGCTCGCGTTAATCCCGGTGAGTGACAATCATCCCGTAATTCGGGAACGCCAACTAACATCGATGCGCCCTACTGGCGGTAAAATTACCTGTGTTCGCTTGCTTGAAGAGCTGGACGGACGGTGGACCACGTTCGTAACTGTGTCGTGGCGCGATGAAGAGTGGTCTATCGTTTACGACTACCTCGGCAAAGCTCCCCGCCGTTACAAATCCGTGTCGCTAGCCATTGCTCACGTTCGCGACGATTACAATTATTTCGGACGCGTAATAGTCGACACCTTGCGCCGTGCAGACACCCCCAATAGACCTGAACGTCGCAGCGACAAATTCTGATCCGATATGGATCTAATCTGTCCGTAATTGGCTGATTTCCGCCATTCCGTTACGGAAACAGCGCGTTAACCTTAGAATATGTCCAGATATTACAATTCGTGGCTCGCCTCGCGAATCGTGAACTGCTAGTCATGTGTCGTTCACCGTAATGGAGTTCGACCCAATGACGATGTTCCCGCAAAACCGCACTAGCGCCCGGCGACTGTCGTATCTATGTAACTTTACGACGGTAAGCGCATTTGCCGTTGTTGGCTTCGGGATGGTCCCGGCTCCGGCTTTGGCAAGCGACGATTGGGGATGCCAAGTGCTGCTGTGCGTATCCAATCCGGGCGGTGCTACGCAGTACCCGGCATGTGTCCCGCCCATTACCAAGCTGTGGAAGCATCTTTCCCTTGGTGGTGCCTTCCCGACCTGCACGGGCGGGGGCGTTTCAAAAACCAAAGTGAACAACCTCAAAGACCCCGCTCGCCGCTCGGTTACGATGACCTACGATGATGGTCGCCGTTCGACGCTCTCGCTGGCTGGGATCGAAGGGAACGGCGTTCCATGATTTTTACGATCGCCGCCGCTGCTGATCTGGCGCGTCAATGCGCGCCAGGTGTGGCCGTGGAAACGATGCTCTCGGTGATCCACACGGAAAGCCGGTTCAATTCGCTGGCGATCGGCGTCAATCGCGGTGGTCGCTCTAAGCCGAAACCCCGCAGCTACGCCGAAGCCGTGAACACGGCATATGCCCTCATTCGCGCCGGATATAATATCGACCTTGGGCTGGGTCAGATTAACAGCGCGAACCTTCGCCGGTTGAACCTGTCGATCGAAGACGCCTTTGATCCGTGCCGCAGCCTGACCGCAGCCGCTACAGTCCTGACCGCGAACTATCTGCGCGTGCTGCCACGCTCTCAAACCACGCAACACGCGCTCGCTACGGCTCTGTCGATGTATAACACCGGCAGGGAATGGCGCGGCTTTGCGAACGGCTACGTCGGCCGCGTGTACGGCTCGGCCGGGACCATTGTTCCGGGCATCGCTGGGCTTCCCAAGCTCGCCACCCCTTCTCCGGTTCTGGCTATGAACCGACCATCAGATTTCGGCGCGGTCGCCCGCCGTGCCGATCCCCAACCCGCTCCGCCTGTTCGCTTACCAGAGGAAGCCCCTCCCGCTCGGGATGCTCCTGCTGTGCGCGTGCAAGGCGTGATGGTGTTTCAATGACGGGCAACACCTACCGAAAGGACGGACAAGTGCTGAAACGACACCACGAACACCTCAACGGGCATTATGAATCCACCCGTCGTACAAAGGATCTGACGCGGTTCGCCATTGCGGCGGTCGCGTGCTGCCTGATCGCTCATCCTGCCTACGCTCAAGGCACGGGCAACATTCAGAGCTTTGCGGACTCGATCAAAGAGTTCGT
>Ga0308169_10005921_pt1 | contig 10913 bp, 9 predicted proteins | sample PhyBR1_2_FD_202139 | JGI IMG/M metagenome (GOLD analysis project Ga0308169, IMG submission 202139) | Phyllosphere microbial communities from UC Gill Tract Community Farm, Albany, California, United States - DLSLSB.R1 | ecosystem: Host-associated > Plants > Phyllosphere > Unclassified | place... | reverse complement strand
TGCCGCCGATGCTCGAGGGCGAGTACGGGTTGAAGTTGATCTGGTAGTCGCCGGCCTGGCCGGTGTAGACGACCAGGGTGTCGGAGGGGGTGGAGCTCGAGTTCGAGCCGCCGGCGGAGCAGCCGGTGAGGACGAGCGCGAGGGAGGCGGCGGCCGCGGCCCCCACGACCCAGCGGGGGCGGACGGGCCGAGGGCCGGTCGAGGCACGGAGGAACATCGTTGATCCTTTCGCTGCACCGGTCACGGGGAGCCCGCGGTCGGTGCTGACATCGTTGTCACAGGCGTCATCGCACTGCCCGGCCATTGTTACCCGACTAAATAAAGCCCGTCAAGTTTCTTCGGAGGAGCGCTCAGGTTCGGCGAGCGCCCCGCGCGATCTGCTGCTCGTGACTGGCGCCACCCGGGCGCCGGCTCTTTGCGGGCGCGCCGAAGGGGCCGCGCGGATGATCCGCGCGGCCCGTGCTCTCAGCTCAGAGCGCGACGACCCCCAATAGCGCGCCCGCGTGCCGCACGACGTCGTCCGCCGCGAACCGCGCGGCGTCGACCCCGTCGGTCGCCGAGACGCGGAACACGGCGCTCTCCCCCGCCAGCAGCGTCACGAGCCCCCGGTCGACGGTCGCCCGCGGTGCGGCGCGGTCGACGAGCAGCGTGACGTCGCGGGCGTACGCCGAGGCGGTCACCGTGACGAGCACGTCGTCGCCGTCGGGCGTCGCCGTCGCCCTCGCCCTGACGGCACCGGGGTCGAGTCGCTGCCCGACGACCTCGGCGGCGTTCCAGACGGCCCGCCCGGCCCCGAATCCGTCGAGGTCGACGACGAGCACCTCGGTGGCCGGGTCGAGGCTGGCGACGAGTTCCGCGGGCAGCAACGTGGTCGACGCGCCCCGCGCCTCCACGGCGACCGGCACGTCGACGACGTCGCGGTGCGAGCCACCGGCGTCGAGGGAGGCGACCGCGGCGCGTGCCGTGCCGTGCCAGGCGGCGGCCGTGTCGTTCAGCAGCACGAGCGAGAGGCCGGAGGCGCGGGACTGGATGGTTGCCAGCCGCGGCTCGTAGGCGGCTCGCAGGGCGAACCACAGCGGCTTGCGGTGCTCGTCGAAGTCGACGGCGGCCCACGAGACGACGGGCCAGTCGTCGTTCAGCTGCCAGACGATCGTGCCGGTGTTGAGCGGGGCGAGTGACCGGAAGTGCTCGATGCCGAAGCGGATCGCGGCCGCCTGGTTCAGCTGGGTGGCCCAGTGCCACTCGTCGATGCCGTTCGGCGACGGCAGATGCCCGACGAGGCCCCGCTCGAGCTTGAGGTTGCCGTCGTCGGCCTTCTGGTGCACGAGCATCTCGTGGCCGTAGGGCTCCATCGGCTCGTCGTGCACGACGGCGGCCAGGGTCGACCACGCGGGCGGCCCCTGGAACCCGAACTCAGAGACGAACCGCGCCGGGTACTCGGCGTAGGCGGTGTAGTCGCGGTCGTTCCAGACGTCCCAGATGTGCATCGTGCCGTGCCGGGCGTCGTTCGGGTGCAGGTAGTCGCCGAACGAGTACGGGCTGCCCGGCGAGTACGGCCGGGTGCCGTCGAGCTCGGCGACGAGCGCCGGCAGCAGCGAGCGGTAGTAGCCCTCGCCCCAGGTGCGGCCGGCCAGCTCGGCGCGCCAGCCCCACTCGACGAACCCCCAGATGTTCTCGTTGTTGCCGTTCCAGATGGCGAGCGACGCGTGCCGGCTGAGCCGGGTGATGGCCTCGCGCGCCTCGGCCTCGACCTCGTCGGCCAGCCAGGCCTCCTCGGCGTAGGCGGCGCAGGCGAACAGGAAGTCCTGCCAGACGAGCACGCCGGCCTCGTCGCAGGCGTCGTAGAAGTCGTGCGACTCGTAGATGCCGCCGCCCCAGACCCGCAGCAGGTTCATGTTCGCGTCGGTGGCGTCGGCCACCCGGCGCCGGTAGCGGGCGGCGTCCATCTCGGTGAGGAACGCGTGGTCGGGGATCCAGTTCGCGCCGCGGATCTGCACGACCTCGCCGTTGACCGACACCGTGAAGGGGGTGCCGTGGGCGTCGGGTGCGGTGTCGAGGGCGACCGTGCGGAAGCCGACCCGCGCCTCCCACGGTTCGTCGGGCGAGGTGCTCAGCGTGACGCTGACGGGGTAGAGCGGCTGGGCGCCGTGACCGCGCGGCCACCAGAGCTCGGCGTCGGGCACGACGAGTCGCAGGCTCACCGCCGTCTCGCCGGCCGTCATCGCCGAGGAGGCGCGGTGCCCGTCGACCTCGACGGTCACCTCCGTCGACCCGCCGCCCGCGCCCTCGCCGCCCGCCCATTCGAGGTCGACGTGCGCGTCGAGCACGCCGCCCTCGTCGGTGACGTCGACGAGCGGCCGGACCGACGCGATGCGGACGCCCGACCAGCTGTCGAGTCCGATGGGCTTCCAGATGCCGCTGGTGGCGACGTCGACGCCCCAGTCCCAGCCGAAGTTGCTGGCGGACTTCCGCAGCATGTTGAAGGGGTGGTGGTTGACGTGCGGGAGGGCGCCGTGCTGCTCGACCCGCGCCTCGACCTCGGCGACGGGGGCGGCGAAGGTGATGGTGAGGCGGTTCGCACCGGTGACCAGCGCCTCCTTCACGTCGATGCGGTGGCTGCGGTGCTGGTTCTCGGTCTCGGCGACGAGCACGCCGTTGAGCTCGACGCGGGCGACGGTGTCGAGGCCCTCGGCGACGAGGTCGTGGCGGTCGGAGCCATCGTCGCTCCAGTCGAACGTGGTGGCGTAGCGCCAGACGGTGCTGCCGATCCACTGCTGGGCGGCCTCGGCGTCGCCGTCGAACGGGTCGGTGATGAGGCCCTCGGCGAGGAGGTCGGTGTGGGCGCAGCCGGGGACGGTCGCGGGGATCGTCGCCCCGACGAGCCGGGCTGCCACCGCGTCGGGGACGGGGCCGGAGACCGCTTCGAGGGTCCAGCCGTCGTGGAGGGGTGTGAAGACCATGGGTGCCCTTGCTAGGAGGTGCGCGACGTCGCTGTCGCGCTGTCGGACTTTGTCAAATGACTTTATAAAGCACAGCAGAGCCTACGATATCGCCAGGAGGTACGACATGGTCAACCCGAGGCCCTTGTTGGCGGTGCCCACGAGCCGGGCTCTCGCGTTCGACCTGATCCGCTCGCAGGGCCCGATCAGTCGGGTCGAGCTCGCGGAGTCGACCGGGCTCACCCAGGCGACCATGTCGAACGTCGTGCGGCAGCTGCTGCTCGACGGCCTCGTCGTGGAGTCGGGCCGTCGCGAGTCGACCGGGGGTAAGCCCCGGGTGCTGTTGAGCATCGACCCGCGAGCACGCTATGCCCTCGGGGTGCAGTTGGGTGCCGACTTCGTGACGGTGGTGTTGACGGATCTCGGTGGCGCCCTGGTGGGGAGGGTGAGCGTCGCCGGCGTCTGGGGGCAGTCGCCCGAGTCGGCGGTGGCGTGGATCGCGTCGACGGTGTCGATGTTCCTGGGGTCGGTCGGCGTCGAGGCCGATCGGGTGACCGGCCTCGGGCTCGTGACGCCGGGTCCGATCGATCTGACGACGGGCAGCATCCTCGGGGCGCCGCCGTTCGAGGAGTGGGCCGGTTTCCCGCTCCGCGATGCCACGGCCGAGGCGACGGGTTTCGCGGTGATCCTCGACAACGACGCGACGGCGGCGGCGATCGGCGAGTTCTGGGGCGGTGCGGTCGGCGACTCGGCGGCGCACGGCACGGTGTACTTCGGGGCGGGGATCGGTGCGGGGATCGTGCTCGACGGGTCGATCTACCGCGGGGCGAGTTCGAATGCGGGTGAGCTGGGGCAGATGCGGTACCGGGGTCTCGGCCCGGTGGCGCATCGGGTGTCGGCCGAGCAGCTGGCCGGCCCGGTGAGCGTGGCGCTCGGGGCGCGGGCGGCGATGGCGGCGGGGCGGGCGTCGAGTCTGGTGCTGACCGAGAACGAGGACCCCTTCGCCGACTTCTCGCTCGTCGCCGCGGCGGCCGTCGAGGGCGATGCGCTCGCCGTGGAGCTGGTCACCGAATCGGCCGACCACCTCGCGAACGCGGTCGTCTCGATGGCGAACCTGCTCGATCTCGACTCGGTGGTGCTCGCCGGGCCGTCGTTGACGACGGCGGGGCCGCTCTATCTCGAGGTGGTGCGGCAGCGTCTGGCCGACGACTTCTTCGCGCAGGGGCGGCATCAGGTCAAGGTCGAGCTGTCGGCGCACGTCGCCGACTCGGCGGCGGTGGGAGGCGCGGCGCTGGTCCTGCAGCGAGAGGTCGCGGCGCGCCGTGGGCCGGGTGGTGCGGGCGCGGGTGCTGTTGCTGCGGGTGCTGCGCCTGTGTCGTCGGTCTGACCCGCGCCTCCTCGGTGCTCCGGGGGAACTCCGCTCCAGTGGTCAGAAGATGTCCTTCATCGGCGCGAGAAGGACCACTTCCGACCACCGAAGCCCCACGCCAGTCTCAGGGTGGGCCGAAGACGCCCTTCGTCGGCACGCGAAGAGCATCTTCTGACCAACGCCGTCGCACGCGGGTTCAGTCCGACGCCAGCGCCGACGCCGAGACCGCGGTCGCAGCCTGGTCCGCCCGCCACGCCCCGACGAGCGTGCCGATCAGCATGCAGACGATGCTCACGATGATCCACAGCGCTTCGACGCCTTCGCGCAGCGGCACCGCCACCGGAACGAACGCGGCTCCCACGGCGAGCGCGCAGCCGATCGCGACGGGCACGAGGGCGGCGCGGTGCCCGGCGCGCCAGGTCTCGGGCGACTCCATCACGTGGCGGAACCGGATGCCGGCGAGCTGGTTCACGCCGAGGCGTCCGCGGGCGGCGGCGAGGGTGGTGCCGAAGACGACGGCGCACCCCGCGAGGACGATGAACGGCACGACGAGGGGCATCCGTCCACGCTAGGTCACAGTCGGTGCGTCCGCATCCGTCGAGAGGAGGGGCCCACGCCTGCGGACCGGTCCGCTGCGGAGGCACGGCGACCCCGTCACCCCAGGAGGCGCGGGTCGACCCGCAGTGTGACCACCTCGCCGTCGGGTGAGGTCGCCGCGAACGTCCAGGCGTCGCCGGCCGGACGCGGCCAGTCCCACGACACGATCCACTCGGTGTCCGACCCGCCGAACGAGACGACCCGGTCGAGGTGGCCCTGATCCCCCGCCTCGAGCAGGCGGACGTCGATCTCGGTCATGAGCGCCCCGGGTCCGGTCGGCGGATCCCCCGCCGCATCCCAGCCATCGCTCGCGACGCGGTCGCGCCAGGCGCGGCTGTCAGCCCAGTGGCGGAGGGTGAGCCGCTCGACCTCATCGTTCAGCACGGCGCGGGCCTGCAGCCGGACGCGCTGATCGGTGCACTCGATCCGTTCGACGACGATCACGACGCCGCCCGCGGCTCCGAGCGGGCTCGACCTGGTCGGCACGAGCGACGTGCGGCGGTCGACGTCTGCGGGTGACCAGGTCGTGATGTCGTCCATGGGGTGACCTTAGTGACCCGCGCCTCCTCGGTGGGGTGGTCGGTGGCCCCTGAGCACGACGCCCTGACCCCCACGAGGAGGCGCGGCTCGACTGCCCGACGCGCCCCTAGTGTGGAGGAATGATCAAGTCCGAGAAGACCCTGCTCGTCTACGCGATCGTCGCGCTGGTGTTCGGCGCCGTGCTGCTCGTCTTCGGGCAGCCGATGGGCTGGCTGCTGCTGGTCGGCGGTCTCGGGCAGTTCGGCTTCATCTCCTACCTCGTCCGCAAGCGGCAGCAGGCCGAGGTCGCGCCGGTGGAGCCCGCAGGGACGGCGGCGCAGGCTGGGCCCGTGGCGCCGGGCGCATCCGCGGTGCCCGACGCTCCCACGGCATCCGTCGCGCCCGCGGTGCCCGTGACCCCCACGGCCTCCGTCACGCCGGACGCGTCCGCCGACGCCGGACCCGACGTGGTCGACGCGCCTGACGCGCCGACTCCGCGCTGACCGGATCATGTCCGAATCAGTGGACCCGGCCGGCACCGAACGCTCTGCGGCTCACGGCATCGTGCAGCGGCCGCCACGTGCTCCGCTCAGGCGTGTCGCGCGAGCAGCGATCGTCGCCGGGGTCGTGGCCGTCGTCGCGTACGGGCTCGCGCTCGCCTTGACCTGGTTGTGGATGCCCGGAGGCCGTTCGCCGGTCGTCTACACCACCGAGCAGCGGATCGACTGGTTCACCATCGGCACCAACACGACCGTCGTGGCGGGTCTCATCGCGGCCGTCGCTGCGATCACGGCGCTCGTGCTGGCGGCGTTCGTCGTACTGCGGCGCATCGGCGGTCGTCGCCGCGCTTCGTAGGGCCATCGACGCGCCTCGTGAGGCCCTCGAGCCGACCAGGGGCGGGTCGTCCTGCTTCGAGCTATTACGCATGGGAACGTAAGAGCGATTCCGCGAAGCCGTTCCCCGGCTCAGCCCGACCCGGCCAACGGAACAGCACGGGCCACGGCAGAATCGCTGATGTGCCGCTCCGCCCCGTCTCCCCCGCCGATGTCGACGACCTCCGGGCGTTCCTCGTCGAGGCCGATCTGACGCTCGCCGGGCTCGACGACCCCGCCGTCCGCCTCTGGATCGAGCGCGACGCCGCCGGCACGATCGTCGGCTCGACCGGCTTCGAGCTCAGCGTCGACGGGACGCATGCCCTCCTCCGCAGCGTCGCCGTCGCCCCGACGCAGCGAACCGCCGGCGCGGGCACCCGTCTCGCCGGCCACGCCCTAGCCGAGGCGGCGAGCGCCGGGGCGACGCGGGCCTGGCTCTTCTCGCGCCGCTCCGGACCGTTCTGGCAGAGGCTCGGCTTCTCCCCCGCCGACCGCGACGCCCTGGCCGCGGCGCTCGCAGACACCCACCAGCTCCGCCTCTTCGCCGCCACCGGCCAGCTCGCCCGCGAGGTCGCCTGGTCGCGCCCGCTGGAACCCGTGCCTCCTGCTCGGTCGCTCTGAGGTCGGCCGTGTTCCGTCCCTGAGGACGACCTCACTGCACCCTGCGGACGACGCCCCCGCCGCCGGTTCTGCCTAGCGTCGAACCATGGCCCTCACGCACGCTCCCGCAGCCGCCGCCAGCACGCCCGCCCGGGCCGAGCCGCAGCGCCGTCGGTCGACGCTGCTGTCGCTGCTCCCCTGGACGACAGCCTGGGGAGGCGCGGCGGCCTTCTGCCTCGTACCCATCGGCTTCGTGCTGGTCTCGGTGGTCGTGGAGCAGACGACGAACGGGATAGCCGCACTCGCGATGGTCTTCCCGGTGATGCTCGGCGGAGCGGTGGCCCTCTGGCTCTACGGCCTCGTCGCCGGTCTGCTCGCCGGCCTCCCCGACTGGCTGCTGCGCCGGAGTCCCCGCCTGCGGCCGCTCGGGGCGGTACTCGCCGTCCTCATCCTCACCGTGCTGGTGGCGGTGCCGTGGGCGGTCGTGAACGTGCGGTTCCTGGACCTGCCGCTGATGGCGCCATCGACATTCGTCTCGACCCTGACGGTCGCGGGCGCGACGGCTGTGGCGACGACGGTGGTCGTCTTGCTGCACGGCAGGCGCCAGCGGCGGCTCGAGCGTGGCGTGACTGGTCAGAGGCTGCCCTCGACGCGTACCTGAAGGCGAGTCTCTGCCGCTCGACGCGCGAGGTGCGTCCTGAAGACGAGCGGGCTGGCGTGCAGACGAGGAGCACACCGGCGGCGCTCGACGCGGTCCTGAGCGGGTCAGGCGGCCACGCGCAGTCGGCAGCCTCGTGGCTCGCTAGCTCAGGGGATCGGGACGACGACGTCCCAGCTCGCGGAGTACTCGAGCAGGAACATCGTGACCTCCCGGCCGGGCCGGAAGAGAGTGCTGACCCCGAACCGCAGCCCCTGCGCTGGCGGAAGGGAGGCGCTCACCGCGATTCGTTGAGAGTCGACGTCCGGACTGCCGGTCGGCTCGGCGGCGATCTTCTGCTGCAGTTCGCGCACGCTGTCCGTCGGCAGGCCGATCGCCTCGAGCGCTTCCTGGTGCGCGGCGACGCCGGCGTCCGCCCCCTCGACGGCGGGAGCGTCGACGCGCATCCCGAAGGTGCGTCCTTTCGGCACGAGGACCTCGCCGGTCGTCGGGCTGATGACTCCGTCGGGCGAGTCGAGCAGTTCGAAGATCACCTCGTTCGCGCGCGCGTCGACGGTCGTGCCTCCCGGCAGGAGGAATCGCACAGGGCGGCCGCCGCCGCCCGAGGAGCTGTAGGCGCCCACCTCGATGTCCGAGATCGACTCGTCGCTCGTGTCGATGCCGAAGGCCTCAGCGCTGGGTGAGACGGTGAGGTCCCAGACCTCGACGCCGTCGTCGATCGTCATGGCGGTGGGTGTCGGGCCGTGGTGGCTCACGGAGAATTCGCTGACATCGGGCTGGTCGGATGCACCCGGTGCCGACTCGCCCCCGGGCGCGCACCCGGCGAGCAGTCCCACGGTCGTCGCGACGAGCACGGCGGCGACGAGGCCGCGGGTACGGGTCTTGATGCTGGTGCTGGTGCTGGTGCTGCGAGTCATCGCCATACGAAGTCCCCCGTGATCGACTGGTCAGAACCTGTCCCTCGTCGACGCGCGAAGGACATCTTCTGACCACTCGATCCTCCCGCAAACAGACTCAGCAGACTCAGGCGCTTCATCGACTCGGGCAGAATCACCGAGACGATCAAAGGGGATGCCATGCAGTTCACCATCGACGGCTCGCAGTACGAGCTGACGCAAGAAAGTGTGCGCGCAGCTCTCGCTTCGCGCGAGCCCGGCGCGATCAACACCTACTCGATCGAAGTCGACGGCCGGGCCTTTCCCGTGAAGCAGGCCCTCGCGGCCGCGACGGGGCTCTCCAATCGTGCTTTCGACTCGGGTCGAGCACAAAGGATTATGAACGACCTCGGCTTCACCGTCAGCGGCACGAAGCCGGAGAAGCCACCAACATCCTCCCGCGCCCGTCGTCAGGCAACAGCCGACGCCGCCCGCCTCGTCCTCGAGGATGGCCTCCACCGACGCCCTTCCATCTTCGACGGCACGACCGTCACCTGGGACGCCGCCACCGCCGCAGCGCTCCGCCGAGCCATTGAGACCTCCGACGTCGAGGGCACCTTCCGCGAGCGCCTCCTCACGCAACTGGCCGGTCAGCCCCGCGCCGTCGTCCTCCTGGCCGCCGAGCTCTGTTTCCTCCAGCGCCTCCCGCTCCTCAACGTCCGGGCCGAGACCAAGCGCAAGCTACTGCAAGACATCCTCGATGTCCTCCCCGACCACCCGCAGCTGCCCGAGGCGATCGTCGACGCCGTCGCGACGCCCGGAACCTTCCATGGTGGCCAGGGCTTTAACCAGCAGGTCCCCCAACACATCCAATGGCTGGCCCACTTCGTCGAGCTCTGGGCACAGCTGCCCGACGAGCCGAGTCGAGAAGCCATCGACGATCCGTGGGCGTTCCGCAGCCGCACTCTCGACGTCGAGCCAGACGCAGCGCCGATGCGCAACTCGCTCCTCGCCCTCCTCTGGCCCTCCACTTTCGAGAGCATCGTGTCCACCTCCGACAAGGAGTCCATCCGCGAGGCCTTCGCCGCGGCCTTGCCTGGCAGAAGTGTTGGCACCGAGCAACATGACGTCGACCGCGACCTCCTATCGCTTCGCGATCGATTCGACGCCAACGGTGACCTGGACATCGATTGGTATCGGTCTCCCTGGCGGGACGAGTGGAGGATGGCCGAGGCGAATCCCCACCGGCGAGGCTGGGTCATGGCGGAAGCGCGTCACGGAGAGGCGCTTTCTCTGCGTCGCCACACGACCCGTCCCAGCTTCTATTCCAGTCGGGGATCGATCCGCGAGGAGGCGCTCCGCACCTGGAACGGACAGCCCCCGATCACCGACCTCCTCGCCCAGATCGACGCCGCCACCGCTTATCTCGTCACGATGCAGCTACGGGACCAGATCTTCGTCCGCACGCCCGACGGCGTCCACGTCGGCGAAGTCGGCGGACTCAATTCTGACCTTGAGCGCCCAGTCACCTGGCGCGACCCCGTCTCCCCCGCCGCACTCCCCCACGCCGTTCTCGACATCCTCGACAGCAGCCCGACGATCGCCGAGGTCGACTTCCTCATGCCCACTCCAGAAACGCACCCGGTCTTGCCGACCCCGGTGCGCCTCCCTCGCGCCACTCCCGAGTTCGCCGAACGCCTGCATTACGAGAAGACTTGGCTCGACGACGCGATCGACCTGCTCGAAGAGCGTCGCCAGGTGATCTTCTTCGGCCCTCCCGGCACGGGCAAGACGTTCCTCGCGAGGGCGCTGGCCGACTTCATCGCCCCCGAGGGGGCGATGAAGATCGTGCAGTTCCACCCCTCCTATTCGTACGAGGACTTCTTCGAGGGCTTCCGTCCGACCGTCGACGAGAACGGCACGGCCACATTCCGTCTCGCACCGGGCCCCGTGCGCCTGCTCGCGAAGGCCGCCGCTGAGAACCCCACGGTGCCGCACGTGCTCATCATCGACGAGATCAACCGGGCCAACATCGCCAAGGTCTTCGGCGAGCTCTACCTGCTGCTCGAATACCGCGATGCCGATGTCGCGTTGCAGTACTCGCCCGAAGAGGACTTCCGCCTCCCCGAGAACCTCTTCGTCATCGGCACGATGAACACCGCCGACCGCTCGATCTCGCTCGTCGACGCGGCCATCCGTCGCCGGTTCGCGTTCGTCGAGCTCCACCCCGGGGAAGAGCCCGTGCGGGGCCTCCTCGACCGGTGGTCTTCGGCGAACGACCACGATGTGAGCCGCGGAGCACTCCTCCGTCAGCTGAACGACCGCATCGGCGACCTCGACCGCGACTTCCAGATCGGCCCGTCGTACCTCATGGGTCGATCTGCTCGCACCTCGGCCGGCCTCGCACGCATCTGGGAGCACGACATCCTCCCCCTGCTCGACGAGCACTACTACGGCCGATTCACCCGGCAGGAGGTGCGGGTC
>Ga0308169_10005920_pt1 | contig 10914 bp, 7 predicted proteins | sample PhyBR1_2_FD_202139 | JGI IMG/M metagenome (GOLD analysis project Ga0308169, IMG submission 202139) | Phyllosphere microbial communities from UC Gill Tract Community Farm, Albany, California, United States - DLSLSB.R1 | ecosystem: Host-associated > Plants > Phyllosphere > Unclassified | place... | reverse complement strand
CCCTGCGCCTGCGGGGCGGCGCTTTTACTTGTAACGAAGAACCATGACCGACCCCATCCGCCTCTCCAAACGCATGTCCGAACTCGGCCTGTGCTCCCGCCGCGAAGCCGACGAATGGATCGCGAAAGGCTGGGTGCGCGTCGACGGCCAGGTCATCTCCGAGCTGGGCAGCAAGGTGCTGCCGCACCAGAAGATCACCGTCGAGCGCCAGGCCGCCGCGCAGCAGGCCAAGCGCGTGACCGTGCTGCTGAACAAGCCGGTCGGCTATGTCAGCGGCCAGGCCGAGGACGGCTACAAGCCGGCCGTCGTGCTCGTCAAGCCGGAAAACCGCTGGGCCGACGACCCGTCGCCCGAGCAGTTCCACCCGACCCAGCTGAAGTCGCTCGTGCCGGCCGGCCGCCTGGACATCGATTCCGTCGGCCTGCTCGTGCTGACGCAGGACGGCCGCATCGCGCGCCAGCTGATCGGCGAGAACACGTCGATCGAGAAGGAATATCTCGTGCGCGTGCAGTACACGAAGCCGGGCCGCCTGCCCGACACCGAGCTCAGGAAGCTGAACCACGGCCTCTGGATGGACGGCAAGCCGCTGCTGCCCGCCAAGGTCCGCTGGCAGAACGACGACCAGCTCAGCTTCACGCTGAAGGAAGGCCGCAAGCGCCAGATCCGCCGCATGTGCGACATGGTCGGCCTCAAGGTCATCGGCCTCAAGCGCGTGCGCATCGGCCGCGTCAAGCTGGGCGACCTGCCGCCGGGCCAGTGGCGATACCTCGGCGCCGACGAAGGCTTCTGAGCGCAGGCGGCCCGACCCGCGGGCGCTAATGCACGTGCCGCATCTGGGTCCACGGGTCCAGCACGTGCAGTTCGTCGAGCACGGCGCGCGGTCCTTCGACCGTGCCGCCGGTATCGAGATCCCATTCGAGCCGCAGCTTCGACCGTCCGCGCCGCATGTCGACCCGGGCATAATCGACCCAGGCATCGTCCGCGTCGTATTCGAACGTCTTGATCCAGCCGGATCGCAGCAACGACTCGACGGTCTGTCGCAGCGCGAACGGTGGGAGGTCCGAAATCAATTCGGGGTGTAACTGTGGGTCGCCCAAGACGCCCAGGTATCTGACCAGGTGTGAAATCCACGCCATCGCTGCCTCCCAACATCGTTTGACGTGATTTCAGTCTACGCAGCAAGATCGCGTGTTGACGTACGTTGGCGCACACAACCGAACCAAATGCCTCAGAAAAATGTCACAGTTTTGTAACTTACTGTTTCGGATTCTTGACTTGATCCGGATCAGGTAAGTATCGCGTGCAGATCCTCGAGGCTGACGGGCTTGGTGAGGTGGTGCGAGAAGCCGCGGTTGCGCGTCTGGCGCCGGTCGGCGTCCTGCCCCCAGCCCGTCAGCGCGACGATGCGCACGCCCGAGAAGCGCTCGTCCTGGCGCAGGCGCCGCGCGACTTCGTAGCCGTCCATGCCGGGCATGCCGAGGTCGAGCAGGACGCTGGTCGGCAGGAACGCTTCCGCCTGCGCCAGCGCGGCGCGGCCGTCGTACACGACCCGCACGGCGGCGCCGTCGGCTTCCAGCAGCAGCCCGAGGGTGTCGGCGGCGTCGCGGTTGTCGTCGACGACGAGAATGCGCTGGCCATGGAACGGCGCGGCCGGACGCGGCTGGCCGAGCGGCGGCGCCTCGGCCTCGGGCGCACGCTCGGCCGCGAGCGGCAGGCGCACGACGAACTCGCTGCCCTGCCCCGGCCCGGCGCTGTGCGCTTCGGCGCTGCCGTGATGCATCTCGACGAGGCTGCGCACCATCGTCAGGCCGATCCCGAGCCCGCCCTGCCCGCGCCCGATCGAATGGGCCTGGGCGAACATGTCGAACACGCGCGGCAACGCCTCGGGCGGGATGCCGATGCCGGTGTCGCGCACGGTCGCCACCAGGACGTCGCCCTCGCGCCGCACGTCGAACCAGATGCGCCCGCCCGTGTCCGTGTACTTGGCCGCGTTATTGAGCAGGTTCGAGAACACCTGCGTCAGGCGCACGCGGTCGGCTTCCACGCACAGCGGCTCGTCCGGCAGCGCGACGGCCAGCTGGTGGCCCGCGCGCTCGATCATCGGCTGGCTCGTCTCGACCGCGCCCTGCACCACGTCGGCGAACGGCAGGCGCTCCAGCTTCAGGTCGATCTTGCCGCGCGTGATGCGCGAGACTTCCATCAGGTCATCGACGAGGCGCACGATCTGGCGCACCTGGCGGCCGACCATCTCGATCACGCGGTCGGACTGGCGCCGCCCGTCGGGACGGCGCATCAGCTGCACGGCATTGCTGATCGGCGCGAGCGGATTGCGCAGCTCGTGCGCCAGCGTCGCCAGGAACTCGTCCTTGCGGCGGTCGGCATCCTTCAGCGCCTCCTCGGCCTGCACGGCGCCCGTGATGTCGAGCGAGATGCCGACGTAGCCGCGGTGCGCGCCGTCGCCGGAATACCAGGGCGACGCATGCGATTCGAACCAGTGCCAGCTGCCGTCGCGCACCATCGTGTGCATGCGCTGGTTGAAGGCGTTGCGGGCGCGGATGCCGTCGTACACGGCGCGCAGGTACGCGTCGATGTCCTGCGGGCGCACGATCCCGTGCCAGCCGCGCTGGCCGTCCGCGCCGGCGTCGCCCGCCGGCAGCGCCTCCGTCACGCAGCGCTGGTTCAGGTAGATCACGTTGCCGTCGACGTCGAACTGGTAGACGAGCGCCGGCGACGCGTCGGCCAGCGCGCGGAACCGCCCTTCGCTCTCGCGCAGCGCATCCTCGGCGCGCTTGCGCACGGTGATGTCGTGGAACAGGATGGCCACGCGCGGCACCTGGCGCCCGCCCACCGGGTACACGAAGAAGTCGTACCAGCTGGACAGCGCCGGCGCGAAGCACTGCGAGCGGCTGGACACGCCCGTGCGCACGACCTGCACGCAGGCGTCCAGCCAGCACGGTTCGTGTCCCGGGCGCATGCGCAACTGGCCCGGCCCCACGTACGCGATGTTGGCCATGCGTACCGCGGCCGGATTCGCCTCGGCGTACTCCAGCCCGGCCGGATGCCCTTCCGCGTCGAAGCGCACGGTCGCCAGCAGGAAGCCCTCGTCCATCGCCTCGAACAGCATGCGGTAGCGGCGCTCGCTCTCGGCCAGCGCGGCCTGCGTGCGGCGGCGCTCGTCCACGTCGATATGCATGCCGACCCATTTGCGCACGGTGCCGTCGCGGTTGAACAGCGGGGCGGCGCGCGCGTTCGTCCAGCGCCAGCCGCCGGCCGCCATCTGCACCCGGAATTCCGCGTTCAGCATGCGCCGCGTGCCCAGGGCCGCGCGCCATTCGCGCAGCGCGTAGGCGCGGTCGTCCGGATGCACGGCGTCGATCCAGCCTGCGCCGAGCGCCTGCGCGTCGCGCTGGCCCGTGTATGCCGTCCAGCTGGGCGAGCCGACCAGCACGCGCCCGTGCGCATCCGTTTCCCACACGGCCTGGGCGAAGCCCTCGACCATCGCGCGGAACCGCTCCTCGCTCTCGGCCAGGCGCGCCTCGGTTTCCTTGTTGTCCGTGACGTCGAGCACGAACAGCACGCAGCGCGCATGTTCGCCCTCGCCCGAGATGCGCGCCGGCGCGAACAGGCCCCACCAGCGGGTGCCGTCCTTGCGCACCATCTGCTTGGTGTACGGCAGCGTGACGCCCGTCGCGATCAGGTCGCGCAGGGCGCGCGCGGAAACGTCCCAGAATTCCGGCGGCGTCATGTCGCGCCAGTTATCCATCGTGCCCAGCTCCGCGCGCGCGTAGCCCGTCATGCGTTCGAACGCGGCGTTGACGTCGCGCACGGTGCCGCCGATGTCGAAGTACAGCACGCCGACGGTGGTGATGGAAAGCGTCGCCTCGATCAGGGCCTTGTACTCGCGCAGCGCACGCTCGCTTGCGCGGGTTTCCTCGACTTCGCGCTCCAGATGCTCCTTGCTTTCGAGGACGGGGCGCAGCCGCTCTTCCACCTTGCTCTCGACCTTGCGTTCGAGGCCGCCGCCGGCCTGGTGGGCCGCGGCGGCATAGGCGGCGCAGGCGCGCAGCAGGTGCAGATCGTCCGCATCGAAGCGCGTGCCGCTCCCTTCGGCGAGGATGACGGCCAGCGCGCCGGCGGTGGCCCCCTGCACGCACCAGGGCACGCCCAGCACTTCGGCGAGCGCCGCGCCGCTGACGCGCACGGACGGGAAGCGCTCGGCCGGATGCGCGATCAGCACGGGCGCGCCGGCCTGCATGGTGACGCCGCACGGACAGGCGTCGAGCGGCCAGCGCTGGCCTTCGCACGCGGCGAGATCGCCGGCGACGGCACACCAGCGCACGCCGTCGGCGCCGTCCGCGCCGGCGCCGCCCGCAGGCGCGTCGTGCACGGCGATGACGACCGAATCGGCGCCGCACAGGTCGCGCACGATGCCGGCCAGGCAGCGCAGCGCATCTTCCGGCGCGTCGGCCAGGCACTGGGCCAGGCCGGCCAGCGCCGCGACCTGCGCGGCGGCGTCGCGCGCGGGCAGGCGTGCCGCGCGTGCGCGCAGCGCGGCCTCGACGCTGTTGTCGTCGTGGCGGCCAAGTGCAGCGTCGGGAGTCAAGTTGGCCATGTCGGTTGTTGTCGTGTTGACTGCGCCTGTCTATACCGCAGCGTACTTGACAACCCGGACAGTGCCAAACGATTTTCAATCGTGCTCGCCATCTTTGACGGTTTTGACGGCGCGGCCCGCGCAGCGCCACGACAAATGTCACGCGCCCGTCGCTGCGGCATGCCGCCGGTGTCACACATTCGTTTTTCGATACAGAAACAAGAACGATGTCAGACGTCCAGCCGTTCTGTGATGGCGCCCGCCATCAATGCGCGGCGGTGCGGCGCTCGGGGTCGGCGTCGGCCATGGCGCGTTCGAGTTCGTCGATCCGCACCGGCTTCTTGAGGTGCAGGTCGAAGCCGGCGTCGAGCGCGCGGCGCACGTCGTCCGGCTGGCCGTAGCCGGTCACCGCGACGAGCCGGATGCCGCCCTGGCGCGCCAGCGCGCGCGCCACCTCGTAGCCGGAAATGTCGGGCAGGTCGATGTCGATGAATGCCACGTCCGGCCGCTGGCGCGCCGCGAGCGCGATGCCGGACCGGCCGTCGGCGGCCGTCATCACGGTGCAGCCGCGCGACTGCAGCAGCGCGCACGTCATGTCGCGCAGGTCGTCGTTGTCTTCCACCAGCAGCACGCGCCGGCCGGGCGCCACGGCGTCGGCCGCTGCGCCGTCCGCCGCGGCCGCACTGCCCGGCGCCGCGGCCAGCGGCAGGCGCACGGCGAACGTGCTGCCCTGCTGCGGCCCGGGACTGGAGACGCTCACGCTGCCGCCCTGCTGCTCGACGAGCGACTTGACGACGGCCAGCCCGATCCCGAGGCCGCCCTTGGCGCGGCTCAGGACCTTGCCCTGCACGAACACGTCCCAGATGCGCGGCAGCAGCTCGGGATCGATGCCCTTGCCGTCGTCGGCCACCGCGAATTCCGCCATCCCGGCGGCGTCCGGCGCCGGGCGCACGGACACGCGGATCCAGCCGCCCGCCTGCGTGTACTTGGCGGCGTTCTCGACCAGGTTGCCGATCACCTGCTGCAGCCGGGTCGGATCGCAGCTGACCCACACCGGTTCCAAATCCAGCTCGACCCGGTGTTCCGCCGTCGTGCCCTGGGTCTGCAGGGTCTGCACGACGTCGCGCACGGCCGCTGCCAGGTCGAGCGCGACGGGCGCCAGCGTCACGCGTCCGCTCAGCACGCGGTTCGCGTCCAGCAATTCGTCGACGAGGTGCGCCAGGTGCCGGCTCTGGCGTCCGATGATCTGGTGCGCGCGCTCGGCCGCCTGGCCGCTGGCACCCATCTGGATCAGGGCGATGGCGGAACTGATGGCGCCGAGCGGATTGCGCAGCTCGTGGCCCAGCATGGCGAGGAATTCGTCCTTGGCGCGGTTCTGCGTTTCGGCCAGGCTGCGCGCCGCCTGCGCCTCGGCCAGGTGGCGCTGGCGCGCGGTCTCGAGCCGGATCAGGCGCGCCGACACCGCGTGCAGCACCTTCTCCAGCGCGTTCAGCTCCGTGATGCGCAGGTCGGCCGGCGGCGGCAGCCAGCCTTCGACCATGCCTTCCGTGGCCGCCCCCAGGTATTCGGTGGCGGCCAGCAGGCGGCGCGCGAACAGCAGCGCGCCGATGCAGGCGACGGCCACGGCGCACAGCAGGGTCGCGGCCGTGAGCGAGACCGCGTGCGCGGTCGTCGCCTCCAGCTCCGCGACCGGCACGCCGACGACCGCGGTCCAGCCGGACAGCTGGGAGCGCGCCAGCGCCGCGTACAGCGGGCGGCCGTCGCGGCTCTCGGTGCGTACGAGTGCGCTGCCGGCGCGCAGCGCGCCCATCAGATCGGGCGCCGGCGCCGCCGCGCGGCCGTCCGGATGGCGGTTGCGCGCGATGGTGTCGCCGGCGCGGTCGAACACGGTGATCAGCCAGGAGTCCGGGACGTCGCGCGGCAGCATGCCACTCAGGGCCGACGCCGCCAGCCACTGGCCGAGCACCATGCGCCGGCCGTCCGCCAGCGTGACGGGGACCTGCGCCGCGACGACGCCCGCCTGGATACCGGCATCGACCATCAGGCCCGACACGGCCGGCGTGCCCCGCTCCAGCGCCTCGCGCACGCGGGTGCGGATCGCCGGCGGCGGATCGCCGGCCGCCGCGCCGTACGGGCGCACGGTGTTGAACACCTGTTCGCCGTCGGCGCGCAGCAGGATCGTGTGGCGCGCGCTGCCGGCATTGGCGTTGCTGGCCTGGCTGTAGAAGGTGGCGAAGTCGCCGCGGAACAGGTAGAGCGACGTCGTCAGAACCTGGCCGCTCACCAGCGCGGCCGTCATCTCGCGGTCCATCGTCAGCACCGTGGCGCGCGCCAGTTCCTGCATGCTGCGCAGCGCGGCCTGGCGCTCGGCGTCGAGCAGCAGGCGGATGGCGATCGCCGATCCGAGGATCACGGGCAGGAACACGGCGGCGGCCAGCAGGGCCAGGTGCGTACGGACTCTCATGGAAACCGACGGGGTAGGATCGGGCGTTGATTGTATGTCAGCACGTTCCGATTTGGCGATCCCTGCGGCAAAAAACGCATACGGCCTGTCGGTACAGGCGTTTTACCCGGTTGCACGATCCTTTGCTCTGGCGTAGCATCCGGTCTTTGCCGGGCTCACGAGGCCGCCGGCCGAACCCTGGAGCGTCATGAAACCCGAAACCCTACCCCCACCCACCACGCAATCCCGTTCGTTCCTCACCATCGCCCTGATCGAGATGTGGGAACGCTTCGGCTACTACGGCATGCAGGCGCTGATCGTGTACTTCATGGTCCAGCGCCTCGGCTTCGACGACAGCCGCGCGAACCTCGTCTGGAGCGCGGCCGCCGCCCTGATCTACGTCTCGCCCGCGATCGGCGGCTGGATCGGCGACAAGATCCTCGGCACCAAGCGCTCGATGGTGCTCGGCGCCATGGTGCTGACGGTCGGCTACGCGCTGATGGCCGTCCCCACCGAAAACACCTGGTTCCTGTTCGGCGCGCTCGGCGTGGTCGTCGTCGGCAACGGCCTGTTCAAGCCCAACACCGCCAACCTGGTGCGCAAGATCTACGAAGGCGACGATTCCAAGATCGACAGTGCCTTCACCCTGTACTACATGGCGGTGAACGTCGGCTCGACGATCTCGATGCTGGCCACTCCGTGGATCAAGGACTGGGTCAACGCCACGTATGGCGGCGAACTGGGCTGGCACGTCGCGTTCGGCGCGTGCAGCGTCGGCCTCGTGGTCGGCCTGTTCAACGTCATGCTGATGCGCGCGACGATCGCGCACGTCGGCTCGCCGGCGGACGAACGCCCGCTCGACGTCGGCAAGCTGGTCGCCGTGCTGGCGGGCGGCGTCGTGCTGGTGGGTGTGTCGGCCGTGATCCTGGAATACCAGACGCTGGCGCGCATCTTCGTCTACCTGGCCGGCTTCGTCGTGCTGGGCATCTTCATCCACCTGATCCGGAAAAGCGCGCCGAACGAGCGCGCCGGCCTGACGGCGGCCCTCGTGCTGACGCTGCAGTCGGTGTTCTTCTTCATCTTCTACCAGCAAATGTCGACGTCCCTGTCGCTGTTCGCGCTGCGTAACGTGAACATGGACTTCTCGCTGTTCGGCACGCACCTGTTCGACTGGTCGCCGGCGCAGTTCCAGGCCTTGAACGCGATCTGGATCATGGTGCTGTCGCCGGTGCTGGCATGGGCCTACTCCGCGGCCGGCCGCAGCGGCAAGGACCTGTCGATCGCCGGCAAGTTCGCGCTCGGCTTCTTCGCCGTCGCGCTGGGCTTCTTCGCGTACGGCGTGGCGGGCGCGTTCGCCGTCGGCGGCAAGACGTCGTCGTGGGTGATGGTCGCCGGCTACGGCCTGTACTCGCTGGGCGAGCTGCTCGTCTCGGGCCTGGGCCTGGCGATGGTGGCGCGCTACGTGCCGGCGCGCATGAGCGGCTTCATGATGGGCGCCTATTACGTCGCCACCGGCATCTCGCAATACCTGGGGGGCGTCGTCGCCAACCTGGCCAGCGTGCCGAGCGACGTCACCGACCCGCTGCAGACGCTGCCGATCTACACGAGCCTGTTCAACAAGCTGGGCGTCGGCGCGCTCGTCTGCACCGCCATCGCGCTGGCCGTGCTGCCGCTGATGCGCCGCCTGTCGGCCAAGCACCACGCACACAACTGACGCGCCGTCCGGTATCATCACAAGCGCGCCCGGCCCCGTGCCGCGGCGCGCTTTTTTTTCGCCCGGAGACCCTGCCATGACCGTCCTCGCCAGCGCGCGCCTGCGCTACGAACCGATGTCCGACGCCCACTTCGACGGCCTGGCCGCCATGAACGGCGACCCGGAGGTGATGCGCTACATCTCGGGCCGCGCCGAGACGCCGGACCAGACCCGCGCCATGATCGCGCGCGTGCGCACCCGCTGGGACACGTGGGGCTACGGGTGGTGGACGCTGCTCGACGCCGCCACCGGCGAGGTGGTGGGCGCCGGCGGCATCCAGCACCTCGGGCGCGACCGCGCCAATCCCCACGAGATCGGCTGGCGCCTGCGCCGCGCGAGCTGGGGCCTGGGCCTCGCCACGGAAGCCGCGCGCACGATGGCCGGGCACGCGTTCGCGGTACTGGAAGCGCCGCTGCTGTGCGCCGTGCGCCACACGGACAACGCGGCGTCGCAGCGCGTCATGGACAGGCTCGGCATGCGCTACACCGGCATGGAAGACTGGGACGGCGCGCGCGTGCCGGTGCACGCGCTGACGCGGGCCGAGTGGCTGGCCATGCGCGCATCGGATCCGCGCGAGTGACGCCGGTCCGCGCCGCCACCGCGCGCGGCGGCCACCCGCGACTTATCCATCGCGCATACTCCTGATGCCCGTCACGGCGGCGCGTCGCGGCGCGCCTAAGCTGGCCTGGCATGCCAACAACGACCAGGAGGCTCACATGCGCACGTCACCGCATTTCCCCCGTCTGCTGCTGTCCATGGCCCTGGCTCTGCCGGGTGCCGCGGCAATGGCCGACCCGCTGTACAACATCACGCTGCTGGGCGGCACCGGCAGCAGCGCCAGCGACATCAACAGTTGGGGCGACGTCGTCGGCAGCGCCACGACCGGCGACGTCACCCACGCGTTCGTGCACGCCGGCGGGGTCTACACGGACCTCGGCACGCTGGGCGGCACGAACAGCAACGCCAACGGCATCAACGACAAGCGCCAGATCGTGGGCGGCGCGGACAACGGCGCGGGCGACCGCCACGCCTTCCTGTACGCGGCCGGCACCATGAGCGACCTCGGCACGCTTGGCGGCGCGACGAGCGAGGCGTTCGCCATCAACAACCACGGCCTCGTCGTGGGCCAGGCGCAGAACGGCGATCCCGCCACGGAAGGCTACCCGCAGGCGTTCGGCTACGCCGGCGGCACCATGACGGCCCTGGGCACGCTGCCCGGCGGCCTGGGCAGCTATGCGTACGCCGTCAACAACGGCGGCCTCGTCGGTGGCGCCTCGCACGAAGGACCGGCCACCGTCCCCGAATATCCTTTCTATGCCGTCACATACAGCGGCGGCGCCGTGCACAAGATCGGCGCGCCGGAACTCGGCAACAGCGCCATCTACGGCCTGAACGACGACGACGTGGCGGTCGGCGGCATCCCGACGTCTTCCTTGCCGCATGGCTCGCACGCCTTCATCCGCGACCACGGCACGATCACCGACCTCGGTGTACTCGATCCGACGTCGGTCGACGACAGCATCGCCTGGGACATCAACAACCACGGGCAAGTCGTCGGCACCTCCTCCGTCATGATCGATCCCGAGCACTACGGCTACCACGGCTTCCTGTGGACCGGCGGCGGCCTCGTCGACCTCAACACGCTGGTGGATCCGGCCTCGGACTGGGTGATCACGGACGCCTCGGGCATCAACGACGCCCAGCAGATCGCCGCCACGGCGTGCTATCGCAACGTCTTCGGCGATTGCCGCGCCGTGCGCCTCGACGTCGTGCCGGCCGTGCCGGAACCCGGCACCTGGGCGATGCTGGGCCTCGGACTCGGCCTGGTCGGCGCATGGCGGCGCGTGCGCCCCGCGCTCAGCCCCGCGGCGCGGATGGCCTGACGTCGGCCGGAGCGTCCACGCGGCGCGACGCCAGCGTGTCGAGCAGCGCCGCCAGTTCCGCCGACGCGGGCGGCTTGACGAGGTGCGCACAGAAGCCCGCGCCGAGCGAGCGCGCGCGGTCTTCCGGCTGGCCGTAGCCGGACAGCGCGATGAAGTCGGTGTCGGCGCAGCCGGGCCGGGTGCGCAGCACGGCGAGCAGTTCGTAGCCGTTCATGCCGGGCAGGCCGATGTCGAGCAGCGCAAC
>Ga0308169_10005919_pt1 | contig 10914 bp, 9 predicted proteins | sample PhyBR1_2_FD_202139 | JGI IMG/M metagenome (GOLD analysis project Ga0308169, IMG submission 202139) | Phyllosphere microbial communities from UC Gill Tract Community Farm, Albany, California, United States - DLSLSB.R1 | ecosystem: Host-associated > Plants > Phyllosphere > Unclassified | place... | reverse complement strand
AATCAATCGTAGTTAAAAAAAATACTGGTGGCACTATTGCGCAGAACAAGCGTGCTCGCCATGATTATTTTATTGAAGAGAAATTCGAAGCTGGGCTGTCCTTACAAGGCTGGGAAGTCAAGTCCTTACGTGCTGGACGGATGACCATTACCGAAAGCTATATCTTGTTTAAGAACAATGAAGCATTTTTATTTGGTGCGCAAATCCAGCCCTTGTTATCCGCGTCTACCCATGTCGTGCCTGAAGCAACCCGTACACGTAAATTGCTGCTTTCACGCCGTGAAATCGAAAAACTTTTAGGTGCGGTGAATCAGAAAGGTTATGCCTGTGTACCGTTGGCCTGTTACTGGAAAGGTCCTTTGGCCAAACTGGAAATTGCTTTGGTGAAAGGTAAACAGTTACACGATAAACGTGCGACTGAAAAAGACCGGGACTGGCAACGCGACAAGGCCCGGATTTTACATAAATAATTTTATGATTAAAAAAAACCTCCAGCTGGAGGTTTTTTATTTCTGAAAAAATCTGAACTTATTTGATTTTGTTCACTAACAATGCCAGGTACTCGCCAAACCATATGGCTGTATCCAAGTCCCCTTGCGGTGGTGTCACTTCTACCGGTGCATTATCCGACTGGGTCATTAAACCTAAAAAACCCGACATCCGGTTCAGGTCCTGCGAACCACGTCCGGTCGGCATGAGCGGCAGACCCGCCCATAGCATGCCATGTTGCATGGCAAACAAATTGATCTGTTGCAATACCGCCAGCTTGTCACCACTTAATCCGCCGCCATTGGTAAAACCTGCTGCAATCTTGCCTTGCCAGCTGCGCGCCAACCAACGTTTGGAAGACTGTTCCATAAACAGTTTCAAGGCTGAGGTAAGACTTCCCATATAGGTCGGACAACCGAATATAATGGCATCAGCCTGATCCAGAACATCCCAATCCACCTGCTCGATGTTCATGCAATGCACCTGAACACCAGTTTGTTTGGCGCCTTGAGCAATAAAAGAAGCAACCTTTGCAGTATGTCCATATGGGCTGTGATAAACGATGGCGAGAGATTTCGTGGATAAAGACATATCAATAAAAGCAGTAGATTTTAAGCAAGTTTAGCAGTTTCAAGCCATAAACACGAATGTCGCCATGCGACCGGTTTTGGCTTCACGGCGATAGGAAAAATATTCGTCTGCCTGTGTGTAAGAGCATTGATCGCCTCCCAGCACAACATCAACACCCTGTTGCTTTAAGATCAATCTTGCAATCGCGTACAAGTCAGCATAAAACTTATCCGCTTTTTCACCCGCTTGAAAAGCACTTTCCAGTTCCGGGTATTTTGAGCAAAAAGCCAATTTAACTTCTGCACCAATTTCAAAACAGGGCTGGCTAATGGCAGCGCCCAGCCATGCCCAGGTCGGTCGATTTTGCATGGCCGCAATGGTATTTTCAACGATACCACCCGCCAGTCCACGCCAGCCGGCATGGAGATTCGCGATTTCCGTTCCGTGTGCATTACCAAGCACGACAGGCAAACAGTCTGCAGTCATCATCATTAGGGCATGTGCTTTACGCTGGGTCACCAGACCATCACCTTCCAGTGCCTGAAAAGGAATGTCTTCATTGAGGGTATGACAGATGGTGCTGTGCGTTTGCGTCATCCAGGTCACTTTATCGACGCCGAATTCCGCAAACTCTTCAAGCAACGCCATACGGTGCTGCTGAACCCGTTTTGCATCATCATGGACATGCAATGCCAAATTAAATCCTGCAAGTTCAGGTTGAGCCGAGGCCAACGTTTTTTCATGATGCACTCGCGTCTGCCCAACAAATACACCTTGTGGAAGTCCTTGAACAAATTGCATGTCGATTTCCTTATACTTTTCCTAATGATTCATACCCAGCACTAAAACCGCCTAGTAGGCTTTGTTTTCACTACGCAGCACTTCAACCAGTTGCGCAAAATCTTCAGGCCAAGGGGCATCAAACATCATTTCTTCACCGCTACGTGGATGAATCAGGCCAAGTTTTGAGGCATGCAAGGCCTGACGTTTGAAATTGCGCAAGGTATCGCTCAGAAGTTCTGACGCACCCGCAGGCAAACGGACACGACTCATATAGACTGGGTCACCGACTAGACCAAAGCCAATATAACTAAAATGCACACGAATCTGATGGGTACGACCAGTTTCCAGACGCGCCTGTACACGAGTGAAATGCTGGAAACGCTCTTTCACATTGTAATGAGTCACAGCATCCTTCCCACCCGGCAAAATGGTCATTTTCACGCGATCTACCGGATGACGTTTAATCGGCTCATCAATGGTACCGCCAGCAATGATATTGCCGTATACCACCAGGTCATATAAACGATATACCGATTTTTTTGCCAGTTGCTTGCTTAAAGAGAACTGTGCTTCCAGATTTTTCGCAACCACTAGCAAACCGCTGGTGTCTTTATCAATACGGTGTACCAGACCAGCACGTGCCAGTTCGGCAGATTTTGGGTAATGATAAAGCAAGGCATTCACCAGTGTGCCGGAAGAATTACCAGCGCCCGGATGCACCACCATACCGACCGGTTTATTGATAACGACTATATCGTCATCTTCATACACCACATCTAATGGAATATTTTCCGGTAAGCTTCTGGTTTGTACTTCCAGCTCAACATCGAGCGTTAACAGCTCATTGCCTTCACACTTGTACTTTGGTTTGACAGTGTTACCATTTACCAACAAATGGCCATCTTTCAGCCACTGCTTCAGTTTTTCACGGGAAAAATCATTCCAGACCAGAGCTGCAACTTGGTCGATACGTTGGCCCAAATAGCTTTCATCCAATTGAAATTGCAACGATAAACGGGTTGCAGTTGAGTCTGAAGTATGGTTATCTGCATCCTCAGAATCTTCAAGTAAATTGAAATCAGTTTCAGGGAAATTAGAATTAGAAGATTGTGCTTGACTCATTTGCTCATTCAGACAAAAGTGGTTTAATAGCGCAATTGTAGCTCATTGCCAGTATTAACAGAGGAATTTTTATGTCGTTACCACGTTATAAAATGACAATGCTTGCTTTATCTTTAGGCGTTGCGTCGGCAATAGTGGGCTGTAGCAGTAATCCAAAGAAAGATGTTGTGGACACAGGACCGCAGTCTAGCGAGCAAGTTTATATTCAAAAAGCAGAAAAAGCCCTTGAACGCGGACAATATACCGATGCGGCCAAACATCTTGAAGCCATAGATACCTATTACCCGACAGGTGACTATGCGCAGCAGGCACAACTGGAATTGTTGTACGTTAAATTTCAACAAAAAGATTATGAAGGTGCAATTGCCCTTGCCGAACGTTTTATCCGTTTAAATCCGCAGCATCCTAATGTGGACTATGCCTACTATGTTCGTGGCGTGGCGAATATGGAACAGAACTATGATGGTCTATTGCGCTATACCTCTTTAAAACAGTCACACCGTGATGTCAGTTATTTAAAAGTCGCTTATCAAAACTTTGTCGATTTCATCCGTCGCTTCCCTTCCAGCACTTATGCGGTAGATGCAGCACAGCGCATGAAGTTTATTGGTAATGAACTTGCTGAGAGCGAAATGAATGCAGCACGTTTCAATATTAAACGTAAAGCATGGCTCGCTGCTATTGAGCGCTCGCAATGGGTGGTTGAACATTATCCACAAACTCCGCAAGTACCTGAAGCTTTAGCAACCATGGCTTATGGTTATGATAAGCTGGGTGATCAACAGACTTCACAGCAATACATTGAAGTTTTAAAACTGAATTATCCGCATCTGGTTAAATCTGATGGTAGCGTGAATATGCGCGCTGCACATGATGAAGGCAGTTGGTTTAACCGTGCCACTTTAGGTGTGTTTGGCCGTGAAGCAAAAACCTCGACCGAGGCAGAGCAACAGCAAATTTCAGAACAGTCTGAAAAGCGCAGTCTCACCAATCGTTTAAGTTTTGGTTTGCTGGATCGTCCTAAAACTGAAAGCAGCATTCCTCCTGCACCAGAGCAACAGCCTCAACCAGAAGCATCAACCGAAGCGCCAGCATCACAATAAGCTCGGCTTTCAGTCGCATTTTCATGAAGGGCAAGTTATCATACTTGCCCTTTTGTTATTTGAATGCGTCATATTGATCATTTTGCGCAAAAGGTATACAAATTAACTTTTAACCGATGACGCAATTTTAACTTGCGTACATTCTGACAGCTCATTTGTCCGTCATTTAGATAGATTACAACCCGATTGCATACCTATGGCTATTCCTCAACACACGATTGATCAAATCCTGGATCGTACCGATATTGTCGATCTGATTGGTCAGCGCGTGAAACTCAAGAAAACCGGTCGCACCTATTCAGGTTGCTGCCCTTTTCATCAGGAAAAATCGCCATCTTTCCATGTCTATCGTGACAAGCAATATTTTCACTGTTTTGGCTGTCAGGCCAACGGCAATGCCATTCGTTTTTTAATGGACATTGACGGGCGTAACTTTATTGATGTGATGAAGGATCTAGCGAGCCGCACCGGAATTGAACTGCCTAAAGACAATAACGACAGCAATAAAATTAAATATAAACGTGAAGCAGCAAAACCTGCTCCAAAAACACCACCTCAACAACAAACGAAAAGCACAAGTACTCAAACGCCAAATGCCGTGCCTGTAGCAAATTTTGACCCTTTTGCAGAATTTCAGGCGCAAGAAACCGAATATTATGGCGATCCATTTGCATCCTTTGAACAGATGCCAATGGAAGAAACGGCGCAAGATGGCAACCTGTTTGATCTGCTGGAAAATATTGCCCAATATTATCAACGCCAGTTACCGCAAAGTGCCAGTGCCCAGCAATATTTCAAACAACGTGGCTTAAGCGCAGAGACCATTGACTATTGGCGCTTAGGCTATGCACCAGAAGATTGGCAGCACCTTGAAAAAGCCTTTCCACAAGATATCGAAGGCTTGAAACTGCTCGGGCTCATCCGTACCAGTGACAGTGGCCGCGATTTTGACCTGCTGCGTGACCGGGTGATTTTCCCGATCCGTGATGCTAAAGGCCGTGTAGTGGGTTTTGGTGGCCGTGCCTTAAATGACGAAATTAAACCTAAATACATCAACTCGCCTGACTCAGAAGTGTTCCATAAAAACCAGTTGCTGTATGGTTTATATGAAGGCCGCAAACAGAAAGCTCACGACTGGCTGATGGTTGAAGGTTATATGGATGTGATTGCCTTGCAGCAATATGGCATCTCTGGAGCTGTTGCAACACTGGGAACGGCGAGTAATACGGAACATCTGAATATTCTGTTCAAGCAAAATCATCGCATTACCATTGCTTTCGATGGTGATGCTGCCGGACAAAAAGCCGCGCGTCGTACTTTGGAAATTGCCCTACCGCTACTCAATGACGGCCGCGAACTGAAGTTCTTTGTACTGCCGAATGATCACGATCCAGACTCGCTGATCCGCCGTGAAGGCATTGAAAACTTTCACCGTCTCTTACAGCAGGCACCGTTACTCTCCGATTTTGTCTTTGCACATCTCACCCAGAATCATGATGTAACCAAGCCGGAAGGTAAAAGTCAGGTGATGGGTGAATTACGCCAACTGACCGAACTGTTGCCAAAACAGGGTTCGTATCGCTATTTGCTCCAACAATTTTTCCGCGAAAAACTGGGCTTTAACCGTAAATGGCAACCGCAGGTCAACAATGACGCATCCTTAAGCTTTAGCACCAAGATTGATGCTGAAGAATATGTGATTGCTATCCTGATGAATCACCCCTATTTATATATTCATTTTGAACCGCTACGCGCTTTGATTTCTCAGGATCAATTGCTGTTCAAAATCTTAAATATCTTCAATATTATTTTTGATGATTTACCTGATGATACCGAGCTGTCGCAATACTATGTTTTAGGTGCCTGTGCGCCTTATCATCATGACTTGCAACATATTTTGCAGCAAACCAATGTCAGTGATTACACCTCTTCGCCTGAACAGGCGGATAAGCTGGCAGAAGACCTTTCCATCAAACTGCAATATCAATGCCTGCAACAAAAAATCAAATCGAAAAAATTTACCAGCATTGCTGAAATGCGCAATCTAAAACAGAAAATTTATGAGATTGATAAAAAACGCTCGCTTACCCTGCTTGAAGAATAAGTGAGCGCTAGCATCTACTGCTTATGATTCATGTTTGGTTTTACGCCGTTTGGCAAATACCTCTTCCAAATGATCACGCATGGATTCAAAACAAGCCGGATCTTCAGCCTTGGCGGCCTGACGCAGTAAAATAGAGGTTGGATGCAAAAGTTTTTGCGTCAAACGATGTGAAAATTCCCGTAAGACCTGTTCGGCATTTTCACCGCTTTGGATTCGGGTCATTGCCAAAGCCAGTTCTTCTTGTCTGAGGGTTTCACCTTGTTCACGATAAGCCTGAATGGTACTGCTGGCTTTTTTGATTTTTTGCTGGGTCAATAATTCTGTGGCTAACTGATTGACCATCAGCTCTGCTTCAACAGCCGCTTGGCGACGCTGCGCCAGGTTATCATCAATGACACTTTGCAGGTCATCGACTCCATACAAATAAACCCCATCTAGGGATTCTACTTTGGGATCAATATCACGTGGAACAGCCAAATCGACCAAAAGCATTTGTTGATAACGCCGTTTTTTTAACGCTGTTTTGACATCTTGATAGGCAATGACCTGATGCAGACTTCCGGTACAGCTTGAAATGACGTCTGCACGGTGCAAATTTGCAGCCAGTTCGGAAAATTCTATAATTTCCACATCAACACGATGGGCGATTTCCTGGGCCAAACTTTCTGCGCGGGCACGGGTCCGGTTACAAATCAGGACTTTCCCCACCCCCATTTCGGCTAAATGTTTTGCCACCAGGCTATTCATTTCACCTGCAGCGACCACCATTACAGTCATTTTTTCTGGCTTGCTAAACACTTGCAATGCCAGCTGGGCAACGGCATAACCCATTGAAACTGCATGACTGCCCACCGCTGTTTCCGAGCGCACCCGTTTCGCGGCATAAAAGGCATATTCAAAAATTTGGTTCAGGTTTGCAGAAACAGTATGTGCATCTTTAGCCAAAGACAGTGCCGATTTTACCTGACCCAAAATTTGCGGTTCACCCAGCATTAAAGAGTCAAGCCCACTCGCCACACGCATCAAATGTGTGACTGCCTGTGCATTTTCATAGCGATATACATGATTAAACAATTGCTTAACATCTAGGCCATTTGCTTCGGCGAGCCAATTCATTACCATGTCTGCATTCTCAGACATGGCATAAACTTCGGTGCGGTTACATGTAGAGACCACAACCATATCATTCAGGTCATGATGTTTGCTTTGCAGGGCAAGCAAGTGCATTAATTTTTCAGGATTAAATGCAATCTGCTCACGCAGCTCTACAGAGGCGGTTTGATGGTTGACACCCAATGCAAAGAAAGACATATCAGATCATCATTTCGCTAAATTTATGCTATTGTGCGGTATTGGTGTCATAAAAAGCATTACTTGGATCAAGAAAAATTGCGTCAAACAAATAGCCGAATCAACGGCATGACAATTAAGCAATATTCTACCACATTCTTACTTGTAGGTAGCATGGCTTCCAGTGCTCATATTAGAGCATCTGGAGAAATTTATCATGCCAATTCAAACTATAATGCCATAAAACAAAGCATGATTGCTGAATTTGCCCTGACCTATCATGACGTTCCCACAGCATTACATAACTACACTGTGCTTGCAATTAAAAGCAATTCAACCACAGTAAAACAGCGCGCATTAAATATTGCTTTAGAACAAAATGACTTAAAAGCGGCGCTGGATATAGCTACCCATTGGGTGGTGCAAGAACCGACTGATGTCCCTGCTTTATTTTATCTTTCACATATTGCGCTGAAATCGCATGAGTATGAACTGGCCTCGGAAACCTTAGATAAAATTTTAAATATTGACCCGGATGCAGATTTAGAAAAGATTCTGGTGGGAATTGCTCCGGAAGAACCAGAAGATCGCGATTTTTTGATTGAGGCCTTAGGTAAAAGTAAAGAGCGGGATAACCCTTCCATACTGGTGCTGATTGCCGGTCTGGAAGCTCAAAATGGACAGCTGCAACAAGCACTGAACACCATTAACCGTGCTTTAAAGAAACGTGCCAATGTGACCGCTTTTATCTTAATGAAGGCCAATTTGCTTAGTGCTTTGGGGGATGATGAAGCAACGCTAAAGTGGTACGACAAAGCCAGCCGCAAACATAAAAACAATATAGAAGTTCGCTTATCTGAAATTAAATATTTGATTAAATTAAATAAATCTGAAGAAGCACTCAGCAAACTGGAAGCTTTGTTAAAAAAATGGCCACATGAAGAAGAAGCACTTTTTATTGCTGGCTTAACCAGTATTGACCTAGAAGAATATGAAAAAGCTGAAAAATATTTAGTCGAGTTACGTTATTCCACTCAGTACCAAAATGAAGCCTATTACTATCTGGCGGTCAATGCAGAAAGAAAACAGCATTTCGAAACGGCAAAAGCCTACTACCGTCTGGTGGACGGCAGCCTGTACACGGTTTCACGCCGCAGCATGATTAATATTTTTATTGCCCAGAACCAGCCTGCCGATGCGCTGCGTTTCCTTACTCAGGAACGGGTCAATTATCCGCAGCATGCCAGTTTCCTCTATCAGGCTCAGGCCGATATTTTAAAACGAATGGACAATAAAAAAGCAGCAATACGCCTGCTTGAAGAAGCGATTAAAAACGTGCCGGATGATCCCGAGCTGATTTATTCCGAGGTGTTATTACTCGATCCTTATCAAGATCGAGATAAACTTGATAAATTATTGAAAAAATTGCTCGAAATTGAACCCAATAGTCCGACTTACCTGAACGCTTATGCCTATACGCTGGCATTGCAAAACCGGCGTTTGGATGAGGCGCGTCAGTATGTCGAGCATGCCCTGGAATTTGCCCCTGAACAGGCCTCTATTTTAGATACACTTGGCTATATCACTTTTCTACAAAATGACTTTAAGACCTCGGCTCAGGTGTTAGAAAAAGCTTATCAAATCAGTGAAAGTGCAAAAATTGGGGTTCGTTATGCAAAATCCCTTTACATGCAAGGTGATCTGACAAAATTTAATCAAGTGTTACAACAATTACAAAAAAAACACCCCAATGATCCTCAATTAGAGCAATTGAAATCGTTACTGTTACCGCAACAAATGAAAAAGAGTTAAAGATCTGTATGCACATTTTCTCCAAATTCAGTTTAAGCCTGATTGCAACAAGTACACTCATCCTGACCGGTTGCCAGCAATACACTCAACCTCAAGCGCCAAGTAGCTCTCAAATTCCTGAAGCAGCAAAAAACTTCAACCTGCAAGGTAAAATTGGCGTCAAAACACCAAAACAATCCGGCAGTGCATTTTTTACCTGGGTTCAAGAGCAAGAGGAATTTGATATCGAGTTAAGCGGAATTTTGGGTGTAGGTAAGACCCAGATTTCAGGCCAGCCGGGTAATGTCACGCTCAACAGTGCCAAAACAGGTTTGATTCAAGCCGGTACCCCTGAAGAATTGCTGGAACGTGCGACAGGTTGGCAGGCCCCAATTACCCATTTAGTCGACTGGGTTCAGGCCAAACCGGCAACCACACAGGCAAAAATCAGTAAAGATGAGCAAAACCGTCCCATCCAGTTTTTGGAAGATGGCTGGACTGTAGACCTGAGTTATAACGAGCAAGCGCAATTACCGAATAAATTAATTTTGAAGCAGGCACTTGAATCCGGTCAGGAAAACCGTATTACAATGATCATTCAAAACCGTTAAGCCCATTCAAAAGTTCAAAATTCTATGATTCGTGTTCCCTCTCCTGCCAAGCTGAATCTTTTTTTGCATATCACCGGTCGTCGTGACGACGGCTATCATGAATTGCAAAGTATTTTTCAGCTCATCGATTTGTGTGACTGGCTGGAATTTAGCCAAACAGCAAGTCCTGAAATTAGCATTGATGGATTAAGCAGCGTCGATTTAGAACACAATCTGATTTTCAAGGCCACACAGATTTTAAAGCCGTATGCAAAAGCATATTCAGGCTTAAATATCCGTATTGAAAAAAACATTCCGATGGGTGCAGGACTTGGCGGCGGCTCTTCAAATGCGGCGACCACCCTGATTGTGGTCAATCGATTATGGCAATGTGGTTTAAACATTGAACAATTGGCAGAGCTGGGGCTCAAACTCGGTGCCGATGTTCCCATTTTTGTTCATGGTCGTAATGCCTGGGCAGAAGGCATTGGCGAACACTTAACATTCATAGACTTAGATCAAAAACAATACATTGTGCTGAAACCTGACTGTTTTATCAGCACTCAACTGCTTTTTTCACAAAAAACGTTGACAAGAGACACGAAGCCTACTAAATTTTGCGCCTATCAGTTAAAGCCATTTAACTTCGGAAATAACTTTGAGCCTTTAGCAAAAAGCCTATATCCTGAAGTGAATGAAGCGATGCAGTATTTAGATCAGTTCGGTATTGCAAAACTTACAGGTACAGGTGCTAGTGTTTTTACTGAAGTAACTGCCGATATGAATATTGATGAGATTTTGACTCATTCACCATGTAAAGCTTACTTGGTCAATAGTTTAAATGAATCACCATTACTTCATTTCAAGGTTATATGATAGGGGCGTCGCCAAGTGGTAAGGCACCGGGTTTTGATCTCGGCATCCGTTGGTTCGAATCCAGCCGCCCCTGCCATCATATTCATCTGTAGATTGCTGTATTAGGGGCGTCGCCAAGTGGTAAGGCACCGGGTTTTGATCTCGGCATCCGTTGGTTCGAATCCAGCCGCCCCTGCCATTTAAACCATGCGTTTAA
>Ga0308169_10005916_pt1 | contig 10916 bp, 8 predicted proteins | sample PhyBR1_2_FD_202139 | JGI IMG/M metagenome (GOLD analysis project Ga0308169, IMG submission 202139) | Phyllosphere microbial communities from UC Gill Tract Community Farm, Albany, California, United States - DLSLSB.R1 | ecosystem: Host-associated > Plants > Phyllosphere > Unclassified | place... | reverse complement strand
CACGTAGACAGTGTCTTTAACAAGCCCAAAACACCGCCAGGAGCGTTTACCGTCCCGATCAGCACACAAATGACTTCACGGCTCGACGACAATGAGCTGACCGCCTGCTGCCAATCATGGCTGCCGCAGGGCAGATTTTCTTCGCCAAGAAAATTCAAAATCACCGCTAAATCGCGGCGGCGGACGCTATCGTCATCAATCAGCAGAATTTTGGTTTCACGCCACATGCAATAGCAACTTCCCTAGTAAAACTTCCTGCCCCGAAGTGAGGGCAATCGAGACGTCTGTAAGACTTTGTACCTTACTAGACGTCTGAAATCTGAAAACAGCACTAGTTAAGTCAAAAATGCTGGCACAGTCAAATATATGACGCGCCGTTCGGACTAACTGAGCCCATTCAGCCGAACAGATGGTAAACCTTTGACGCGTTTTTCGCTCGGTTGATCAGCGACATCTCTTCAAAAATCGCCTGGCGCTCGCCGGTCGTCACCTCAAGCAACTGCTGATACACCGCCAGCAAGCTCTCCAACTTCTCTCGCAGCACGTCCTCGTTCACTGGCACCTCGCTGAGCACTTCCTCGATCACGTTGCGGCAGCCCAGGTCGAGTTCGCCGATGGCGTCCCAATTCCGTTCCGCCAGCGCGCCGATCAGGGCTTCGCGGGTTTCGTCTATGCGTTGCAGTGCGTGGCTCATGATGTGTTCCTCAAGGCCGATGGCCTTATTGTGCGGCACCTTGTGGTGTTGCGATGGCATCCCAGCCTTCTTTCACGGTAATCAGCAACCGAGCGACTTCGTCGATCATGCTGGCATCGTTGTGCAGATTGGCTTCCATCAAACGGTTGGTCATGTACGCGTACAGACTTTCCAATTGCTGGACGTAAGCCGGATCTTCGCTCTTCTCCGCATCCAGGCCATCGCGCAGGCCGATGATGATGTCCACCGCCTTGCCGAGCATCAGGCCCTTCTGTGCGATGTCCCCACGAGCCAATGCACCTTTGGCCTGCGCCATGCGGTCAAGCCCGCCCTCCATCAGCATTTGCACCAGGCGATGCGGGCTGGCTTCGGAGATCTGGGCATGGGAATTGACCTTCTGGTATTGGCGAAGGGCTCTCATGGGATTCATGGTTCTACCTCGTGACAGGTAACAGCGAAAAGGATTTCAGTAACCATTGTGTCGACTGGGTCGCAAAAAACTTTAACCCGATGGTCTTTTGAAGAACAAAGCCCAGGTCAGTGGACCTGGGCTTTTTCATGGGCGCGCGATCAACTGCTCTTCTGGTTGTTCAGCGCGTTGAGGGTACCCATGATGTTGTTACTTTGCTGACGCAGCTGGGCGACCAGGGAGTCCATCGCCGCGTATTTGCGGGTCAGGCTGTCGGTCAGGTCCTGGACGTGGGCGTCGAGGTCGGACTGATCCTTGGACAGCTTCTTGAGGCTGTCGGACAGCGCCGTGGTGCGGGTCGCGAACACGCCGGTGGTGGGCTTGGCGTAATCCTCGGTCGCAGCGTTCATGCGGGCCAGCAGACCATCCTTGCCACCCAACATGCTGTTGATGTCAGCTGCGTTGGTCAGTACGGCCTTGTCAAAGGCCTTGTCATCCATGGTCAGCAGGCCCGTGCCGGAGTCAGTACTGATCCCGAACTGCGCCAGGGACTTGAGCGTGCCGTTGCCGGACAGTGCGTTGAACTCTGTCCGCAGGGCGCTTTGCAGCGAACGCATGTTCGCATCACCGGTCAAGGTTGCCGACACGGAGTTACCCGCCGCATCCTTGGTCACCTTGGTTTCGGTATTGATCGCCTTGAGCAGGGCATTGTAACTGTCGACAAAGCCTTTCACCCCGGACTTGAGGGCGGCGCTGCTCGTACTCACGGAGATAGTGGTCACAGACTTGGTGGAGTCGGTACTGCTTACCGGCGGCGAGACCGACAGCAGCTTGATGCTCACGCCACTGACCGCTTCGGTGATGTTGTTGGTCTTGGAGGTGTAGGCAACACCGTCAATAGTGTATTCGGCGTTCTGAGGCTCATCGATCACCTTGTAGCCTGTATCGATTCCCGAATTGCCCGACAATGTCAGGTCCGACCCCACACCGCCGGTGGTGGAGGTCAACACCATGCGCGAGCCACTGGCGTCGGTCACGATGTTTGCGCTGAGCCCCGACGTGCCAAACTGCGTGTTGATCGAGTCACGTACGCTCTGTAGCGTCGCGCCGGGCGGGATGCTCACGTCGAACTTCTTGCCAGACTGGGAGATCGACAATGTGGTGGCGGTGCTGCCCTTGTTGACGACCGTCGAGGCGCCGCCCGCCAGCGTAGCGGTCGAAAGTTTCGACGGCTGGGCCAACTTATTGACCACCAGGTTGAAACTGCCGTTGGCAGCGCCCTTGCCGGTGGTCATGGTGGCGACTTTTTCGTTCGAAGACGTACCGGTCAAGCCGCTGAAGCTGTTGTCGTCAGTCGTGCTCTTGAGGTAGCCACGAAACGCGTCCAGGGCCGCCTGGATCTTGCCGATCGACGACAGCTGGGTGGTCGCTTTCTGTGACTGGGTGTTGATCTGGGTCTGCTTCGGCGCCCGATCGGCGTCCACCAGGGACTTCACGATACCCTGGATGTCGATGCCAGAACCAACACCGTTAACAGTTGTACTCGCCATCGTCTTTCTCCTAATGCGGTTGTTGCCGCTTTCTTGACGAACAACACTTCAAGAAATCATCGCAACAAGTTTCGTGCCAGCTCAGACCTTTTCGTCGAACAGCACGTGGCTGGCCGTGGCCAGGCTCTGGGCCAGTTTCAAGGCCGTTTCCGAAGGGATCTGGCGGATCACCTCACCACTTTCAGTGGCAATGACCTTGACCACGACCCGATGGGTGGAATCATCAATGGAAAAATCCAGTTTGCGCTGGGCCGCTTGTACGAATTCTCGAATATCGGTGACTGCTTTTTCCAGGTCAGCCCGCTCAGGCTCACCCGCGGTCGGCGCAATCGCCTCGACCTTGGTTTTGTCTTTGTCCGCAACTGCTGGGACGGGTGCGCTTTGAGGTGCAACCGGTGGATAAGACGAGGCCAGCTTTATACTCATGTCCATGTCCAATCTCCTCTGAAACCGAAAAGACGAAAGGGCACGTAAACGCGCCCTTCCGTCATTTACCAAGCGCCGTTATTACTGAAGCAGCTTCAGTACAGCGGATGGCAGTTGGTTGGCTTGCGACAGGATCGCAGTAGCAGCCGACTGCAGAGTTTGTTGCTTGGTCAGCTCAGCTGTTTCAGCAGCGAAGTCGGTGTCCTGTACAGTCGAACGTGCAGCGGTGGAGTTCTTCTGAATGTTGGTCAGGTTGTCTACGGTAGTGGTCAGACGGTTCTGAACAGCACCCAGGCCCGAACGTACGCTGTCGATGCCGCCGATGGCTTTGTCGATTACAGCGATGGCGGACTGTGCGTTGAAGGCACTGGTCACGTCGGTTTGAGCAACAGAGGTCTTGGTCGAAGCAGCGGCAGTACCGGTAGCTGCGAACAGGCCAGTTACACCAGCGCCGTTCAGAGCGTAGCCTTTGGACGAGTCCAGGTTTACAGCGCCGGTGGCGATCAGGCCGTCAGCGAGGGCAACGCCAGCCGCTGCGAAGTTGCCGCTGCCGTCACGGGTGTTGACAGTGATCGAGCCGGCGTCGGTCGAAGCGCTGAACACCAGGTTTTCGCCAGAATCGGACTTAACCGACAGAGCGCCTTTGGATTCATCGTAGTTAACGCTGATGCCCAGCTTGGCAGCGTTGGACTTCAGTTGGTCTGCCAGGCTGGCGGTATCGGTAACGCCAGTGAACGTAGTGGCTTGGCCACCAACGGTCATGGTGAAGGTAGCAGGAGCAGTCTTGGCAGCAGCGCCAACCACGAACTGAGCTTCAGTGCTAGCGGTAGCGCTCAGGCCACCCACTGCGCCGTTCAGGTTGCTGGCGATGGTTTTAGCCGAGTCGCCGGCAGTTACTGCAATGCTCTTGCTCTGGCCGTTGCCGGTCACGCCGATGGCACCTGCGCCTACACCCGTGGTGCTAGGAGCAACTGCAACGCTCTTGATCTGCTGGGAACCGATGTTGTTGGCAGCAACGTTGTCCAGGGACAGGTTGATGGTTTCGTTGGCGTTGGCGCCGACTTGGATCGACTTGGTACCGTACGAACCGTCCAGCAGCTTCTGGCCACCGAAAGTGGTGGTCTGGGAGATACGGGTCAGTTCCGAAGTCAGAGCCTGGTATTCTTCCTGGTTGGAAGTACGGTCGGCGTCGCTCAGGGAACCGGTAGCCGAGGACAGAGCCAGGGTACGCATCTTTTGCAGAATGTCGGTCGAAGCCTGCATTGCGCCTTCAGCGGTTTGCGCGATGGAGATACCATCGTTGGCGTTCTTTACAGCTTGACCCAGGCCGTTGATTTGGCTGGTCAGGCGGTTGGAGATCTGCAGGCCGGCGGCGTTGTCTTTAGCGCTGTTGATGCTCAGACCAGTGGACAGACGCTGCATGGAGGTTTGCAGCGAGCTGGCCGCTTTGCCAAGGCCGTTCTGGGTAGTGATGGAAGCAATGTTGGTGTTTACTGTTAAAGCCATGACGAAATCCTCGTTGGATGGATACTGCGGCTTCCGGCCCTGGCAACCGCCGGGTGTGGCCTGAGAACCTACGTAATAGTTATCGTCGTGGCAGCCGGTTGCTTGAGGATTTTTTTTGATTTTTTTACTGGCGCCGTGCCACCCCTTGCAATTCAAGGGTTTACGCGGGCTTCAACCCCCGATTTCATTGGGTTTTCTGGCGTCAAATAAAAAACGCCGATGGTCGTTCGATCATCGGCGTTTTTTGTTGAAGCTATCAAGGCATCAGGGACGATAGAGAATCGCCGAGCCCCACGACAGGCCCACACCAAACCCGCTGATGGCCACGCGCTTCCAGGTGGCGTCCATCACATGCTTTTCCAACAGCAACGGAATGCTCGACGACACGGTGTTGCCGGTCTCGACCATGTCCTTGATGAACTTGTCCACCGGCGCATCTTCAAAGCGGCGTGCTACTGCGTCGACAATTGCCGCACTGCCCTGGTGAATGCAGAAGGCATCGATGTCGTCAGCCTTGAGGTCCGACTCATTGAGCAGCTCGTGCAAATGCGCCGGCACCTTGAGCAAGGCGAAGTTGAACACCTGGCGGCCGTTCATGAAGAACACGCCGTCGCTGACCTTCAGGTGCGGTGCGCCTGAACCGTCGGTGCCGAATTTGGACTTGCCCAGCAACCACGGGGCGTCTTCGCCCATCCAGGTGGCGGTGGCCGCATCGCCGAACAGCATGGTGGTGTTGCGGTCTTCCGGGTCGACGATCTTCGAATACGGGTCGGCGGTGATCAACAGGCCGTTTTTCAGGCCGGCGGCTTCCATGAAGCCCTTCATCGCGTAGATGCCGTAGACGTAACCGGAGCAGCCCAGGGAAATATCAAAGGCCGCCACATGGGTCGGCAGGCCGAGCTTGTCCTGGACGATGGCGGCCGTGTGCGGCAGGCCTTCTTCATCACCGTTCTGGGTGACAACGATAAGCGCATCGATGGACTCGCGCTTCAGGTCCGGATTGTTGGCAAACAAAGCGTTGACCGCCTCGACACACAGATCGGAGGTTTCCTGTGCAGCTTCCTTGCGCGGCAGGAACGCGGAACCGATCTTGCCAATGATGAACTCTTCATCCTTGGCGAATTTGGCACCCTGGGCGTAGTTATCGATCCCGTCTGCCGGCACGTAACTGGCGATGCTTTTTATGCCAATCATTGTGGCTTCCCAATACTAAATAGCTGGAGAACACCCCTGGACCACGCCCGGAGTGCTGACAATAAAGGGGATAACCCCATAAAAATCTCGCTGAAAGCCGCCCCGCAAGGCCCCTGTGACGACTTATCCTTTTCACACGATACAGTGAAGATGCGCTTTATGACTCACAGGTCACTCAATTGTCCGTGCTTTGTGCAAAACCTTCAAACAATTAAACCCCAGAAACGGCAACGGCCCGCCCTGTTTCCAGAGCGAGCCGCTTGAAGTAACGCCACTTACATCTTGCTGAACAGGCTCAACTGCGAGATTTTCACGAAGGCCAGTTGCGAGGCCTGCAGCATGGTTTGCTGCAAGGTCAGGTTGATCGCGGCCTGGGCCGTGTCGATGTTGCCCAAGTCACTCATGGTGCTGGTATTGGCCAGGCCGATGCTGTTGTTTTCACTGGCCTGGATGTCCAGCGCCGCGCCGCGCGCGCCAATGGAGCCACGCACGTTGTCAACCTGGGCACGGGAGTTGGCCAGATTGGCCACCGACGAGCTCAGGACATCCTTCAACTTGAGCATCGCCGCCGGGTTTCCATCGGCTGGCTGCTCCAGCGCCTGGCGCAGCTGGCTCAAAGTATCCAGCGCGTTCTGGGTCTTTTGCGTACTGGCAGCCACCGCAAACTGATCGCCGTTTTGTGGCGTACCGCTGATATCAAAAGTCACACCGGCGGCAGTCACCGTCGTTCCGCCACCGGTGTCGCCCGTGGCAATGGCCTTGCTGTCAGCCGTGTACGGTTGGGCATACACCTCATACGCAGTGCCGGAGGTGAACTTGATCACCGCGCCACTGTTGGCAGGGAAGGTACTGGAATACGCCGCCTGATCGCTCACGGTCGCATTATTCAACTGTGCTGTGGACGTGTTACTCGGCGTACGCGAGACACTGAAAGTGTCGGGTTTGGCGGCTAGGCTGAACGAACGGTCCTTGACCAACGCATCGGAGTCAGGTCCCGGGGCAACCCCCTTGAGATCGAGATTGATGTCAAAGTTCACGCCCCGCAGGCTCACCGTGGAAGCGCCTTCCTTAGTGGAATCAAACGTGCCGTTACCCGGAATTTCCGAAGTGATATCGTTGCCGTCTTTATCAGACACCTTGTACTGGGTGCTGCTAGTAAAGGTCAGCTTGTAAGGCTGGCCTTCCGCGAACTTCTTGGTGTAGTCGGTGCCCGACGTCACCAGGCCGGCCGACAACGAGACCTTGTTGTCATTGGGCACCGGCGCCGTTGCCGGCGGCACGATCGGCGGTACGATCCATGTCGATTGGGTACGGCCCGAGTTGACTGCACCGCCCATGATGCTCTTGCCGGTATCGCCAGCACTGACCTTCAACGTGTCTGAGACCTGCAGGCTCAACGGAGTCTCATCGCCCTGATAGGTGTAGGTCCCGTCACTGTTGCGACTGTAAGGCGGCGTCGACGTCTTGGAACCGGAAAACAGGTAGTTACCCGACGAATCCTTGCTGTTGAGCAGGCCCAGCACCTGGTCTTCCAAGGCCGCGACCTGACCGGCAATAGATTTGCGGTCGGCATCACTGAGCGAGCCACCCGCCTGGAGGGCCAGGGTACTGGCGGCTTGTAGTGCGTCGTTGATCGAACCCAACACGCTTTCTTCGTTGGTCAGCGAGTTCTTCAAGCTGGTGATGTTGCCGTTGAACTGGCCCAGCATGTCTTTCTGCTGTTGCAGCATCAACAGGCGCGCTGCCGCGACCGGGTCATCGGAGGCGGTCTCTACGCGCACACCGGTGCTGGCCTGATTCTGGGCCTTCACGACGCTTGAGTAGTTATCCGAATACTTGGCGGAACTGGTTTCGAAGTATTGTGCTGTGGAAATGCGCATCGTCCCAGACTCCCTTAAAGACTATTGATCAGCGTACTGAAGGTTTCTTGCGCAGCCTTGATGATCTGCGACGACGCGGTGTAGTACTGCTGGAACTTGATCATGTCGCCCGCCTCTTCATCCAGGTTGACCTGGGATACCGAGTTGCGTGCGTCCTGGTTGGCCTTGAGCAATGCGCCCGTGGCGGTGGTGTCGGTAATGGCCGAAGCGGCCTTGGCACCCACGGTCGACACCAGCCGACTGTTGGCCGCCACCAGGCTCACACCGCCACCGCTGCCATCCGCCAGGCCGACGGTCGCCTTGGTCTGCAGGTCGAGCAATGCCTGGGCATTACGGTTATCCGACTTGCCCGAAGCATTGAAGGAAAAGGTCGTGCTGTCGCCATCGGCGGGCGCACCGCCGACAGTGGTGTCGAACTTGAAGCTCTTGGCGGGTACGACCAGCGCACCGTTGGCGTCACGCATTGGCACGTTGATGGTGATGTTGTTGCTTTGGCCCGGAATGATGCTGCCGGTGCCAATCGGGTTGCCCTGCGCATCGTTGACCGTATAGGTCTGGGTGCCGTCGGTCGCCGGCTTGCCAAACACCATCTTCACCGGCATCGAGTGTTCAATCCCGGTGCGCAGTTGGGCGGTGTCGGCGCCGCCATGAATATCGATAGGCAAGGTCAGCGTCGGCGGCGTAAAGGTGCCGGTACCCTCGTTGGTCTTGCTGCCCTCGCCCAGCAACGGCCCGGCGAAGGCGATCTTATTGGCGTCCTTCAAATCGGTGCCAATGCTGGTCGCGCCATTGGCAGTAGGGCTGACTTTGAAGCTGTCACCTGCCGCCATCGGCCCCTTGCCGTCCAAGGCCAGGGTGAACCCGTCAATCACCGGCGGCGGCGTGGTCGTGGTGTCGAACGCCCCCATGGACTTGCCGTCGGAACGCATCACCGTGTAGTTGTTGCCGCTGGTGAAAGTGACTTTATAGTCGTAGGTCGTCAGCTTGCTGGTGTCGCTGATGGACACGTTCAAGTTGCCGGAACCGGTGCTGTTGTTCCCCGAGCCCACGCTACGCTGCGCAATGGCCGCGGCGCTGTTGATGTCCTTGAACAACGACGAACCAAAGTCACCGTTCAGGTCCAGGCCTTGGCCCAGCTGGCTGTTGACCGCGTCCGCAGTGACAATTGCGATACGCCCCAGGTCATTGATGGCCGGCATCAAGGCATCGCTGCGATAACGCAACAAGCCACCGATGCTGCCGCCACTGAGTACGTTACCCAGGTCCACCGAGGTGCCGCCGCCCGCATTGAGCTGGATGGTGTACTGGCTCGGGTCGCTCGCGCTCGGCACGGCCGAAATACTGTTGGACTGGTCACCCAGCACCAAGGACTGGCCAGTGCCGGTACTGACGCTGAACACACCGTTCTTCTCGACAGCAGTGACGCCAACCAATTCGTTCAGCGAGCGCACCGCCTCGTTGCGCGCATCCAGCAGGTTGGCCGGAGCACTGTTGCTGGAGCCCTGCGCCTGGGTGATCTGCTTGTTGAGCGAGGCAATCGAGGAGGTCAACTGGTTGACCTGATCGCTCATGGTCTTGAGTTGACCATTGATCGACTCTTTCTGCTGGTTCAGCTGGGTCGAGATCGAGTTGAAGCGGTTGCTCAAGGTCTGGGCACTAGTCAGCAGCACCTGGCGTGCGGACACATCGCTGGGGTTGGCCGCAGAGGTCTGCACGGCAGCAAAGAACGCACTGAGCACCGAGGACATACCGGTGGTCTTGTCCGACAGGGTCTTGTCGATGGCACTGGCCTGGCTCGAATAGGCCTTGGCGTCATTATTCAGCGCGGTACTGTTCTGGTAGGCCGCATCGAGGAATTCGTTATAGACCCGGCGCACGTCAGCCAGGGTCGTGCCGCTGCCGATGAACACGCCGCCATAGGGGTTCGACGCACTCGCATTCTGGGTGGTCTGCTGGCGCGAGTATCCCGAGGTATTGGCGTTGGCAATGTTGTTACTCAAGACCGACAACGATCCTTGAGAGGCGTTAAGCCCTGACATCCCGATACTGAGCAAACTCATGGTTCAGACCTTATAAATGTGTGGTTGCGCCCGCGGCAGCGTAGTTCTGGTAACTGTTCATCGTTTTTGCGATCTGCGAAATCTTGCTGGCGTAGTCCGGATCGGTTGCGTACCCGGCTTTTTGCAACTCGCGCACAAACTGTTCCGGGTTGTCGGCCGACTTCACAACTTCTTTATAGCGATCATTGCTTTGCAGCAATGTCACCAGGTCATGGAAGCTGTCCTGGTACGAGTTGTAGGAACGGAACTGCGCCGTTTCCTTGACCATCGCGCCGTCACGGAACTCACTGGTGATTGCGCGGGCCTGGCCGCCCTGCCAACTCTGGCCAGCCTTGATGCCGAACAGGTTGTGGCTGCTGCTGCCATCTTCGGCGCGCATCACCGATTTACCCCAACCGGTTTCCAGGGCGGCCTGGGCCACCAGGTATTTCGGATCGACACCAATGCGCGCGGCGGCCGCCTTGGCCATCGGCAACATGGTGGCGACAAATTCATCCTGCGAGCTGAAGGCCTTCTTCGCCGGCGCCAACGGCGGCTGGGCCACGGCACGGCCGTAGACCTGCATGCGCCCGCTCGGCACGGCAAACGTGCGTGCGGTGCTGTTGACCACGTTGTCGTCGGCCGCACTGTTACGCAGCGGCGCGCTTTTGGCATCGATCGCGACCGGCGCGTTCGGCACGATGCCGGCGAGCAGGCGATCCGTCAGCTTGCTTGGCAAGGCAATGCGGCGCTGATTCATCAGCTCCATGTCATTGCTGTGGGACGCTGCAGCGCCGGCCTGTGGCTCCGCCACGCGATAAGCCCACAACGGGCGCTGACCGTTGGAGCGGCCCAGCGGCCCTTGCGCCTGGGTGCCTGCCGCAATTTCCGTCGGCACATCAACCTTCTTCACCGGCTCGGCCGCCGCCGGGCCTTGCAGGGTAGCGGCCTGGGCCTCCACCGGTTTGTTCTTCTGCATCTGGCGCATCAGCACATCGGCCAGGCCGATACCACCGCCCTCGCGCGACATCGAGACGGCCAGTTGCTGGTCGTACATTTCCTGGTACTGCTTGGCCGCTGGCGTGTTCATCGGGTTGTCTTTACCCAACGCTTCGGTGGCCGAACGCATGGACTTGAGCATCTCGCTCAAAAACAGCGACTCAAACTCCTGCGCCACCTTGCGCATGTTGCCTTCGCTGTTCTTGTCGTCGCCGACCT
>Ga0308169_10005915_pt1 | contig 10919 bp, 15 predicted proteins | sample PhyBR1_2_FD_202139 | JGI IMG/M metagenome (GOLD analysis project Ga0308169, IMG submission 202139) | Phyllosphere microbial communities from UC Gill Tract Community Farm, Albany, California, United States - DLSLSB.R1 | ecosystem: Host-associated > Plants > Phyllosphere > Unclassified | place... | reverse complement strand
ATTACGCTTTCCTCCTGCAGAGTCAACCTCTATTTCAGAAGTTTTTCTCCGGCGGCGCAGTCTCCTGTGCCTCTCAACCCGCTTCCCGTTGCCGGTGTTCCGTGTCGATGGAGGCGCATTATAGGGATCCCGTTTCAGAGCACAACCCTTTTTTTGGATCTTTTATCTGAACGGTTATAAATGATCCAGATTGATGAGATCACCAGCGATCCGGGTCAGAATTGGCTTGTCAGCTGTGTAAAATCGCATCAGGCTGCAGTGAAAACAGAACAAAGGAGAACATGATGACTTCCGCCCTACGCCCCTATAAAGATCTTTTCCCGCAAACTGGCCAGCGCGTTATGGTCGATTCAAGCAGTGTTGTCGTCGGTGATGTGATTATGGAGGATGACGTCAGCATCTGGCCGCTTGTTGCGATCAGGGGTGACGTGAATCAGGTCCGGATCGGTGCCCGAACCAATGTGCAGGATGGCAGTGTTCTGCACGTTACGCATAAATCTGCAGCCAATCCGCAAGGCTTCCCTCTTATTATTGGCGAGGAGGTCACGGTCGGCCATAAAGCGATGCTGCACGGCTGTACCATTGGCGATCGCGTGCTGGTCGGAATGGGATCGATTTTGCTTGATGGCGTAATAGTAGAAGATGAGGTGATGATTGGTGCCGGCAGTCTGGTGCCGCCAGGTAAAAGACTGGAGAGTGGCTATCTCTATCTGGGGAGTCCGGTGAAGCAAATCAGGCCGCTTAATGACAGCGAAAAAGAAGGGTTACGCTATTCCGCTAACAACTATGTGGGCTGGAAAGATGATTACCTGGCTGACGCTAACCAGACCCAGCCCTGAGCATCAACGTTATCCTGACGGATAGCCTCTTCCGCCTCATCCTCCAGATCCCAGCGATGGTGCTGAAACAGCGCCATCGCCTCTCCTTCACCAAAACGTGATATCAACGACTCACAGCTGATTGCACAGTTCAGCCGCATGCCGTTGACCAGTACCGGGAAACAAACCGCCTTGAGTTCAGCATCATAGGCTTCATCATCAGGGAACTGTATCGCCTGATTCACGACTGCATGGCCTGCTTAAGCTGAGCAATGACCGGAGCAATGTCTGGCATTACTCCGTGCCATATATAGAAGGCATGAGCAGCCTGCCCCACCAGCATACCCAAACCATCTGCCAGATGATTCGTGCCATGCCCCTGACACCAGCGCAGGAAAGGCGTCAGCCCGCTTTGGTAAAACATGTCATAGCACTGCACGCCGGAATGGATCACGTCAGAAGGTAAAGGAGGCGTTTCTCCATTCACACCGCTTGAAGTGGCATTAACGATCAGATCGAAGTGCTGACCCGTCAGCTGTTCAAAACGACATGCCCGGATAGGCCCATTCTCTCCAAACAGCGTCGCCAGCTCTTCAGCGCGTGCAGCTGTACGATTGACGACGGTCAGTGTCACGCCCGCTGAAAGCAATGGCAGAATGACGCCGCGAGCAGCCCCGCCCGCGCCCACCAGCAATACATTGTCGCCAGCGTTGATCATCTTAAGCCGCTCAAGGTCACTTAACAGGCCAATGCCATCCGTGTTGTCCCCCAGGATCTGACCATCACTGAGTTTTTTCACCGTGTTTACCGCGCCGGACAGGGCTGCACGTTCACTCAGCTGATCGGCAAACTCCCATGCCTGCTGTTTAAAAGGCAACGTCACATTGGCACCACGACCTCCCTGTTCAAAAAAGGCAGAGAGCGCCTGGGGAAAACCATCAATCGGGGCGCAGATGCGACCATAGCGATGTTCAATACCCGTCTGCTCAGCGAAAGCCTGATGGATCAGCGGTGATTTACTGTGGCTGATGGGATTACCGAAAACGGCGAATTGATCCATGAATTAACCCTGACGTATAAGTTCGCCGCTAATCACATCGCGGATTTCAGAGGGATTAAGGCGGCCACCGGTTTTTCCCGACAGAACCGGGAAGTGCTCACCAAACTGTTGCTTCACTTCTTCCGCCGTGCGGCAGGGAGGCAGACCCGACAGATTTGCGCTGGTTGAAACCAGCGGTTTACCAAATGCGCGGCAAAGCGCCTGCACATCGGGATGGTCACTGACGCGAATGGCCAGCGAATCAAACTGCCCGGTCAGCCAGCGAGGGGTTTGTGGTGGAACGGGGACGACAAAGGTCACAGGACCGGGCCAGCATGCAAACATCCGCTCACGCTGCATCACCGAAAGTTCGCGTGCGGAGATATAAGGTTCAAGCTGGGTGTAATCAGCGGCAATCAGGATAAGTCCCTTTTCTACCGGACGCTGTTTCAGCGCCAGCAAGGCCATGACGGCAGATTCACTGTCAGGGTCACAGCCCAGACCAAATACAGCTTCAGTTGGATAGGCGATGACCGCCTGACGATTCAGATGCGCTAAGCAATTTTCAAATGAATCGGCGAGGTGTTGATTTTCCATGATCTATGAATTCTCTTCAGCGATGGCTTTGCCACAACTCTTACTGGCACAGAATCGTTTAATGCCCTGCGCCGTCTTTTTTTCAACTAACAGTGGATACTCACAATAAGGACAGATTCCGGCAACGGGTGTCAGATTCACAACAAACTGGCAGGCGGGATAGCGATCGCAGGAGTGAAACGTTTTGCCGTAACGGGAACGCCGCTGAACTAACCGGCCTTCATGGCACTGAGGACAGGCCAGCGAGGTTTCATCCGGTTTATCGATGGTTTCGGTGTATCCGCATTCCGGATAGCAGCTGCAGCCGATAAACATGCCAAAACGTCCCTGCCGCAGCACTTTATCCGCACCACATTCTGGACAGGCGTGGCCTTCCAGCACTTTGACCACGTGGCCATCGGCCTGACCTTTTAAAGGTCGAATGTAGTCGCAAGCCGGGTAGTTCGCGCAGCCCAGAAAAGGACCATGTTTACCGGAGCGAATAACCAGTTCTGCCCCGCAAGCGGGGCAGGGATCCTGTTTACGCACGGTGAAGAGTGCAGCTTTACTCATAGCGATCAATGCATGAAAGGAAATTTAATGCAGCATACCTTCATTGACGTCGAATAGCAGTTCTTCCATCTGCTGATAGGCATTTTCACATCCCGGGATGTTGAACAACACCATCAGCACCACCCATTTGAGATCCTCCAGGTCAAACTCAGAGGTATCCAGCGCCATGATACGTTCGATGACCATTTCACGGGTTTCCAGGTTCAGCACCTGAATCTGCTCCAGGAACAGCAGAAAACCACGGCTATCAGCATCTAAACGCTTGCTCTCTTCGTCGGTATAAATACGCATGGAGAGCGGATCACTTGTCAGTAAAACTGGCTCAACCAGCCCTTCCTGATAATCAGCCAGTCTTTCCAGCCAGTTCAGCGCACTGTAAACATCTTCACGATGGAACCCGGCATCCGTCAGGTCGTCTGTCAATCTGTCCTGATCAACACCCATTTCTGCTTCGTTGTGGATATATGTCTCAAACAAATACATCAGTACGTCGAACATGGCATGCCCTCCTCAATCGGACATAGCCGCCGGGTACAGCTGCGATCCATCCTGCTAACTCCAGTTCCAGCAACTGAGCTGAGATAACTGGCACAGATTGGCCGGCACGTTCAGCGACAACGTCAACAGGTGTAACATCATCACCTACGTTAGCCAACACATCAGCAAATGGCAATGGAGCATCGTCACTCACCTCAGAATAAATTTCGTCGGCCTGTGTCGCTGGCAGCCAGTTCAGCGCACCAGCCAGATCTTCCACGATGTTATTGGGGTGGGCCACCAGCAGCGCACCCTGCTGAATCAGCCAGTTAACGCCTTCACTTAATGGATTGCCGATCGCGCCAGGTAAGGCATAGACATTGCGATTCTGCTCCAGCGCATAGCGGGCCGTCACCAGCGAACCACTCTTCAGCGAGGCTTCTACCACCAGCACCCCATGACTCAGACCGCTGATGATACGATTACGGCGTGGAAAATTCGCCGGATGCGGCAGGGTCGCCAGCGGAAATTCAGAAATCACAGCACCACCCTGCTCAACAATCTCTGCGGCAAGGTCGGCATGATTTTTAGGATAGAGATTTTGTAACCCACTGCCCAGCACAGCCACCGTTTTGCCCTTCACGTTGAGTGCTGCCTTATGTGCAACACCATCAATACCCCGGGCCAGTCCGCTGGTAATGGTCAGACCGCTGAGGCTTAAGTGCTGAGTAAACCAGTCGCACCAGTAACGGCCATTATGTGAACAGTTTCGACTCCCCACCACCGCTAACTGAGGAGTACTTATCACAGCAGGATCGCCATGAATATAGAGCAGTGGCGGAAAGCGGCTCGTTTCTTTGAGACGGGCTGGATAGGCCGCGTCCAGCGCAGTAATCAGATGATGAGCCGGACTCTGTGCCAGCCAGTCATACAATTCTGGAAGTTTTTTTGCACTGAAATCATAATATTGCTGGCGCTGACTGGCATCTAACCCTAATCGGATAAGCTGCTCCTTATCTGCTACCTGGCCACCTGTCTGCTGTGCGACGTCAATCCAGCGTTTCCCTGTCATTCCAGTGACGGCTGCCAGCCGCACATACTGCGCTATTTTGTCCATCTCAGACTCCCTGATCGCCCTTGCTTCCTGCTGCACAATGCTGTCAATCAGGCCTCGAAAAGTCTACAATATGAGGTAGTAATCTTTTCTTAACCGAATACAGATCTGGATATTTATGTCAGTTTTGCAGGTATTACATTTCCCTGACGAGCGTCTTCGCAAAGTCGCTGCGCCCGTTAAAGAAGTTAACGCAGACATTCAGCGTATCGTTGATGATATGTTCGAGACGATGTATGCCGAAGAAGGTATCGGTCTTGCCGCTACGCAGGTCGATATTCATCAGCGCATTATCGTGATTGATGTCTCTGAAAGTCGTGAAGAGCGTTTAGTTCTGATCAACCCTGAGCTGCTGGAAAAAAGCGGCGAAACCGGTATTGAAGAGGGTTGCCTCTCAATTCCGGAACAGCGCGCATTTGTTCCACGTGCCGAGCGGGTTAAAGTCCGTGCACTTGATCGTGACGGTAACAGTTTCGAGCTGGAAGCCAGCGAGTTACTGGCCATCTGTATCCAGCATGAGATCGATCATCTGGAAGGCAAACTGTTTATCGATTATCTGTCGCCTCTGAAGCGGCAACGAATCAAAACTAAGTTAGAGAAACTGGCGCGTCAGAACGCCCAGGCTTCCTGAGAACTTAAGAAGGGATACACGTGTCTGCCCCGCTAAAAATCATCTTTGCCGGCACACCTGACTTTGCAGCGCGTCATCTTGACGCGCTGCTTGCTTCTGAACATCAGGTTATCGGTGTATTCACCCAACCCGACCGCCCGGCGGGTCGCGGTAACAAATTAACCCCAGGCCCGGTCAAAACGCTGGCGATGGCACATGACATTCCTGTGTATCAGCCTAAGTCACTGCGACCGGAAGAGAATCAGCAGCTGGTTGCTGACCTTAAGGCTGATGTGATGGTTGTTGTGGCCTACGGATTAATTCTGCCAAAGGCCGTGCTTGATATGCCACGTCTGGGCTGCATCAACGTTCATGGTTCACTGCTGCCACGCTGGCGTGGAGCCGCACCGATTCAACGTGCGCTCTGGGCTGGCGACAGCGAAACCGGCGTGACCATCATGCAGATGGATGTGGGGCTGGACACCGGCGATATGCTGCACAAGCTTGCCTGTCCGATTACTGCCCAGGATACCAGTGCAACGCTATACGATAAGCTGGCTGAACTTGGACCACAGGGACTGCTGGATACGCTGACCTTACTGAGCACTCAGCAGGCTACACCTGAAAAACAGGATGAAGCGCTGGCCAACTATGCTGAGAAGCTCAGTAAAGAGGAAGCTCGTCTTGACTGGACACTCTCAGCAGAACAGCTTGAACGTTGTATTCGCGCGTTTAACCCGTGGCCGATGAGCTTTTTCACCATTGATGATCAACCGGTGAAAGTCTGGCAGGCAAGCGTTCTGCCTCACAGCGATCGTTCGCCGGGTGAAATTATTCATGCGGATAAACGTGGCATCCAGGTGGCGACCGCTCAGGGTGTACTGAATCTACTGCAGTTGCAGCCCGCCGGTAAAAAACCGATGTCGGCTCAGGATCTTCTCAACTCGCGCCGGGAATGGTTTGAACCTGGAACCCTTCTGGACTGACTCTCAGGCCCGGTCACTCACCGGGCCTTTTGTTTGATGACAAAACCCTATGACTAAATCAATCAACCTGCGTAGCCTCTCCGCCCAACTTATTGAGCGCGTTGTCGACAAGGGCGAATCCCTGAACACGGCACTGCCTGCCGCTCAGAAAAAACTCTCTGACAAAGATAGCGCGTTAGTGCAGGAGATCTGTTTTGGCGTGTTGCGTACATTACCGCAGCTTGAAGCGCTAATCGGTAAACTGATGGCGCGTCCCCTTACCGGTAAACAGCGGGTTCTGCACTATCTGATCATGGTCGGGCTTTACCAGCTGGAATATACACGCGTGCCTGCTCACGCCGCACTGGCAGAAACTGTCGCAGGGGCCGAAGTCCTGAAGCGCACCAGCCTGAAAGGCTTATTAAATGGTGTATTACGCCAGTTTCAGCGCCAGCGCGAAGAGCTGCTCGCCAGCATTCAGGATGGCCCGCAGCGGTATCTGCATCCGGGATGGCTGCTAAAGCGATTGCAGCATGCCTGGCCAGAACAGTGGCAGCAGATCGTCGAAGCCAATAACCAGCGTCCGCCGATGTGGTTGCGGGTTAACCAACAGCACCACGAACGTGATGCATGGCTGGCCCTGCTGACTGAAAGTGGCAGGAATGCACAGCCTGCTGACGATGTGCCGGATGCACTGCGGCTCGATGCCCCTGCTCCGGTCAGTCAGTTACCAGGCTTCGGGCAGGGTTGGGTGACCGTGCAGGATTTGTCCGCTCAGCGCTGTGCTTTGCTGCTTGAACCCCAAAACGGCGAACAGATTCTGGATCTATGTGCTGCACCCGGCGGTAAAACGACCCATATTCTCGAAATCGCGCCGGAAGCAGAAGTCATGGCCGTCGACGTAGATGCACAGCGCCTTAAACGCGTTGAGGAAAATCTGCAGCGACTGGGCATGAAAGCAGATGTTAAACAGGGTGATGGACGGACGCCGCAGCAGTGGTGCGGTGATCGGCAGTTTGACCGAATTCTGCTGGATGCCCCCTGCTCTGCTACCGGCGTGATCCGACGTCATCCAGACATCAAGTGGCTGCGTCGCGATCGTGATATCGCCGAGCTGGCAAAGCTTCAGTCTGAAATTCTTGATGCTGTCTGGCCGCACCTGAAACCAGGCGGTACGCTGATTTATGCTACCTGTTCCATCCTGCCTGAAGAGAATCATCAGCAGATAGATGCTTTCCTGCAGCGCCAGCACGATGCACAAGCCGTTCCCCTCAGGGATGCACTCGCGAATGGCCTACAGGTATTCCCGCAAGCCGAAGGCGGAGATGGTTTCTTCTACGCTAAGCTGATAAAGAAATCGGGTACAAACTGAGATGAGTATTGATAAGCGATGAAAATAATCATTCTGGGCGCAGGTCAGGTTGGCGGTACCCTGGCAGAAAATCTGGTCGGTGAAAACAACGATATCACGGTGGTGGATACCGACTCTTCACGCCTGCGTCATCTGCAGGATAAATTCGATCTGCGCGTCGTGCAGGGTCATGGTTCTCATCCGCGCATTTTGCGGGAAGCAGGCGCGGAAGATGCCGACATGCTGGTAGCCGTTACCAACTCCGACGAAACCAACATGATTGCCTGTCAGATTGCTTATTCGCTTTTCAATACGCCGAACCGTATAGCCCGGATTCGCGCGGCCGACTATCTGCGTGATGCGGACAAGTTATTTATTCCTGAAGCGGTGCCCATTGATCACCTGATCTCACCGGAACAGTTGGTCATCGAAAATATCTACCGTTTAATCCAGTATCCTGGCGCGTTGCAGGTGGTTAACTTTGCTGAGGGCAAAGTCAGCCTTGCGGTGGTGAAAGCCTATTATGGTGGACCACTGGTGGGCAATCCGCTCTCCATCATGCGTGAGCATATGCCACACATCGATACCCGCGTAGCCGCTATCTTTCGTCAGGACCGGCCCATTCGTCCGCAGGGCTCAACCATTGTAGAAGCGGGTGATGAAGTCTTTTTCATCGCCGCCAGCCAGAACATTCGTGCCGTAATGAGCGAGATGCAACGGCTGGAGAAACCCTACAAGCGGATTATGCTGGTGGGTGGCGGTAACATTGGTTTCGGTCTGGCACAGCGTCTTGAGAAACATTACAGCGTTAAGCTGATTGAACGTAATGCTCAGCGCGCAGCCGAACTTGCAGAACATCTGCATGACACGGTAGTTTTTTATGGCGATGCGTCCGATCAGGAGTTGCTGGCGGAAGAGCACGTTGAGCAGGTTGATCTGTTTATTGCCGTCACCAATGATGATGAAGCCAACATCATGTCAGCCATGCTGGCAAAAAAGATGGGGGCGAAGAAAGTTATGGTGCTTATACAGCGTCGTGCGTATGTCGATCTGGTGCAGGGCAGCGTCATCGATATTGCTATTTCACCTCAGCAGGCCACTATCTCTGCTCTGCTGGGCCATGTGCGCAAAGCAGATATCGTGGGTGTATCGTCACTGCGACGCGGTATTGCAGAGGCAATCGAAGCAATAGCGCATGGTGACGAATCCACTTCACGCGTGGTCGGCCGTTCAATTGATGATATCAAATTACCGCCAGGGACCATTATCGGCGCAGTGGTTCGCGGTGACGATGTGATGATTGCCAATGATAATCTGCGTATTGAACAAGGAGATCATGTCATCATGTTCCTCACCGACAAGAAATTTGTCTCAGACGTTGAACGTCTCTTTCAGCCGAGTCCATTTTTCCTGTAAATGCCGCATTTACAGGCATAAAAAGTACGAGACGCGTGAAAGTGCCGCTTAAATCGCTGAGTTGATGGCAAAAACAGTAAGGTTTGTTAAACTTTATGGCATTGGCTTAGGCAAGGAGATAAGTATGAGTTTAATCAAAGAGTTTCGCGATTTCGCGATGCGCGGTAATGTGATGGATCTCGCCGTCGGTGTTATCATCGGTGCGGCCTTCGGGAAAATCGTTTCATCGCTGGTCGCCAACATCATTATGCCACCATTGGGCTTGCTGATCGGTGGTGTCGACTTTAAATCATTCCAGTGGGTACTTAAGCCCGCAGTTGGTGATGCGCCAGCCGTTGTAATGCAATACGGTATCTTCCTTCAGACCATCTTCGATTTCGTCATCATCGCTTTCGCAATCTTCATGGCGATCAAGTTAATGAACCGTCTGTATAAGAAAAAGGAAGTTGAAAAGCCCGTTGCGAAACCAACGAGCGAAGAATTACTGCTGACTGAAATCCGCGATCTGCTTAAACAGCAAAACACGCGGGTATAGTTGATAAGCCGCCGCACAGGCGGTTTTTTTAACCGTAAAAGCAGAAGGGCAGTGATAAGACGCTTTCTTATCACTGCCCTCCCATCCCGTCCCCTTTTCATGTTTCTCTTTCCGTTTAAAACTGCCTTTACCCTTTTGCTTCTGCTCGATGCGCTGCCGAAATAACGGGTCGTGTAAGAGGGCCTGAATCGCGTTGTCGCGAATTTGCCCTTTGGTGTGCTGATATTTACTCATGATGCCTCCTGTTTATAAGGCCTGATACTTTATTCTTTTGCAGCAAAATAACAATATCCTTATTTGCTTAAAGCCTCTCCCCGCTCCAGTGCCTCAAGAATTGAGCACGAAACGCTAGTGTGGCTGTCTCCACAACAGGCATCCGAGAGATGTCGCAGAGAACGCTGCATCGTTTCTAATTCTGCGATCATTTGAGCAACTTCATTCAGCCGTTTTTCAACGATCGCTTTTGATTCCTGACAGGTGTGATGCACAGGATCGACCCGGATCGAGAGCAGCTCTCTGATGGCTTCAAGGCTAAAGCCGAGTTTGCGCCCGTAGCGAATAAATTTCAGACGCTGAAGATCACTCTCGCTATAAAGTCGAAAACCGCCTTCTGTCCGACCATCATGATCCATCATCTGTTGTTTTTCATAGAAGCGAATCGTGTCTGGCGTGACATCTGCAAGCTTAGCTAGCTGGCCAATGCGAAACATTTACTTCTCCTCACGGAAATGATTGTGGATGGCTGCGGCATAACGGCCATGAAGAAAATCGGTGCTCATTCCAGCCTGGCGTAATCTCAGTGTCAGCACCTGAAGTCGATTACGCTGATCCTGATATCGGGGATCGGCAGGATCGAGCTGACAAATAAGATCGTTAACTTCCATGGCTTCGCGTCTTAACTCAAGTTCAGGCGGCAGAAATCCTGAATTTTTGAGCAACCGGTAACCTGCTCTTAATTCGGGCGGAACATGGCTGTCATCATCCAGCTGCAGTGGCTTACCTGAGCCAGGAAGATTACTCAGCTCGCCTTTTTCTAACGCTGCTTTGATATGCTGTTCAGCAAGTTCATCAACCAGCCACATAGTTAGCTCCTTTGAACATGAAAGACTACGTTCTAAGGTAATAAATTGCAGGCAATAAAAAACCCGCCGAAGCGGGTTTTTTACGTTGCTACAGATTACTCTGCAGCTGCTTCTGCTTGAGCTTCTGGACGATCAACGAGCTCGATGTAAGCCATCGGAGCGTTGTCACCAGCACGGAAGCCACACTTCAGAATACGAGTGTAACCACCGGCACGGCTCGCGAAACGCGGGCCTAACTCATTAAACAGTTTTGCCACGATCTCGTTATCACGAGTACGGGCGAATGCCAGACGACGATTAGCTACGCTGTCGGTCTTGGCAAGAGTAATCAGCGGCTCAACTACGCGACGCAGTTCTTTGGCT